>Ga0111539_10005395_pt1 | contig 16537 bp, 18 predicted proteins | sample RhiMethybrSRZTD1_FD_79667 | JGI IMG/M metagenome (GOLD analysis project Ga0111539, IMG submission 79667) | Populus rhizosphere microbial communities from Tennessee, USA - Rhizosphere MetaG P. TD hybrid SRZTD1 (version 2) (version 2) | ecosystem: Host-associated > Plants > Roots > Rhizosphere >... | reverse complement strand
GCTCAGCAGATACGAACGGCGAGCGATCGCGTGTACTCGGATGCGCAGGCGGGACGCGGCCAGGCTCTCTACAAGGAGCGGTGTGCCTCTTGTCATGGCGATGCGCTGGGAGGCCAAAATGGCCCACCGCTGGTTGGAGACGACTTCATGTCGGTTTGGTCCGGGCACCAGTTGTCAGATCTGGTCAACAAGATCAAGAACACGATGCCGGAGAGTGATCCTGGGCAACTCACGCGGCAGCAGTCGGTTGATCTCGTCGCTCACATCCTCAAGGTCGGACGGTTTCCTGCCGGTCAGGCAGATCTCGCCATGGATGAGGCCGCGCTGCAACGAATCACGATACCCACGCCACAGACATCGAGCACTGCCAAGCCCGGCTCCATGGCCGTCAGCCACACACCGACGTTTCCGCCTGCGGGCAACATGGCGCAGCTGATGCGCGGCATCTTGTTCCCAAGCTCGAACTTGATCTTCAACGTCCAGACTCACAACCCTGACGAACTCAAGACTGCTGCGACGGGAACTGGCGCAGGAGGCGGATTCTCGTGGGTCGACTGGGGCGCCGGGATTTACAAACCGTGGGAGCTGGTCGACTACGCAGCCGTGGCCCTGGCCGAGTCAGCGCCGCTGATGCTGACGCCGGGCCGTCGCTGCGAAAACGGCAAGCCCGTTCCAGTCGATCAACCCGACTGGATCAAGTTCACCGAGGAGCTCGCGGAGGCCGGACGGGCGGCGTACAAAGCGTCACAGACGAGGAATCAGGAAACGGTCAGCGATGCAACCAACCAAATCGCGGATTCCTGCTTGCACTGCCACGAGGTCTACCGCGATAGACCCGTCGGTCGTGGGGCTGAACCGGGGAGCAAAGCCAACCGATGTACGGTCCCTTAGCTGGAAGCTGGAATTGCAGGCGGCAGATTGCAGATTGCAGATTGAACATTCATCGAAATCCGAGGTGGCGCGCTAGCAGTTTGACGTAGGTGCGTGGGAGGTTTACAGTCCGGGCACTTCTGGAGGGTGAGTCATGAGGTCGGCGCTGGGAGTCCTCTTGAGTCTGGGAATGCTCTTCGCGGCGGTGGTCGCCGCGCAACAGCCCCCCGTTTCGGCGGCGCCGCAATTGCCGAAGGGTCAGATGCCGGAACTGGGCCGCCCGACACAAGGCACCGACCAGGTGCCGCTCCTCAACTTCGACGAGTACTTCATCGGCAAATGGACCTTCGAGTGGGACGTGCCGGAAGGTGCGCTCGGACCAGCCGGGAGGATCGCGGGGACGACGACGTACAAAGCATTGGGGGGCGCGTTCTACGAAGCAGAGACAGCGGCGACCGGGCCGGCTGGCGCCTTCAAGGTCAAGGACCTCATCGCCTATCAGAAAGACAACAAGACGATCGCGCGTCAAGTGTCGGACAGCCGCGGCTTCGCCTACCTTCAACTCGCCGTGGTCGGTGGCGATCTCGGCGGCCTCTACAACATGTACTTCGAGAGTCAGCCGTTCACATTCAAGGGTAAGACGATCCGCATTCGCGATCGAATGATGCTGACCTCACCGGTGGCGTTCAAAGTGGCGACCACGGTGTCGGCGGACGGCGGGCCGTTCGTGAACTACGGGAATCGTTGGTGGCAAAAGCAAATCGGGACTAAGTAAGCTGTCAGGGCCCAGGACTCAGAGTCAGGGCTGAGGGCTGAGGGCTCAGGGCTAGAGGGCTGGAGGAGGACCGGATGCGTCGACTATTCATCGTGATGCTCTTCGCGTCGGTGCTCGCGGCGGGATCGCTGTGCCTACGGGCGCAGGGTGACGGCGGTTACCGGCTGGTCCCGAACTGGCCAACGATGCCTCCCGGCTCGTACTTCGGCCTCAAGGATGCACCGGTACCTCCCGCCGAGCGTGAAGCGCAGGCGGCGGCGCGGCGCGCAGCACAGGGGCAGCGCGGCGGCGGCAATGCGGCTCAGCGCGGCGGCAACAATCCGGCGGCGGCCGGAGCGACCGATGGCCGTGCGTCCGGAGGCGCCGCAAATGCCGGGGGCCAACGCGGCGGCGCTGCGGCTGCCGCACCTGACGACATCACGCTCTATCGCAGCCCGGGTGGTGGCCCTGGCGAAGCGCAGCCGGGGATCTCTGGTCTGGCGATCGACGCACAGGATCACATTTACGCGTTCAATCGCGGGGTCAAGCCGGTGATGGTGTTCGACCGCGACGGCAAGCTGATCCTCGCCGGCGCCGATCAGGAGATCAACGGCAAGAAGATCGATCCATCGTGGCAGCATTCGGGTGGCGTCGACTGGGACGGCAACGTCTGGATCATCGAGCGCGATGCCCACCGCATCGTGAAGCTCAATCCGAAGCTCGATACATTCCTGTTGCAGCTGGGGACGACCAACGAGCGAGGGAACGACGCGACGCACTTGAACCTGCCTTCGGGGATGGCGATCCTTCATAGCGGCAACATCATCGTGACCGACGGCTACGGCAACAATCGCGTCGTGATGTTCGACAAGACCGGCAAATTCATCAAGCAGATCGGCAAGGGCGCCGGTGGTCCACAAGACAGGGGCACCGGCCAGGGCGAGTGGAACCTGCCGCACAAACTGGCGGTCGATGCGGAGGAGAACCTCTACATTATCGATCGCGAAGGACATCGCGTGCAGGTGTTCGACAAGAACCTCACCTACATGCGCGAGATCCGGAACGTCGGTTGGAATCCCTGGGACATCGGGATCTCCCGCAAGGGTACCGATGGCGTCGCCTTCATTGCCGACCACGCGGGTGAGCGCGTCCACAAAATCCAGCTCTCAGATGGCAAGATCCTCGCGACGTGGGGGAGTATGGGCCGCGGGCCCAACCAATTCGACTGGCTCCACGGCGTCGTGGTCGATTCTCAGGGCGCCGTCTACGCGGCCGACACCTACGGGCAGCGACTGCAGAAGTACCTTCCACCTACTCGGTAGCTGCTTGAAAACGAACCTTCGTGATCTTCGTGTCTTCGTGAGCCCAGCAGTGCCGGTTACAGCCGAACACCGCGGACAATCGCCCAATACACGCCCGTTGCTGCGATCGCGATCGACGCGGGCACGACAATCGTGCGGCGGTACCAGGGCTGATTCTGGTATCCAGCGACGCAGAGCACCGCGAGCGTCAGCACCGTGAGCTGTCCAGCCTCGACCCCGAGGTTGAATGCCGACAGCGCGATGAGCTGCTCTCCACGCGGCAGGCCCAGGCCGCGCAGGACTCCGGCAAAACGCATCCCGTGCATCAGGCCGAACGCGAAGACCGCTGCCACCCGCCACGCGCGCAGTTTCTGCGTGAGGATATTTCCCATCGCGACCGCGGCGATGAGCAGGGCCATGGCCGGATCGATCACGCGCGATGCCGGCAACGCGATGCCCGCCATGGTGAGGACGAGGGTTGTGACATCCGCAAGAATGAATGCCGCCACTTGGGTCAGGAGGAGCCTCGTGCGCCCACTGAGCAGGAGAACCCCCAGCACAAACAGGATGTGGTCGGCCCCTTTGGGCAGCACGTGCGTGTAGCCGACCACGATGTATTGGTGCGCGACGTCGAGGCCGGTTGGCGCATGAAACTGGCCGCTCAGGTCGAGCGTACCGCTCCAGGCATCTTCGGCGATCCATTCGGTGATGGTGTGGCCGTCGGCGCGGTGAATTGTCAGCGGATAGCGATCGATGACGAGCCCGTAGTACCAGCGTAACGTGCGGGCATCCGGCGGCAGGCGGCCGCGCAGCCGGTAGATGCCCGGCGCGGCCAGATCGTCGATACGAGCCCGCAAAGCTGGCGCGACGTACTCGGCCGATGCCGACCGCACTTCGTGGCCATCGACGAACAACACCACACGATCGATGAAGGCTGGGGCGAGCTCGGCAAGGCGCGCATCGCGTTCGCTGTCGGATGGGCGGCCCGCCTGTGGACGCGGCGGTAGCCCTGACTCTTCGGCGAAGGGTTCGAGGCGTTGGAGCAGCCAGTCGGGATCGTTCGCCACGTCGAGTACGAACGAACCGTCCGAAGTGAACGCGATCGACACCTGCGTGCGCTCGAGGTCGTGCGCACGTGCCTCGGGTGGCGAGGCCACCAGCAGCGCGCTCATGGCTGCTGCCGTGACGACATTTCCGGGCCGGAGCCGGATCACGCTCGGGTATCATACCGGCCATGACGACCAGAACCCTTTTCCTGGGTTTCATCATCCCGGTACTGTGGGCGACAGTATCGATCGGGGATCTGGCAGCGGCCGGACCGGTGAAGGCCGGAGCGCAGCGTGGCGGATCACCGCCTGCGGCCGCCGCTGCTCCTGGCAAAGTCGACATCGTCAGCGTTACCGGCTGCCTGCGAGAACAGGGCGCCGGCAACTGGATGCTGGTGATGGCCACCGACCCCGTGTCGAGCATTGCAAATGCACCTCAGAAGAACGAGCTGCCGACAACCGCTCCCGCGGGGAAGAACGAATTCAAGCTGATCGGTGTGGGTGAGTTCGATCTGCCGAGTCACAAAGAGCACACGGTCGTCGTGAAAGGCTTGTTTATCAAGGCGATGCCCGTCAGCCGGGTGAACGTGACTTCCGTCGTGACCGCCCTGACTTCCTGTGCGCCATCGCCGGGGGACTAGCGTTAAAATAGCCCACGCGCCCGAGCTGAAGCTCGGGCCTACGTCTGGCTACGCCTATGCGCCCGAGCTAAGCTCGGGCCTACGTACGAAACGGTTCCCAAAAAGGGGGCGTCATGAAGCGTGTGATCTTCGTGGTCCTGGGAGTCCTGGCTCTAGCGGCGGCGACCGTCGTCACGGTGAGAACGGCCCCTGCGGCCGGCCCCGTGCCCACCTTTAGCAAGGACGTCGCCCCCATCCTCTTCGACAGATGTGCCAGCTGTCACCGCGCGGGCGAGATCGCCCCGATGACGCTGCTTTCGTACGACGACGTCCGGCCCTGGGCCAAGGCGATCAAGTCGAAGGTCGTGGCCCGGCAAATGCCGCCCTGGGGCGCCAACCCGGAACAGACCCTGAAGATGCGGAACGATCGCAGCCTCACCGAGCAGCAGATCAATACGATCGCTGCCTGGGTCGATGGCGGCGCGCCCCGCGGGAACCTCGCGGATCTTCCACCGCAGCCGACGTTCGCGACCGGCTGGACCTACGGGCGCGAGCCCGACTATGTCATCGAGATGCCGCTCGAGTTCAAGATTCCTGCCGAAGGCGAGCTCGCGGTGCAGAACTTCTACACGAAGGTGCCATTCTCGGAGGATCGATTTGCCGAAGTCGTTGAGCTCAGGCCCGGCAACAAGTCCGTCGTCCACCATGCGGCGATCTACTTCGCCGATCTGCCGCAGGGCGCCACGCTGGACAACGAAGGACGCATTGTCCGTCCGCCTGCCGCTGCCGGTGCGCCCGCAGGGAGTGGCCAGCCGGCCGCGCCGCGTGCCGATCCGACCCTGCCTGGTTCATCCAAGCTGCTCTCGTTCGTGCCCGGACGCGGCGTCGATGCGCATCGGCCCGACATCGGCAAACGTATTCCCGCTGGCAAGTACATCAACTGGCAGATTCACTACTCGCCGACCGGCAAGCCGGAAACGGATCGGACGCGGCTGGGCCTGTGGTTCAACAAGGTCCCGGTCACGCATGAAGTGCTGATCCGCCAGGCCGGCGACCCGCTCGCGACGACCAAGGGCGGCTTGTCGCTGTATCGCGCCGAAGGGAAGGAAGTCGAGTACATCGTCAACGAAGGGAGCACTCGCCGTACCGGCGGGCGGACGCCGAACATCCCGGCGTATGTGGAAAACTGGCGCCTGACCGGCATCACCCCAGTAACCGAAGACATCACGCTCTACGCGATGTCGCCGCATATGCACCTGCGCGGAAAGAGCCTGAAGTGGGTGGTGACCTACCCCGACGGCCGCGACGTGACGATCCTGGATGTGCCGAAGTTCGACTTCAACTGGCAGATCAACTACGAGCTCGCCGAGCCGCTGCAGATCCCGGCCGGCAGCAAGATCGCCGGCATCGGCGTCTACGACAATTCGCTCAAGAACAAGTGGAACCCGGGGCCGCAGCTCGAAGTGTTCTGGTCTGAACAGAGCTGGGACGAGATGTATCAACCATTCACGGAGTACTCCGTGGACAGTCAGGACCTCACGCTGCTGAAGCCGGTGTCGAGCGGCCAACAGCAGTAGCGTAGTTTCGTACTCCTAGTGTCGTACTCGTAGTGCAGGCCTTCAGGCCTGCCGTGTCAGCAGGACTAAAGTCCTGCACTACGAGTACGGCTTTAGTCCTGCCGCTTCGAGTACAATCTACGTTCTCACCACATCACGATCCCACCCGGAAGCCCGCGTAGGCCGCCGCGTAGCCGATGGCTACCTGTCCCATCACATTCAGCAGCGCCGTGGCCATGCGACCGCCATCGGCAAGGGTCAGCGTGTCGAGCATGTAGCTTGAAAACGTCGTGAACCCACCCAGCACGCCAACGAACACGAACGTCCGGATGACCACCGACATTTCGATCCGCTGAGCCGCAAGCAGCCCGGCGAGCAACCCAATGACAAAGGACCCGGTGACGTTGACCGTAAAAGTCGCATAAGGGACTGGCTGTCCCATCCATCGAGCGGTTGCGATATTGACGCCGTGGCGCGCGAGCGACCCGACAGCGCCGCCGATCCCGACAGCCAGCCACGTCATCATTCGGAAGGCGTCAATTCTACTACCGAGCCTCACGTGATTCGCCCGAGCTCAAGCTCGGGCCTACGATCGTTGCCCGCCTCGTAGTAGGATCGCGGATTCAGACCCAGCCTTCGAGGAGATCCGTCTCATGACATCCACTGCAGCACTCGATCAGCTTGCGCAAACCTTTACCGGGCAGCTTCTACAAAAGGCCGACAGCGGCTACGACGAGGCCCGGCGCGTTCACAACGGTCTTGTCGACAAACGCCCGGCCATCATCGCCCGCTGTCATGGAACCGCCGATGTGGCCGATGCGGTGAAGCTCGCGCGAGCGTTGAATCTGGAAATCGCGGTGCGAGGCGGCGGCCATAATGTCGGGGGGCGCGGCACGGTTGATGCCGGCCTGATGATCGACCTGGCACCCATGAAAGGGATCCACGTCGATCCCGCTGGGCGCACGGCCAGGGCGCAGGGCGGCGTCCTGTGGAAGGAGTTCAACCGCGAAACGCAAGCGCATGGGCTTGCGACGACCGGAGGCGTGGTCTCGAGCACCGGCATCGCCGGTCTCACGCTCGGCGGCGGACTTGGCTGGTTGATGCCGAAGTACGGGCTCGCGCTCGACAACCTTCGCTCGGCCGAAATGGTGAGCGCGGACGGCGCCATCCTCCGGGCCAGCGCGACCGAGAATCCCGATCTGTTCTGGGCGATTCGCGGCGGCGGCGGAAATTTCGGTATTGCCGCGTCCCTCGAATACAACCTGCATCCGGTCGGACCGATGATTACCGGCGGCCTCGTGGCCCATCCGATCCAGAAGGGGTTCGATGTCCTCAGGCTCTTCCGTGATCACGCCATCGCGTCGCCCGATGAAATGATGCTGGCAGCCGGGATTCTCACCGCGCCCGATGGCTCCGGCGCGCAGCTCGTGGGCGTGCTCGCTGCGCATTGCGGCCCGCTCGCCGATGGCGAGGCCGCAGTCCGTCCGATCAAGAGCTTCGGCCCGCCGGTCCTGGACGCCATGGGCCCGATTCCCTACTGCAATCAGAATGCGCTGCTCGACGCGTCACTCCCGAAGGGCGCGCTCAACTACTGGAAGTCGCAGTTTCTCGTCGATCTCACAGACGATGCGATCAAGGCACTGTTGGCGTGTTATCAGGCCTGCCCGTCGCCGATGTCCCAAATTGTCCTCGAGCATTTCCATGGCGCCGCGAGCCGCGTGCCGGTCGATCAAACCGCGTGCACGATGCGCGTGAACGGGTTCAACGTCGTGCTCATCTCGCAATGGAACGATCCAGGCATGACCAGCCAGTGCATCGCGTGGTGCAAAGACAGCTACGCAGCGCTCGAGCCGTTTTTTGGACCGATGCGCTACATCAACTATCTCGACGGTGATGAGCCGGATCCAGCGGCCACGGTATACGGACCAAACTACGCGCGCTTGCGCGACATCAAGCGCAAGTACGATCCCGACAACGTGTTCCACATCAACGTGAACATCAAGCCACGGTGACGATGGCGCGCTCACGACGCTGGAGGAAATGTTCCAGAAGTCGAGCGCGGTCAAAGGGCATGAGTTCGGCCCCCGCCTGGTCCCGTCCGAGAAAGCGGAACGGCTCGCGTTCTCGCGAAGTTACTAGCCGGCTTGCTGGTCGGCTGGTAGGTGCCAAACACCCGATCCCACAGGGTCGTGCTGATGCCGAAGTTCACGACCTGCCGATGGTGATGAAGGTGGTGGAGTCGTTCCAGCCGCTGAAAGTACGGCAGGCGCGCGAACGGGAGGCCGTGACGGTGCTGCACATGGTGCACGATCGCAAAATAGTTGTAGCGCCCGTACAGTCCGAAGACCACAAGAGCCGCGGGACCAGACGACAGCGTCCACGATAGTGCTTCCCAGATGACCAGCGCGATCGCCGCGATCATCAAGAGCGGCGCGCTGACCAGCGCCCTGGGCTCGTCGTGATGCTGCACATGTCCGCGTCTGGCAACCGAGGGCGGACCGTGCAGTACCCACCGGTGCAGCACGTACTCGAGCAGACCGGCGACGACGAACCCGGCGACGATCAGCACACCTCCCGCCATCGGTTGCGCGATCAACCAGTGACGCCCCAGCGCCAGGAACGCGAGCGCCGCCGCGAGATCGGCGAACATCGCGGTCCAGTAGTTGGCGGAACTGCAGACAATCCGATCCAAGGAGCGGAGCAGGATTTTCATGAGGTGAGCGGCAATCTGCACCCACCTTCATACACCAAGGACGCGGTCCTCGCATGCACTAAATCGAACAGCACTGAAGGTCGGAAAGGAGGGAACCCGTCGGCCGGGGCGATCGTCTAAGCGAGGTTCGGGGTTTTGGCGATCGAGGAGCGTTCTAACGAGTTTCGCGGAACCACTTGCGCCAGGCGGCTGCATCGGGCGGGAGGGTCTGACCGGTGATGTCGCGGAGCGCTTGGAACACCCATTTTCTCGTGTCGCCATCCAGGGAAAAGTCTTCCGCGAACTCCAGCAGCTTCGGAACCGCCGTCCGGCGCTGCCGCTCGTTCAGCATGCCTGATTGCGCCAGACTGCACGCCGCTCGCTCGCGAATGGTCGGCGACGGATCATCGTGAAAGACCTCGAGCAGCGGCGCGATGATGGCGTCAGTGCCGAGATACGCCAGGCCTTCCACCGCCCAGTAGCGAATGTTCTCATTCTGATCCTTGAGGGAATCGAGCAGAATCCGGGTGACGAGATCCGGATCGACACCGCGGTTGCCAAGCAGCCCGAGATCCCAGAGCGCATTGGCGCGGACGCCCTGCTCGCCAAAGCGGGCGATGGGCTCGAGGCGGTTGATCGTGGCAGATGTTTTCTCGAGGTTCCGGGCGGCCATATCCACTTCGATGCCGGCGACGCGCACCGATAGGTCGTCGGAGTTGATGGCAGTGGCAAACAGATGGTTCAGCCTGGTGTTGAGCGTAATGCGACCGCGCCACTTGGCAACACGCGACGTGATCTGTTCGTTCGCGCCGCGAAAGTGATTGATCGATCGCTCGAGGAGAAGTTCCGCCTGGCTCTGCGGGCTCATCGAATCGAGCCCTTCGATCTCATGTTCCGAAAGGACCGCTGCGGACGTCCGTTGCGATTCACTGTGTGTGATGACCGGCGGGCTCACCATGAGCATCGCGCCCAGCGTGACAGAGGCGAGCGAAGCGGTTCGCAGCTTGGCCTGGCGCATGGCGCCTGGAACCTCGCAAGCACGATGCCGACCATCTTGAGTTCGGCCTCACCGTAAGTGCTTTGTAAAGAACCGCGTGCAGTCATCGACGCGAGAGCGGCCCTCGCCGGACGTTCAATCTGGAACAAACCCTGACGAATCTGTCGTCGCGGGGAAATCTGTTGATTTCCATCAAGAACCGCTAAGGACGCGCTGAAACCCGTATCGAGTGGTGGGCGTATCCCAAGTAGAGAGCGACGAATCGCGTCGCGCGGAGGTGCAGCATGTCGAGCCTGTCGAAGATGTCGCGCTCGAGTTGGGTCGGGTTGGTCGGAGCCGTGGCGACCCTCATCGGGGTCCTCGTGTGGATGATCGTACCAGCGCGCGAGGTCAGCGTGTCGTCCGCAGCCGTGACGACCGGCCCGATCGATCGGCCAATCTTTGCGACCGGCACGTTGCAGGCTGTCACGTCGATTGAGGTGAACTCGCTCGTGTCGGGCGTGGTTCAGTCTCTAGGAGCCGACTACAACGCACTGGTTCATGCCGGCGACGTGCTGGTGCGAATCAACCCCGCGGCACTCGAACTCCAATTGGCCAGCGCTCGGGCCGCGGAGGCAGGCGCCGAGGCTGATGTGTTGGAGGACAGGGCCGCCCTCGCTGAGGCGCGGGTGCGGCAGGCCAGCGCCGAGACCCTCGCGGGCCGCGACGTCATCACACAGGCCGACCTTGATGCCGCCCGTCTCGACGTCAAAGAGGCAGAGGCCGTGCTGAAGGAAGGCATGTCCACCGCCGATCAGGCAAAGGCCGCCGTCGATGAGGTCGAGGTCAATCTCTCGCACACCGTCATCCGCTCGCCGATCAACGGAATTGTCCTCGAGCGCGATATTGACGTCGGACAGACGGTGAATGCCTCGTTTCAATCGCCGATCCTGTTCAGAATCGTGGCCGATCTGTCGCGCATGCAGGTTCGTGTCGACGTCGACGAGGCCGACATCGCCGACGTGGCCAAAGGCGACCAGGCGACGTTCACGGTGGATGCGTATCCTGGGAAAGTCTTTCGTGGAACCGTTGCCAGCATTCGGATGGAGCAGAGTAGTGTCGTACCCACAGCTGCCTCTGCGGGGCCCACGGGGACAACGGCGGGCGGTACGAATGCCGCTCCCGCGCTCACCTCGCCCGTCACGCCCAACTCGGTGATGCCCGGCATCGTCGAGTACACGACCTTGGTGGATGTCGCCAATCCTCAGGAACTATTGAGACCTGGCATGACTGCCGTTGTGACGCTTGGCGGTGAGCACGTCGCAACGGCCGTGCGGATTCCCAACAGCGCACTGATGTTTCGTCCATCACCGGCTGTGCTTGCCGCGTTGGGCGAACGCGAGCCACAGACTGCGAGAGCCGGGCAGACGATGCATGGAACGCGCGAGCAAACCCGACAGGTCTGGGAATTTGATGGCAAACGGCTCGTGCCGATCGCGGTACGCGTTGGCCTTGCCGACGATGGATGGACTGAGCTGCGCGATGGCGCCATCCATGAGGGTGATGCGCTGGTGACGAGCGCGGTGGTGCAGAAGAGAGGATAGGGGGAGGTCAGAGGTTAGGGGTTAGGGGTTAGGGGGAGAGGGTAGAGGGTAGAGGTTGGAGGTTAGGAAGGTACTCGTAGCGCAGGACTTCAGTCCTGCCGTGGGAGTAGGAGCTACGGGATCAACAGGTAGTGCTTGTCGGTTTCGAGCGGAAGGGCATCGAGCAGCTGCTGGATCAACGTCGGTCCGTACCGGTTCAGGAAAAACACCACCCCGAGCGTGCGTTCTTGCGGTTCACCTCCAGGGTAGACGAGCGCGTAGGTTCGCTTGAACTGACGGCGCAGCGTGTCGTCGTTTCGCTTCGTCGCCTGGATGATCTTGCCGTGGAGCGACTGCAGCGTCTCACGAACGCGATCGAGTGTCGTGTCCACAGCTCCAGCCAGGGTACTGTCGAGGGTCAGGATGGCGTCCTTGAGCACGCGGCCGCGTTCGGCCATCGCCTCCTGCATGGCGGCCGTGGCCTCTTCGACATCGGTCGGCAGCGCGCGTTCGATGAGACGGGTCAGCGCCGTCGCTTCCTCCTGGTGCAGATCTTCGAGAGAGAGGTGGTGGCGTTCGAGAAACCGCACCGCGGCCGAATCGGCGAGCGTGGCGCTCACCCGCGGCATCAGCAGGGGGGCCTGCACGTCAAACGCTCGGTACACACCGCCGAGTTGCGCTTGATAGGCGATCTCGCTCGGGCCGCCGACGTAGCACACGGTCGGGAACAGTCGATCCTGAACGAGCGGACGCAGCAGAACGTTGGGACTGAAGCGCTCCGGGTGCATCGAGGCTTCCTCCCGCAAGGCCGCCGGCGACTGCACAACCTCGCCGACGGCGAATGCATCGCCCCGGCGCTTGACCGGCGTCCGGGCGTCGTCGCCCAGATAGAAGAGCGCCACGCTGTCAGCCTGAGGCTCGATCTGCGGCGCATGGCCGAGCGCCTGCATCGCGCGAGCGGTTCCGATCGCTAGCTGTGACGTCCGGCCCGGATGCTCCAGTTCGCCGACGAACAGATCGGTCACGAGAGGTTTGGCCGCGGGGTCGTCCGCCTCGAAGACGACCAGTCCGTAGGATCCGAACAAGTCGTCCATCCAGCCGGCGAACGCGCTCCCCATTGCCGCACCTGGCGCGTACCGCGCGCTGAGCTGGGCGCGAAGATCGCTGGTGAACGCAGAGGGCGGCAACAGGTCGAACAGCGCGGCGATCGTCTCGTTGATGCGCAGGTCGAGCTTCAGCCGTGCGACTGGTAACTGGCCGGCGCCATCTACGTCGGACGCCGTGATGTCGTGCACGTTGTGATCGGCATCGAGGACGTGAGTCGTTCTCACCTCTTTCCAGTCGTGGTCTTCGATTTCAACCCAGAAGATCGGGACGGTGCGCACCCCTTCATCCCGTTCGAGCCGCGTGGCGAGCTGAATCGTCGTGATGGCTTTGAGCACGGTGTATAGCGGCCCGCCGAAGAGGCCCGCCTGCTGCCCGGTGACAACGGCCACTGTGCGGGCATCGGCGAGGCTGAGGGCGGCTTCACGTGCGGCAGCGGGGGCGCCCCTCCGCGTCAACTGTGTGGTCAGGATGCGGCTGACCGCGGCATGGTCGCGGCCTGCGCCCTGAACCCTTCTTACGGTTTCCTGCCACGCCCGGCGATCGGTCGGGTCGCCCGCAAAGAGCGAGGCCACGCTCGGAAAGTCGCGGAGACAGGCGGTGACGAGCGGGCGACTCCACGGAAAACGGTCCAGGTCAACAGGTGGTTGTGAGGTCATCGCGTCGGGGTGCGTAGATTCAGAAAGAGGGCGTCCAGGAGGACGTCAAAGATGCTCCCAGCATATTACCCGGTTGAACGGGATTCGCGCTTTGAAGGGACCGAAGACAGTCGTGGCGGGCGGTCGCAGCGGTCAGGCTCGAGATTACACGAGACTACTGCTGGGTGACGCGGAGGTTGCCGGGTGCCGGTGGCGCCCCGTTGCCGTTGCCGGCGAACTGGATGACGGTGACGGTCCGGCCGGCGATGGTCAACACGCCTGTCCGGGACGTGGAATTCGGATTGGGAGCGACGGTATAGCCAACAAGACCGGATCCGGATCCGGAACTACCCGAGTTGATCGTCAGCCAGGTGGCATTGCTCGTGGCTGTCCAGGTGCAGCCGGCCGTTGTCGTGACGGTGGCCGAGTCGTTTGCGCCAGTCGCCGGTGGCGTCGCGCTGTTCGGCGACACGCTGTAACTGCAGGTCGGGGTCCCCTGCTGCGTCACCGTGATCGTCTGCCCGGCGATGGTCAGCGTGCCGGTGCGGGACGAGGTCCCAGTATTGTCAGTGAATGCCAAGGCGACCGTTCCATTGCCCGTCCCGCTGGCGCCAGACGTGATGGAAACCCACGAGAGGGTATCCGTGGTCGTCCAGCTGCAGCCGGCTGCGGTCGTGACACTGACGCTACCCGTTCCCGCCGCTGCCGCCGGTGTCAGCAAGGTTGGCGCTGCTGTGAAGGTGCACGGAGGAGGCGCGCCGGCTTGCGTCACCGTGACGGTCTGGCCCGCGACGGTCACGCTCGCGGTCCGCGGCGAGGTCGATGTGTTGGCGGTGAACGAAAAAATGGTTGCGCCGTTGCCGATGCCAGTGGCCCCCGAGCTGATCGAGATCCAGGAAACGCTTTCCGACGCGGCCCAGCTGCAGCCGGCGGCGGTCGTGACACTGACGCTGCCGCTTCCAGCGACGTCCGCAGGGCTCAGCGAAGGCGGCGCCACGGTGAAGGTGCAAGGTACTGGCGCCCCGGCCTGCGTCACGGTCACGGTCTGACCCGCAACGGTCAGCGTGCCAGTGCGCGGCGATGTCGTCGTATTGGCGGCGATTGAGAAGGCCGTCGTGCCATTACCGCTGCCGGTCGCGCCTGACGTAATAGTCAGCCATGAGTTGTTGCTCGTGGCCGTCCAGGAGCAGCCGCTCGTCGTCGTGACGGTGGCGCTTCCCGTTCCGGCGGTTGATGCCGGATTGAGCGAGGTCGGAGAGACGCTGAATGTGCAGGCCGCGCCAGCCTGGGTCACGTTCACCGTCTGACCGGCGATCGTTAGCGTCCCGGTGCGCGGCGACGTGGCGGTGTTGGCGTCGATCGAGAAAGCAACCGTATCGCTGCCGCTGCCGCTGGTGCTGGACGTGATGGTCAGCCAGGAGGCGTTGCTCGTGGCTGTCCAGGAGCAGCCGGTCGTCGTCGTGACGTTCGTGCTCCCCGTGTTGGCCGTTGCGGTCGGATTGAACGAGGTCGGCGCGACTGAGAATGTGCAGGGTGCGCCGGCCTGCGTCACCGTCAACGTCTGGCCAGCGATGGTCAGCGTCCCGGTTCTCGGAGAGGTCGACGTATTCGCGGCGATTGAGAAAGCGACTGTGCCGTTACCGGAACCGCTGGCTCCGGACGTGATCGTCAGCCAGGAAGCGTTGCTGGTGGCAGTCCAGGCGCAGCCCGCGGTCGTCGTGACGGTGGCGCTGCTCGAACCGGCGCTGGCGGCCGGATTCAGCGAGGTGGGCGATACCGAGAACGCGCAAACGCCAGCGGCGGCCTGCATGACCGTGACGGTCTGCCCGGCGATGGTCAACGTGCCGGTCCGCGGCGATGTCACCGTGTTGGCGGCAATGGAGAAGGCGACGGTACCATTGCCATTTCCACTCGCACCGGACGTGATCGTCAGCCAGGCGTCGTTGCTCGTGGCCGTCCAGGCACAGCCGCTCGGCGACGTGACGGTGGCGCTGCTCGAGCCGGCAGTCGCTGCGGGATTCAGGGACGTCGGCGACACCGAGAAGGTGCACGGCGCGGCTGCCTGGTTAACCGTGACGGTCTGCCCCGCGATCGTCAACGTTCCTGTGCGTGGCGACGTCGTGGTATTGGCCGCAATCGAGAAGCCGACCGAGCCGTTCCCGCTGCCGCTCGCACCCGACGTGATGGTCAACCAAGACTCGCTCTCCGTGGCGGTCCAGCTGCAGCCAGCGGTGGTGGTGACATTCACGCTGGCCGTGCTGGCCGTTGCTGCCGGGTTCAGTGAGGTTGGCGCGACCGAGAACACACACGGGGCCGCCGCCTGGGTCACGGTGACGGTCTGCCCCGCGATCGTCAGCGTGGCCGTGCGCGTCGACGTGATCGTGTTGGCGGCAATCGAGATGTCGACGACGCCGTTGCCCGAGCCGCTCGCGCCCGATGTAATCGTCAACCAGGACGAGCTTTCGGTGGCGGTCCAACTGCAACCCGCCGTCGTCGTGACATTCACGCTCGCCGTGCTGGCTGTCGCCGCGGGGTTCAGTGAAGTCGGCGAGGCCGAGAACGTGCAGGGAGCCGCGGCCTGCGTCACCGTCACCGTCTGACCGGCAATCGTCAATGTCCCAGTGCGCGGCGAGGTGATTGTATTGGCGGCAATGGAGAAGGCGACCGTGCCGTTGCCAACACCGGTTGCGCCCGAAGTAATGGTGAGCCAGGCGTCGTTGCTCGTGGCCGTCCAGGAACATCCACTCGGCGACGTGACGGTCGCATTGCTCGAACCGGCGGTTGCTGCTGGATTCATCGACGTCGGCGAGACCGAGAACGTGCAGGGTGCGGCCGCCTGATTGACGGTGACGGTCTGTCCCGCGACAGTCAGCGTCGCGGTGCGTGGCGAGGTGACCGTGTTGGCGGCGATCGAAAACACAACCGTCCCGTTCCCTGAACCACTGGCGCCCGACGTGATCGTCAACCAGGACGAGCTCTCGGTGGCCGTCCAGCTGCAGCCAGATGTGGTCGTCACACTTACGCTGCTGGTGCTGGCGCTATCCGACGGATTCAGGGTAGTCGGCGCGACGGTGAAGACGCAGAGGGCCGCAGCCTGGGTCACCGTGAGCGTCTGACCCGCAATTGTCAGCGTGCCGGTGCGCGGAGCCGTGATGGTGTTGGCGGCAATGGAGAAGGCGACGGTGCCGCTGCCGGAACCGCTGGCGCCGGATGTGATCGTCAGCCAGGCGTCGTTACTCGTCGCCGTCCACGAACAGCCGGTCGTCGTCGTGACAGTGGCGCTGCTCGACCCGGCGGTCGCGGCGGGGTTCAAGGAGGTCGGTGAGATCGAGAAGGCACAGGGGGCGGCCGCCTGATTGACCGTAACGGTCTGGCCGGCGACAGTCAGCGTCGCGGT
>Ga0111539_10005394_pt1 | contig 16537 bp, 11 predicted proteins | sample RhiMethybrSRZTD1_FD_79667 | JGI IMG/M metagenome (GOLD analysis project Ga0111539, IMG submission 79667) | Populus rhizosphere microbial communities from Tennessee, USA - Rhizosphere MetaG P. TD hybrid SRZTD1 (version 2) (version 2) | ecosystem: Host-associated > Plants > Roots > Rhizosphere >... | reverse complement strand
TGACGCCTCGGGCGTGCCTGCGAACATGCTCTACCCCCAGGATGGCACGGCGTTCGACATGCTCAATCGCTTCATTCAGCATGAATATGTCGACCCCACGCAAATGTATATGCGTGGCATGGTGGCGGAGCTTGGTATCGTGAAAGGCCATCCGTTTGCGCCCGACGCCAAAGCCCGTGCGTTGCTCGACAAAGCGGCCCGCGCCGCGACGCGCATCGCCCACGTCACCGCCTATTCGGGGGAGCCGCTACTGAAGAATGGTGGGCTGTGGTATCCGGGCCAGCACTGGATCAACGTGTTCCCCGGCAACGCCACTTTCACGTCGCACTCGTTCGACTACATCGATGCGCGCACCTCTTTCTTTACTTACGCCTATTCCGCCAGTCCCGGTATGGCGGCGAGCATGGTTGATGTCGGCGCGAAATATCCAACCGCTTTCGCCGATGCTGATGGCAATCACCTGGAGGGAAACAATAACTACAAGCTGCATATACCGAAGGACGTCCCGGTTGCCCTCTTCTGGTCGGTGACGGTGTATGACCCTATCACCGGCAGCGGGCTCGACAACGGCCAGCAGTTCCCATCGATCAACACCATGGACAAGCCCGCACAGAACGCCGACGGCTCGACGGACATCTACTTCGGCCCGAAGTCGCCCGGTCAAGCCAAGAACTGGCTGGCGACAATCCCCGACAAGGGGTTCTTCGTGATCTTCCGCCTGTATGGCCCCAAGCAGGCGTTTTACGACCAGACTTGGAAACTGGAGGATATCGTCAAGCTGAACTAGAAAGACTTCCCGACAATGGCGGTGAAAACCGTCTACACAGCCGATTACTCTCGGAAAACGCCGCAGGGTTACGCATCCGATTCTCAACTCCTGATAAGTCTCCCTCTCAACAGAATTCGGAGCTGCAAGCGACTCGAACAATAGTGCGCATTTTTGCGCCACACGATATCACTCAAGTGTTTTGGCATACCGTATGTAACGGTGGGGTTACCGTATCAACGCTATCTTGCAGCATCGCGCCATGCGGCACTATGCCGCCGCGGCCGCGCGTTTATCAAGCTGGGCTGGACGGTTGACTGTTGTATTGTTGCCGGGCCGGATTACGGTCTTGCCACTCCGCACTCACCTTTCGCACTCCTTAGTCACCCTGAAAAAGTTTCAACTGGCCTGATACGTTTTGACGGCGGTTCTCGCTGATTTAGTTAACGGGTGCCGATGACGCAAGACTCAGCGGGAATGCGGGGACAAACACAATGAACAGACGCGTACCAATTATTGGAGTCACTTCCGTGGTGATGCTCGTTTTGGTCTGCAGTTTCGCGTCAACGGGGATGGCACAATCCGTAACATTCGCGGCAACCGGCAATATGACGGTGGCGAGATCATTTGCCAGCGCAACTCTGCTGGACAACGGACAGGTCTTGATTGCGGGCTCCGGCACGGCGGATATCTACGATCCTCGCACCGGGGCGTTTACGGCGATCGGGAATCATGGAAGCAACATAGCGACCCGACTGGCCGATGGACGGGTTCTCTTTATCGTCTGGGACTCCGCCAGCCCGAATAGGGCGGAAATATTTGATCCCGCGAGTGGGACTTTCACTACATCCGGAACCTCGGTTACCGGACAGATGGGAGGCTATGCCACGTTGCTTCCCAACGGGCAAGTGCTTGTCGCGGGCGGGTTTATTTCCTTCAAGTCCGGTCCCCTGATTTATGCGAATCCTGAACTCTACGATCCCGCGACGGGCACGTTCAGCTCCACCGGGTCTTTTGCGCCCACAGGCGGGACATCTTTCTATGTTTCCGGAGGGCCGGATATCTCTGCTGTCGTCCGATTAGCCGATGGAAGGGTGCTTTTTGCCGGGGAGCCCGTTTCTGAACTCTATGATCCACTTTCCGGAACATTCAGCCTGACAGGGTCGATGGTGACACGCTGCGGCTTATTCGGTTCTCAGGCCCCGTTAGACTACATATCCGGCCGTACGGCAACGTTACTCAGGAACGGCAAAGTCCTTCTTACCGGTGGGGAACAGGAGGATTGTGGGCCCTTTCTCGATGCGGAAATCTATGATCCCGCCACCGGCATCTTCACAGCGACAGGCACGATGAGCAGGCGAAGGGATAACCATAGCGCGACGCTCCTCTCCGATGGCACGGTCTTCATCGCGGGAGGCGAGTCCTGGGATTGCACGTCTAACATGTGCTTTTTTGCAGGCACTACGACCAGTGCCGAGGTCTACAACCCGTCTACGGGCAGCTTCTCGTTCGTAGGTACGATGCTGGTGAACCGCGGGGGACACACGGGCACCCTGCTCAAGAACGGAGCGGTACTACTCGCGGGAGGTTACGGCTATGCCGGGATTGGAAGATATTTAGGAAACTTTGCGAGCGCCGAACTCTACAACCCATTTGGAGATCCGGTGGTTTTCGGTACCGCGAGTTCCCTGCGCGATTTTGACGGCGATGGAAAGGCCGACATTCTTCGGCGTGACAGCGCCGGAAACGTCTCCCTGTGGCTGATGAACGGACGCGTCGTCATGAGTCAAACTTTCGTGGCCCATATATGGCCGGGATGGTCCATTGTCGGCAGCGGGGACTTCAACGGGGATGGAAAGTCAGACATTCTCTGGCGCGACTCGGGTGGCACTGTGGCCATATGGCTGATGAATGGAGCAGCAGTCGGCAGCTACGGCACCGTCGCCACGGTGCCGACAGACTGGTCAATCTCCGGAGTTGGAGACTTCAATGGGGATAGTAAGGCGGATATCTTGTGGCGCCATTCTTCAGGCGGTGTGAGAGTGTGGCTGATGGACGGCTACTCCATCGCAGCCAACAATGAAGTGGCAAACATATGGACGGGTTGGTCCATCGTCGGCACTGGAGATTTCAACGGCGATCGCAAAGCAGACGTCCTGTGGCGAAGTTCGGCAGGCGAAGTTGCCGTCTGGTTGATGGATGGAAGCTCCATCGGCAGCTGGAGCAATCCAGGAAACGTTCCCTCGACGGCCGCCGTCGCCGGAGTTGCAGATTTCAACGGCGATGGGAAGGGAGACATCCTCTGGAGAGATTCGCTCGGGAATGTATCTCTATGGTCGATGGACGGACTCAACATCATCCAGAGCAGTCTCATCGCGAACATATGGACCGGTTGGGCCATTACCGGAGTCGGCGATTTCGACGGAGATGCAAATGCGGACGTCCTGTGGCGCGACGCTTCCGGGCATGAGGTTGTCTGGTCGATGAATGGAAGCACCGTTGTCAGGTATGGTGAAATCTACTGAATGACGCCATAGCGTGCATGACGCAAGAATTACGGCTTCCGTTGGGCGTGCTCCGCGAAAAAAGCGGCGACCGCTTCGGAGTAGTCCTGGACGGACTCCGGGATCGGCATGCCATGCTCGACCAGAGCGCGGGCGCAGCCGACCCAATCGCTTTTCGGCAGTCCGGCATGCTGGAAACCAGAAGGGGGCTGGTTTCGCGAAGCCCATCCCAGGATGCCCCTTACGTTGCCGTCGAAGGCGTGACGTTCCGTCCAGCTGGCGCCGTGCTCGAGGAGAAAGCGCGTGAGCTCCGGGTCGCCCTGGTAGACCGCGAGGTTTAGAGCGGAGGCTTTCCAATCGCCACCGGCGACAGCGATGGGCCAGCCCAGTTCGACCATCAGGCGGACAGCCGGAAGATTTCTCGCCTCTGTCAGATTCGGAAGTTGGCGGAGCTGTGATTCTGAAAGGCGGCTAAACATATCCGGGTTTGCGGCGAGAAGACGTTCGGCTTCCGCTTTGTCGACGCAGGCGCAGGCGGCGACAAATTGGTCTTCCACGCGGATCGTCTCCTGCGCGCCACTCTCGCGAAGAAAATCCGCAACGTCTCGCAGTCCCGATTGAAGGGCGAACACGTACGCGCTTGTGCCGTCTTTGGTTCTTGCTCGCGGATCGGCGCCGGCTCTCACAAGTGCTTCAATGTGAGGGAACGACCGCCGGCGGCGGATAGCCCAGATGAGGGGACTGCCGAGCCCGCTGCCGGTGTCGTTGGCGTCTCTTGTATATGACAGCAACAAGCGCAATCGATCGATGTTTTCCATATCGAGCTGGTGATGCAGCGCGTTCGAGCCTTCGACTCGAGCACCGGCATCGAGCAGCAGACGAAGACAATCCGTTTCCACTCCTTCCACCGCATGGTAGAGCGACTCGCCGTCGTTCGGATTCGCGCCGGCATCGAGCAGCATCTTCGTCAGCCTGGCATCGTGATTTTTTCCCGCGGCGCCGTAGAGCGCGGTAACGGGATTCTCCCAATGCTTATCGGCCCAGGACTGATTCGGATTCGCGCCCGCGTCGAGCAGCATCCGCGCGCATCGCCGCAGACGATCGCGGAACTCCGGCAATCGCAACAACGTTGAGTGGGTCACTGCAAACAGCGGCGGCATGCCGAGGTTGTGCTTGCAGCCCGGACAGCGCCACGGAAAGCTGATGCGATTCACACAACCGGCGTCGGCTGCGATTGCCCGGCGCACGGTCTCCTCATCGCCAATAGCGCAGGCAAGGAAGAGATCGCCTTGAACGAAGTCCGGGATTTCCTTTATTCGTTTCGCCGCAAATACCGGATCCGCGTGCTCCGTGTCGTGGCCATAGGCTTTATGCACCCAGAGCGGGATGACATCCTTGCGCGCTGTCGAAAACCGGCTCTTGGACCAATCGGTGTAGTTTCGCAGGTTTTGCCAGGTGGGCAAGCCATACGAGCGCGCGATGCAGGACTGTGCGTCGTGCAGCTTTAGCCCCATGGCCGCGATCTCGGCGTTGTCCTTTCCCTCCGCCGCGGGCAGAAACCGTCGCAGTGTCTCAAAAGCCTCGGGATCGTTCGACTGAAGCTGGCGCAGAAGATCCTTCGCTTGTTTCTTCAGATGCTCAAAGTTGGGATTCTCGGGTAGTTGTGGCATCGAAACCTCCATGCATTAGTGCCGAAGGTCCGCAATACCGGCTGCATAAAGGTTCAGAAGATATGCAATCAGGAGGCAAGTGGGTTCAACCCTTCCCGCGGACCCGGATGCGGCTTGCACCGCAGCGGTGATAGTAGCAGATCGGGATACCGATCTGTTAAGGACCGAGCTGGATTTGCGCGGTGGCATTCTTGACGACGTTTAACCGGAGGAGTACGATCCCGGCAGTTTTCCAAGACCTGCTGCAATTACAACGCCACGCGGTACTTCTCTATCTGAAAGGGGGGAGCGATGAAAAAGCATTTTGTCCTGGCGCTGCTGTCTCTGCATTTGCTGATCGGTGTGCATGTCGTCGCACAAACAACAAACGCGACGGTCGGGGGAACGGTCACCGATTCCAGCGGCGCCCTGATTCCCGGGGTCAGTGTCACCGCAACGAATACTCAGACGGGCATCACCACCAAAGTCGTGACGAATGAAGCGGGAGCCTATCAGTTCGCGAGCCTTCAGACCGGAACGTACAACGTCCGTGCGGAGCTGCCCGGGTTTCAGACACAAATACGAGAGGCGGCACTCGGCATCGCCCAGCAGGTGAGATTGAATTTCGTTTTGCCCGTGGGCACCGTCACGCAATCGGTAGACGTCACTGCCGAGGCGGACACGTTGATCTCCTCAACCTCTGCTTCCGTCGGAGCAGTTCTTCCTGAATACAAGGTTCGGGACCTCCCGCTTGCGACACGAAACGTCCTCGACCTGGTCAATACAACAGCGGGCGTTCAAGGAAACAATTTTGCGGGCGGGCGCCTCACGCAGCTCAATACGACCAGAGATGGCATTCCCGTCAGTGATGGACGTTATGACATTGGCGCAGCGACATCCACGTACGTCAGTCCAGATCTTGTCGAAGAGTTGCGGATCATCGTCGCGCCGGCCGATGCGGAAGTCGGGCGCGGCTCCGGGCAAATTCAAATGGTGACGCGATCTGGAACGAACCAGTTCCGTGGAAGTGTGTTCTGGTCGAACCGGAATTCGGTACTCAACGCCAACACGTGGAACAACAACTTCAACGGCGTTGGAAAGGATTACGTAAACGGAAATCAATTCGGCGTTCGCATCGCCGGTCCGATCCTGCGAAACAAAACATTCTTTTTCTTTTTGTACGATGCCCAGCGCTTTGTGACGAAGAGCTACTTCACCGGCACCGTTCTGACGGAGCCGGCACGTCAAGGCATCTACCGATACTTTTCGGGTGTTCAAAACGCGAACATTCTTTCCAACAACGCGACAGTCGATAAATCCGGAAATCCGATCCTGAACGGACAGCCGGCGACGCCGCTGTCGTTCAGCGTCTTTGGAAAAGATTCTCTCCGCCCAGGCATGGACAACTCCGGATGGGTTCAACGAATCCTCGGAGGAATGCCGCTGCCGAATGACTACACCGTCGGGGATGGCTTGAACACCGCGGGCATTCGCTGGCTTCGCCGCATCGAGGGCCAGGACGTGACGAATGGTGACGGACAAGACACCAATCGTAACCAGTACAACTTTCGCATCGACCACATGTTCAGTCCGATGCACAAGGCGTCCTTCAGTGGGAGCTGGGAAAGAGATTGGGCGCAAAACGATCAGGCCGGCATCGCTAACTGGCCCGGCGGATTCAACGGCAAGGTGTTGCGCAAGCCGCGCGTGTTCACGGGCTCGCTGGTATCCACGCTGTCGCCAACTCTTCTCAACGAATTTCGATTTGGCACCCGCAAGCAATGGAACTACAGCTGGTCGTCGATCTGGAGACCGGACTCCGTTGGCGACGACGCGCGTGCATCTCTGCCAACGAGCAACGGGACGGCCTTTTACCCAAACCATATTCTCTTCCCGGCAAACATCATCAACAACGTCAGCGGCGCGGCGACACGTGGCCAGACCAGTCCGCTGTGGGATTTCAGCGACACGCTCAGCTGGACCAAAGGCAAGCATGCATTCAAGGGAGGATACGAGGTTCGGTTTACGTCATCGCGCGGGTTTAACGGGTCTGACAATTCGGACTGGGTTAAATTCCCCGTGGTCGCAATCGGCGCAGGCAGCAACGCAGTTGCCGGAATTGCGAATGGAGTGAATGGCATCAGTGGGCTCGTCGGCAACAATCAGGCGGTCGCGCAGAATCTATTGCTGGATCTGAACGGTTCTGTGTCCAACGTCACACTTCAATTCAACGTTCACAGTCCAACGGACCAGGTGTTCACGCCGGAGGTGCGGGTCAAGGAGTACCACCAGAACGAATGGGCCGCATTCATTAAAGACGATTGGAAAGTTCGCTCCGATCTTACGCTCAATTTCGGCGTGCGCTATGACTACTACGGCGTACCGTGGGAGGCCAGCGGGATGCAGGCTGTGCCGATCGGAGGAAATGCCGGCCTGTATGGGATCTCCGCAGGAGCCCTGACTCAGCTTCAGCTGGTCGGCAAGAACTCGAATCATCCCGAAACGCTCCTCTATCAGAATGACTGGAACAATTTCGGTCCTGCTGTCGGTTTCAGTTGGACGATCCCATGGTTCGGACAAGAAAAGACGGTCGTCCGTGGCGGTTACGCCATCAGTTATCAGGGCGCAGCCTCATTCAATGCGGGGCTGAACATCGCCAGCGGGAACAATCCCGGTCTGAGCTACATCCAAAACTTGACGACGCTGGGCGTCGGGGCAAATTTTTACAATCTATCGTCTCCGAACCTGCCGATTCCCGTTCCTTCGCCGGTCGGCATCGCACCGCTATCGACCGAGCCGTTGGACCTTCGAACAAGTCCGCTCGCGGGGTTCGATCAGAATCGTGTGAATCCTTATGTGCAGAACTATCACTTCGAGATCCAAAGGGAACTTGCTCGAAATCTCACATTCGAAGTGCGCTATGTCGGCAGTAAAGGAACAAAACTGTACAACGGCCTATCGCTGAACGATGTGGAAGTTTTCAATAACGGAATCCTGGAGGCGTTCAACATCACGCGCGCCGGTGGTGATGCTGCCTTGTTCAGTCAGATGCTGAATGGACTGACTCTCAATAGCGGGACAAACGGCGCACTCGGCCAGGGCGTGATCGGAACAAATACGACGGCGTCCGCAGCGCTGCGGCAGAACGCGAATTTCAGGGGTTTCCTCGCGAATGGCAACGTCGGTCAATTCGCATCCCTATTGAATACGTCGACCGTGGTTACGGGCAAAGCCGGTGGCCTGGTCAGAAATGGAGGATTCCCGGAGAACTTCATCGTCGCGAATCCTCAATACGCGGCCGTGGTCATGAACACCAATCCGGGAAGTTCCACGTATCACGCGCTAAACCTGCAAGTCACCAAGCGACTCTCCCGTGGCTTTACCAGTCAGTTCTCTTACGTTTGGAGCCGCAGCCTCGGCGACGCCAGCACAGACGGCAACATCGAGTATTTGGATCCACGAAATCCTTCCCTGAACCATACGTTGACGACGTTCCACCGCACTCACGATTTTCGCAGCAATGGGACGTTCGAATTGCCTTTCGGACCGAATCGAAAATTCCTGGGCAACAGTGGATCGTTCGTGACACGGCTCGTGGAGCGATGGCAACTCGGAGGCATCTTCAGCTGGACATCAGGAGCGCCACTTACGATCACGGCGTCGAACTCGGAGCTGACGTGGACGCCGGTGCCCGGACAGATCGCCATCGTCAGAACGTCGAATACTCCGATGATTCTCGGTGACTTTCCGAAGAGCACCGGCAAGGTCACGCCCACGGAACTGGGAGGCACTTACTTCCCGGGACTGCGGCAGGATGCGGATCCGTCCACTGCAAACGTCACAACACTGCAGACGCTTCAAACCGCGGTGGGCAACAGGGCTATTTACGCGGGCGACACTGTTCTCCTTTCAAATCCTGCGCCGGGAAGCGTTGGAACCCTGGGCCGGGCGTGGATCGAAGGGCCGGGACACGTCGGGCTCGACTTGAACGTCATCAAACGTATTAAGATTGGCGAGCAGAAAGATTTCGAGCTTCGACTCGATGCCGTGAACGTTTTGAATACTCCGTACTGGGGCAATCCCAACGTCGATATCAACAACGCGCAATTCGGGAGAATCACGGCAAGCGATGTGACCGGTGCTAACAACGCGGACTTCAGAAGCGGCAATCGCAGGTTCACGTTCAACGCGCGAGTGAGTTTTTGAAGGGAGTTCGATGGCAGCGACCAAAACCAAAATGACAAAAGTCAGCGTCAGGGACTTCATTGCCGGTGTCGAGAACGACACGCGACGCAAGGATGCCGAAACGCTGCTCACGCTTTTCGAGAGAGCGACCGGGTGGAAGGCGCAGATGTGGGGGCCAACAATCGTCGGGTACGGCCGCTACACATACACGTATGAAACCGGCCACAGCGGTGATATCTGCGTCGTCGGCTTCTCGCCGCGCAAGGCCAACCTCGTAATTTACCAACATCCCGATCCTTCCGGAAAAACAGCCGCGTTGCTGACGGAACTCGGCAAACACAAGGGCGGACTGGACAGCTGCCTCTACATTAATAAGCTCGCAGACGTCGACCTCGGCGTTCTGGAGAAGCTGATCAAGCTCGGCGTCACGACCCTGAAGAAGACGGCCGCCGAAAAGAACTGGCCCGTGAGCGAGTCCTGAAACCTCAGCAGCCGGCCTCGCCGCCGGTTGCCACCAGATGCCAGTTATCGCGCTGGCGAGAATAAATCTCGTATTTCTCGCTTTCGTAGGCGCCAACTTCAAGCACGATCTCGTCAGTACCATCGCGATTCAGATCGAGATGATCGACAAACGAGACGGATTCATGATCCTTGAAGTCGTCGAGGTCTTGCGTTTGACGGTAGCGCGAATACTGCGTAGACAATCTCGACGCGCCAGCTTGCAGGATCAGGAAAACGTCGTGGCGCTCCGTTCGCGTATGGATGAAAAACGAGGCGATGAGTGTTACGGCCTTGCTATTGTCGACCTCGATCGCCGTCAGCGTGTCGATCCTGATACGCGTTAATAAAGATCTCGGCGTTTTGTTTCGCAGGAATTCCCGAGTCGCTGCCTGGACTGCCGCCGTACGTTCGGACGGTATCGCTTCGCGTCGTTTGCCCTCGCGCGACCGCAGTTCCGCGTTGGTCGCCAGGCCCGTCACTTTCTTCGACACACCACCAAGCGTGGGCACAACCAATGCAGCCGCGCCGTCACAGTGGTGCTCCTTGACGTCTTCAATTCGCACATTGCCCCGTCGTTGACCATCCATGTAGAGCGGAACAAGTTTTCCCCGGTCGTAAAGTCGGCGGGCATCGTCAAGGTCTTTGGGCGGAAGCACCGCCGGGTAGATTTGCACCATCAACAGGTCGCCGAACCTTGTGGAGGGAGGACCGCCGCCGTCAACTCTGTGGTTCGGAAAGATTGCGTAAACCGGCTGGGCAGGCGGATTCCATTGGATGGCGTCCTGACGCCCAGCCGCCTTAAACGTTACCGCCAAAAGTAGAATTGCAAAGAGAGAACGCTCCATTTTCGATTATGGCCATATTAAACCGCCCGCCCCTTCATGTAATGAAAATGTCAGAAGAGTCTTACTGCTCCTCCAGCGCGTCGAGTTCAGCTTGCAGCTTCCGCGCTCTCCTCTTGTTCAACGCAGCGACAAAGAAAAAGACCGCCGCTATAAAGCCGACGAACATGAGAATGGAAGCCGCATCCGTCGCGTCCCCCCGCTCTGCAATCGGCGCGGCTTGATTCAAGATCGCGCCATCGCGCACCGCAAAGCCGAAAAGGCTCACGGCAACTCCAGGAACAAACGGCAGCAAATACCAGTACCAGACGCTTTGATGTAGGTCCCTCTGGCGCTCCAGCGAGGCTCGATAAAAATCAAGCGACGCTGCGCGTCCGAGTTCCTCCGGCATGTCCGCGGCGGAACCTCGCGTACGGAGGAAATACACCACGAGGAGCGTGGCGAGCGTAATAAGCAGCGCTCCCACCTTGACGTAGACGTTTTCCCCCTCGAATATCTGATAGCCGAAGCTCAAAAGTACAACCAGGGCGCCGGCATATTCGATTCCGTTGCGAATCTTTATCTTTCTCTCAAGTGTGCTCACTCTGCCGTGGATTGCTTCCATAGATAGTTCCTTTCCTTCGAGCTGCTGGCTGTGCCACAGCTCTCTTAATTCGAGATTCGGACCAGTTCCAGGACGACGTTCATCGGACATGGCTTTTTCCTTTCCGAACGTCTTCGATCAACGCTTCTTTCAGACGGTGCACTTTAGTGTGCACATGGGAAGTAGACAATCCGACGATCTCAGCAATGGACGCGGCGTCCATACCCTCCAGATGGAGACAAATGATCTGGCGGTTTAATGGAGGCAATTGCCGGATGAGAGATAGCAGGCGCTCCTGAGCCTGCGCTCGGTCGAGCTCTAATTCGCGATCCTCGCGAGGAGCGGGAGTCTCGATTTCGCTCTCGTTGACGATACCTCGTTCGTTCCGGAAGCGGCTGGTCCGGACGTAGGACACAGCCCGGTTGTGCGCGACGCGGTAAACCCATGTCCGCAGAGAGCATCGACCGTCAAACCCGGAGAAACTGCGCCACAATGCAATATGGATCTCCTGAAGCAGGTCTCGCCTCATTTCCGCGTCAGCCTCGTACCCTCGTGCTAAACGTTCGAGGGCCGGCCCGAAAGCGCCGATCGCTTCCTTGTAGAGTTCGTCCGAGCTCGACATGCAATCAGGTAGTCGCACGGTATCGGCGTTTCTTACACGAAAACTGCGCTCACTTGACCGAACCTGCGGTCAGGCCGTCGACAATCCGTTTCTGGAAAACGAGTACAAGAAGGATCAAGGGCAAGGCGCTGACCACCACTCCCGCGGCCAGCAAGCCCCACGGAATCTCGTAGGCAAAGGCGCCACTGAAGGTAGCGACGCCTGCTGTCAGGGTTTTCGACTGGTCGAGATTCATGAAGGTCAGCGCAAACATGAATTCATTCCAACAAAAGATGAATACGAGTATTCCTGTCGCCGCCATGGCCGGTCCGGCCAGCGGAAGAAGAACAATGCGAAACGCCTGGAACTCGCTCATCCCATCCATCGTTGCCGCTTCCTCCAATTCTTTGGGAATCTGGCGCAGGTATCCGGAAAGCAACCAGATCGTCAACGGCAGATTCAGACCCGCGTAGGTCAGAATCAACGACCACGGATGGTTGAGGGCTCCGAGCCTCTGCACCACTTCGTAAATCGGAAACAAAAAGACGATAGGAGGAAAGAAACTGAGAACAAGTAACCCTCCGGCCAGTGTCGATCCCAGTCGGGCGGGAAGATGGATGAGGCGGTAGGCGGCAAGCGAGCCTGCGGCGAGAGACAACAGCGTCGCCAGCGATGCAATCACGAAACTGTTGAGCAGGTATGAAGCAAGAGGGCGGCGCGAGAACAACTCCCTATAGTTCGCGAGCGTAGGAGCATCGGGAAGGAGTGTCGGTGGAATGCGAGTCAGTTCCGCTGGAGTTTTCAAAGACGAGATGACGTGCCAGAGCAGCGGCGCGATCGATAGCGCACAGAACATGACAAGGACAATCGTTGCGACGACGCTTCGGTTCATGCCGGCTCCTTGAGCAAACGTCTCAACGCCAGGGCGACCAGAGCGAGAACAAGAACAAGCGTGATGACAATCGCGGAGCCGTAACTGAAATCGAGATATCGCATTGTTGTCTGATAGGCATAGAGAGACACTGTTTCCGTTGCCCCGCCCGGCCCTCCTCCCGTCAACACATAAGGCAGGTCAAACACGGCGAACGCCTGGATGATCCGGAAGATCAGCGCGATGAATGCGAAGGGCATCAGGTGCGGCCAGGTCACATAGCGGAACGCCGCCCACGCTCCTCCCCCGTCGACTTCGATAGCTTCGTAGAGTTCGCGCGGGATGCTTTGGATACCTGCGAGAAGAATCAGGAATACAAACGGAATCGTCTTCCACACGTCCGCTGCGATGATCGAGGCAAGTGCCGTCGAGGGTTGCGCGAGCCAGGCGACCGGCGACTCGATCAGACCTGTCTGGGCCAGGACGTGGTTGAGAATTCCGAACTGGTCGTTCAGGATCCACGCCCACAGCACTCCGACAATCGCAGTGGGAAGCGTCCATGGAATCAGAAGGAGTGTGCGAACGACGTTCTGGCCTCGCATCGATCGGCTGGCGGCAAGGGCAAGGCCCAGTCCCAGGAGAAACTCCAGCGCGACCGACAAACCGACAAAGAGCGCTGTGACCGCGAAACTGTCATGAAGACGGGAATCCGAAAGAATTCGATGAAAATTGTCGAGACCCGCAAAGCGTGTTTCGAAGTCCGTGCTGAGACCGTAATGCGTGACGCTCAGAAAGACTGCGCGAAAAGCGGGGTACAGCAGAACGCTCAGGACCAGCAGGAACGACGGCAGAATCCAGAGAGTCTTCCGCAGGTTCATCGTACTCATTCCGCTTTCAGCAGAAGCCTGGTTTCAAGAGCCGCCTCGCGCAGGGCCTTTTCCGGCGATGTGCGGCCGGTCAGGGCTGCGCTTAACCATCGTTGCAGGATGTCGGATGCCTGTGCGTATTCCGGAATCGGCGGCCGAGGGCGCGCACCAAGAAGGATGGGCAGGAACTCCGAAGGAACCTGACTCCTGCGCGCCGGCACAACCCCCATGCGATCCCGCAGCTGGACCAGCGATTCTGGTCGCGTAAGGAATTCGACGAGCCGCCACGCGTCCTCCGGGTTGTCCGTAAACCGCGATATCGCGAAGCCATATCCGCCGAGAGCTGCCGCGCTTTTGCCACCGGCGCCGTGGGGCATCGGCGCGAATCCGACCTGTGCCGGTGTAATGGCCCCGCCCTGGTCGAGCAGACGCCATACATACAGCCAGTTTCGTAGAAACACGGAGCGGCCATTCTGAAAAATGCTTCGTGCCTCCTCTTCGGTGTAGGTCGTTACACCGGGCGGCGAAATATCTCCCACCGACTCCGTCAGAAACCGAAGGGCATCCGTGGCCTGCGGTTCATCAAGGTGCACGCTGCGAGTATCGGGATCAATCCACTCTCCGCCGTAACCCCAGAGCACTTCCAGAAAAACCGTGACCAGTCCCTCATATTGCTTACCCTGCCAGACGAAGCCCCAGCGATCTTTGTTCCGTTGCTCTCGCGCAAGCTGAACAAATTGCTCGAAGGTTTCAGGCGCGGATGGAACAAGGTCTTTTCGGAAGTAGAGAAGTCCGGCGTCTGTAAACGCCGGGATGCGATAGAGGCGCCCCGCATATGTGCCCCCGCGGATGTCCGCCGGGAGAAAATCATCGCGGTCCCTAGGTGAGATCCGACTCGACAGGTCGAGCAGCCACCCTGCCGCGGCGAACTTAGGGATCCATACGACGTCGCTGAAGACGACGTCAAAACCACCCTGTCCCGCAAGGAACGCTGTCGAGTACATGTCTTCCCGGGTGTTTGTAGCGGGCGGACCCTCGACCCACTTCACCGTGATTTCGGGGTATTGCTGTTTGAATTGAACGAACAGATCCTTCCACGCTCCGGTGCCGTCAGGCTCCATCAGGATCGAAATCGCACCCGCATCCGAAGCCGGGGTGCGAAGGCTAAGCGCGATCAGTCCGGCCAGGAGTGCCGTCGTCAATATTTTTGCCTGTAATCGCATCGAATAAGTAAATGTCGTCTGCCTCGACCTTGATCGAAACGAAACCGCTTTCAGGTTGTCGGGAAGAAACCGCCGTCAGGGTGATGTCGCCGAATCGCAAGCCGCACAAGACGTGCGAGCCGAGATCTTCGGTCCAGAGAATCTCCCCTGTCGTTCCGGCGGTGAGCCGGATCGACTCTGGGCGGATGCCGGCAATGACATCCCCGGAAACACGAACCCGTGTGGGGTGCCGACTCTCGGCAAGCCGCAGCACTCCGCCCTCGAGGTTCGCCTTGAACACATTCATCGAAGGCGAGCCGATAAAGGAGGCGACGAAACGATTCGCCGGTCGCCGATACAAGTCACCGGGCTTTGCGACCTGTTGGATTTCTCCATCTGCAAGCACGACAACCCGATCCGCCAGCGACATCGCTTCTGTTTGATCATGCGTGACATAGATCACCGTCGCTTGAAGCCTTTGAAAAAGGTCTTTCAACTCGTGCCTGACTCTCTCACGAAGCAAAGCGTCCAGATTGCTCAGGGGCTCATCGAACAGAAAAACTTTGGGTTTGCGGATCAGTGCGCGCCCAACTGCGACACGCTGCCGCTGCCCTCCACTGAGTTCGCGTGGGCGTTTTGAGAGAAGGTCTCCAATGCCAAGGAGGTCGGCAGTCTCACGCAATCGGCGATCAATCTCGGAGGGCGTCTCTCCCCTGAGCTTAAGACTCAATACCAGGTTCTCGCGGCACGTCATGTGGGGATAGAGCGCGTAGGATTGAAACACCATCGCAATGTCGCGGTCTCTGGCAGCGACGTTGCGCATCGGCGCGTCGTCGATAAACACTTCACCGGAAGTCGGGGTGTCCAGTCCTGCCAGAATCCTCAGCAGCGTGGACTTTCCACATCCGGAAGGGCCAACGATGGTCATGACCTCCCGATCAGCCACCTCGAGAGAGATATCGGAGAGCGCAGGACGGTTGGACGTGAAGTAGCGGGACACTTGTTCTAGACGAACTGTCGCCATGGGAGTAACCGCTAGATATCGAGGAGAATCGTGATTGTAGCAGCAGGGATTTGACGGAACACAGACGAAACTTCAGCGTCTTGACGGAGGCAGATTCAATGCTCACTCCTCGGGCCGCGCCGAGTCTATTGCGCACGAGGTGAACGATGATTTTGTTTACGCCAGCTGTTCTCTCCCTGGTGCTGCTGCAGGCGGTTCCGGGTCCTGCACCACGCCAACTCGCCAACGTCCGATAACGGGGTCAGACTACTCGAACACCGAAACCTAAAAGGACCCAGAGTGTTCAGGTTTATCGGCGTGGGGCTCGAGTAGTCTGACCCCAAAACTCGCAAGCGATCCCTCGATTGGAAATCCAGACACCGGAGCCCATCGTCACGATACGATGAAGGTTCGATGGAGCGCCTCACCAATTACGCGTCGGTTTCGAATACACTGGTGCATCTCACTGACGAGGAGCTCGCCGCTCTCGTGGCAAAAGCCCCACCCCTGCATGCCGGCGTCGGTGGTCGCTCGGTTCTACTGACGATCGATTCCACGCCGATCTTCGTGAAGAGCATTGCGCTCACCGATCTCGAGCGACGACAGGAGAATGTGCTGTCTACCGCCAACCTCTTCGACATTCCGCTGTCCTGCCATTATGGTCTCGGCGGGCCGGGCTTCAGTGCCTGGCGGGAGCTCGCGGTAACTTTGATCGCAAACGACTGGGTGCTTTCAGGAACATGCGCGAATTTTCCTCTTCTGTACCACTGGCGTGTTCTTCCTTCGGACCACCGTGAGAAGCTGGAAGGTGACTTCGATTTCTGGATCGAGTCGGCGGCCGTTCGTGCGCGCCTCGAAGCCATTCATGAAGCCACCGCGCATGTCGTGTTGTTCTGCGAATACATACCGCAGAATTTGCTCGAGTGGCTGAGCGAGCAAGTCCACGCGAGCGAAGAAGCGGCGG
>Ga0111539_10005392_pt1 | contig 16537 bp, 11 predicted proteins | sample RhiMethybrSRZTD1_FD_79667 | JGI IMG/M metagenome (GOLD analysis project Ga0111539, IMG submission 79667) | Populus rhizosphere microbial communities from Tennessee, USA - Rhizosphere MetaG P. TD hybrid SRZTD1 (version 2) (version 2) | ecosystem: Host-associated > Plants > Roots > Rhizosphere >... | reverse complement strand
GGCGGCGATCCGCCGATTCGCCGCCTGATTCACTGGCAGCAGATCGAGGGTACGACCGAATACCCACCGCTCGCGTTGTACGAAGTCGGGCTGATGGGCCGGATCTACCGCAGCCTCCGGACGACGTTCGACGATTCGCCGCTGCTCACGGCGCTCATCAAGATGCCGGGCATCCTCGCGGAGTTGGCGTTCGTGCTGTGTCTGCTCTTCTGGGGGCGGCGCGTGTGGGATCCGGCGCGCGCCGAATGGATCGCGCTGGCGGTCTGGCTGAATCCGGCGATCGTGATCAACGGTGCGGCCCTCGGCTATCTCGACGCGCAGATGGCGATGCCCGCCGCCCTGGCGCTCGTCGCCGCCGGCGCCGGACGGCCCGGAGTGGCCGGTGCCCTCCTCGCCGCCGCCATCCTCACCAAGGCGCAGGCGCTGTTCGTCGCGCCGGTGGTCGTGCTCGCGGCGCTCGCGTACGACATCGCGCGGCGCCGGCAGGCGTTCGTCGCGTGCCTGGCCGGCGGCGCGGTCGCATCGGCCGCGATCCTGCTGCCGATCGCCCTGCGCGGCGCCTGGCCCAACATGATCCAGGCCGTGTCACGGCTCGCGGCGCACGACATGCTGTCGGGCAACGCACTCAATCTCTGGTGGCTCGTCACGTGGGTCGTGCGCGCACTGGACGCGCTGCGCTTCGGGTGGGTGCAGGCGTTCACGTTTCCGGTGAGGATTCTCGGGATCGGCCGCTTCATGGAGGTGGGCTACCCGAACCCGAAGCCGATCGGCACCGCGATGGTCATCGCGGCGCTCGCGTGGGCGCTCTGGCGCGCGCGACGGCTGCGCGCCGTGGCCGACTGGGCGTTCGTGGGCGGGTGGTGCGTGTTCGCCTACTTCATGCTCGGCATCCAGGTACACGAAAACCACCTGTACCTGGCCGTGCCTTTCCTCGCGATCGCCGCGGGCCTCACCGCGAGCTATCGGCCGGCGTTCTGGGCGATTTCGCTGGCCACGGCATTCAACATGTACATCTTCTACGGTCTCAGTGAGGGCAGGCCGCCCGTCATCGGACGGATGTGGACGGGCGTCGATCTCACGGTGCTCGTCGCGCTCGTGAACGTCGTGCTGTTCGTGGTGATGACGAAGGCGCTGGTGCATAAGACATCGGGTGTCGTTTCCTGACGATCATGAGGAAACGACACCCGACGTCCTCGTCACGTCCGTCTGATGTCGAGGAGAAACGTGTCGTCGAGCGCTTCGGCCTGGTGGTCGGCGCCGGGCGCGATGCGGAGCACCTCCCCTTCGCGGACGGTGATCGGATCGCCGTCGATGGTGGCGGCGAGCGCGCCCTGCAGCACGTAGATCAGCTGCTCGCCGGCGTGCGCGTGAATCGGCACGAGCGCGCCCTTCTTCAGATACGCCTGCGCGATCGTCTGATCGTCGCCCGCGATCATCTTCCGGGCCACCATTTCAGTGACCTTTTCGAGCGGCAAATCTGCCCAGCGATGGAGGGTGGCGTGGCCGGGCATGACGAAGTTCTAGGGAGTATAATCCACCGGTTGCGCGGTCCGCGCGGAGCCCGGACGAGGTCCCAGCCAGGATGAAGAGCACCACGCTGTCGAACGGTCGATCCAAGACGACAACGCCGGATTCGGCCGCCGCGCACCCGTCCACTCCCTCCTTCGGCGGGTTCTCGCGTGACGAGCTGCTCACCATCTACCGCACGATGCTGCTCTCGCGCCGCATCGACGACAAGGAAATCCAGCTCAAGAACCAGAGCCTGATCTTTTTTCAGATCAGCGGCGCCGGCCACGAAGCGATCCTCGTCGCGGCGGGCCTCAACCTGCGGGCCGGGTACGACTGGTTCTATCCGTACTATCGCGATCGCGCGCTCTGCCTCACGCTCGGCGTGACGCCGTACGAGATGTTCCTGGCCGCCGTCGGCGCCAGGGACGATCCGGCGAACGGCGGCCGGCAGATGCCCTCGCACTGGGGGCACAAGAAGTTCAACATCGTGTCGCAGTCCAGCCCGACCGGCACGCAGTGCCTGCAGGCCGTCGGCTGCGCCGAGGCCGGGATGCTGTACAGCCGCATCGACGCCATCCCCGATCGCGCGGAGCGCTGCAAACCGGACGAAGTCGTGTACGTCTCGCTCGGCGACGGCACGGCCAGCGAGGGCGAATTCTGGGAATCGCTGAACGCGGCCTGCGTCCGCCGGCTGCCGGTCGTCTTTCTGGTCGAGGACAATGGCTACGCGATCTCGGTACCGGTCGAAGTGCAGACGCCCGGTGGCGACCTCTCCCGGCTCGTCGATTCCTGGCCGGGCCTGGGCGTGTTCCGTTGCGACGGGACCGACGTCCTCGCCAGTTTCCAGACGATGAAGCAGGCCGTCGCGTACGCGCGCGAGCGGCGCGGCCCGGCCTTCGTCCATGCCAAGGTCATCAGACCGTACTCGCATTCGCTCTCCGACGACGAGCGGCTCTACAAGACGCCGGCCGAACGGGCCGAAGAGGCGACGCGCGATCCGCTGACGAAATTCGCCGAGCTGCTGAAGTCGGAGGGCGTGGCGACGGACGCGGACCTCGCCGATATCGCCAAAGACGTCGATCGGGAGATCGGCGAGGCGGCTGACGCGGCGATCAAAGCGCCGAAGCCGGCGAAGAACACCGCCGGTCTGTATGTCTACTCGCCGGACGTCGATCCGGCGTCCCCGGAGTTCGACGTGCCCGCCGAGCCCGAGGGCAAACCCGACACGATGGTGGCGGCGATCAACCGCACGCTCAAGGACGAGATGCGGGCCAACCCGCGCATCGTCCTGTTCGGTGAGGACGTCGCGGACGCCACCCGCAGCGAGAACCTGAAGGAAGTCCAGGGCAAGGGTGGCGTCTTCAAGGTCACGCACGGCCTGCAGAAGGCGTTCGGATCCGATCGGGTCTTCAACTCGGCGCTCGCCGAAGCGGGCATCGTCGGCCGTGCTGCCGGCATGGCCCCGCGCGGGCTGAAGCCGGTGGTCGAAATCCAGTTCTTCGACTACATCTGGCCGGCGATGATGCAGCTTCGAAACGAAATCTCGATGCTGCGCTACCGGTCGAGCAACATCTGGTCGTGTCCGATGGTCATCCGCGTCGCGATCGGCGGGTATCTGCGCGGCGGCGCGCCGTATCACAGCCAGTCGGGCGAGAGCATCTTCGCGCATTGTCCCGGCCTCCGCATCGCGTATCCCTCGAACGCGCAGGATGCCGCCGGCCTGCTGCGCACGGCGATTCGGTGCGACGATCCCGTGCTCTTCATGGAGCACAAGCACCTCTATCGCCAGACCTACAACAAGGCACCGTATTCGGGCAGCCGGTTCAGCATCCCGTTCGGCAAGGCCGCGGTGCGCCGCGAAGGCACGGACGTCGCGGTCGTCACCTGGGGCGCGCTCGTGCAGCGCTCGCTCCTGGCGGCGCAGCAGGCGGAAAAGGAAGGGGTGAGCGTCCGCGTCATCGACCTGCGCACGATCATGCCGTTCGACTGGGACGCCATCGCCTCGGCAGTGAAAGAGACGAATCGCGTCATCATCGCGCACGAGGATCAGCTCACCTGCGGGTTTGGCGCGGAGCTGGCCGCACGCGTGGCCAGCGAACTGTTCGAGTACCTCGACGCGCCGGTCCGTCGCGTCGGCGCGATGGACACCCCCGTCGCCTACTAGCCCGAACTCGAAGAAGTCATCCTGCCCGGATCGGCCACGGTGCTGAACGCGATCCTCGAGACGGCGCGCTACTGAACGGCCCCGTGGCCTGGCGAACTGGGTGGTGACGAAACAGCCGTGGCGCTGGCCGCTTGCGGTCGCCGCCTTTACTGTTGCCCTGCCCGCCTCCGCCGGCCGCGTGCTCACCGTGCCGGCGATCGAGGCTCTCAACGCCACCGGCGGCCTCCAGGCGCATATCGTCAATCAGTTCAGCGATCCCGTCGGCTTCGCCGAGGCGACGTCGGGCGCGTACATCGTGCTCGATCGCCGGCAGCACACCGTGTACGGCATCAATGCAAAACAGACGGTGGTGCGGAAGATCCTGCAGGTGGGATTTGAGACCGGCAAGATCCTGCAGCCGGCGGTGCTCGCGCTCAGCCGCGACGATATCTTCGCTGTCGCAGACGCGCCGAGCGGCAACGAACGAATCCAGTACTTCACGCTCGAGGGCACGTTTCTCGGCGGGTTCTACCTTCAGTCCCGGCTCGCGCCGCGCGTCGTCGCCGGCCCAGTCGTGCTGAACGGCGTCGGATCGATGAGCTTCACCGGCAAGACGTTTCTGGTCAGCCGCCCCGAGAGCGGCGCGCTCTTTTCCGAGCTCGACGTCCAGGGCGCCGTCGTGCGCCACATCGGCACGCTGCGGCCGACGGGCCAGGAACGCGACGGCAATCTGCACATCGCCCTCAACGCGGGGATTCCGCTTCCCGATCCGACCGGCGGGTTCTACTTCGTGTTTCAAACCGGACGGCCGATGTTCCGGAAGTACGACGCGGCAGGCACGCTCCTGTTCGAGCGGCACGTCGAGGGGAGCGAGCTCGACGCTCAGATCCAGTCGCTGCCGCTCGACTGGCCCGCCCGCGCGCCCGAGGCCCTGCCATTCGTCCCGCCGCTCATCCGTACGGCCGCCGTGGACGCCGGCGGACGCCTCTGGATCTCGCTCGTCGTGCCGTTCACCTACGTCTACGACAGCCGTGGCGAGAAGACCCGGACGGTCCAGTTTCACGGCGCCAGTCTCGTCGCGCCGACGACGCTCTTCTTCGCGCCGCGCGGCCGCGTGCTCGTCACGCCGGGGTGTTACGAGTTCTCTACACGCTGACTTGTAGGCACTGAGCGCGACTTGCAGGCACTCGGCCCTAGTTGCTGTCCCGCTTGCCGCGAGCTCTACCTAGTGCCTAGTGCCCAGTGCTTGATCTTGTATCCTGTCCTGCCCGTGTCCAGTCTTCGCCCCGCCCTCGGCCTGACGCACGCGACGGCGATGGTCGTCGGCACGATCATCGGCGCGTCGATCTTCGTCCAGCCGTCGGAGATCACACGGCAGATGCCGTCGGTGGCCGGCATCGTGCTCGTGTGGCTGGCCGCGGGCGTGCTCACGCTGTTCGGGGCACTGGTGTGCGCCGAGCTGACGTCGGCGTTCCCGAGGACCGGCGGCGTCTATGTGTTCCTGCGCGAGGCGTATGCGCCGGCGGCGGGGTTCCTGTGGGGATGGGCGATGTTCTGGAGCATGCACTCCGGCATCATCGCCGCCATCGCCACCATCTTCGCGCGCTACGTGAACGTCTTCGTCCCGATGGGCACAGCCGGCCAGCGGTTGACGGCGGTCGGGCTGATTCTGCTCCTGTCGGCCGTCAACTATGCCGGCGTGCGGCACGGCGGGCGCGTACAGAACATCTTTACGGCCGCGAAGGTCGGCGCGATCGCGCTCATCGTGATCGCCGGGCTGTTCTGGAGCGGCGCGGCGCCCGCGGCACAGGAGGCGGCCGGTGACGTGACCGCCCGCGGCTTCATCCTGGCCATGGCCGCCGGCCTCTTCGCGTACGGCGGCTGGCACATGGTCACCTACACCGCCGGCGAGACGAAGGACGCGGCGCGCACGGTCCCGCGCGCGCTCCTCATCGGCACGCTCGTCGTCACCGCCTGCTACGCGGGGCTGAACGCGATTTACCTGCGCGTGCTGCCGCTCGACGCGGTGCGGGCGTCCTCCCACGTCGCGGCCGACGCCGCCGACGTGCTCTTCGGCGGCGGCGGCGCGTCGATGATGGCCGCGCTCGTCATCGTCTCGACGTTCGGCGCCGTGAACGGCATCATCCTGGTGGGTCCGCGCGTCTACTACCAGATGGCGCAGGACGGCACGATCTTCCGCTGGCTGGGCGCCGTGCATCCGGCGTTCGGCACGCCGCATCGGGCGATCGTTGTCCAGGCGATCTGGGCGTCCATCCTGGCATCGACCAACACGTATGGGGCGCTCTTCTCGCGCGTGATCTACACCGAATGGATCTTTTTCGCGGCGATGGCGGGAGGCCTCTTCTTCCTGCGGCGCCGGCCCGGCTACCGGCCTACGTACCGCATCTGGGGCTATCCAATCGTGCCGATCGTCTTCATCGTGTCTTCCGCCGTCATCGTCGCGATGCAGCTGTCGGCGGTGCCCGCCGACAGCGCCGTCGGACTGGGGATGGTATTAATCGGGCTGCCGGTGTACTTTCTCTGGTCGCGACGATGATTATCGACTTTCACAATCACTACTACCCTCCGGAATACCTCGACGCGCTCGGTCCTTCAGGCAGCACGCTGCACATCACGCACGACGCCGAGGGCAATCCGATCGTGCACTACCCCGGCGACTACAACGTCATGGTGCGTGGACATCGGGACATTGCGTACCGGCAGCAGGTGCTCGACGAGCATGGCGTAGATCTGCAGGTCATCACCCTCACCACGCCCGGCACCCACGTGGATCCGCCGCCGGTCGCCACGCGGCTGGCGATCATCACGAACGACGCATTTGCCAGGGTGCGCGCGGAGCGGCCGGCCCGGTTTCTGCCGCTGGCGACGCTGCCGCTCTGCGATCCCGCCGCGTCGGTGACGGAGTTCGTTCGCGCCACCGACGAGCTCGGCTTACCTGGCGCGATGCTCTTCAGCAACGTCAACGGGACAGGACTCGATCACCAGCAGTTCTGGCCGTTGTACGAGGCCGCCAACGAACGGAGCGCGATTCTGATGATCCACCCGACCTATCCGGTCGGCGTCGAGGCAATGCGCGAGTACTGGCTGATGCCGCTGAACGGGTTCCTGTTCGACACGACCCTGGCTGCGGCGAAGCTGGTCTTCAGCGGCGTCGTCAAGCGCTATCCCCGCATTCAGTGGGTCCTCGGCCATCTCGGCGGGACGATTCCGTACCTCGCCGAACGGCTCGACCGCGGCTTCCGCGCCTTCAACGAATGCCGGGCGAACATCGACGAGCCGCCGACGGCCTACCTCAAACGGCACTTCTACTACGACACGGTCAACTTCGCCGCCGGGCCGCTGAAACTGGCGATCGAGTTTGCCGGCGCAGACCGAATCCTCGCCGCCAGCGACTATCCGCACATGATCGGCAGCATCAAGCTGATGCTCGAATCGATACGCGGACTGTCGATACCGGAGGCCGACAAGGCCGGCATTCTCGGCGGCAACGCCAGGCGCCTGCTGAAGCTATGACCTCAGGGCCCGCTTGAAGACCTTGCCGGTCGGGCCGAGGGGCAGCGAGTCTCTGAACTCGACGAATCGCGGGTACTTGAACGAGGCGAGCTGTTCCCTGCTCCACGAGATCAGCTCGTCAGCCTCGAGCGCCATGCCGGGCTTCAACACGATGAACGCTTTGACCTCCTCACCGAGCCGGACGTCCGGCACGCCAATCACGGCCGCGAGCGAAACGGCCGGATGCGTCATCAGGACGTCTTCGACCTCGCGCGGGTAGACGTTCGTGCCGCCGCGGATGAGCATGTCCTTCTTGCGATCGACGATCGACACATACCCGTCCGCGTCGATCACGCCGATGTCGCCGGTGTGAAACCAGCCGCCGCGCAGCGCCTCGGCGGTCTCAGCCGGACGCTTGTAGTAGCCCTTCATCACGTTGTGTCCGCGGATCACGATCTCTCCCCGCTCGCCGGCGGGCAGCGGCCGATCCTGATCGTCCACGACCTGGACCTGACACGCGACGATCGGCAGCCCGACGGTCCCGGGCTTCGACGGCTGATGAACCTGGTTGAAGCACGCGACGGGGGCCGTCTCCGACAGGCCGTAGCCCTCGAGGACACGGATCCCGAGCGTCTGCTCGACGGATTCCAGTACGGCGAGCGGCATCGGCGCGCCGCCCGACACGCAGCATCGCAGCGACGCGGCGGCCTCTGACAGATTGATCTGCTGCTGACGGGCGTGCTGCAGGAGCGCCCAGTACATCGTCGGCACGCCGACCCAGCAGTTGACGCGCTCGTCCTGAAACGCCCGCAGAACCGCCGCGGCATCGAAACGGGGCAGCAGGACCAGCGTCCATCCGCCGGCGATCCCGGCGTTCATCTGTGCCGTCTGGCCGGTCGAATGAAACAGCGGAAGGCTGATGAGCGCGACGTTGCGGGCGTCGACACCGCCATCGAGCAGCGGCGCGCACATGTCGCGCGAGGCGATCGCGTTCAGCGTCATGTTCAGGTGCGTCAACTCGGCACCCTTGGCTTGCCCGGTTGTCCCGGAGGTGTAGAGGATCACGGCCGAGTCGCCGGGCGCGGACGCGTGCGCAGGAAAGGACTTCGGCTGTCCGCGACAGATCTGGCCGAGCGTCACCGCGCGCTCGACCGGCGCGGGCGCCGCCGGATCGATCGTGAGGACGACCAGCTGCCGACAGGCCGGCGCCTCGTCGCACGCGGAGCGTGCGATCTGCGCGAGCGGCAGTTCGGCCGTGCCCTCGAACACCAGCATCGCCTTCGCCTCACTGTCGTTCAGGTGGTAGGCGACCTCGCGCGGCTTCAGCAAGACGTTGAGCGGCACGACGACGGCGCCAAGCTTCAGGATGGCGTAGTACGCGATCGGAAAATGCGGCGTGTTCGGACACACCAGGGCGATGTGATCGCCGGGCCCGAGGCCGAGGTCACGCAGCCCGGCCGCCACCTGGCTCGACAGGTCGTCCAGCTCTCGATACGTGAACGTCCACGGCCGCATGACGACCGCCGTCCGATCCGGTAGCAGTCTCGCCTGGTGTTCGAGCAGATGCGCAAGGTTCAGCGTGGTCGCGGACACGCCGGTAGATTACGCCAGGTCGTACCCGTCTAGTCTGTCCTGAGCGCTGTCACTGGACTGACCCGCGTCGCGCGCAGGGCCGGAATGTAGCAGGCGAGCAGGGCGACCAGCGCGAGCAGGCCGATCGCGAGCGCGGACGCCGGGTCGGTCGCGCTGACCTCGAAGAGAAGCGACCCGAGCACGCGCGAGAGCAGCACGGCGACACTGACGCCGATCACGATGCCGATGGCGATCATGCGGGCGCCGTGCCGGAGCACGAGCCCGACGATTTCGCGGGATCCGGCGCCGAGCGCCAGGCGGATGCCGAACTCCCGACGGCGCTGCGCGACCAGATACGACATCACGCCGTAAATGCCGATCACCGCCAGGGCGAGCGCACTGGCGGCGAAGAGTCCCAACAGCCACGTGGTGAACCTGGAGGGCGCTGTCTGCGCGGCGACGAGCGTGGACATCGGGTTCACGTTGTAGACGACGATCGTCGGATTGAGCTCGCGCACGGCGGCCCGGACGGCACCCGCAACGGACTCCGGCGGCACCGACGTACGCATCACGAGCGATTGTCCGGGGCGCTCGTTCAGCGGAAAGTACATATCGGGATCGGAGGTCGGATTGCGCGGGAGGCCGCGGTACTTCAGCTCGGGCACCACACCGACGATCGTCAGCCACGGCGCCGTGGAACCGGCATTTCCAAGTTTGATCCGCTTGCCGATCGAATCCTGTCCGGCCCAGAAGCGCCGCACGACGTTCTCGCTGACCACGACGACGTTCGAATTGGGCTGCATCTCCGCGTCGGAGAACGAGCGCCCGGATTGGATCGGCACGCGCATCGTCGAAAAGAACTCAGGCGTCACGGCGTGGACGTAGGCCCGCGGCGCCGTCTGCGCCCCGGCCGTGGAATCCCCCTCGGCCGAATAGAACACGGCCGAGCTGCCGCCGCCGAGCGGGATATCGGACACGATGCTTGCTGCCGCAACGCCCGGGACGGCGCGCAGCCGGTCGAGCAGCGCTTGGGCCGGCACCACGAGCGGCGGCGGAGGCGGCGGCGCGGCCGGGGCCTGTGCGCTGCTCGACGTGGTCGCCGGAGCCGATGGCGCCGGGACCACCGGCGGCGCCGGGATCCGCGGGATGTTGACCGAGAGCGTCAGCAACGACGCGGGATCGAACCCCGGATCGATCGCGGTGAGCTTGTACGCCGATCGAATCATCAGGCCCGCGCCGACGAGGAGGACGACCGCGAGCGCGAGCTGCACGACGACCAGCGCGCTCCGCAGGCGTTGCGACCGGGCGCTGCTCGATCCCCTCGACGAGTCTTTCAGCGCATCAGCCAGGCGGCCGATCCGCACGTGTACGATGGGCGCTAACCCGAGCAGGAGGCCGCAGCCGAGCGCGGCGGCCATCGTGAACAACAGGACGGACCAGTTGATGCCCGGATGCACGAAGGTCGGCAGTGTCACGGGGCTCGCGGCCACGAGCGTACGCACCGCGACTTGCGTCAACGCCAGCCCGGCCGCGGCGCCGATCAGCGCGAGCACGCAGCTTTCGGTGAGCAGTTGGCGCCACAACCGGCCCTGGCCGGCACCCAAGGCCGTACGAACCGCGATCTCGCGCTGGCGCGATTCCGACCGGCTGATCAGCAGGCTGGCCACGTTGGTGCAGGCGATGAGCAGGACGAACACGACGGCCGCCATCAGCACTTGCAGCGCCGGTTGAATCTGTCCGAACACCTGCGCGTGCAGTGTGTCCACCTCGACGGCGCGTCCCTCGTTGGTGTCGGGATGCTCGGCTTCGAGCTGCTTGGAGATCGCCTCCATCTCGGACTGCGCCTGCGCCTGGCTGACGTCGGGCTTCAACCGCGCGAGGGTGAAAAACCCGCGATTGCCGCGCGCCGTCAGGCCTCCGACGGCGCTCACGAACGGAATCCACGCTTCGCCGAGATCGCTCACGCCGCGGAAGCCCGGCGGCGCGATGCCGATCACCTGAAACGGTCTGGCGTTGAGCTGAATCGTCTGTCCGACGATCGCGCGATCGCCGCCGAAGCGCCGGCGCCAGAAGCCGTCGCCGAGCACGACGACCGCATCACGGCCGGCGACCTGATCCTCGTCGGGGCGGAACGTCCGGCCCCAGGCAGGCGTGATGCCAAGCAGCGAGAAGTACGGCGACGAGACCGCCTCGACGCCAATCCGTTCCGGATCGCCGGCCGTGGTCAGCGTCATCGTGAACTGGGTGTTGGCCGCCAGGGCCTCGAAGGACTTGGAGCGCGTCCGCCAGTCGACGAAGTCCGGATAGGAACCGCCTCGCCTCTCGACGCCGGTGGCCCGGCGGACGTTGCCGATCAACACCACCAGCCGATCGGCGTCCGGGTACGGCAGGCCGCGCACCAGAACGGCGTCCACAAGGCTGTAAATCGCGGTGTTGGCGCCAATCCCGACGCCAAGAGCGAGCACGGCGACGATGGTAAAAGCCGGCGCTCTCCACAGCGTGCGAAGCGCATAGCGCACGTCACGCCAGATGCTTTCAAACGAGGGAAACGTCCACATGTCCCGCACCTGCTCTCTCACGACGTTCACATTGCCGAACTGCCGGCGCGCCGCCAGCCCGGGATCCACGCGGCCCGCCTGCGCGTGTTCCGCTTCGCGCATCGCGAGATGGAACGCGACTTCGTCGTCGATGTCGCGGACCAGCCGGCGGCGACGGACGAGCGCAACGAGCCGGTGCCAGACGCCGAGGAGGCCGTCGAGCAGCCGCATCAGGCACCCAGCATGACCCTGCTCACCGCACCGGCGACGCGGTTCCAGTACGCCGTTTCCCGTTCGAGCTCGCGGCGGCCGATTGCGCTCAGGCGGTAGTACTTCGCCCGGCGGTTGTTCTCCGACGTGCCCCACTCGGCCTTCAGCCAGCCGCGCACCTCGAGCTTGTGCAGGGCGGGATACAGGGCCCCCTCCTCGACTCCGAGCACGTCGTCCGAGGCGCGCTGAATGTATTGGACGATCGAATAGCCATGCATCGGTTCACGGCTGAGGGCCTTGAGGATGAGCATGTCGAGCGTGCCCGGCATCAGCTCACGTGAGGACGTGCGTCCGCTTGTTCCCATAAGTTACTTAGGGATAATCGTCGGAGGCTTGGACGATGTCAAGCGCGCGAATGTTCAGCGGACGGGTCCCCTTACTTTCTCTTACCCAGCCACTGCGCCAGCGCGCGAATGTCCTCGGCCGGGATCTTGTCGCCGAACGCCGGCATCTCCGCGTCGAGCTGGACTTCGGTCGGATCGACGATGCGCCGCTCGATCATGCCGGGATCGAGTTTCTCGCCCGCCTTCGACAGATTGGGGCCGTCCTTGCCGCCGACGCCGTCAATCGTGTGACAGCTCAAGCAGTGCTGGGCGAAAAGAACGTACACGCGCGTCGTCGCCGGGTCGAGAGACGGCGGCGATCCAGTCCGCAGCCGTGCAAGCCCCGCGCGGATCGCGTTCGTCTCGTGCTCGTTGGTCTCGGGCGGCGGGCGGAGACCCGGGGCGATCACCTCGGGATCGGCCACGTGCGCGTCGAGCCAGGAGGGCGGCTGCCCGATCCGGCCGGGCTCGATCGGTCGCGCCACCTTCTCAGGTCCATGGCATCGCGTGCACCGTTCGCTCGACTGGATAAGCGACGCGCCGGCGATCTCCTGAATGTTCCATTGCGCCGCGCCCGCCGACGGGTTGTCGAGCGCGCCGAGCGTGGTGAGTGTCGCGACCGCCGCGAGTCCCGCGGTAAACAGGCCGAGCACGAAGCGCCGCTGGCGCGGTTCGCGCGTGCGGCCGCGATCGACCCAGGGCAACAGGAACAGGAACGTCACGACGAGGCCGGGCACGACCAGCGCGCCGATGACCTCCAGCCGGCCTGGAAAGTACTTCAAAAGCTGGAACAGCCCCAGGAAGTACCACTCCGGCCGCGGAATGTAGTCGCTCGACGTCGGATCGGCCGGCGGCTCGAGGGCCGGCGCGCCGCGGAAGGCGAGCGTCGCGAGCAGGATGCCGACGCCGGCGGCGACGGTGAGATCGCGGGCCGCCTGGTAGGGAAAGAACATCTGCGACGATCCGACTCGCGGAGTGACCGGTCCGGAGATGCCGTGCCGCCGCATCAGGTAGAGGTGCACCACGACGAGCCCGCCCAGCACGACCGGCAGGACCATCACGTGCACGGCGTACCATCGTGTGAGCGTCAGCGCCCCGACGTCGGTCCCGCCCTGGAGCAGGGCCGCCACCCAGTCGCCGAGCACGGGCGTCAACCGCGCGATGTTGATCGTCACGACCGTGGCCCAATACGCGCGCTGATCCCACGGCAGGAGGTAGCCCGTCAGGCCGAACCCCAGGATGACCAGCAGCAGCAACAGCCCGATGATCCAGTTGAGCTCGCGCGGCTTCCGGTAACTGCCGAAGAAGACGACGCGAATCATGTGCAGCACGGCGGCGACGACGACGATCGACGCGCCCCAGTGGTGCAGGCCGCGAAGCATCGCCCCGCCGCGGACGGTGGTGGTGATGTAGCGGACGCTGTCCCACGCGTGATCCGGCGTCGGCGCGTAGTAGAGCGCCAGCGCGATGCCGGTCACGACCTGAATTCCCAGGCCAAAGAGCAGCACGCTGCCAAGCGTGAACCACCAGCCGGTGCCGGCCGGGAGGGGCTCCTCGAGGAGGTGGCGCCGGATGGTGCGATACCCGGTACGGTCCTCGAGCCAGGCGGCGAGCGACCGGAAGAGCCGTCTCAAAGCTCGACCTCGATCTCGGACGTCTGCGGATTGACGCGCACGGCGTAGCGCTGAAGGGGCGCCGGCGGCGGCCCCGCCAGCACGCGTCCCTCCCGGTCGTACGCGCCGCCATGACACGGACACTTGAACTGCCTGGCGGCCTCGTCCCACTTCACGCGACACCCGAGGTGAGCACACGTGGCCGAGAGCGCGCGATAGCCGTTACCCTCGCGATCGATGAACACGATCGATTGCTTCCGCGTCTCGTACCAGCCGTCGGCCTGCCGGTCGGCGAGGACTGCCGCCGCGGGCTGATCGGGCGGCAGATCGAGGGTGGAGATGGCGCGACGCCAGCGGCGCGCGGTCGGTTGCATGCGCGGCGCCGCGACCAGCCCGACCAGACCCGCCAGGGCGGCGGTAATCAGGCCGACTCCGCTGACGACCAGCTTCGCCAGGGCTGAGCGGCGGTCTTCGTACGACTGAGACATTGGGCTCCTTCGGGACCGAAGACGATGATAGACCAGGTGAATCGATCGAAGTACGATCGAGCCATCGATCGAAGTACGGATCGATTTACTGTTTGAAAAGCAGGAATATTCCCGCGACCCTGTCTCGATCGATTATCAATGGTACTTCGGTCGATTCCGGCGCAGCAGGTATACTGGGGAGATGTCCAGAACGCTGTCCGCCCCACCGGAGATCGCCAACGCCACCCGGCGAAATGTGGCGATCATCGCCCACGTCGACCACGGCAAGACGACGCTGGTCGATGCCCTGCTCCACCAGAGCGGCATCTTCCGCGCCAACGAACGCGTCGCCGAACGCGCGATGGACTCGAACGAGCTCGAGCGCGAGCGCGGGATCACGATCCTGGCGAAAAACACGGCCATCCCCTACGCCGGCCATGTCATCAACATTGTCGATACGCCGGGACACGCGGACTTCGGCGGCGAGGTCGAGCGCACGTTGTCGATGGTCGATAGCGTCATGCTGCTCGTCGACGCGTCCGAGGGTCCGCTGCCGCAGACCCGGTTCGTCCTGCGGAAGGCGCTCGAGCGGCGGCTGCTGCCGCTGGTGGTGATCAACAAGATCGATCGCTCCGATGCCCGATCCAGCGACGTGTTGAACGAGGTCTACGATCTGTTCATCGACCTCGATGCGACCGAAGACCAGCTCGACTTCCCTGTGATGTACACGGACGCGCGACGCGGCACGGCGACGACGGATCTGGCCGTGCCGGGCACCGATCTCCGGCCGCTCCTCGACGCCGTCGTCGAGCGGATGCCCGCGCCGCGCGGATCGTCGGCAGCGCCGCTCCAGGCCCTCGTCGCCAATCTGGACTCGAGCGACTACCTCGGGCGGCTGGCCATCGGGCGCATCTTCAACGGCCACGTCAAGGTCGGGGACCCCATCGCCGTCTGCAAGCTCGACGGCGCGATCCAGCGAACGACGGTCACGAAGCTTTACATGTTCGAGGGGCTCAAGCGGGTGGATGTGACCGAGGCCGGCGCCGGCGACATCATCTGCCTGGCGGGGATCGAGAACATCATGATTGGCGAGACCATTGCCGACGCCGAGAATCCCGTCGCGATCCCGCCGACGGTCATCGACGAGCCGACCGTGTCGATGATTTTCGGGGTCAACACGTCGCCATTCTCCGGCCGCGATGGCAGGTTCGTGACATCTCGGCAGATCAAAGACCGGCTCGACCGCGAGTTGGTCGGCAACGTGTCAATCCGGGTCGAGCCGACCGAGACGCCCGAGCAGATGAAGGTGATCGGGCGCGGCGAGCTGCAACTCTCGATCCTGATCGAGATGATGCGCCGCGAAGGTTATGAGCTCCAGGTCTCCCGGCCCGAGATCGTGACCAAGGACATCAAGGGCGTGCTCTCGGAACCGGTGGAGGAGCTCGTCATCGACGTCGCTGAAGAGTTCCAGGGCATGGTCATCGCGGAGATCGGCATCCGGCGTGGAGCGATGACGAAGATGGTGAACCACGGGAGCGGACGCATCCGGCTCGAGTTCCGGATTCCTGCGCGCGGGCTCATCGGGTTCCGATCCAGGTTCCTGACCGAGACGCGCGGAACGGGGATCATGCACCACAACTTCGCCGGTTGGGAAGCGTGGCACGGTCCGATTCCGTCGCGGCCGACCGGCGCGCTCGTGTCGGATCGGTCGGGCGCTGCGACCGCCTATGCGATCGCGAACCTCCAGGAGCGCGGCGAGATGTTCATCGAGCCCGCAACGGCCGTGTACGAAGGCATGATCGTCGGCGAGAACTCGCGGCCGAATGACCTCGACGTCAACATCACCCGCGAGAAGAAGCAGACGAACATGCGGGCGTCCACGGCGGACGAAGCCGTGCGGCTCATTCCGCCTCGCCAGTTGAGTCTCGAACAGACCATTGAGTTCCTCAACGACGACGAGCTGGTCGAGGTGACGCCGAAGTCCCTGCGCCTGCGCAAGCGCATCCTCGCCGCGAACATGCGGCCCAAACGGATCGCCTGATCGCCCTATACTGTCGGGCGGAGCCATGACCCGCCTGCGCCGCCGTGTATTGCCTGCCGGCCTCGCCGCCGCGCTCCTCGCGCTGGGCGCGGCGCCACGCGTGACTGCCGACACGGCCACCGAGCGGATTTACGTCACCGTCATCGACAGCGACGGCAAACCCGTCGCCGGTCTCACGGCCGCCGACTTCGGCGTGCAGCTGGACGGCGCGCTCCAGGAGATCGTGAGCGCCGCGCCGGCCACCGACCCGCTGTCGCTCGTGATCATGACCGACCGGCTCGGTCTGAACTCGACGTACACGGCGTTGGATGTCCGTCAGACCCTCGCCGAGTTCGTCGGCGCGATTCGCGCCAACAATCCGGACAGCCGCATTGGCCTCACGACCTTCGACGGAACGTCCATCCAGGTGACGAAGTTCAGCAGCGGCAGAACCGACCTCGACCGCGCGTTGACCCGGCTCGGGACGACCGCGGCCGACGCGGTCATGCTCGACGCGCTGGGCGACGTGTGCAAGATGATGGTCCGCGACGCGCCCACCGACCGGCGCGC
>Ga0111539_10005387_pt1 | contig 16546 bp, 8 predicted proteins | sample RhiMethybrSRZTD1_FD_79667 | JGI IMG/M metagenome (GOLD analysis project Ga0111539, IMG submission 79667) | Populus rhizosphere microbial communities from Tennessee, USA - Rhizosphere MetaG P. TD hybrid SRZTD1 (version 2) (version 2) | ecosystem: Host-associated > Plants > Roots > Rhizosphere >... | reverse complement strand
TGCTTTGGGGTACTGTTATTGCGATTGCCAACATTGGCATGTTCACGCTCATCCAAGTTGGCTACGCCCATCCATATATCGTGTGGGTTATCTCAATCCCGGCGTGGATAGTGACAATAATAGCAGGTTATAAACAGGGCAAGAGGGCAAGAGCAACCTCACATCTCGATCGCATCAGCGCATGGTTGTGGTTCTCTTTCGGGATTGTCATATTCACTTTGGTGGTGTTTGGAGAAAGGATCAACTGGCAAATGAATTCGGTGATCATGCTGATGAGCACTATTCCTACCGTTGTATCCGGTATCGTAATAAAATTCCGGCCCCTTATCATCGGGGGTGTATGTTTTTGGGTGTTTGGAATACTTTGCTTTCTTGTACCCGATCCATGGCAGTTCATCGTTGGTGCGGCCGCCGTTACAATAGGATATTTGATCCCCGGATTCATGCTGCGCTATAAAAAAGCAAATCAATAGATGTTTAAGGATCTCGATCCCCTTCTGCATTCACAGCTAAGATTGGCCGTCATGTCCTTGCTGATCAGCGTAGACTCTGCGGAGTTCACATTCATCAAAGAAAAAACAAACAGTACGGCCGGAAACTTAAGTGTTCAATTGGACAAGCTTAATGAAGCGGGATACATTTCAGTTGAAAAATCATTCAAGGGAAAAAAACCTCTTACCACCGGTAAGATCACACGCAAAGGTTTAAAAGCTTTTGAAGAATACGTCGAAAACCTTAAACAGTACATAAACAAATAACTTTAACAGAACTAAATGAATCAGCTCTTAATAATATTGACAACATATATCAACCTCGCATTTCTTGGGTTCTTTTGAATGTATGATTAGAGTGTGAGCGGTATAAATGAGAGAAAAAATGACTAGTGCTATTGAAAGAAAGATTATGCGATGGATACACCTGGTTCTAAGTATTCCGATTATTGGATATATCTATGGTCCAGTTGCTGAACGTCCCGAAGCGGTTTTTGTCACCAGAGTGTTCTTCGTTCCAATCGTTATCGTCACAGGATTATGGATGTGGAAAGGCCATCTCGTAAAAAAGTTGTTCAAGAAACGACGCACAGTGTCAACACTGTATAGCAGTAAGTAGCTCAAGTGTACAGAATTCCTGATTACTTTGCTGACATCTCAAATTCTAGCTGTCGAATACGGTTCTTAGTGTCGTGCCCGCCCCGAGAAATCGGGGCCAAGAGCTTAAATGCAGGGTCACTACGATCACGAAGGAGGCACAACAATCACCACGTGAAGCACCAAAAAATTCGTCGTGCACTTCGTGGTTCGTGGTGGACGTTGTGACCTGCATTAAATGTTGATCCTCATTTCTTATCTTTAATGATATGGAATTTGGAAAGATAGAGACGAGTGAGATTGATAAGATCGACTTCAAGCTCCCACTCGACCGGGAAGAAACCGCTCGACTACTAGAGAATAACAAGCGTCCTGATAAGAGCACAGAAATTTTCGTCGGATGCGCGAAGTGGGGTCGGAAGGATTGGGTCGGAAAAATATATCCTCCGAAAACAAAGGAGGCTGATTTTCTGAGTCTTTATTCCAGACATTTCAACTGCATTGAATTAAATGCAACCTTTTATCGCATGCCTTCACAGCGACAAACCTCGGGTTGGGCTTCCAACGTGGGCGAAGGATTCAGATTTTGTCCCAAATTTACCCAGGCCATCACGCACATCCATAGACTTAAGGACGTGGGTGAAGCTACGGAAAGGTTCCTTAAAGGAATTGGAGGATTCAATGCAAAGCTTGGTCCGGTTTTTCTAATGCCACACCCCGGCATGGGACCAAAAACGCTGGAAAGAATAGAAACCTTTATTCAGTCTCTTCCAAAGGATATCAAGGTCTATATCGAACTGCGCCATCCGGATTGGTTTTCGGATCCCGAAGTGTTTCAACTTGTATTTTCAATGCTTGAAAGAAACAACTGTGCCGCTGCGATAACGGATTCTGCAGGACGAAGGGATTGTGTTCACATGCGCCTTACAACACCACAGGCTTTTATCAGATTTGTCGGAAACGATCTCCATCCCACAGACTATACGCGGATTGACGACTGGGTACAGCGTATCAAAAGCTGGATGCAAAATGGTATTCACGAGGTGTTCTTCTTTATGCATCAGAACGAAGAAATCAATTCACCGGAACTATGTAAGTATTTTATCCAGCAGATGAACTTACACTGTGGTACTATTATCCCGGAACCTCAATTTGTTGAGGCAGGAATAGTTGAAGAAACGCCGAGTAAAAAGTCAAGAAAAAAAGCGTGATCTTAAAATGACGTTGGCATTCAAATCCCTAGGTCGATTAGACAGTGACCCATTATTTACGTTTGAAGAATTCAAAGGTCTCTTTTTTTAATCAATCCGTCACCCGGAGCTGTGGTTTGCACGATGAATAAAGCTTCATCAAATCAAACTTAGTAGCCAACTAACTACGCTTCATAGTAGCGAAGGGTCTTTATCAGAAAGGTACGTTCCTTTCAATTGTTGCTACCTGGATGTGCACACTTGCTGACAAAGATGCTTCGCTACGCCGTGATTCTAAGATGCGAATTCCTTTTAATTTACCGTTGTCGAATCCTTATTTGGACAAACCACAGCTCAGCATGACGGCTACCATTGGATTAAATCCCCTCATTCGAGATCTTCCTTGAGCCGCCTTTATAGTCGTGAATAACGAACTCCTTGACACTCGCAGGAAGAGTAAATTTCCGTGTGGATTGCGAAAGGTACCCCGAACCGAAATAAAACTCCACACGTTGCTTTCTGCCGTCTGTAAATTCAACATCTGCCCAGCGATCGCTCGATGTAAGTGTATGCATGGGTGCTTTCACTGCTGCGGTTTTCACAAAAACGCACAAACTGTCTCGGTTTTGCGACGCGATGAATATTTCATTACCGTCAGATCCGTAAAGCTTTACCAGGCTTTTTGAGTCACCCGGAACATAGAAACCACTATTTGAGGGAGATACTACTTCAAACCCTCCTTTGCCATCGCCAAATAAAACTGAACCAAAAGAGGCATCGTATCGGCCTGCAAAAACTTCATTGCCATAGTCATTGCCAACTAATAAAACATCGAGATTATTATCATTATTGAAATCGTCAACGACGATGCCATTTATCGGGGAAACCTGAGTCAATTTGGGCAATGGCTTCATGGAAAATTTACCGGCTCCATGATTCTCGATATAGCTCGACTCCATACAATTTGCTTCAAGTACAAGCGCATCCTTCAGGTCATCGGGAGTTAATACATCAAAGATCGTTTCATCGCCGTACTGACGATAGCTAAGGTATTTCTGTCTAAACTTTGGACTTTGGCTGTTAAGCTCGTCCCAAAAATGCACTGGATACAATTTTTTAACCTCCGATTCCATTGACTCGCGCATATAGCACGCGAGGAGCGGGTCAACACTACCGTTTCCATCAAAATCTTTCGCGAAGATCTTTAGGGGAAGTTCGCGTGTAGCCTGGTAGATGTTGTTTATCCCAAGATTTCCCGCGATATAGTCAATGTCACCGTCGTTATCGAAATCGCCACCTGCAAGACTGTTCCACCAGCCCGAGAGGCTGTCTATACCGGTTTGCTTTAGTTGAACAAAATTTGACGCATTGTTCTGGAATATTGTTATCGGCATAAATTCGCCTGCAATCATCAGATCGATACTTCCGTTATTATCGTAATCGGTCCACAACGCTTCGGTTACCATTCCGATTCGCGAGAGCGACTGCGCTATTTCTTCTGTGACATCTTTAAACTTACCGTTATCATTCATCAACAAATAACTCTGAGGCGCTACGGGATAGCTACCCGGTGAAACCCGGCCTCCGACAAAAGATCGAGATCGCCGTCATTGTCATAGTCACCCGCCCGAACACAAGAACCACTTGACATTAATCTGGGAAGTGCCGCGGTATCCAGGGCAAACACCCCTTTACCGTTATTGCGATAAAGTCGGTCCTGGTAAGACGACTGTTGTTCCCTTGCTTCGATACTGCCACTAACGATATACAGATCCAGATCGCTGTCATTATCGGCATCGAATAACAGCATGCCTTCGTCTTCCTGGAGTTTCTTATTATCGCTAATATTTTTGGTGTCCGACACAAAAGATCCATCCTTTAGCTGTCTATATATCGTTGCAGAATAATTCCTTGACCCGCCGATTACGAGGTCATCTAACCCGTCCCCATTTATATCGCCAACACTAAGGCCAGGACCTGATTGGGAAAACTTATGTGGAATTGTACGTTGAAGGTTATAGTCAATAACATCTTGTTCCTGATGTTTGTATTGAGGCTTAAAATAATTTACCCGGTCAAATATCGTATGGCTCTGAGATTCGACAGGCTTGAAGGTAGTTAATTTGCTCTTGTCGTATTCGATCGTTACGACCTGATTCGCTTTGATATCTTTAAGTGAGGTGGTTGTTCCATCCGGCCAGTTAACTACAACGGAATCAATAAGTGAAGTTTTTCCCAGTCCAAAATGCTGCACCTCTTCTACCGACGATAAAAAACCACGAAAGACGGTTTGCTCCGAATATTGAATTTTGCCTTTGTCGAAGTACAGCTTCACTTTAGTTCCCAATGCCTGCCGGTTGCTCTTGCTACCGATCAGGCGAACTCTCAGGTAGTTGCCCGAAATACTATCGGGTCCTTTTCCAGCGTTGTAAAGAGTATTTTCATACACAAACGCCTTGTCATTGATATTATTTACCAGGTAATCAAGGTCACCGTCATTATCGAGATCTACAAAAGCTGCTCCATTCGAAAAAGATGGAGCTCCGATGCCCCACTCTTTTGTTACATCTTTGAATGTGAGATCTCCGTTGTTCTTGAAAGCATAACTTGGAATTTTGACTACGGGAATCGAATCGATGAGGAGCTCGTTAGATGCATAGAAGCCTACAGATGCTCTGTAATTTGCGAAGTCCTTATCCGTTATATCCTTTGGAAATCCGTTGGTAACAAGCAAGTCTTTGTTTCCGTCGTTATCAAAGTCAGCAAACAACGGTGACCAGCTCCATTCCGTTTGATGGACTCCTGAAAGCTGCCCAACTTCACTGAACTTGATGCCCTTTCCGATTCCATTATTCAGGTGCAGCATGTTTCTCACATACTGATACTCGTAGCCGTATTGCTCATTGTTTATGTAGTTAAGGTAAGACTTGCCGCCAATGGTTGTCTTCTTGCGCGAATTGGTCTCAGGCAACATATCGAGCGTTATAATATCAGGCAAACCGTCGTTGTTTATGTCAGCCGCATCGTTCCCCATTGAGAAGTTGCTCAGGTGTCCCATGTATTCGCTTATGACATTAGAAAACGTGCCATTCTTGTTATTCAAATACAAAATGTCAGTTGTGAGAAAGTCGTTGGAAACATATATATCGGGCCATCCATCTAGATTGACATCAGTTACAGCGAGTCCGAGGCCATAGCCCTCATGCGTGATTCCTGCTTGTATAGTTACATCCTCAAAAGTCCCATCGCCTTTGTTGCGGAAAAGCTTGTCGTTATTTTGTGCACTACCATCATTGATCTTGGCTCTATAGTTGGTGGGTACGTTGACGAGCTTTTGATTGACTAATATGTAGAGATCAAGGTCGCTATCACCATCGTAGTCAAGGAATGCAGCCATAATGCTGTGACCATTAAAGTCGACCTTGTACTCAGCGGCCATCTCTTTGAAGAAAGGTTCTCCGTTAGCGTCATTGCCCTGGTTTACAAATAGCATGTTTCTACGTCGTTCGGGATCGGGGTACGCAGTAGCGCAGACATATATGTCCATCTTTCTGTCGTTGTTTATATCTACAACGGCGACGCCCTGGTTCCATCGACCCGGGACGTTGACGTTGGCGATAGACGTAACGTCTTTAAATTTAAAATCACCTTTGTTTAAATAGAGGGAATTGCCCACCTGATTGCCGGTGAAAAAGACATCCTGCAAACCATCGTTATTAAAGTCTGCAACTCCAACCCCACCCCCATTGTAAATGTATTCGTAGGAGAGAATATTGAAGCTATCGGTTTCCTCGATTGAGTTTGAAAAATTAATGCCGGTGTCTTCGGCGTCCTTGAGCACAAATAATGTATCAGGTTTCTTGTCACAACGAGATAACAGAAGAAAGGAAGACAACAGCAGTGCTATAGTTGTAAATCTTATCATAATGCAATGAAAAAAAATAAGGCCAATTTACATTGGCCTTATTCAAATATCAGAACTAATTAAAGATAATTAATAACCAGGATTCTGTTGCAAAATATCCGCCCCAAGAATATCAATCTCAGGCTGAGGGATTGGCATATGCATTGCCTTGTCAGTGAACGAAGCTCCGGTAAATGGAGATGCAGCCACCTTAGTTCTTTCATAAGACAAGTAAGCATTCAAAGTAGCAGGTGCGATTCCCCAACGAACAAGGTCAAAGAAGCGATGTCCTTCACCTGAAAGCTCAAGCTTGCGTTCCATTCGAATGGCATTTCTTGCAAAATCCAGATTAGGGAAAGATGCGTACTCATTAATAACATAAGTGGCCGCAGGAACCGCTCCGTTCATCACAACCGCACTTGTCTTTGCTCTATTGCGAACCTGATTAACAAGTGCAAGCGCTTCAGGAAGCTTGTTCAATTCTGCTTTAGCTTCCGCCTGCATTAACAATACATCGGCAAAACGGATAAGCATTACGTTCAATGCAGAGTAACCAGGTGTCCAGGAGCTCTTATCAACTCCTCCACTTGCTTCCTCAGCCTTAGACCAGATGAATTTCTTCGGAGCGTAAGGACCTCCGTAATTTTGATCACGGATCCAGGTAATTCCAGGATGCAGACCATGGTCGAGATAAGGTATTCCGCGACGACCAACAGAGTGGTCAAGTCTTGGATCCAGCTCACCAGCATCAGGTACAAACGTTGCTCCTGCTGTTACTCCCTGGTCAGTTTTTAGCTCGTTAGCTGCTGAATTGTGAGTTCCATCAAGAATTGGTAAACCTGCAACAGTACGGAAGGAGTTAGCCAAATCAAAACTAGGCTGGTTAAACCCACAACAACCTGCAGGACCTCCGGTATAAGGGAAGTTCAACACGAAGTCAGGATTTGCGTTGTTTATCGTTCCAGTACCAGCCGCAGCTTGAATACTGAAGATAGACTCTTCGCTGTTATCTCCGGATATTCTAAAGAGATCGCCATAATTTGGTATGAGGCCGTACTTCTTGTTATTCGAAGTTTTGCCGTTAGCTATCGCATCGGTAAATTCCGCTTCAGCCTGAGCCCATTTTGCTTGATAGAGGTAAGCCTTACCAAGATAAACCACAGCTGCCCACTTATTTGCTCTACCGGCAGCACCCTGAGTTTCCGGAAGATTCGCTTTTGCAAATGTTAGGTCTGCCTCGATCATTGGCCATATATCAGCACCATTGCCAACGTCGTTTATTCCCAGACCGTAGTCCACAGTCTCATCGATATAAGGCACGTCGTCATATATCTTCTTCAACTCGAAATAATAGTGCGCTCTTAGGAATTTAGCTTCTGCTTCTATCCGAGTTAAGTCGGCAGGTACCACAGTAGGATCCGCGTTAGGAAGAAGGCGCAGCAGCGAATTAACCCGAGATACTCCTTCATAACAAGTGCGATACTTGTCAAGCACTGACTCATTTGTCGGCTGAGGGCTATAAGCTTGAATTTCATTCACCTGTGCCTGGTCTCCTGAATTGGTACCCTTGTTTGCTTCTCCACCTAAGATACTTCCCCACAACCAGTTTGTGGAGCCTGCGTAGAAGCCACCTCTTCCTGTCAGCATTGCATAAGCTCCTACCAGCGAACCTTCGAGGCCAGCCTTTGAAGTTAACTGCGCATTGGTTATCGAGCCCGTAGGCTTGATTTCCAAGAAGCTATCCTGACAGGATATCGTAAACACGACTAGGACGAATGCCGTGATAATTATCCTTTTAGTAATTTTCATAGTTAAATTTTTTAATTTCTTTCAATCAAAATTAGACTTAGAAGCCCAGATTTAATCCAGCTGTAAAGCCTTGCGTAATCGGATAGTTTCCGACGTCAATTCCATATCTGGTATCAACATCTCCGCCTACGCTAGGATCCAAACCGTCATAACCAGTAATGGTAAACAGGTTGTTTCCACCTACGAAGATGCGAAGCTTGCTGAGGCTAATTTTGGAAAGTACTGATGCAGGAAGGTTGTACGCAAGTGTAATATTTTGCATACGGAAATAAGAACCATCCTCTACGTAGAATGAACTCGATTGTGTGTTGGTGGCAAAGTTCGATACGTTTTCAAATATCGGAATAGTAGCGCCAGGGTTTGATGCTGTCCATGAACCCTTCACACGCTCGGCGATTTGTGCACCCGCGAATGACGGATAGAAATCAGTAAACCACTTGGACTGGTTAAAGATCTTGTTACCAGCTGACAGGAACATGTAGGTTTCAAGCTCAAATCCTTTGAATCCAAGTTTAATGGTCAAACCGCCAGTGAATTTCGGCACAGGGCTACCCAACCATGTTCTGTCATCACCATTGATAACATTGTCACCATTCAGATCCTTATAACGGAAACGTCCAAGGCCTTGAGCTTTGCTTTCTGTTGTCGCATCTTGTGTTCTGATTACACCATCTTGCTTTGCAGCGGCATCAATTTCTGCTTGGCTTTGGAAAAGTCCTTGAACTTCGTAGCCAAAGAAAGAAGAAATAGGTCTTCCTATTTGATTGCGGATAGGCCTGATTCCACGATAGGCTGGGTCATCAGCTCCAGTTAGATAAGTGATACCTGGCGCCAATTCGACGATCTCGTTATTCAGGAAACCTCCGTTAAGGGTGACCTCATAATGTAAAGCACTAATGTCACCCCTGGTGATAACTTGAATATCGACACCTTTGTTCACCATCTTTCCGATGTTAACAAACGGAGGAGCAGCATTGAATCCATTCTCTACAGTAATCGGAACCTGGAATAATAGATCCTCTGTATCCTTCTGCCAGAAATCAACAATTACGTCAAGTTTGCTATCAAACAAATAGGCGTCCAAACCAATATTCTTTGTGATTGCCTTTTCCCACTTTGCTGCTGAATTCCCTATGCGGCTTCGGAAATAGCCTTCAACTGCTCCACCATTATCAAGAGGATAAGAGGAGGCTCCAACTGTAGTCGCATAAAGGCTGAATTGGTTGTTCGGATCAACGTTGTTTGAGTTACCCATTATACCCCATCCACCGCGAATTTTTAATTCTTCCAACCAAGCGATGGAGTTCATGAATCCTTCTTCAGATATACGCCAGCCAACAGAAACTGCAGGGAACGTACCGTATTTGTTTTCGCCTCCGAAACGGGAAGAACCGTCGCGACGAAGAACTCCAGATACCAGGTACTTGTCTGCATACGTGTAGTTAAGTCGTCCAAAGTAAGACGAATAAGTTGAGCCGTTGAAATTACCGCTATTAACAGTTCTTGTCGCACCAGGCGTTGTTGTGCTCAGGTTAACGAAATCTCTATCTTCTGAGAAAGGATTCAAACCGTTACCGTTCATATTGCGACCATAGCCAGTGTTAAGGGCTTCCTGGCCTAACAAGACATCAAGCTGATGCTGACCAAATGTTCTCTTATAGCTTAATGTATTAGTAAATGTCCAGGCAAAGTTCCAGCCTGCACCTTCGCCATATGTTACCGCTGAGTTATTTTCGGAGTTCTCATACTGACGGGCAAAGTAGTTCCAGAAATATTGTGAATTATAGTTTCCGCCAATGCTGGTCCTAAATGTCAGATCCTTGATAATGTCTAATTCTGCATAGATGTTTCCGTATCCAGAAGAAGCGAATCCGCGGTTGTCTTTTTGTCTGTCAAGGTTGGCAACGGGGTTACGTGGGTTGTTAAATCCAGCAGCCTTCGTTCCTGCATATCCGCCAAATTCATCATATACCGGAATAATAGATGGCATCCGGAACGCCTGGAGAATATCATTCTCATCATCAGAAACGCTAGATCCACCACCGCCACCTTGCAACAGGCGAACCGCGCGGTAGGTAAACTGGAGATTCTCACCGATACGTAATTTCTTTAGCACATTAAACTCGGTGTTGACCCGAGCTGTATAGCGACTGAACTTTTGGTGGATAAGAATACCATCCTGTTCTTGTGCGCTAAGTCCAATATAAAAGCGGCCCTCTTCGCCTCCACCACTAAATCCAAGCGTGTGACGCATAAGAGGTGCGGACCGTGTGATAGCGTCATACCAATCCGTGCCGACCTTGTCAGCTTTGGTCAATTGGTATATTGGTTTGCTAAAATCGGTGACATTGTAAAGTGCTTTTTCAGCAGCCAGGTCGACAGGTCCCGTGTAGCCGAAAACACCACCCTTCAAAATGTAATCAGGAACAACTGGCGTTGCACCTGTACCAAATTGCGGGTGAGTAAATACCGGTGCGTTACCGTTGGCTGCTGCAGTATTTTTTACTGCATTCCATGTCCATTCGGCAAAGTCATTTGTATTCATTACATCCTGACCGTCTCCTGGATTTGTAACGCCGAACATTCCATCATAGGTCACGCTAAGTCTCTTCCCTGTTCTGGAGCCGCGCCTGGTAGTGTAAACAATCACTCCGTTCGCAGCGCGCGCACCATAGATCGAAGCCGTTGCCGCATCCTTTAACACGGTAGTTGTCTCGATATCATCTGGGTTTAGAAAGTCAACGTTCAGAGTTGGAACTCCATCCACCACATAAAGTGGCTGATTTCCACCAAATGCACCAAATCCACGAACGCGGATCTGGCTGGTTGTTCCTGGCTGTCCGTTTGTAACAACAGTAACACCAGCCACGCGGCCTTGTAACTGCTGCTCTACGTTACCGGAAGGAATAACTGTAAGATCCTTCGTTTTTACCGTAGAAACGGCACCAGTAATTGCTCTTCTGTTGTCCACCGAATAACCGGTAACAACAACTTCATCGAGGGAAGTCAGGTCGACGTCCATCGCCACATTAATCGTAGTACGGTCACCAACGGACACTTCGCTGGTTTTGTATCCCACGAAGGTAAATACCAGCGTAGCTTCCGGCGACGCATTGATACTAAAGCCTCCTTGGGCATCTGTTACGGTACCCTGAGGGGTCCCTTTCACCAGAACGTTCACGCCGGGCATCCCCGTTCCGGTCTCATCGGCGACAGTCCCTGTCACAGTTCGCTCCTGTGCCAGCGCTACTGAAGCCAGCATTAGCATCATAGCTAATGTCAAACTCAAGCTTTCGTAGAGTTTTTTCATAAATCATCGTTTGGGTTTAAAATTGATTTGGTTGATAAAATTCTGCGCTTTCACAATAGCCCTAAGATTATTCTGAACAGCGCATTGTTCGAATGTAAAGATTTTGCGTGTGCATCCCCGCATAAATGTAGACAATTTTTCCGCAATCGTCTTCGCAACCGATTACGGTTTCGAAGCCGCCGCATTTGTTTTCGGAAACACAGGAATAGCATTTGCAATGAAAATTTATCTTGAAGGGCAGTGCACCGATGATAGACTTCAGCTCTCGTAAAGTCCCTTAATAGTGTTATTTTCGGCCGATTTTTTTTATGAAGCTATTCGAGAAATATCCTGTCCAACTTACCAACTCATTGAGCGGAAAGAAGGAAGAATTAAAGCCTGTCAATCCCGGCACCGTCGGAATGTATGTATGTGGACCTACTGTATATAATGACGTGCACCTCGGGAATGTACGGACGTTTATGAGCTTCGACGTAATATCCCGGTACCTGAAGTTCCTTGGATACAAGGTGAGATATGTTCGAAACATCACCGATGTGGGCCACCTCGAAAACGATGCTGACGAAGGTGAAGACAAGATCGCGAAGAAGGCAAGATTGGAACAGTTAGAACCAATGGAAGTCGTGAAATATTACACGGAGGGTTTCCATACTGTTATGCGTCAGTTCAATATTCTCCCTCCTAGTATTGAACCATCAGCGACCGGCCACATCGTTGAACAAATCGAAATCGTAAAGAAACTTATCGATAACGGAATGGCGTATGAAGTGAACGGATCGGTATACTTTGATGTGCCGCGTTATAACCAAAAAAATCATTACGGAATACTCTCAGGGCGTGTATTGGAGGAGTTGATGGAAAGCGGACGTAAACTCGACAGCCAGGATGAAAAACGTAACAAAGTCGATTTTGCCCTCTGGAAAAAAGCATCTGCTTATCATATAATGAGATGGCCATCTCCATGGGGTGAAGGTTTTCCCGGGTGGCATATCGAGTGCACAGTAATGAGTACCAAATATCTCGGCGAAACCTTCGACATTCACGGTGGCGGAATGGACCTGAAATTTCCTCATCACGAATGTGAAATCGCACAGTCCATGGGTGCAAACGGAAAAACACCTGTGAACTATTGGATACATTCCAATATGCTAACCGTTAATGGCCAAAAGATGAGTAAATCCCTTGGGAACTCGTTCCTTCCAAGAGAACTTTTCGCTGGAAATCATCCATTGTTGGAAAAAGGATATGGTCCGATGACGGTGCGCTTCTTTATGCTTCAGTCACATTATTCCAGTACGCTGGATTTTTCGAACGAAGCGCTCAACGCAGCAGAAAAAGGATTTAAGAAGCTTGCAAACGCATTGGGTATTGCGAAAAAGCTAATCCATACAAAGACCAATGAAATCGACGCTGAGCTGGAAAATTCATTGAACAGCCTGGCAGAGCAACTCTATATTAATATGAGTGACGACTTCAACACGGCAAAGACCCTGGCCGTCCTATTCGAGATGTCGTCGCGTATTAATGACTTCAGCTCGGGGAATGTTTCTCTTGACAAGGTCTCTGTCGGTGCTTTCGAAAAATTCCAAGCTGCCTACATCGGTTTTTTTGAAGATGTCCTGGGTTTGAAAGAAGAAGAAGAGCAGAACCACGGGTTATTAAGTGGAGTGATTGGCGTTTTGATCGAATTACGTAAAAAGGCGCGACAGGATCGAAATTTTGCATTGTCCGACAAGATTCGAGACGATCTGAAAGTACTCGGGATACAATTAAAGGATGGAAAGGACGGAGAGATAACTTTTTCCATTGATTGATGTGCTGATATGTGATATGTGATATGTGATTTGTGATTTGTGATTTGTGATTCAGTGTGCTAAAAAAGATTTTCATATTGCCGATAAGATTATACCAGCTGACGCTTTCGCCGCTGCTGGGTGCAAATTGCAGGCACTTGCCGAGTTGTTCGCAATACGCTATCGAGGCAATTATGGAGTGGGGAGTATTGAAGGGAATTTGGCTAGGAATTAAGCGTATATCACGTTGTCACCCCTGGGGAACACACGGCTATGATCCAGTCCCAAAGAGAAAGCCGTTATAACGGTGTGTGTGCGCACCAATCAACAGCCTGCGCAATCGTTGGCATCAATTTTTTCCCGCCGCCGCAATCGTTTCCTGAAAATCTCTATAAGAATAAGTTTACATTTGGCGCAACTTAGACTTACTCATGCCGGATTTTCAAATCAAAAAAACGCCGAAAGCTTACGATGTGTGTATTGTGGGTTCGGGAGCTGGTGGTGGAATGGCTGCCTATGTATTGGCGAAAGCAGGAATAAAAGTTGTCTTACTCGAAGCAGGTCCGCTTTATGATCCCGCAAAAAATGTCTCACAATTAAAATGGCCGTGGGAATCACCACGACGTGGCGCAAACACACCACTTAGACATTTCGGAGATTTCGATGCTGCCTACGGCGGATGGGAAATTGACGGCGAGCCGTACACGCATAAAGACAATACAGAGTTCGACTGGTTCAGGTCGCGAATGGTGGGTGGACGCACGAATCACTGGGGAAGAATTTCGCTTCGCTTTGGCCCAAAGGATTTCAAACGACGAAGCGTCGATGGCCTCGGAGATGATTGGCCTATCTCATACGAAGACGTTGCTCCATACTACGACAAAGTGGATCAATTGATCGGAGTGTTTGGATCAAAGGAAAACTTGCCGAATGATCCCGATAGTATTTTCCTACCTCCGCCCAAACCTCGTTTGCACGAATTGTTAATTCAAAACGCAGGAACAGGCCTCAACATACCTGTGATACCTTCACGACTTTCTATTCTCACGAAGCCGATCAACAATGAGCGAGGAGCATGTTTCTATTGCAGGCAATGTAACAGAGGTTGTACTGTATACGGCGACTTTTCTTCGTCTTCGGTGTTGGTAAAGCCTGCCGTTGCCACGGGGAATGTCGATGTCATAGCTAACGCAATGGCACGCGAGGTTGTAACCAACGGTGAGGGTATTGCTACTGGTGTGTCTTTCATCAATAAGGACGACATGCAGGAATATACGGTCTCCGCTAAAGTCGTGATGCTGGCAGCCAGCTCTTGCGAATCTGCGAGACTACTATTGAATTCAAAGTCTACGCGTTTTTCTAACGGTCTGGCTAATGGCAGTGGACTTGTGGGTAAATATCTTCATGATTCAACAGGCGCGTCGATGGGCGGTATACTGCCGCACCTTGTCGGACGTAAGCGTTACAACGAAGATGGCGTAGGAGGAATGCATGTATACACGCCGTGGTGGCTTGATAATAAGAATCTGGATTTTCCCCGCGGTTATCATATCGAATACGGCGGAGGAATGAATATGCCCGGATATGGATTCGGATTTGGAATGCAAAATACCAATGGAAAATATCCTGGTCGTGATGGAAAGACGAAAGCTGCCGGTGGATATGGGGCATCGCTAAAAGATGACTACAGGTATTTCTACGGTGCTACTGTCGGAATGTCGGGACGTGGCGAAGCAGTTGCACGGGAAGACAATTATTGCGAGATCGATCCAACAACAGTAGATAAGTACGGAATTCCAGTGTTACGTTTTCGTTATAAATGGAGCGACTACGAAATCAAGCAGGCCAAGCATATGAAGGAGACATTTCGCGAACTCATCCACAAGATGGGTGGCGTTGTAACCTCAGGCAATGATGACGGTCCTCATAATGACTACGGACTGCTTGCACCCGGACGGATCATCCACGAGGTTGGAACAACGAGAATGGGAAATGATCCCAAGAAGTCCGTTCTGAACAAACTTTGCCAGGCTCATGAAGTAAAGAATCTCTTCGTGGTCGATGGCGGACCATTCGTTTCGCAAGCCGACAAGAACCCAACGTGGACCATTCTTGCGCTTTCGATGCGGTCGTCGGAATACATTATTGATGAGTTGAAGAAACAGAATCTCTGATCATGGTAGATCAGGTGTGATATATTTTTTTGAAATTATTAAACCAATTGTTTTATGCCTTTAAAGAAAATTACTCCTGCGACAGATTTATCGCGTAGAAAGTTTATCAAGAATGCGGGGGTCGCTGCCGCTGCTTTTACCATAGTACCACGGTTTGTGCTGGGTGGAAGTGGATATAAAGCACCAAGTGATCTTCTATATGTAGCGGGTATTGGAGCTGGCGGTAAAGGGGAAAGTGACATCGCTAACTTTGCAAAAAGTGGAAAGGCAGAGATCGCATACTTGTGCGATGTAGATGACCGCAGGGCGGCTAAATCCGTTGCGAATTTCCCGAAAGCAAAGTATTATAGAGACTACCGTCAGATGCTTGACAAGGAACATAAGCATATCGACGCGGTTTCAGTGTCTACACCGGATCACCAACACGCTGTCCAGGCGCTTGCTGCGATGCAACTTGGAAAACACGTGTATGTCCAGAAGCCTTTGACACACGACATCTATGAAGCCCGAGTATTGACTGAAGCAGCCAAGAAATACAAGGTGGTTACTCAGATGGGAAACCAGGGTGCTTCAGGCGATGGCGTTCGTCAGTTGAGGGAATGGTATAACGCCGGATTGTTAGGCGACGTTCATACAGTTTATTGCTGGACCAACAGGCCCGTATGGCCTCAAGGTATTCCGTGGTCTGATAAGAAAGCAGAAATTCCAAAAGAATTGGATTGGGACCTCTGGCTGGGTACGGCGCCATACAAAGATTACGTTGAAAAACTTGTTCCATTCAACTGGCGCGGTTGGTGGGATTATGGCACGGGTGCCCTAGGCGACATGGGATGTCATCTGGTCGAAGCGCCTTTCAGAGTGTTGGGTCTTGGCTATCCAACTGATGTTACTGCTAGCGTTGGAAGCGTATACGTCGACGAATTTAAGCGTGGTTATTTCCCGGATAGCTGCCCTCCATCGTCATACAGCGTATTGACGTTCGCCGGTGCAAATGGAAAACAAGCCATAAAACTTCATTGGATGGACGGTGGTATTCAGCCTGAACGTCCTGAAGAACTCGGTCCAAATGAAAAGATGGGTGATGGCGGAAACGGTGTGATCTTCGTCGGAACAAAAGGTAAGATGATGTGCGGAACTTATGGAGTTAATCCAAGCCTCCTGCCTACATCAAAAAATCAAGAAACAAAAGTTCCTCAAACCATAAAGCGCGTACCGAATGGAGCAGAAGGACACTATGCCCAATGGGTAGAGGGTTGTATCGCGGGATATGGCAAAATG
>Ga0111539_10005386_pt1 | contig 16546 bp, 10 predicted proteins | sample RhiMethybrSRZTD1_FD_79667 | JGI IMG/M metagenome (GOLD analysis project Ga0111539, IMG submission 79667) | Populus rhizosphere microbial communities from Tennessee, USA - Rhizosphere MetaG P. TD hybrid SRZTD1 (version 2) (version 2) | ecosystem: Host-associated > Plants > Roots > Rhizosphere >... | reverse complement strand
CTCATCATTCAACCGCAAAATTGATTTTTTGTGAGGTGCTGGATTTTCCCTGCCGGTCGATGACGGTCACTTGCAGGACATAAGCTCCTGGTCGCAGGTCCTCCAGGTTGACGTCGGCAGCATAAGGAACGCGACGCGCGTCTACACCCTCAGTGTTGATTTTGCGGAGCGCTGTGGTGAGCACCGGTTCATTATCACGAAACACCTGGACCTGGACTGCGAGGTCCGGAACCGGAATCTTCGTGGCGCTGGTGTTAACGGTGCTGCCGCCCGCTTGGACCTCCGAGGGCGGGGCCACGACCGAAACCGTCGTTGCGTTGTAGATGAACGTCAGGAACCGCAAATAAGAGGTGCGCGCGAAACGGTGGTCTACATTGATCATCACCTGTCTCAGCGCGGCCGGCGCCTGCGCATCTGTCGCATTAGGATTGACGGGCTCAACCTCCGCGTCGGTCTTCTTTTCACCCACGATCAGGCTGCTCATGGTTAGACCTTTTGACTGAAGATCCGGAATCACGATCCACTGATGAGCGCTGCCCCGCGTTCCTTGCTTCAAGTCCAGCGCTGCCACCCGCACCTGATAGATACCCGGCTTCATCAGTGAAAAGTGGTTGTAGAAGAAGCAATCCGGCAGGGTCGCGACTCCACCCTTAATCGTGGTCCGGACGGTTACGCGTTTGCTGAAGGTGCTGACTGATTTCCCCTGATCGTTCAGCACCAGGCCGGCGAGATCAACTACGCCCGCGGGCACTTCGCCCACTTTTTCGGTGGTCAGGGAGTCAGTGACAATCTTGATTGACGTGGTGAGCGTGGCGCCGTATTGCGGCGAGTCAAGAAACGTGAGTGCAATCGAAACCGGCAAAGCTGTCAGCGGATAGACTGCGCGCAAGGCCCCGTTAAGTTCCTCCAGGGGCGTCTTTCGCGCCGGGGACTTCTCGGAATCCTTGTTGCGTTTTGCTGCCTCGTCGGGTGATTCGCCAAAGCCGCGACGGAACCGGACGACCAGATCGGGCCGGCCAGCGATACTCACCTCCAGCCGGCGAAATTTCGTGTTGCGTTGCTCGTCATTTTCGGGACGCCAGGCCAACAGATAGTAGGTAGAGGTCTCTTTCAAGGCTCTAGTCACCGCGACGGACAACGAGTTGGTGTTGAAGAATGCGCGCCCGCCCGAATCGCTGGCCATCGCGTTCAAACCATCCTGCGACGCGCTGACCTCGCCCATGGCAGAGCGCGTTAGCCTCCCCGATGGATCAGCCGCGACCTGCACGCTCGCATCGGGAAGTCCCGCTGATAATCCGCGGGCGTCAATCGAATAGATGACCGAACCGGCGCGCGCGGCCGCACTCGCAATCAACTGCACGCGATCGGCATTGTTTGAATGATTGCGGGCCAGCAGAAAACCATCAGATATGAAAAAGATCAGCTTCCGGCCCGGCAGGGCTGCGGTGTTCTGGACGAACGATTTGAAACCAGCCAGCGATCGGGTGGTGATTGCGGACGAGTCTTCCAGGATTTGCGAGGCCCGCTGGCGCACCATTTCTGCTGCCGTCTGTCGCGCCAGCATTGGGTTTTCTTTTAAGAGCGCATCAACAAAGAAATCAAGCACGTCAGTATCGTGCTGGTCGATTGACAGCGCCTGATATTCAGACATCGGCGGACTTTCAGCTGTCTGGAGCAGCAGGTTCGGCTGTGTTCTGAGCCGATCGACGGCGGCCATCATTACTTCGCGATTGTCGGTGAGTTGTTGCAGAAAACCCAGTTGGCCGGTGGCTGCGGCGATGGCGGATTGATCGTTCTGCCGCATTTCGCGTTCGACAAACCTCTTCAGCATCGCGCGCACCTGGCTCATGCTTCCCTGCGACAAGTGCAGATCGTCAATAAAAAACATGACGGTGCGCCCACGATCCAGAGGGACCGCCGGCGTTTTGCCGCCTGGGTTCGTGGGGTTGCCGCGTGCGGCTGCTAATTGCGCCTCTTCGTTGCGGCTGCCGGCGGCGATTCGATCAAAGAAAGTAATCTCCCGGGGCTTGCCTTCAACTTTCAGGACGAACTGATCGCTCTTGAGACCGTCGACAAAATTTCCCTCCTTGTCAAAAACCATGAAGTCGGTCTGGACCAGTTCACTATTGACGCGCACGACCTCGTCGCTGCGGCCCTGCGGGCGCTGCGCGAGAGTGAATGTCGCAAGCAGAGGGCCCGCTACTGAAAGAAGAGCGATCCGTAATAACAGACGAGGCACCATCGGTTGAGACTCTGCGGTTATGAACGTCAGCGGGGAAACGGAAAGATCGCCGGAGATAATATCATGAGCCGCTCTCAAAAACGGCACAAAACTGACGACCGTGAGCGACGAGCAATAAGGATGAATCAAGAAGTTAGTCCGCGAAGTTCCTGAGTCCCCAAAGCGGGGATCAAGTCTTAAGACGTCTTCGCATGGAGATTGCGAGCGGCGCTCACAGCGAGCGGAGAGCAGCTGCGGAGCAGCGATCAGAGTTAAGCCCAGGGCGAGGCTCTGCGAGCCTTGGGTAATGGTCAGTTAGATTTGCAGAGCCGCTGTGCGGCGACAGAGAAAAAAGTCGTGCTGGCTACTGTGTTCGCTTTCGCCCCTCCGGGGCTCGATCAATTAGCTGGTTTGTACCCAAGGCTCGCAAAGCCTCGCCCTGGGCTTAACTCTGATCGCTGCTCCGCAGCTTGGTAAATGTTCAAGCAGCTTATTGAAGCCCGCATCAATCGATTTGAAAATTTGTTCTCTGTGAGGCGCTGGACTTTCCCCGTAGATCGATTACGGTCACCAGCAGAACGTAAGCCCCGGGCTGCAGTTCATCCAGCCGCACATCCGCCGCATATGGGACGCGGCGCGCGTCCAGGCCCTCTGTCGTGAGTTTGTGCAGCGGCGTGGTAATTACCGGTTCGTTATCACGAAATACCTGTACCTGGACTGCCAGATCGGGCGCCGCAATTTTCGGCTCGACTCCAGATGTCGGAGCCGGGGTTGCTGTGGTTGCGTTGTAGATATAAGTGAGAAACCGCAAAGACGACCTGCGCGCGAAACGATGATCCAGATTTATCGGTACCTGTCCGACGGCCGCCACCTCTGGTTGTATTGGCTTTGAGTTAGTCAGTTCGAGTTCCGATCTCTTTTCACCGAGTATCAAGCTGCTCATGCTCAGTACTTTCGACTGAAGATCGGGAATCGTGACCCACTGGTGAGCGCTCCCGCGTGCGCCTCCCTTCAAGTCCAGCGCGGCCACCCGCACCTGATAGATACCCGGTTTCATCAGGGAAAGATGGTTATAGAAAAAATTCCGCGGCAGTCTCGCGACTCCGTCCTTGATTGACGCCCGGACAGTTACACGCTTGTTGAAAGTGCTTACGGATTTGCCCTGATCGTTCAAGACCACACCGGCGACATCAAGAAGCGCAGTGGGAACTTCGGCCTGGCTCTCGATGGTCAGCGAACCGGTAACAACTTTGATTGAGGTGGTCAGCGTTGCGCCGTCCTGCGCTGTATCGAGAAACGTGAGCGAGATCGAAACCGGCAAAGCCGTCTGCGGATAAGTTGCGCGCAAGGCCCCGTCGATTTCTTCGGCCGGAGTTTTTCGCGCGGCCGGAGGCCGCGACTCTTTTTCGCGTGTTGCTGCTCCGTCGGTTGATTCACCGAAACCACTACGGAACCGAACGATCAAATCGGGCCGGCCGGCGATACTCAACTCCAGGCGGCGGAATTTCGCGTTGCGCTGCTCCTCAGTGTCGGGCCGCCAGGCCAGCAAGTAGTAGATGGAAGTTTCCTTTAAGGCGTTGTTGACGGGGACGGAGAGCGAATTGATGTTGAAGAATGCGCGTCCGCCCGAGTCGTTGGCCAGGGCATTCAAACCGTCCTGCGACGCCCTGATGGCGCCGCTGGCCCCGCGAGTTAGCCGGTTCGTCGGATCAAAAGCGACCGCCTCGCCGGCATCGGGCAGTCCCACAGTCAGCCCCCGCGCGTCAATCGAATAGACCACCGTGCCGGATCGGGCAGCAGCGCCGGCAATCGACTGGATGCGATTGGCGTTATCCGAGTGGTTTCGAGAGAGGAAAAAGCCATCAGAGATAAAAAAGATCAGCTTGCGGCCCGGCAGCGTCGCGGTGTTCTCAACAAACGATTTGAAAGCAACCAGTGACCGGGTAGTGATTTGAGACGAGTCTTCCATAATTTGTGACGCGCGCATCCGGACCATTTGCTCCACGGCTGATTTCGGAAGCCGGGGGCTTTCTTTGAGTATTTGTTCGACAAAGTAATTAAATACGTCAGTATTGTGCTCCTCAATTGAAAGGGCGTTGTATTCGGTCATAGGCGGACGCTCAGCCGTCTGCAGCATCAAGTGTTGTTGCACTTTGAGGCGATCGATCGCGAGCATCATCACTTCGCGATTGTCAGTAAGTTGTTGCAGAAAACCCAATTGGCCGGAAGCCGTGACGATTGCGGATTGATCGTTCTGGCGCATTTCGCTCGCGACAAACTTTTTCAGCATAGCGCGGGCCTGATTCAAACTTCCGTTCGACAGGTGCATGTCGTCAAGAAAGAACATGACCGTGCGGCCGCGATCCAGCGGGACCGCGGGCGTCCGGCCGCCGGTGCTCGCAGGGTTACCGCGAGCCGCAGCTAGTTGGGACTCTTCATTCCGGTTACCGGCGGCGATGCGATCAAAGAAAGTAATCTCCCGGGGCTTGCCCTCAACCTTCAGGACGAACTGATTGCTCTTGAGACCGTCGACAAAATTCCCCTGCTTATCAAAAACCATGAAGTCGGTCTGGACCAGGTCGGTGTTGACGCGCACGACCTCATCGTTGGGAGCTTGTGGTTGCTGAGCAGTGGTGAGGGCGGCCAGCAGCGGACAGGCAACCAGAAGATGAACGATCCGCATTAACAGACGAGACAACATCTTTTGAGACTCTCTGCGGTTATGGACGCGTGCTGGGAACGGGAAGATCGCCGGAAATGATATCATGTGCCGCTCTCAGAACAGCACAAAATTGGCCGAAGAGTTTATCGAGAAAAATATGGACGAACTGAAGAAACTAATCCGCGAAGTTCCTGACTTTCCCAAGCCCGGAATCAACTTTTACGACATCACCACGCTGCTCAAACATCCCGACGGTCTCCGTCAAACCGTAGATGCTCTGGCGGCCCAATACGAAGGGGCCAAAATCGACACGGTCGTGGGCATTGAAGCCCGCGGTTTTATCTTTGCACCCGCGTTGGCCTACCATCTGGGCGCCGGATTTGTTCCGGTACGCAAGCCGAAGAAACTGCCGGCTGAACGCGCTTCGATCTCTTACGACCTCGAGTACGGACAGGACACGCTCGAGATCCACCGCGACGCGATCAGCGAAGGTCATCGAGTGATTATTGCTGATGACCTGTTGGCGACCGGGGGCACTGCGCGGGCAGTGTGCGATCTGGTCGAAGGGCTGGGAGGAACGATCGAAGGACTGGTCTTTGTAGTTGAGTTAGAGTTTCTGCCGGGCCGAAAGAAGTTGGAAGGCTATGACGTCAGGTCTTTGATTAAATATCAATCGTAAGAATTGGATCATTGATTCATTGGGTCATTGATCCACTGTTTCGATGAACCAATGAACCAATGAACCAATGAACCAATGAACCAATGAGCAAATCATACGAACGGTTTCAACCGCCAAAACGCATTCTCCTGGGGCCGGGCCCCAGTCCGGTGGACGATCGAATTCTTTCAGCCATGGCTGCGCCGGTGCTGGGACATCTCGATCCACTTTTCCTGCAATGCATGGATGATGTGCAGGCGCTGCTGCGGTATGTCTTCGAGACTGAGAATCGCGTAACGATTCCGATCTCAGCCACTGGCAGCGCCGGCATGGAAGCCGCGCTGGTAAACGTCATCGAACCGGGCGACGAAGTTGTCGTTTGTATTAATGGTGTCTTTGGCGAACGCATGCGTGACATCGTGGAGCGCGCCGGCGCCAGACCCATTGTCGTCGAAGCGAAGTGGGGCGAGGCGATTGATAAAGAAAAGATCGAATCCGCACTCAAGTCGTCAGCGCAGCCGCGCGCGCTTTCAATCGTGCACGCGGAAACCTCGACGGGCGTGTTGCAGGACTTGTCCGGACTGGCTGAGATGGCGCACGAACACGGTGCGTTGCTGATTGTCGATGCGGTGACTTCACTGGGCGGTCATCCGGTCGGCATCGATCGTAACGGCATCGATATCTGTTATTCGGGCACGCAGAAGTGTCTGGGTGCGCCGCCGGGACTTTCGCCGATCACGTTCAACGAACGGGCGCTCGATCGCATTCGTTCCCGAAAATCAAAAGTCCAGAGCTGGTATCTGGACATCACGATGGTTGAGCGCTACTGGGGCGATGATCGGACTTATCATCACACGGCGCCGATCTCGATGAACTACGCGCTGCGCGAAGCACTGCGTTTGATTTACGAAGAAGGTTTGGAAACTCGCTGGCGCCGGCACGAACTAAATCACCGCGCGCTGGTCGCCGGGGTGGAGGCCATGGGATTGTCGATGGCGGTCGCGCCTGACAAAAGATTGTGGAGCCTGAATGCCGTCAGTGTTCCCGAAGGCGTCGACGACGCGCGCGTTCGCACTCGTCTGCTCGACGAAAACATTGAGATTGGCGGTGGTCTTGGCCCCTTGAAAGGAAAGATCTGGCGGATCGGCCTGATGGGTTCAGGCAGCACGCGCGAGAATGTTCTGCTGGTGCTTGATGCTCTGCATCGCGCGTTGAACGCCGAAGGATACGAGTGTCCTTCGGGTGTTGCGGCGGCCGAAGGACAATACGATTAATCAGCATGTTCGACAAACTGAAGTTTGTCGCCACGCTTCGACAAGCGAAGCGTGTCCTGCAGCCGCGGAGCGGCAGAAGATATGTAGCCCACGGCGTGAGCCGTGGGTAAGAGTCAAGATTGAGAGTCAGCCGCGGAGCGGCGGAACCTTAGAATCAATGATGAGTGAGTTTCGCCCCTCCGGGGCTGCGTTGCTCACGTTGGGCCTGATCCCATGGCTCACGCCATGGGCTACAGATCTTTCGCCGCTCCGCGGCTTACGCTTCGATCGAAGGTGCTTGATCAGAGCTTCCTTCAGTTTGTCGCCATGCTTCGACAAGCTAAAGCTTGTCGGACATCAAACTGCATCATCACTTATCGAACTTCATAATTGGGTTTGTATCTTCTGCCGATTCAAAGGAAGATGCGCGCTCCTGTAATCTTTTTATCAACTTTATTCTGTTGTAAGAAGGCCTGGCGGTGTGATAGACATCAGTGCAATGCCAATCACCGACGACGAAATAAAAGCGTTGCGGTTGCTTCTGCGAGAGGAGTTGCGGGCTGAGGTTCGGCCCCTCCGAGATGAAATGAGTAAACGCTTTGACGAAGTCGCCACTCAAATGGATGGACTCTACCAGCGTGATGAAAAACGAGAGCAGGAATACCTGTCTATTCGGGAACAGATCCGACGCCTCGAAGCCAAAATCGCTTAGCTTCACATCAGAGTCTGTTCCACCTATTGATCCATCGAGTCAATGAATCAATCAATCAGAAGCCTTCACGGCAACATCCTCGGCGATGTTCGCGACCGGATTCTTTGCCTGAGGTGCCTGAGTCTCTTCGCGCAGCACGCGCGCAACTCGCGGCTTCAGCCAAAGAACAGCCAATCCCGCCGCGATCACGTTGCAGGCTACGGCGCTCCAGAAAACCGGAATCCAGGAATTCGTCAGCGACATCAACCAGGCGGCCGCGGGCCCTCCTAAAATCGAACCGATACCTTTTGCCGTGTATTGAATTCCATAGTTCGTGGTCGCGTGCTTATTGCCGAAAATGTCGGCGATCGCTGCCGGAAACAGCGAATAGATATCTCCCCAGGCAAAAAACATCAAACCGGAAATCGCGATGAACCAGAAGGGATGCGCGACCACGACTGTAAGCAACGTAATCGTTATCGCTTCCATGACGAAAACAATCGCCATGGTGTCGTATCGCCCGATGCGATCGGAAACCCAACCAAAAAACGGGCGCGCAGATCCGTTCAGCACCTGGTTCAAAGACGAGGTCAACGTGAGGACTGTATAGCCGCCAAAGAGAGCATACTTGTCATAGCCGTACGTCACCCCAATCGGCTTCAGCTGGGCGGTGAGCATCAGACCGCTGGCAGTGACCAGCGTCATCATCAGGTAAAGCAAATGGAATGATCCGCTGCGCAACATTTCGGCCGGCGTGTAGTCACGCGTCGACTGCTGCACTTTTCTTTGTACCTTCGCCTTGATCGCTTCCCAACCCGCCGGTACCCAGCCCGGCGGCGGCATTCGCAGGAACTGGGCTGAGAGCAATACAAATACTCCCTGCAAGATTCCGAACACAACAAATGCCGTGCGATAGCCATTGTGCTCGATCAGGTAAGCGACGGGCCGAATGGTGAGCGCGGTCCCGAATCCGTACGATCCCGCGACCACGCCGACGCACAAGCCGCGCCGATCGGGGAACCATTTCATCGCCACGCCAACACAGGCACTGTAAACGGCGCCTGCGCCAATCCCGCCAATCGCATAGACGACATAAAGAGTGGCGAGCGAATTGGCGCGACCGGCGCCCACCCAACCGGCCGCCACGAACAAACTTGCAAGCGTGACCATCAAACGCGGCCCGAAACGGTCGACCAAATAAGCGTTGATTGGGAAGAGCGCTGTTTGCGCGATGATGAAGAAAGTCAGCGTCCACTGCACCGCATCGAGGCGCGCGTGCAGAGCTTTGGTAATGTCGGTGGTGAAGAACGTCCAGGCATACTGAAGATTGGCGATCGCCAGCATCGCGACGATGCAGGGAATGAGGACCTGCCAGCGTGAAGTGGTTTGATTGTCATTGGATGCGGTCATTTTTTTGGCTGAACAAGGAGCGGCTTCGCCGCCTGATGTGCGGAAGGTCTCAGACCGTCCGTCCGCGACTTGCCATTTGCCCGGGGGCTATGCCCTGGTAGTTGGGCGAAGCCCTAACCCAAATTGGGCTGCTCGGAAGGCCAGAGGCCTTCCGCACATCAGGCGGCAGAGCCGCAAACTCCTACGCGCTCTTTGATTGCTTTTGCAACGTGGAACCTTCCAGAAGTTTCACGCACGCGTATACCGCTTTAGTATTCGGCAATGACAGGCCGAGTTTCTCGCCCAGCTCGATCACCGCTCCGACAATCGCTTCCAGCTCGGTCGGCTTTCCCGCCTCGATGTCCTGCAGCATCGAAGTCTTGTGATGACCGACTTTCTCTGCTCCTTGCAAACGCTGCTCAATCGAGACCCCCATTTCAATGCCAAGTTTCTGGGCCACCGAATCAACCTCACTCATGATGGCGGCGGCAAGCTCACGCGTCTCCGGGCACTGCACAATTTCGATTAAGGTGGCGCGGGTCAAAGCACTGAGGGGATTGTAAGCAACGTTGCCCATCAGTTTGACCCAGATGTCGTGGCGGATGTCGCTGCGAATCGGACAACGCAAACCAGCTTTGATAAAGGAATCGGCGATCTGCCGGCAACGTTCACTCTTCGAGCCGTCCAGTTCGCCAATCGCGAATCGAGTCCCTTCAATGTGCCAGACGATGCCCGGCTCGACCAGCGCGGTCGATGGATAGACGACGCAGCCAATCACGCGCGCCGGATCAATGTGCCTGCTGATCTGCCCACCTGGATCAACTGCTTCGACATGAATGCTCTGCCATTCTCCATCCAGGCCGTGAAAGTACCACCAGGGGAACCCGTTTTGCGCGGTAACGACCGACGTGTTTTCACCCAGCAGCGGTCGTAGTTGGGGTGCAATCGCGGGCAGGCTTTGCGCCTTCAGCGTAACGATGACCACGTCGACTTCGCCGATTTTGGTCAGATCATCAGTGGCTTTGGGTTGAACCTGGAACTCGCCGATTTCGCCACGAATACACAGGCCGTGTTCCTGCATGGCGCGCAGGTGAGGCCCGCGGGCGATCAGCGTCACGTCTTCACCGGAGCGCGATAACATCGCCCCGAGAAACGCTCCGATTGCTCCTGCTCCGACGATGGCAAATTTCATGAACGTCTTAGTGGGACTACCTGCCTCAAGGTCTGAGAGTCTTACTCTCATTCACACCGGGCTTCAGCCCGGTGATCAAAGACCACGAGAACACGAAAACCGTTTCAACGGTTTCTCCGTGCACCTTTCAAGGAAACTCCTTAAGTACTCAGCCGACGGCCTTCGGAAAAAGGAAACTGTTAAAACAGTTCTCTACTCCCGCTGACGCGTATCACCGGGCTAAAGCCCGGTGTGAATAAGAGTGACCCGATTTGGAACTCCCAAAAGCCCCGTGCCACTTACTTGTAACGCTTGCCGTGCTTAATTACCACATCAACGTTCTGCAGCAGATCGATGTGTCGCAGTACGTCGCCGCGCACGGCGATGATGTCGGCATACTTTCCTTCGCTCACGGTGCCGACCTGATCAGAAACCTTCATCAAAACCGACGGCCAGTAAGTCGCCGCGCGAATCGCTACCATGGGATCGATCTTGAATTCATTCACCCAGGCGTCCAGTTCATGCCAGGTCGATTGACTGTGAAAGTTCATCGGGATGCCGCTGTCGGTGCCGATTAGGAGCACGACGCCGGACTCTGAAAGTTGTTGGATCTTCCGGCCCAGGTGTGGACGGCGCATCGGCGTGAGCTGGTAATAACTGAGCCGCTCCGGATGCCGCAGCGATGCTTTGATGTCGTCAATGATGGTTGGCGTCAAGCCAACCTGCCATGAGGGATCATCCAACTGCTCCGGATTGTCGCGCAGGTATTCATAGTTGAGCAGGCCTTCGACAGTCGGCGTCCAGAACAGCGGGCCCAGGCTCATCTTCGCAGTGCGTTCGCGAATCATCGCGATAAGGTCGGCGGGATATTCAGGCGCAGTAGCGAGACCGGTATGCTCGAAACAATCCACCCCTGCTTGTAACCCACGCCGAATCTCTTCCGGCCGGTGCGAGTGCGCCACGACGGTGAGTTTGAATTTGTGGGCCTCGTCGACGACGGCGAGAACTTCATCCATCGTCATCTGATCCTGATCGATCAGTTTGATTACGTCGACGCCGGCTTCGGCCAGCGTTCGCACTTTCGCGCGCGCCTCGTCTGCGCCTTTCACACCCCAGCGAAAATACTCTGTGCCGGGATAAGGTTCGTGTTGAATGAAGGGTCCGGAAACATAAAGAGTAGGTCCTGGCAACTCGCCTTTCCTGATCCGCTCACGCACGGCGATGCTTGCTTTCAAAGGTCCGCCGAGATCGCGCGCGCTGGTCACGCCGGCCATCAACAATTGCCTTGCCGACGACGGCATGATCACCGATTCCATTTGCGGCGGATAGGTCTTGTCCCAATGCGCATAGTCGCTGTGCCCGTTAATCATCAGATGGACGTGCATGTCCCAGAGGCCCGGCAGCACTGTCATGCCTTCGGTGGAAATTATTTCGGCGCCGGATGGAATGGTGAGCGAGCCAACCTGTCCAATGGCTTTAATCCGCTCACCTTCAATAATGACGACGCTATTGCGAATTGGCTTGCTGCCAAAGCCGTCCAGCAGGGTTCCTCCCACAAGCGCTTTCAGGGTTCGTGACGGCGCTTGGCCGGAGAGGTTCGTCGTCGAACAGGCAACAGCGATAACTAACAAGCCTAAGAATTGCGGTAGTCGGCGGTGGTATCGGAGCATTCTCGTCTAGCCCTCACTTCAGGCGAACGTGAGAATACCATTCAACTTTGAGGAGAGGAACGCTAGCGTCAACCTTTTGGTTTTCGTGCAAAGCCATCGCGCTGTTCGACCGTATCTTGTTCTCGAGCGTCATGTGCGGGATACTTCCTCGGCTCGGCGCTGCCCGTGACTGTGTTTCGTCCAATGCTTGCCGGCGGCATCATTTCTTGTGACTCGCTCAGAACGCACAAAATGAAGACGATGAAACCAGGCATCCTCGCGGTGCTCTTGCTGGGGTTGATCCCGTCCGGCGCTTTGATGCAGACCCGGACTCGACCGCAATTCCGAATCGAAGAAGCGACGATCCGGGAGCTTCAACAGGAAATGCGAGCGAGGCGGCTGACGTGCCGCGAGCTGGTCAAGCACTACCTGAACCGTATCGAGGCTTATGACAAGAAAGGACCGGCGATCAACTCACTGGTGGTCGTAAACCCGAAGGCAATGGAACGCGCCGCCGAGCTCGATGCTCAATTCATGCGAAGCGGATTCGCCGGGCCGCTGCACTGCGTGCCCGTGATCGTAAAGGATAATTTCGAGACCAGGGATCTACCGACTACCGCAGGGTCGCTTTCGCTAGCCGGTTGGGTTTCTTCGAAGGACGCTTTTCAGGTTCGCAAGATTCGCGAAGCGGGCGCCATCATTCTTGCGAAATCCAACATGGCGGAGTTTGCGTTCAGTCCCTACGAGACGGTTAGCTCGATTCTTCCTGGCTATACGCGGAACCCGTACGCGCTCGATCGCGTAACTGCGGGATCGAGCGGCGGCACTGCAGCCTCGGTGGCGGCCAGTTTTGGAGCGGTCGGCCTCGGCTCCGACACGGGGAACTCCATTCGAGGTCCGGCTGCGCACCAGGCCCTGGTCGGAATTCGATCAACGATGGGGTTGACGAGCCGCGCCGGTGTCGTTCCGCTAAATCTTGCGGCCGATATCGCGGGACCGATCGCGCGCACCGTCGAAGATGCAGTCGCGGTATTTCAGGTGATTGCCGGAAGAGATCCCGATGATTCAGCCACTGCGGTAAGCGAAGGCAAACCGATTCCCAGGTATGCGGATGCTCTCGTCAAAGGCGGCCTGAAAGCCGTACGCCTGGGAGTGCTGAAGCAGGCCTTTGAGACGCCGACCACAGACCCGGAGATCGCCCGGATATTTCAGCGTGCGATTGCGGAACTTCGAAAGGCGGGCGCCACGGTCGTCGACTCCGTCATGATTCCGAATCTCGATGAGCTGCGACGCGCACAAACCGGGGGCTGCAACCAGTTCAAATGGGATTTGAATCGGTACCTGCAATCTCGCGAGCCGAAGCCGCCGGTAACCAGTCTCGATGAGATCATTCGCTTGCGAAAATTCCATCCCACTATTCAACCACGTCTGGAATCCGGGAATGTGGGCGAGATTCCTCCGGAGAGTAATCCCGGTTGCCGCAGCCGCGACCGGTTCCGCGAGCAACTTCGCGAGTCTGTGGTCAAGCTGATGGATGATAACAAGCTCGACGCACTGATCTATCCGACATGGAGCAATCCGCCACGGCTCATCGGCGATCTCAACACGCCGCACGGCGACAACAATCAACTGTTCGCGCCAAGCACGGGCTTTCCAGCCATCACCGTTCCCATGGGGTATTCACGCGACAACACGCTGCCGGCCGGGCTTCAATTTTTTGGCCGTGCGTGGGATGAATTCCTCTTGATCCGGCTGGCGTACGCTTATGAGCAGACAACACACTATCGGCGTCCACCCGCAACAACACCAGTAATTCCGAGAAAATAAGACTCGGGAAAACAAATGTCCGACAAACTTTTTAGTTTGTCGCAAAGTTTCGACAAGCTAAAGCTTATCGGACATATTTGAACTTAACGAGATTCCGTAAGGGCTGCGGCGACATTGCGTCGCTGAATTTTTCCAGTCGCGGTGCGGGGAATCGCATCCATGATGTAGATCTTCTTCGGACACTTGAAATCTGACAGCGACGAACGGCAGTGCGCGATTAACTCTTTCTCAGTGACGTCGCTTTTTAGCACCACGGCCGCGGCCACGTCTTCGCCGTAGACGCGATCCGGAATTCCGAAACAGACCGCTTCCGCAACTGCCGGGTGCGTCGCCAGAACCTCATCGATTTCGCGCGGAGAGATTTTTTCGCCGCCGCGATTGATCAATTCCTTGATGCGTCCGGACAGAGTCAAATAGCCTTCGCCGTCGAGGTGCCCCTGATCGCCCGTGCGAAACCATCCATTGGAAAATGATTCAGCGTTGGCTTCGGCGTTGCCTTCATAGCCGGCAAAGACGTTCGGTCCTTTGATCGAAACTTCGCCGGTAGCGCCGGCGGGAAGCTCGTTGCCTTCCTTATCCAGAATCGCTATTGCGACATCCGTTCCGCGTCCAACCGATCCGCCTTTGCGAGCGTCCGGTGGCAGAGGGTTGGAAGCCATCTGATGCGCCGCCTCGGTCATGCCATATGCTTCGAGCACCGGCACGCCGAAAACGGTTTCCATGTCAGCCATCATCTGCGGAGCGAGCGCGGCGCTACACGACCTGATAAAACGCAATTGCTGGGCGCCATCGGGCCGCTTGCCCCTGGCTCGGGAAAGCAGGACCTGGTGGATCGTTGGGACGGCTGAGTACCAGGTGGCCTGCTTTTCTCTCACGGTGGTCCAGAATGAAAGCGGATTGAATTTTGCCGGCACCACTACAGTTCCCCCGCTGAAGAAAGTTGCCAGGGTCGAAGCCACTAAACCATGAACGTGAAAAAGCGGCATCACGCACAGTGAGACATCAGCGGGCGTTAACTGATAGGTGGCGGCCACATTGGCCGCTGACGTCAAGAGGTTCGCATGTGACAACGGCACCCGCTTGGGCCGGCTGGTGGTCCCGCTGGTGTGGAGGATTAAGGCAATGTCGTCGTCCGCGTTTTGATCGTTGCGACTGACTGTTGGGCCGTTCGATGATAAGCGGACGTGTCCCCCAGCGTCGACGTCAGTTTCGATGATGACCACGCCTTCGCCGGCGGCCGCCCTGGCTTCCTCTGAGCCGTTTCGCGGAACGATGAGCGCGCGCGCGTTAGTGTCCTCTAAATAGAATCTGAATTCGTCGCGGGTGTAAGCGGGGTTGAGCGGCGCGGCGGTGCCGACTGTTGAAGCTGCCAGGAACAAAGCGATCAGTTCGAGGCCGTTCGGAAGGGCCATCGCGATCCGATCGCCTTTGCCGAGGCCGAAATGCCTGAGTTCCTCAGTCAGGGCATCGATTCGCTGACCGAGTTCGGCATTGGTCAACGCGAGCGGACTGTCGGTCCGGATAGCGATGCGCGAAGCATCGCCCTTTTCCAAAAGATCTCGGAGAATCATTTTCAGACTTTGATAAAAATTCCAGACCCGGGAACGATGAGCGACGCACAGACTATCACAAGATCCAGGGCTTAGTCAGTGATCAGTTCTTATGAATGGTCATTAATGTTGGGTCGTTAGAACAGGTCTGGCGTTAGCTGTTCGACCGCCACTTTTACTATTCGGGATTAACGATTTACTATTCACGAGTTGTTCGGGCTCCCGTAGCTCAGCTGCATAGAGCGTCCGCCTCCTAAGCGGAAGGTCGCGCGTTGGAATCGCGCCGGGGGCACCAAATCAAAAAGCCACTGAGTTTCAGCCATCCGTCGTGGTCCAAAACCGAACCTTTGCCAGACGAGAGAACGCTCATCAAATTTGGCGGACATTATTGTCTCGGTCGGCTATTCAGAAAACAACGAAAGGAAACGGTTCCGCTATGCAGCGACTTTTCTCTCCGTCCATTTTTTTTCTTTTGGTCTACCTTGTGATCGGTGGAGGGGTCGCATCTGCTGCTACGGGCCCGACTACTTTCAGCGAGTCCGAAATGGACTTGCTCTGTGCCGGCCGCGACGACACCGCCGCGCTGACGGCGGCCATCGCGACTGCCGGCGACAAAGCCATCGTCATTGCCGCAGGCCAGACATGTACTGTAAGCACGATGAAGATTCCCAATCTTCAAATTGAAGCTGGCGGATTGCTTAAGCCGCTAACGTCGCACACCGTAGTCGTTACCGGCAGCTTTCGGGCAGGTCCCTACCAAACATTCACCAACGCGTTGCCGGGCCAGGGGACGGTATCGTTTGCCGGAAATGCGACGGTCAACGAAGTTCTCACTGAGTGGTGGGGTGCGAAAGCAGATGGGACGACCGATTGCACTGCGGCGTTCAACTCCGCCATGGGATCATTGACGAATAATAAGCCGGGCAAGAATGGCGCGACGATCCGACTCCTGGCGGGAGACTATCGAACCACCGGAATAACGATCACCGATCAGCAGGTTCACCTTATTGGATCGGGCGGGCCCGGTGTTCTTGGTTCGACGGCCACTTCCACCACATTTATATCAAGCCTCAGCAACACTCCGATCATAAAGTACGCAGCCAGCAAAGATGTTTATTCAATGCGTGCTCGACTGGAAAACCTCACCGTGATTGGAAACACCACGGCAGGTTCAAACCAGGTTGGAGTCTGGGTGGATAACAACGGGATCCTGATGAACAATGTTGGAATTGAAAAGACGGGCAGTCACGGACTCTACCTCACGAGCTCAAGCATCGGTGGCTATACAAATCTCGAGATCAATACGACCAAAGGAGATGGAATCAGAATTGATTTCAGCCAATCCGCCACCCCGGGAGCAGGAACATTCGATAACTACTTCGCGCGTATTTCAATTGGAGGAACGACCGGTGATGGCGTGCGGATCATGCATGGCGGAGGAAATCAGTTTTATGGATTGGACATTGAGAACAGCG
>Ga0111539_10005382_pt1 | contig 16548 bp, 16 predicted proteins | sample RhiMethybrSRZTD1_FD_79667 | JGI IMG/M metagenome (GOLD analysis project Ga0111539, IMG submission 79667) | Populus rhizosphere microbial communities from Tennessee, USA - Rhizosphere MetaG P. TD hybrid SRZTD1 (version 2) (version 2) | ecosystem: Host-associated > Plants > Roots > Rhizosphere >... | reverse complement strand
GTCGACGAGGTCGTGCGCCGGGTGCCACCGCCGATCGCCGACCGGGACGCCCCGCTCCGCGCGCTGATCTTCGACTCGTCGTTCGACGCCTACCGGGGGGTGATCGCCTACCTGCGGGTCGTCGATGGGGCACTCCCGTCGAGGGCGAGGGTGCGTTTCATGGCGACCCGGCTCGAATCCGAAGCCGAGGAAGCCGGCGTGTTCGCCCCCGAGGCCACCCCGATCCCGAGGCTCGAGGCGGGCGAAGTCGGGTACCTCGTCACCGGGCTGAAGGACGTCCACCAGGTCAAGGTGGGGGACACGGTCACGTCTGCCGGCAAGCAGGGCGCGCGGGAGCCGCTCCCCGGCTACCGGGAGCCACGGCCGATGGTGTGGAGCGGGCTGTTCCCCGCCGAGGGCGGCGACTACTCCGAGCTTCGGGACGCGCTCGACCGGCTGAAACTGAACGACGCCGCGCTCGTGTACGAGCCGGAGACGTCGCAGGCGCTGGGGTTCGGCTTCCGGTGCGGGTTCCTTGGCTTGTTGCACATGGACATCGTCAAGGAACGACTGGAGCGGGAGTTCGGCCTCGAGCTGATCGCCACGGCGCCGAACGTCGAGTTCCACGTGATCCGCGGCGACGAGACCCTGGTCGTCCACAACCCCAGCGAGATGCCGCAGCCCGGGACGTACGACCACGTCGAGGAGCCGATCGTGTTCGCCACGATCATCACGCCCAGCGAGTATCTGGGCGCCGTGTTCGAGCTCGCGCAGTCGCGTCGCGGAGAGCTTGGCGAGATGAACTACCTGTCGCCCGAGCGCGTCGAGGTGCACTACACGCTTCCGCTGGCCGAGATCATCTTCGACTTCTTCGACCAGCTGAAGTCCCGCACGCGCGGGTACGCGTCGCTGGACTACGAGCCCCTCGGGTACACGGAGTCGAATCTGGTGCGCGTGGACGTGCTCCTGCACGGCGAGGCGGTCGACGCGTTCTCGAGCGTCGTCCACCGGGACAAGGCGCAACAGTACGGCCGACAGATGGTCGAGCGCCTGCGCGAGCTGATCCCGAGGCAGCTGTTCGACGTGGCGATCCAAGCCTCGATCGGCTCCCGGATCGTCGCGCGCGAGACCGTGAAGGCCAAGCGCAAGGACGTGCTCGCCAAGTGCTATGGCGGGGACATCACACGCAAACGCAAGCTGCTCGAACAGCAGAAGAAGGGCAAGGAGCGGATGCGGCGGGTCGGCCGCGTCGACGTGCCGCAGGAGGCGTTCATCGCGGCGCTCCGCGTCGACCAGCGGGTGGAGGCGAAGAAGTGAGCGCGGGCGTCTACGTCCACGTGCCGTTCTGCCTTACGCGGTGCGGCTACTGCGACTTCAACGCGTACGCCGGCCTCGACCACCTCGCGTCGCGCTACGTCTCGGCGTTGCTGCGCGAGGCCGAGCTGGCCGCACCTGCATGGTGGAACGACGAGATCGTGAGCGTGTTCCTAGGCGGGGGGACGCCGACCTCGCTCGAGGCGGCCGACCTGAAGGCGTTGCTCGCCCTACTGCGGCAGGCCTTCGCCGTCGCGCCCGACGCCGAGGTGACGATCGAGGCGAACCCCGACACGGTGGACCGCCCGAAGCTCGAGGGCCTGCTCGAGGCGGGGTTCGCGCGCCTGTCGATGGGGGCGCAGTCGTTCGACACGGCGGTGCTGGCCGCGCTGGAACGCCTGCACGATCCGGCGTCGGTTCGCCGGGCGATGCGGGAGGCGCGCGCGGCCGGCTACGCGAACGTGAACCTGGATCTGATCTACGGCGCGGAGGGCGAGACGCTCGACGCGTGGGAGCGCACGCTGCGCGAGACCGTGGACCTCGCGCCAGAACACATCAGCGCCTACGCACTCACGATCGAGCCGTCGACGCCGCTCGGCCGAAAGGTGCAGCAGGGGGTGGCACCGGCACCTGACCCCGACCTGCAGGCGGACATGTTCGAGCTCGCGTGCGAGGTGCTCGCCGAGGCTGGCTACCAGCACTATGAGATCTCGAATTGGGCCAAGCCGGGCTTCGCCTGCATACACAACCTCGGCTATTGGGAGCGGCGTCCGTACCTGGGGCTCGGCGCCGGCGCGCACTCGTACCGAGACGACCGCCGCTGGTGGAACGTCCGCCCGCCCGAGATGTACCTCGAGCTCGTCGAGGCCGGCGCGCCGCCCGTGGGCGGGGAGGAGCGGCTCGAGCCGAACGACGCCTACCTGGAAGAGGTGTTCCTCCGCCTGAGGATCCTCGAGGGTGTGCCGGCGTCGTGGGTCGAGCCGGACAAGGCGGCCCCGTTCCTCGACAGCGGCCTGCTACGCGACGATGACGGGTCGCTCGTGCCCACCGAGCGCGGGATGCTCGTGCTGAACGAGCTCGTGCTGGCGCTCACGGGATAGGGACGGCCGGACCGAGGTTCGAGCCGCAGAGGGTCTCGCCCGATCCGAAGGATGGGCCGCCCGGATCGTCGGTCACCGGCTCGGTGAAGTCTCGAACGTTCACCACGTGGAGCCGGCCATCCTCCTGAAGGACGAGCGTGGTCTCGTGCGCGTGCCAGTCGGCATTCGGGGCGTCGTGTGGAAGGGCCTCCGCCTGCGTCGCGACGATGCCGGGTCCGACCGGAGCGGGGATGTCGCCACAGGTCATCGCATAGAGCTCGAACGCGTCGCCGCCGAGCAGGAACGATGCTTGCTTCCCGGGATCGAAGCCGCCCTGCGAATCTCCCGGGTCGGCGATCTCGACGGGAACGATCGAGATGGTGCCGTCGGTGTGAACGACGTCGTAGAGGCGCAGTCCCACCACCGCTCCGCCGTCCTGGATCACGAGGAGCTCGTCCGTCCCGTCGCCATCCACATCCGGTGTCGCGAATGCACGACATTCGAGGGTGCATTCGATCGGAAGGGTTGCGGTGTCGCCAAGCCCGTCTTCGTTCACGTCGAGCACGATGACGTTGAACGCCTGTTCGGGCGCCGGACACCCACTCGTGTCTCCGGCCTTCGTCGCGACGAGCGCCGTCGCCATCGCGTCGAGGCTCACGAAGTGACCGCCGACGGACGACACGTCGCAGACGAGGAAGCCGACCCCGATGTCCTTACCGACCGGCGATCCCGGATAGGGAGAAAGCGTGGGTTCAGGGCCCGGAGGAACGGGGCCCCGGATCAGGGTCTGCCAGGCCGCTTGTCCCGTCGCGCCGGCGACCGCGTCCGGCTCGCCACCGTTTGCCGCGACCGTGTACACCTGCCCGCTCTCGGCAGTGAAGGCGATGCGGGTACCTTCCGGAGACCACGCGGGGTGCTCGAGATCCGGCAGCGCGTCGAAGACGAGCCTCTCGTCGGTGCCGTCCGAGGCGATCGAGTACATTCCCTGCCGCACTGGTCCTCGGCCGCGGATGAAGGCGATGCGATCCGATGCCCACGACCACGCTGGCGATGTCTCGCCCTCGTTGGGCGTCCTCGTCAGGTTCGTCAGCCGCGACCCGTTGAGTCGGATCGAGTAGATGTCCCACGGGAAGCTCGAAGGGTTCCCGGGATCCGGGACTGCACCTTCGAACGTGATCGTGCCGCCGTCCGGTGACCATGACGGATCGCCGTACAACATGTTGTCCGTTCCTGGGACCACCTGCGTTTCGCCCGTCACGACGTCGAGGACGTCGATCCCGGACGACCCGGCGAATGCCACGTGTTCTCCGTCCGGTGACCAGGCGGGATCACGAACGATCCCCGGCTCCATCGTGAGGCGCGTCGGGGAACCTCCGTCGATCGGCACCGTGACGAGCACATCGCCTCCCACGCCATCACCCCCGATGTCCTGCACGGCGACGACGGTGGATCCGTCCGGCGATATGTCCGGTGAGCGGTAGACGGCTGTGCCCTGCCGGGTCAAACGGTGTGAACCCGAGCCGTCCGGCAGGACGCTCATCAAGGCCACGCCCTCACCCTCGAGCGGGATCGAGAACACGATCCGCCCGTTCGCGCCGGATGGCGTCGCGATCTGCGGCTCGTTGGCCCCATCGAAGATCTTCGTCAGGGCGTAGAGGCCGCCGATCGAGCCGAGGACGACGACCACCACCAGTGCCCCGGCCTCGAGCTTGCGGACGAGCCGGCGACGCTCTCGCCGACGGATCAGCTGCTCGTAGATCCCGCTCGGGTCAGCCGGCCGAGCGGACTCCTCGAGCTCGCGCCGGAGGCGTTCGTCAAGCGCCACGGTCGTTCGCCTCCTCGTCCTCGTGCATCCCGAGCGCCGAAGCGAGCGTGGCTCGAGCCCGGAACAGCGTGCTCTTCACCGTGCCCTCGCCGATCCCGAGCGCCGAAGCCACCTCGCGCGTGTCGAGCTGCAGGTAGTAGCGGAGCACGACCACCTCCCGCTGCCGGCGGGGGAGGGTCGACAGCGCCCGCTCCACGTCGAGCCGTTCGACGTCCGGCTCGAGGCTCCGCGGCGAGGCCAGCCTCGTCCGCGCCCGCCGCTCCGAACGCAACCGCCGTAGCCCGCTCCTGGACAGGTTCAGCGCCACCGTGGTCACCCACGCCTCCAATGAGTCGATCTCCTGGCCCTTCTCCGAGCGCTCCCAGGCCCTCAGCAGCGCTTCCTGCACCGCGTCCTCGGCCCCCGGCCAGCTTCCGCACGCGAGGGCGACGGCGGCGACCAGGCGGGGATACGTGGTGTGCAGGAACTCCCGGATCGCGATCTCGTCGACCCTCATGCGCTCCACCCTAAGACGCACCCGAGGCGCCTCCGGTTGTCATGTGCCGTACGGCCCATACCCTTCGATCTCGATGGGTGGAGGTGGCCCGAGACGCCGCTGGCTGTCCGCCCCGGTCGTCGGGATCGGGTCGGCGAGCTTCTTCTCGGATCTCGGCCACGAGGTCCCGACCGCGCTGCTGCCGAGCTTCCTGTCCTCGACCCTGGGGGCTCCCGCAGCGGCCCTCGGTCTCATCGAGGGGATCGCGGACGGAGGCGCGGGCGTCGCGAAGCTCGTCGGAGGTGGCCTCGCCGACGACCCGAGCCGTCGGCGGAAGGTGGCGGTCGGCGGATACGTGACCACTGCCTTGCTGTCGAGCGCGATCGGGTTCGCGACGGCCGCATGGCAGGTCGGCGTCCTCCGCACGGGCGCATGGGTCGCCCGCGGCGTGCGAGGCCCGTCCCGCAACGCGATGCTGGCGGATGCCGTTCCCTCGGAGGCCTACGGTCGCGCCTACGGGTTCGAACGGGCGATGGACAATCTCGGCGCGATCTTCGGTCCGATCCTCGCGATCGGGCTGGTTGCGCTGACGAACGTTCGAACGGCGATCAAGCTCTCGATGATCCCCGGGCTGCTGGCGGCCGCGGCGATCGCCTACGCGGCGGCGCGGGTCGTGGAGCGGCGCCGGGAGCATCGCCCGTTCTCGCTCCGTATCCGGCCGGTGTTGCGCGGACCGCTTCGTCGGATCCTGGCGGGGGTTGGGGCGTTCGAGCTCGGAAACGTGGCCGCGACGTTGATGATCCTTCGCGCCACCGAGCTCCTGGCGCCGGGCCACGGTCAGGACTCGGCAACCGCGATCGCCCTGGCGATGTACGTGGCGTACAACACGACCGCGACGCTCTCCAGCGTGCCCGCGGGCCGGCTCGTGGATCGGTCCGGGCCGGTGCACGCGATGACGCTGGGGACGGCCCTGTTCCTGGTGGCGTACGTCGCGTTGGCCCTCACCGGCCCCAGCGTTCCGCTCCTTGCAGCGGGGTTCGTGCTGGCGGGGGTCGGGATCGGCTCGGTGGAGACGGCCGAGAACGCGGTCGTGGCCACGCACGCTCCCGAAGAGATCCGAGGCTCCGCGTTCGGTGTGCTGGCCGCTATGCAAAGCGGCGGCAACCTCGTCGCGAGCGCCGGCGCCGGCATCCTGTGGACGCTCGTCGGTGGCGGCTGGGCGTTCGCGATCGCGGCGTTCTGGATGGCCGTCTCGGGTGCCATCCTGTTCGGTCCTCTGCGGGCCGAGAGAGCTCGAGCGTTCGCGAGGCGCCAAGCATGACCGCTTGAGAGGGGCCTAGCACTCTCCCGGGTAGACTGCTAAGCGCCGTGGTCGAACGAGAGCTGGGGGCGCGAAAGGTCGAGGTCCTTCGGGCCGTCGTCGAGGAGTACGTGCGCACGGGCGAGCCCGTGGGCAGCGAGACGATCTCCGAACGTTCTGGTCTGGGCGTCTCGAGCGCCACGATCCGGAACGAGATGGCCGCGCTCGAGGAGCTCGGGTACCTCTCGCACCCCCACACCTCGGCCGGCCGGATCCCGACCGACGCCGGCTACCGCAAGTTCGTAGATGCGCTGCCAGCCGGCGGCCGGATGCGCGACGCGCAGCGGCGCGCGATCGCGGGCTTCTTCGCCGAGACGATGCTCGACCTCGAGGACGTGCTGAAGGGCACGACCCAGCTCCTGTCCCGGGTCACCCAGTACGCGGGTCTGGCCGTGCCGCCGAGCGGCTCGAACGAGGTCGTGATCCGAACCGAGCTGATCGAGCTCGGGAGCGGGCTGCTGCTGCTGGTCGTTGGCCAGCGTGGAGCCGTGGACAAGGTCATGATCGACCGCCCGGAGGAGCTCGACGCCGAGGGCCTGGCCTCCCTCGAACGCGCCCTCACCGACCACGTGCGCGACAAGACGATCGCCGAGGCGCGAGCCGAGGTGTTGAAGGCCGCCGCCGGCGCGGGACGGGCCGAGCGCGAAGTGTTCGCCGCGGCCGCCGACGTGTTCGGTGACATGCAGATGGGCGGAGGCACCCACCACGTGCTGATCGGCGGGGTCGCGAACCTGGCCGATGAAGCGGCGCACTGGCGGCGCGAGACCGTCCGGCGGCTCTTCGAGGCCCTCGAGCACGAGTCCGAGATGCTGGAAGTCATGCGGGACGTCACCACCGAGGACGTGAACGTCACGATCGGCGCCGAACACCCCCACACCGGCGAGTGGGAGGCCTCGATCGTGTCGGCGCCCTTCGGACCGCGCGGGACCGCGCTGGGCGCCGTCGGCGTCGTCGGCCCGACCGCGATGGACTACGTCGGCGTCATGGCCTCGGTGCGCGCGGTCGCCAAGCGCCTGTCAGAGCTCGCGACCGAGCTCGACGCCTGACCTCGATGGCGACGGTCCGTGACCTGTACGAGATCCTCGGCGTTGCCCGGGACGCCTCGGACGAGGACATCAAGAAGGCGTATCGGAGGCTCGCGCGCGAATACCACCCCGACGTCAGCGCCGACCCCGAGGCCGAACAGCGCTTCAAGGAGGTCGCCGGCGCGTACGAGATCCTGTCGGACGCCGACAAGCGCGCCCGCTACGACGCGTACGGCCACGGCGGGCCGATGCAGATGCCGTTCGGGGACATCTCGGACCTGTTCGAGGCGTTCTTCGGCACCGGGACGTTCGGGCGGCGCCGTTCGGGTCCGCGCAGCAGGACGCAGCGTGGGGAGGACCTGTTCGCCGACCTGTCGCTCGCGTTTCGCGAGGCCGCGTTCGGCGTGCACCGCGAGATCGAGATCGGCCGCATGGACGCCTGCGACCGTTGCGGCGGCAACGGCTCCGAACCCGGGACCTCGCCTCAGCGCTGTCACACGTGCGGTGGCACGGGGCAAGTGCAGGACGTGCGCCGGAGCATCTTCGGCACCGTGATGACTGCGCATCCCTGCGGCACCTGCCAAGGGACCGGCGAGGAGATCCTCACGCCGTGCGAGCAGTGCCGCGGTCGCGGGCGGGTCCGCGTCCAGGCGAGGATCCCCGTCGACATCCCGGGGGGCGTGAGCGACGGGATGGAGCTCCGCGTGGGCGGGGCCGGCCATGCGGGCGTCGCCGGCGGGCCACAGGGCGACCTGTACCTGTCGATCCGGGTCGAGGAGGATCCGGTGTTCGAGCGCCACGGGCCGGACGTGTTCACGGTGCTCGACGTGCCGATGGTGCAGGCGACGCTCGGCGGCGAGGTGGAAGTGGACACGCTCGACGGAACCGAACGCGTCGAGATCGAGCCCGGCACCGAGTCGGGGACCACGGTGCGCCTGCGCGGCAAGGGCATCCCGAACCTCGGTCGCCGCGGCCGGGGCGACCTGTTCCTGACGGTCGCGGTGCAGACGCCGCACGACCTGTCCAAGGAGGAGCGAAGGCTGGTCGAGGAGCTCGCGCGCCTGCGCGGGGAGCCCGCCGGACGGAAGTCGTCGAGCCGCGGCACCCTGCGGCACCCGGGATCGCAGACGCGATGAGCTCGAGCAGCTGCCTGTTCTGCCGGATTGTGGCGCGCGAGGCGCCGGCCGAGATCCTGCACGAGACCGAGACCGTGCTGGCGTTCCGCGACATCCGCCCGGGCGCGCCCACGCACCTCTTGGTGATCCCCAAGGAGCACGTCCGGGACGTTCGCGACCTGGAGCACCGGCACGCGGGCATGGTGCTGGACCTGATGCAGGCGGCGACCCACCTGGCCAGGACCGAGAAGGTCGACGAGAGCGGGTGGCGACTGGTGTCGAACGTCGGCCCCGACGCGCGCCAGAGCGTCTTCCACCTGCATCTCCACCTGCTCGGGGGTCGCCCGATGGGCTGGCCTCCCGGTTGATGGCGCGCCCGAACCGGCTTGGCGGCCGCTCCCCGGGGGTAGAATCCGAATCCAGTCCTGGGCGTCCGCGGATGCCCGCGATCGATCGAGGAGGGACGGGGCACCAACCCCAGAGCGAGCCGTTTGGCGAGAGCCACCACGCAGGTCAAGATCCTCGTGCCGGGCGACCAGAACATGGTCGCCCTCCTCGGTCAGCGCGACGAACTCCTCAAGCTCATCGAGGCCGCCTTCGACTCGGAGATCGTGGTTCGAGGCAACGAGATCACGATCGGCGGCCCAGAGGCCGAGGTCGAGCGCGTCGCCCTCCTGTTCGAGGAGCTGGTGGCCCTGCTCGAACGCGGGCACGAGCTGAACGCCTCGTCGGTGGGTCGCTCGATCGAGCTCATCAAGGGCGAGGAGGCCACACCTACCCAGGTGCTCGGAGACGTGTTCCTCACCGGTCGCGGCCGGGGGATCGCGCCGAAGACGCTCGGACAGAAGCGTTACGTGGACGCGATGCGCGATGCGACCGTCACGTTCGCGATCGGCCCCGCGGGCACCGGCAAGACGTACCTGGCCGTCGCGACCGCGGTTCGGGCGCTGCAGGACAAGCAGGTGTCGCGGCTGATCCTCACGCGCCCGGCGGTGGAGGCCGGAGAGCGGCTCGGGTTCCTGCCGGGCACGCTGTACGAGAAGATCGACCCCTACATGAAGCCGCTGTACGACGCCCTGTTCGAGATGATGGGCGCCGACGCGCTGCCGCGGCTCATGGAGCGCGGGACGGTCGAGGTGGCGCCGCTCGCCTACATGCGTGGCCGGACGCTGAACGACTCGTTCATCATCCTGGATGAGGCGCAGAACACGACGCCCGAGCAGATGAAGATGTTCCTGACGCGGCTGGGGTTCGGCTCCAAGGCCGTCGTCAACGGCGACGTCACGCAGATCGACCTCCCGAACGGCCAGACCTCGGGCCTTGTGGTGGTGCAGGAGATCCTGACGGACATCGACGGGATCGAGGTGTCCCACCTGGGCGCCCGTGACGTCGTCCGACACAAGATCGTGCAGGACATCGTGGAGGCCTACCGGGTCTTCGGAGAGCAGCGTGCCCGCGCCGATGGCTGACGAAGACCAACCTCCGCTGATCCTGTTCGACGACCGGCAGTCTCAACCCGTGGATGTCGACGACCTGCGCGCGCTCGCGCGCTCGTGTCTGGTGGGGGAGGGCGCCCAACGCTCGGAGCTGTCGGTCTCGTTCGTGACGGAGGAGGAGATCGCCGACCTGCACGAGCGTTACATGCACGAGGAGGGTCCGACCGACGTGCTCTCGTTCCCGCTGGACGAGGAGGCGGAAGACGACGGGGCCCGCCTGCTCGGCGACGTCGTGATCGCGCCGTCGGTCGCCGTCCGCAACCGGCCGGACGATCCCACGTCCGAGATGCGCCTGTTGCTCGTGCACGGGATCCTGCACCTGCTGGGACACGATCACACGGAGGACGACCAACGGGCCGAGATGTGGGCGCGCCAGGAACGCTATTCGGGGGTGAGCGTTCGATGAGCGGCGGCGACTGGCTCGAGGTCGCCATCGTCCTGGTGTTGATCATGGTGGTCGCCCTGCTCGGGGCGGCCGAGGTCTCGATCACTCGCACGAACCGGGTGCGTGCCTATCGCTTCCAGGATGAGCAGCGTCGCGGGTCCGGCTCGCTCGTCAAGATCGCCGAGAATCCCGCCCCGTACCTCAACGTGGTCCTGCTGCTCGTGCTGCTGGCGACGATCGGCGGCACGACGATCGCGACCTCGCTCGCCGTGCGCCTGTTCGAGAGCGCCGGCGAGCTCATCGCGACGCTTGTCATGACCCTGCTCCTCTTCGTGTTCGCCGAGGTCACGCCGAAGACGTTCGCGATCCAGCAGACCGATCGCGTCGCGCTTTTCCTGGCGCCGCTGATCGTCGGCCTCGGCAGGTTGGTCGGACCGCTCGCCACCGGTCTCGTGAAGGTGGCGAACCTGGTCATGCCCGGCAAAGGCCTCCCGCAGGGTCCCTTCATCACCGAGCACGAACTGAGGGCCCTCGCCGAGGTCGCATCCGACGAGGAGCAGATCGAGGAGGGGGAGAAGGAGCTCATCCACTCGATCTTCGAGTTCGGCGACACGATCGTGCGCGAGGTGATGATCCCGCGGCCCGACATCGTCGCGATCGAGTCAGACAAGGCCCTCCGCGACGTGCAGGCCCTCGTGCTGCAGAACGGCTACTCGCGGATCCCCGTGTTCAACGAGGACCTGGACGACGTCGCCGGCATCGTCTACGCCAAGGACGTGCTCAAGGCCACCCACCAGGGAAAGCACGACATGCCGCTATCCGAGGTCGTCCGCGAGGTGCACTTCGTTCCCGAGTCCAAGAAGGTGGCCGACCTGCTGCGCGAGATGCAGCGGGAGAAGTTCCACATCGCGCTGGTGACGGACGAGTACGGGAGCGTGGTAGGTCTGGTGACCCTCGAGGACCTGCTCGAGGAGCTGGTGGGCGAGATCACCGACGAGTACGACACGGAGGAGCCCGAGCTCGAGCAGGTGGCCGACGACGTCTTCCGCGTAGACGGCAAGATCTCGATCGACCAGGTGAACGAGGTTCTGGACGTCGAGCTCCCCGACGAGGAGTGGGACACGGTGGGCGGCCTGATGCTCGGCCTCATGGGGTCGATCCCCGAGGAGGGCGAGGAGGTCTCCTACCAGAACCTGCGATTCACGGCCGAGCAGGTCAACGGGCGGCGTATATCCAAGGTCCTGATCACGCGCGAGGAGGCGCCCGAGCCACCCGCCGACGGGCAGACACGCGAGGAGGAGGCCAGGGCCGAATGAGCGCAGCCGACGATCGCGTCGACGAGATGCTGGACGCGGCACGCGAGGCGATGGAGCGCGGGTCGTACGCGCCTTACTCCAACTTCAACGTCGGCGCCGCGGTGCTGGCCGACGGAGATGTGTTCGCCGGCGCGAACATCGAAAATGCCTCCTACCCGATGTCCGTCTGCGCCGAGCGTCACGCGGTAGCCGCGGCCGTGATCGCCGGCAAGCGCTTGATCGACGCGGTTGCCGTGGTCTCGCGCGCAGACGAGCCGACGCCGCCGTGCGGAGGGTGCCGGCAGGTGCTGAACGAGTTCGGCCCGCAGATGCTCGTGACGGTCGAGTCGGCCAGCGGCAAGCGCGCGACCTGGACGCTGCCCGAGATCCTGCCGCACGCGTTCGGGCCCGCCGACCTGGGGACGTGAGCTTCCGCAGCGGGTTCGTGGCGGTGGTCGGGCGACCGAACACCGGCAAGTCGACGCTGGTGAACGCGCTCGTCGGGCGAAAGGTGGCGATCGTCTCGGACAAGCCGCAGACGACGCGCCGTGACGTCCGGGCCGTGCTCAACGGCGACGACTACCAGGTCGTGTTCACCGACACGCCCGGCTTCCACAAGCCGCGAACGCTGCTCGGGTCCCGCCTCAACGAGCTCGTTGGCGAGGCCACCCAGGGCGTCGACGCGGTCGTGCAGGTCGTCGATGCGCGTGCCGGTGTCGGCACGGGCGACGCGTTCGTGTTCGAGCGCCAGCTGAAAGGGTTCGACGGCCAGAAGCTCTGCGCCGTGAACAAGCTCGACCTGCTCCGCAACCACGACGAGGTGCCGCAGCTCGCGGCCGCCGCCGAACTCGGAGAGTGGGACGAGGTCGTGCCGGTGTCGGCGAAGACCGGCCGCGGCGTGCACGTCCTCCTCGATCTCCTGCTTGGACGCCTGAAGGACGGTCCCGCGTACTTCCCGATCGACGAGGTCACGGACCAGCCGCTCGAGGTCCGGCTGGCAGAGATCGTGCGGGAGAAGGCGCTGGCGGTCACGCGGCAGGAGGTCCCGCACTCGATCGCGGTCGTCGTGGAGGAGCTCGAGGAGTCCGACACGCTCACGACCGCGCACGCCCTGCTCATCGTCGAGCGTGACTCGCAGAAGGGCATCGTGATCGGGAAGGGGGGCGAAACGCTCAAGACGATCGGGTCGCGCGCTCGCGAGGAGATGGAGCTCGTGCTCGGCCGCAAGGTGTTCCTGGACCTCCGGGTCAAGGTCCTCAAGGAATGGCAGCGGGACCCGAAGGCCCTGCAGCGCCTCGGTTTCTGACCGAAGCGTTACGCGACCACCGTGACCTGACCGGTCATCTCCGGGTGGATCGTGCACAGGAAGTCGTACGTCCCGGGCTCCACGGCGCCCGCGATCGGCTCGCCGTTGAAGGTCTCGCCCGCGGCGACCGGGACGTCGATCTGCGTGCCGGTCATCGTGAACGTGTGGTCGACGTCGTCCTGGTTCACGATCGAGATGCCCTGGGACGCGCTGGCCGTGAAGCAGGGGGGGTCGTAGGCGAAGTCCGCGATCGTGATCGTGAACATGGCGCCCTCACCCGTGAGGTCGGCGCAGTCCTCGTTCCTGGTCTCGCCCGCGTTCGATCCGGTCGCGGCGGTGCTGCCGGTCGAAGCGGTCGTGCCGCCGCCCTCGTCCGACCCGCACGCCGTGAGCACGATCACCGCCACCCCGACCAGCACGAACATGAGCTTCCGCATGGGTTCTCCTCGAAGGTCCGGCAGAGGATAGCGGGCCCGGCGGCCGCGTCTGGCCGCCGAACGAGCCACGGCCGTACCATGGCGGGCGATGTCCCAGGCCGCCGAGATCGATCGTCCGCGTCCCGGCCTCGCGCTCTCCGCGCCGAAGGACGCCCGGAGGCTGCTCGCCCGCGTGCCCGCGGTCGACGCCGTCGGGCTCGAGGAACGGGCGGCCTCGCTCGGCAAGCGGTCGATCAAACGCGACTCCAAGCTGTGGGCGCTCGACCTGGCGATCCGGTGCATGGACCTGACTACGCTGGAGGGCGTCGACACCGTCGGCAAGGTGGTCGCGATGTGCGCGAAAGCCGTGCGGCCCAACCCGGTCGACCCCTCGATCCCACCTGTGGCCGCCGTCTGCCTCTACCCCCACCTGATCCCGGTCGCGCTCGGGCAGCTCGAGGGCAAGAGCGTGAAGGTGGCGAGCGTGGCGGGCTCGTTCCCGGCCGGGCTCGGGCCGCTTGACGCGCGGCTGACCGAGATCCGGGAGGTCGTGGCGATCGGCGCGCACGAGGTCGACATCGTGTTGAACCGTTCGTCCTTCCTGGGCGGGCAGTACGCGCAGTGCTTCGAGGAGCTGGCGGCTGCGCGCGAGGCGGCCGGCGACGCGCACCTGAAGGTCATCATCGAGGCCGGGGAGCTCGGCAGCTACGACCGGATCCGCCAGGCCTCGGTGCTCGCGATGGCGGCGGGCGCCGACTTCATCAAGACCTCGACCGGCAAGATCGGCGTCAACGCCACGCTCCCGAACGCGCTCTGCATGATGGAGGCCGCGCGCGATTTCTTCCACGAGACCGGACACCGGGTCGGCGTCAAGGTCGCCGGCGGCGTCCGGGCGTCCAAGCAGGCAGTGCAGTACCTGGTCCTGGTCTACGAGACCCTCGGGCCCGACTGGATGATGCCCGACCTGTTCCGGATCGGCGCCTCGACGCTGCTGAACGACGTCCTGATGCAGATCGACAAGGAGCGGACCGGCCGGTATCAGGGGCCGGACTACTACACGATCGACTGATGGCGAACATCGCGAAGAGGGCCTCGTCGGCCCTGGAGGAGTCCCAGCCGGTCTGGGAGTACGCCGACGCCATCGAGTCCACCGAGATCGTCAAGCTGGAGGATCGCTACGGGCTCTTCATCGGCGGCGAGCTCGTCGAGCCGAAGAGCGGCCGGTGGTTCGAGACGATCAACCCGGCGACCGAGGAGACGCTGGCCGAGGTCGCCGAGGCGGGTCCAGAGGACGTGGACCTGGCCGTTCGGGCGGCGCGCACGGCCTCCACGAAGTGGCGCAAGCTCCCGGGCTCCGAACGCGCGAAGTACCTGTACCGCATCGCACGCCAGATCCAGGAGCGCGCGCGGGAGTTCGCCGTGCTCGAGACGATGGACGGTGGCAAGCCGATCAAGGAGTCGCGCGACGTCGACGTGCCGCTCGCGGCGGCGCACTTCTTCTATTACGCGGGTTGGGCGGACAAGCTCGAGTACGCGTTCCCGAACCGCGGCCCCCGTCCGATCGGCGTTGCGGGGCAGGTGATCCCATGGAACTTCCCGCTGCTGATGGCGGCGTGGAAGTTGGCGCCGGCGCTCGCGACGGGCAACACGGTCGTGCTAAAGCCGGCCGAGACCACACCGCTCACCGCGCTGCTGCTCTCGCAGGTGATCCGGGAGGCGGAGCTGCCGCCCGGCGTCGTGAACGTCGTCACCGGAGCCGGTCCGACCGGCGCCGCGCTCGTCGAGCACGACGACATCGACAAGATCGCGTTCACGGGTTCGACGGAGGTCGGCAAAGTCATCCGCCGGACGATCGCGGGAACGGGGAAGCGGCTGACGCTCGAGCTGGGTGGCAAGGCCGCGAACATCGCGTTCGAGGACGCCCCGCTGGATCAGGCGGTCGAGGGCATCATCAACGGCATCTTCTTCAACCAGGGGCACGTGTGCTGTGCGGGGTCCCGGCTGCTCGTGCAGGAGCCGGTGTTCGAGCCGCTGCTCGAGAAGCTGAAGGACCGGCTCCAGACCCTTCGCGTCGGCAACCCGCTCGACAAGAACACGGACGTCGGCGCGATCAACTCGCGCGCGCAGCTGGAGAAGATCCAGGAGCTGGTCGCCTCGGGCGTGGACGAGGGCGGCGAGATGTACCAGCCCGAGTGCGTCCTGCCCGAACGCGGCTTCTGGTTCCGCCCGACGCTGTTCACCAAGGTCTCGCAGTCGCACCGGATCGCGCGCGAGGAGATCTTCGGTCCGGTGCTGTCGATCCTCACGTTCCGAACCCCGGCGGAGGCCGTCGAGAAGGCGAACAACACGCCGTACGGCCTGTCCGCCGGCATCTGGACCGAGAAGGGCTCGCGGATCCTGTGGATGGCCGAGCGCATGAAGGCGGGGGTCGTGTGGGCGAACACGTTCAACCGCTTCGACCCCACATCGCCGTTCGGCGGCTACAAGGAGAGCGGGTTCGGGCGTGAAGGCGGCCTACAGGGGCTCGAACCGTACCTGGACTTGGACCCGAACGGGAGCTCGTGATGGCCAAGACCAGGGTCCCCGTTCGCAGGACGGCGAAGCTGTACATCGCAGGGGAGTTCCCTCGAAGCGAGTCCGGGCGCTCGTACGAGGCGTTGGCGCACGACGGCCGGCTGTTGGCGCGCGCCGCGATGGCGTCGCGCAAGGACCTTCGGGACGCCGTGAAGGCGGCCCGTGCGGCGCAGCCCGGGTGGGCGGGCAAGACCGCGTTCAACCGTGGCCAGATCCTGTACCGGGTCGCCGAGCTCATGGAGGGTCGCCGTGGTCAGTTCGAGGCCGAGCTCGACGACGCGGGCGCCGAGGACCCCCGCCGGGGCGTGGACGCCTCGATCGACCGGTGGATCTGGTACGCGGGCTGGGCGGACAAGATCGGGCAGCTGCTCGGCGGCACGAACCCGGTCGCCGGCCCCTACTTCAACTTCACGATCCCCGAGCCGACCGGGGTCGTGGGGATCGTGGCCCCCCCCGACCGGTCGCTGCTCGGCCTGGTCTCGCAGCTCGCGCCGGCGATCGTGTCGGGCAACACGGCCGTGGTGCTCGCGAGCGAGCCCTCGCCGCTGCCGGCGGTCTCGCTTGGCGAGGTGCTGGCCACGTCGGACGTCCCCGGAGGTGTGGTGAACATCCTCACGGGCCTGACCGCCGAGCTCGTCCCGTGGCTCGCCGGCCACATGGACGTGAACGCGATCGACGTCACCGGGGTCCCGCCCGACCTGGCCGTGGAGGCCGAACGCCTGTCGGCCGAGAACGTCAAGCGCGTCGTTCGCGCTCGGGAGGTAGACCCGTTCTCCGAGCAGGCGCAGTCCCCCTACGACGTCACGGCCCTGATGGAGTTCAAGACCGTCTGGCACCCGATGGGGGCCTAGGCCGAAACCCTGCTCTCCACGGCCGGGCGGTGGCGCGTGTCATCATCCGTCCG
>Ga0111539_10005381_pt1 | contig 16549 bp, 17 predicted proteins | sample RhiMethybrSRZTD1_FD_79667 | JGI IMG/M metagenome (GOLD analysis project Ga0111539, IMG submission 79667) | Populus rhizosphere microbial communities from Tennessee, USA - Rhizosphere MetaG P. TD hybrid SRZTD1 (version 2) (version 2) | ecosystem: Host-associated > Plants > Roots > Rhizosphere >... | reverse complement strand
GTCACCTTCAACCTCATCAGCTCGGGGAATCCCTCGACGATCGCCGCGAACATCGCACTGGATTTCCCCGAGTCCTCCGGCCTCGAGGTCAACCTTCTGATCGCGACGGGCCTCGTCCTCTTCGGCATCACACTCCTCGTCAACACGGCCGCACGGCTCGTCATCAGCAGGCAGATCCGCGAGTGACCGTCGCCGGCTATGCAGCAGACCTGCGCAGAGGCGGCACGGTGCCGGCCTGGGCGCCGTGGGCGGCGTACGGCGTCGCCACCGCGCTCGCGTTCGTCCTTTCGCGAGCGACCGGGATCAACGTGGCACTCCTCGTCGTCGCGGCGATCGTTCTCGCAGGCGCAGTGATCTACGTCTGGTCGCGCGCGCTCGAGGGATCACGGAGGGCCACCGACCGCGTCGCGACCCTTGCCGTCACGTCGACCTTCGCGATCGCGATGGTCCCGCTCGCCTCGCTGCTCGTGACCGTGATCCGCAAGGGCTCGGAGCGATTCGACCTCGCCTTCTTCACGGACTCGCTCCGCAATGTCGTCGGCGAGGGCGGCGGCGCGGTGCACGCGATCGTAGGCACGCTCGTCATCACGGGCCTCGCGACGTTCATTGCGGTCCCCATCGGGATCCTGACGGCGGTCTACCTGCGGGAGTACGGAGCAGGGCGGCGGCTGGCCGCAGCGGTGACGTTCTTCGTCGACGTCATGACAGGCATCCCCTCCATCGTGGCCGGCCTGTTCGCCTACGCGCTGTTCGCGATCTTCCTCGGCCCGGGCGTGCGCCTCGGCGTCGTGGGAGCAGTCGCGCTCACGGTGCTCATGATCCCGATCGTCGTCCGCGCGACCGAGGAGATGCTGAGAATCGTCCCCAACAGCCTGCGCGAGGCTGCATACGCGCTCGGCGTGCCGAAGTGGAAGACCATCGTCCGCGTCGTGCTCCCGACGGCGCTCGGCGGGATCATCACGGGCGTCATGCTGGCGATCGCGCGCGTGGTGGGCGAAACGGCGCCGCTCCTCGTCACGACGGGGGTGATCACCTCGACGAACTGGAATCCGTTCGAGGGCCGGATGATGAACCTGTCAGTCTTCGCCTACTTCCAGTACAAGACGCCCGGCGTTCCCCCGGAGCCCTACTTCGCCCGCGCCTGGGCAGCTGCGCTCACGCTCATCTTCATCGTCCTGGTGCTCTATTTCGTCGCACGCCTCGTGTCGCTGCGCTGGGGCAGAACGGAGATCCTGAAATAGTGAACATGGAAGCCCGCGCCGAACCGGCCACGGAGCCGCCTCCGGTCATGGAGGCGAGTTCGCCCGCAGCGATCGAAGTCAAGGACCTGAACCTCTACTACGGCACGTTTCTGGCCGTCGAGGGCGTCGACATGAAGATCGAGCGCAACAAGGCGACCGCGCTGATCGGGGCCTCCGGCTGCGGGAAGTCGACCTTCCTCCGCTCGCTCAACCGCATGCACGAGCTCGTGCCCGGCGCGCGAGCCGAGGGCACCGTCGCGCTCGACGACGAGGACATCTACGGACCGAACATCGACCCGGTCATGATCCGCCGCCGAGTCGGCATGGTCTTCCAGGCCCCGAACCCCTTCCCGACGATGTCGATCTACGACAACGTCGCCGCCGGCCTGAAGCTCAACACACGCCGCATCAAGAAGAACGACCTGGACACGGTCGTCGAGCGCTCGCTGCGCGGAGCCAACCTCTGGGATGAGGTGAAGCACCGGCTCGGCAAGTCGGGCTCCGGGCTCTCTGGCGGCCAGCAGCAGCGCCTCTGCATCGCGCGGGCGATCGCCGTCGAGCCCGAGGTGCTGCTGATGGACGAGCCGGCCTCCGCGCTCGACCCCATCTCGACGCTGGCGATCGAGGATCTCGTCCAGGAGCTCAAGCAGGACTACACGATCGTGATCGTCACCCACAACATGCAGCAGGCGAGCCGCGCGAGCGACATCACCGGCTTCTTCAACATCGAGGGCGCGGGCGAGCCCGGCCATCTCATCGAAATGGGCCCGACGGAGAAGATGTTCACCAACCCGGAGCACAAGGCGACCGAGGACTACGTCAGCGGGCGGTTCGGATGAGAGTCGGCCTGCAGGAAGAGCTCGACCAGCTCGAGGCCTCGCTCCAGGAGGAGGGAGAGCTCGTGCGCAGGGCCTTGCGCGGTGCGCTCAATGCCCTCGAGCAGCAGGACGAGGAGCTCGCCGACGAAGTCATCGCCTTCGACGACGAGGTCGATCGCTGCTACTTCGGCATCGAGACGGGGATCCAGTCGCTCCTCGCCCGGCAGGCGCCGGCGGCGCAGGATCTCCGCCTGGTCCTGGCCGTCCTCCACAACAACCTTCACCTCGAGCGAATGGCCGACTACTGCGTGACGGTCGCGAAGCTCACGAAGCTCGTCCACGACACGCCTCCCGACGAGACGCTCACCGAGGCGCTCGAGGACATGGGTGCGCGGGCGGAGGAGATGATCCAGACGGCGCTCGACTCGTTCGCCAACCGCGACGTCGAGGTTGCGGAGTCGCTCGTCGAGATGGACGAGCTGATCGACGGCGCCAACCGCCGCGTCGTCCATCAGATCCTCTCGCTCTCCGCCGACCCCGACCTGCGCGAATGGGGGCTCAGGATGCTCCTCGTCTCACGCTGCCTGGAGCGAATCGGCGATCACGCCGTGGACATCGGCGAGCAGACGGCGTTCCTCGTGAGCGGGCAGTTCCGCGAGTTCACGGACGCCTCGCACTAGCGAGCTGCGCCCCTACCGCGTCCAGGCGACGCAGATCGCCTCGATGTGGCGCTCGTCGGTGCCGCAGCACCCGCCGACCACGGTGAGGTTCGGCAGGAGCGGGCGCAGCCCGCGGTAGCGCTCCGCCAGGTCGTCCGGGTCGCCCTGATCCAGCTCCTCCGCCTCGTCGAGCTCGGCGTGGCTCTTCGTCGAGGCGTTGGCGCGCAGGCCGCGCACGCGCTCGAGCCCGCCGCCGGCGAGAACGTCTTCGAAATGCGTGGGATGCGCGCAGTTGACCATGTAGTAGGCAGGTGCGCCGCCGGTCGCCTCGTCCACCTCCGCGAGCGCGTCGCGAAGCTCCTGGCCGCTCGGCAAGCGACCGTCGGTCTCGACGGTGAAGGAGATCACCGACGGGATGCCGGCCTCGGCGGCGGCACGCGCGATGCCCACTGCCTCGGCCGCGTAGTTCAGTGTCAGCGCGCTGACGAGGTCGGAGTTCGTGGAGGCGAATGTCGCGACCTGGGCCGAGTGGTACCCCTGCGCCTCCTTCGCGCTCATGACCTCGCCGACGACGTAGCCGTCGCCGCGTGGCCCGATGCAGCCGCTGATCAGCACGTCCACGCCGTTGCCGGCCGCCTCCCGCACCTCCTCGAGGAGGGCGACTCCACGACGGTTGACGTCGTCGAGGCCTTCCGCCGAGTAGCCGAGACGGGCGCCCCAGTCCGGATTCGCACGCCAGGTCGGCGTGTCGAGGACGATGCCGAAGCCGTGCCGCTCGGCAATCGCCACGTACTCGCCGTAGTACGACCGCAGCGCCTCGATTCCGGCAGGATCGTCCAGTAGGACGAACGAGGCGAACTCCGGAAGCTCGAGACCGTCGCGATAGATGAGAACGGTCTCCATGCCGGCGTCCGTGATGAAGGTGCGGCCGTCGAGCTGCGAAAGGGGCGCGAGCGTCACGGCGCGACTATACGCAGGTCAGTAGCGAGGGTCTTCGGGTACCGATTCCTGCTCGTCCGCGTCCGACGAGCCCTCCTGCTCGTCGTCCCAGTCCAGCCGGTCTGCTCCCCACCGGTCCTGCTCCGGGAGCCAGATGTCGTCTCGTGTTCGCATGCTTCGACGGTAGCTGCCCAGGGCACGAGAAAACGGCCTGTTTACAGGTGTTTTACCTCCTATACGCCGCTTCCTTACGCGGATGCCTGGGCGGAGTTGAGCCGTCTGCCCTGGAAGCTCCGGCCCAGGAACGCGGCCGCGGCTATGAGCCCGGTGAGGACGAAGACGAGCGCGGTCCCACCGGGGAGCCGCGTCAGCGCCTCCATGCCCGCGCCGACGACTCCGGCGCACGGGATCGTCATGACCCAGGCGATGAGGATGTTGCCCGCGACGCCCCAGCGGACGGCCGACAGCCGCCGCGTCGCCCCCGCGCCGAGCACGGCCCCGGAGATCGTGTGCGTGGTCGACACCGGGAAGCCGTAGTGCGCGGTCAGCCAGAGGATCGTCGCGCACGAAGTCTGCGCCGCGAAGCCCTGCGGCGGGTCGAGCTTCGCGACCCGTGTGCCTAGGGTCTTGATGATCCGCCACCCGCCGGCGTAGGTGCCGAGGGCCATCGCCGTCGCAGCGCTGAAGATGACCCAGTCGGGCGGGCGCGTGAAGTCCGAGTCCAGGTGCCCGGAGACGACGAGTGCCAGCGAGATGATCCCCATCGTCTTCTGCGCGTCGTTCGTCCCATGCGTGAACGCGACGAACCCGCCCGAGACGATCTGGAGGCGCCGGAACACGCGATTCACGATCCCCGGGTGTCGCCTGCGGATGATCCACAGGAGTCCGAGCATGATCGCCGCGGCGAGGACGATGCCGAAGAACGGGGCGAGGAGCGAAGGGACGAGCACCTTGTCGACGAGGCCGTTCCAGTTGACGACGTCGAGCCCCGCGGCGGCGATCGCCGACCCGATCACGCCGCCGATCAGCGCGTGACTCGAGCTCGAAGGCAGCCCGACGTACCAGGTGATCAGGTTCCAGGTGATCGCGCCGACCAGTCCGGCCAGGACGATCTCGAGCGTGATCGCGTCCGAGTCGACGAGCCCGCTCGCGATCGTCGCGGCGACCTTGAAGGAGACGAAGGCTCCGGCGAAGTTGAGCACCGCCGACATGAGCACCGCGAGCCGGGGCGAGATCGCGCGTGTCGAGACGCTCGTCGCGATCGAGTTCGCCGTGTCGTGGAAGCCGTTCGTGAAGTCGAAGAAGAGGGCGACCGCGACGACTGCGACGAGCGTGAGGTCGTCCATAGCGGCGCAAGCTTAGGAGACCTGACGTCGCCGGGCGGCGCTCACAGAAGAGGCAAGCCGAGCTGGCCCCAGACAGTCCGAGCGGTACGGCGAGGGACTGCGAGCCCAGCCTCCTGCTGCGAGCGCAGTCAGGCGGTGCGCTCAGCCGGGCTTTGCCCGGAGAGCCGCCGCCGGCCGGCGGCGTCAGGCGTTCTTGACGACGATGTTGCCGACGACGTTGGCGGCGGTCTCGCAGGCGTCGAGGGCGTCCTCGAGCGCCTCGAAGATGTCCTTCCAGCGGATGACGGTGAGCGGGTCGATGCGCTCGTCGCGGAAAAGGTCGGCGATGGCGTCGCGCATGATCCGGTCGCCCTCGTCCTCGAGCTCCTTCAGCCGGATGAGCTCCTCCTGGACGCCGCGCTGCGACTTCAGCCCACCGAGAGCGGCGCAGAGGTGGCCGACGGCCGCGGTCAGGATCCGCGACTGCTCGATGGACTGCCGGGTCGGCGACTCGACGCCGTAGAGCTCGAGCAGGTCGGTCGCCTCCTCGATGTGGTCGACGACGTCGTCGATCGCGGTGGCGAGCGCGAAGATGTCCTCCCGGTCGAAAGGCGTCACGTACTGGGTGTTCAGGAGCCGGATGAGATCGCGCGTGATCCGGTCTCCTTCGTGCTCGGTCGCCTTGACGTCGGCCTGCGTCACCGAGGAGTTCGGAAACTCGCGGAAGCGGGTTTCCGCCTTCTGCGCCGCGTCGAGCGCGTTGGCGCCGGCCTCCGTGAAGAGCGCGTAGAACTCGGCGGGCCGCGGTACGAGGCTGAGTCGCATGAGCGCGCGGCATGGTACAACCGACCGAGTGCGCCGAGTGACCGCAACAGCGGCGATCGCGCTCGCCCTCGTCCTTGCAGCGCCCGCCGGCGCAGCGACGCGGATCCTCGCGGTCGGTGATTTCGGAGTCGGGGGATCGACGGAGCGGGCGACCGGGAAGGCGGTCAGGACGTGGGAAGCCGACCACGCGACGAGCGTGCTGCTCACCCTCGGGGACAACGACTACACGGAGAGCCCGCCTGGCTTCCGCCGCAACTGGCAGGACGCCTTCGGCTGGCTCGAGGCCGCCGGCGTTCGTACGAGCGGAACGCTCGGGAACCACGACGTTCGGGTAAAGAGCGGTCGTTACGAGTTCGACGCGCTCGGGATGCCTTCGTCCCACTACCAGCGCTCGCTCCCGAACCTCGACGTCTTCGTCCTCAACTCGAATTCGATCGGAGACCGGCAGACGCGCTGGCTTCGGCGACACCTCGCGGCCTCGACCGCGACGTGGAAGATCGTCTCGCTCCACCATCCGCCATACACCTGCGGCGGCTATCTCGGCAACCCGGCCGTGATCTCGCGCTGGGTGCCGCTCTTCGAGCGCTTCGGAGTCACTCTTGTCCTCGCCGGACATGACCACAACTACCAGCGGTTCGCGGCGAAGAAGGGCGTCACGTACCTCGTGCACGGTGGCGGCGGGCAAAAGCTCTACTCGCTCCGCAACTGCCCGGCGGGGTATCCGAAGCGCGTCGTCGCGCGCCGCTCGCACGGGTTTCTCGACATCGTCGTCAGGCGCGGCACCGTCCGGCTCAAGGCGGTCAACCTCTCCGGCAAGGTGATCGACCGCCACGTCCTAAACCCCTAGGGGGTATATGATTCGGGGGGTGGCCCAGGTCATCCTCGAGCTCGAAGGCATGACGTGCGCCGGCTGCGCGAGCCGGATCGAGCGGCGCCTGAACGACATCGACGGGGTCGAAGCGTCGGTCAACCTCGCCACCGAGAAGGCCGCCGTCCGCTACGACGACGCGAGCCTGCAAGTGGGCGCGCTCGTGGCCGCCGTCGAATCCATCGGGTACGGCGCGTCGCTCGCCGGCCGAGCGCGAGAGGAGCAGCCCGATTCGCTGCGCACACGGCTCGCCGCGGCCGTCGCGCTCACGCTCCCCCTCGTCCTCGTCGCTATGGTGCCGCCGCTTCGTTTCGACGGGTGGGAATGGCTCGCGGCCGCGCTCGCAACGCCGGTCGTCTTCTGGGCGGGCTGGCAGTTCCACCGGACCGCCGTGCGCAACCTTCGTCACCGGGCCGTGACGATGGACACCCTCGTCTCGCTCGGCACGCTTGCGGCCTGGACGTGGTCGATCGTCGCGCTCCTCCTCGTCGACGGAGGCGACACGTACTTCGAGGTCGCGGCGGTGATCACGACGCTGATCCTGCTCGGCCGCTTCCTGGAGGCTCGCGCACGGCGGCGCGCCGGTGAGGCGTTGCGCGCGCTGGCGGAGCTCGGGGTCAAGGAGGCGAACGTCCTGCGCGAGGGTGTCGAGGTCGCCGTTCCGGCCGCGGAAGTCGCGGTCGGTGACCTGTTCGTCGTCAGGCCCGGCGAGAAGATCGCCACGGACGGCGTGGTCGTCGAAGGCGAGTCGGCAGTCGACCGCTCGATGCTGACGGGCGAGCCGATGCCGGAGGACGCGGCGCCGGGGGACGAGGTCGTCGGCGCGACGATCAACGTCTCGGGGCGGCTGATCGTCCGGGCGACCAGGGTCGGCGTGGACACGGCGCTCGCGCAGATCGCCCGGCTCGTCGCGGAGGCCCAGACCGGGAAAGCCCCGGTGCAGCGCCTCGCCGATCGCGTTTCCGCGGTTTTCGTCCCGGTCGTGATCGCGATCGCGATCGCCACTCTCGTCGGCTGGCTTGCCGCAACCGGAGACGCGACTGCCGCATTCACCGCATCGGTGGCCGTCCTGATCATCGCGTGCCCCTGCGCGCTCGGCCTCGCCACGCCGACCGCGCTGCTGGTCGGAACCGGCCGCGGTGCGCAGCTGGGCATCCTCATTCGGGGTCCTGAGGTGCTGGAGCGGACGCGTGCCCTGACGACAATCGTCCTCGACAAGACGGGCACCGTCACAGAGGGCCGGATCCGCCTCGTCGAGAACGGCCTTCCGGCCGAGGCTCTCAGGCTTGTCGGGGCGGTCGAGGCGGCGAGCGAGCATCCTGTCGGCCGAGCGGTCGCGGAAGCCGCGCGGGCCGAGTTCGGCGCTCTCCCGCCGGTCGAGGGCTTTCGCAACGTCGCGGGCCGAGGCGTGACGGGCCTCGTCGAGGGCCGCCGCGTCGAGGTCGACCGTGGGACGGTCCTCCTCGACGGCGCCGTCGCAGGCCGACTCTCCGTCGCCGACTCGGTGAAGCCGACGAGCGCCGAGGCGATCGCGGACCTCCGGGCTCTCGGGCTCACGCCGGTGCTCGTGACCGGCGATTCCGAGGAGAACGCTCTCCGCGTCGCCCGGGAGGTCGGAGTCGAGCGCGTCGTCGCCGGCGTCCTTCCGGATCAGAAGGCCGAGGAGGTCCGCCGTCTGCAGGCGGAGGGCGAGGTCGTCGGCATGGTCGGCGACGGGATCAACGACTCGCCCGCACTCGCGCAAGCCGACCTCGGCCTCGCGATCGCGACGGGTACGGACATCGCCGTCGAGGCGAGCGACCTCACGCTGGTCACCGGAGACCTGCGCGCGGCTGCGGACGCGATCAGGCTCTCCCGCCGCGTTCTGGCGACGATCAAAGGCAACCTCTTCTGGGCCTTTGCCTACAACGTCGCGGCGATCCCACTCGCGGTGGCCGGGCTGCTCAACCCGATCGTCGCGGCGGCCGCGATGGCGTTCTCGAGTGTCTTCGTCGTCACGAACAGCCTGCGGCTCCGCCGCTTCTCGAGCCCGAGAGAGGAGACATGACCTACGGGTACGTCGAAGAGAAGGAGTCGCTCGTCAAGCGGCTCCACCGGATCGAAGGACAGGTGCGCGGGATCGAGCGGATGGTGGAGGACGAGCGGTACTGCATCGACATCCTCACGCAGATCGCCGCGGCCACGACCGCCCTCGAGACCGTCGCCTTCAAGATCCTCGACGAGCACGTGAACCACTGCGTCGCCGGCGCGCTCGAGTCGGGCGACGCCGAGGTCGCCGCCGAGAAGAGCCGCGAGCTCCTCGAGGCGGTCCACCGCTTCTCGAGGACCAAGTAGGTACGTGCCGAAGTACTTGACCGCCGGCGCGGTCGTGCTCGCGCTCTGGGTCGCAATCCGCTCCGGCGAAGTCTGGACCGGCACCTTCCCCGCCGCCCTCGTCGTCCTTCTCGCGATCATCGACTACGTCCACTGGGAGCGGCACGGCCGCCCCTGGCACGACTGGACGGTCATCCTCGTCCTCCTCCCCGCCATCTTCGCCTCGGTCTGGATCGGGGTGGGCGGCCTCCTGCTGGACGTGGCCCGAACGGACGATCAGCGGCTGGTCTACGAGGTGGGGCCCGGGATCGGCCTCGTCGGCATCCTCTGCACGCTCATCGCCTACCACGGCCGCCACCACCCCGCCGAAACCGCCCTCCGCGCAGCTCACCCGGACACGCGCTCGAACTGAGCCTTGTGTTTCACGCGCACAAAGTGCGCTTGCCTTGGATACTCGGTTTGTCGGTGTTGATCGGTTGAATCCGTGCAACACAAGGCTGGTGTGAGCCGGGGTCGTTTGCGGAGGGTCGGGGCGGGAAATCCTCGAGTCGTGACCGCGATCATCATCGTCATCGTGCTCGCGGCCGTGATCATCGGCCTCGGCACCGCATTCGGCGGGCCGCTCCTCGGCGTGATCCTGGCGGCCGTCGTGATCGTCGGCGGGCTCGTCTGGTTCTTCGCCCTCGCCGGCTCGAAGACGACCACCAGCGAGGTCGTGCGCGAGGCGCCGGACCAGGAGTTCCTCGGGCCCGGCGGACCCGACGACCCGAACGCCTAGGCGCCCTGGTCGGCGCTGCTTTCAGCCGGGCAACGCCCGGCTTCGACGCTTCGCGTCCTGAAGGACTCGGGGCCGGGGCCTGCTCGTATTCCCTCGTACTGCCTCGGGCCTGCTCGCCTTGCCCCTCTGCGAGCGCCGCCCCCAGAACGCCTAGTCCGGCACCTCACCTCGAGAGCAGCACCGACTTGAGGTCGTCCTCGCTGCCCGGCTCGAGGATCGCCAACACCTGATCCCCCGCGAGCAGCTCGGTCGAGCCGACGGCGATCTCCGCACGCCCCTCTCGGACCACGGAGATGAGGCGCGCGGTGTGCGGGAGGTGCAGATCCTCGACTCTCTTCCCCGCCGCAGCCGACCCGTTCTTGATCTCGACCTCGACGATCTCGAGGTTCTCCTTGCGCAGCTCGAGGAGGTGGACGAGCTCGTGCTGGGGCACCTCGTGCTCGACGAGCGCGAGGACCATCGAGGTGGCCGACACCGTCGGCGAGATGTTGAGGAGGTCGAAGTGCGGCTCGTTCCGCGGGTCGTTCACGCGCGCGATCACCTTGGGGACGCCGTACTTCTCACGCGCCAGCTGGCAGATGACGATGTTGTCCTCGTCGTCGCCCGTGACCGCGACGAGGATGTCCGGCGGGCGCCCGAGCCCGGCCTGCTCGAGGACGAAGATCTCGGTCGCGTCGCCGAGGATGGCGCGGTGCTGGAACTCCTCCTCGAGCCGCTCGTAGCGCGACTGCTCCTGCTCGACGACGGCGAGCTCGTGACCGAGCGCGAGGAGCGTGCGCGTGACGCTCACGCCGATCTTCCCTCCGCCGGCGACGACCACGAACATCAGTCGCGGCCCGCTGAGAGGACGCTTTCGCTCAGTGCGCCGATGGCCGTCTTCGTCGGCGAGACGACGTCGAATCCGCGGCCCGAGTAGAAGTCCGCGCGCGCGGGGTCGAGGATACGGGCAGCGACGACAGGCACCTCGTAGCGCTGCTTGGCCACCTGCGCGACGACGATGTTCGTGTTGTCGCCGTCCGTCGAGGCCACGAAGGCGTCCGCGTCCGCGATTCCAGCCCGCTCGAGGACGGAGGTGTCCATGCCGTGGCCGAGGTGGAACTCCCCGGGCCAGTTCGGGCCGAGCCGTCCGAGCGCCTCCTCGCTCTCGTCGATGACGACGACCTCCCAGCCTTCGGATCGCAGCCGTGCGGCGACTGCCGACCCCACTCTCCCGACGCCGACGATGAGGGCTTTCACCGGCGGAACACTATTCCTCGAGAACCCCCTGCGGATACGTCACGACCATCACCTCGCAGGGAGCGCGGCGCAGCACGTAGTCCACCGTCGGACTGAAGAAGCGCGACTGCCGGCGCCAGCGTGGCGCGGAGCCCATGAGGATGAGGTCGACGCCGTCGCCGCTCGCCTGGTCGACGATCGCCTCGCCGATCGCCCGGCCGCGCACGATCTCGCCCTCCACCTCGACGCCGTGCTCGGCGGCGAGGAGCTTCGCCTCGGCGAGCGACGCCTCGGCCTTCTCCTCCTCGTCCGTCAGCTCCGCGTCGAGCGGAAGCTCGAGCGGCACCTTGATCACGTGGAGCGCGCGCACCGAGCAGCCGCGCTCCTCAGCGAGGCGGATGGCGGTCGCGAGCATCTCCTCGCCGATCTGGCCGAGCTTCACGGGCACGAGAATCCGTTCGTAGACCCCCTCCTCCTCCGGAACGAGGTCGGGGATCGCGGGCTCGACGTGCTCCATGAGCGCCTCGTGACGAGCCTTGCGCACGGCGACGAAGAGGATCGCTCCGAGGACGAGCCAGATCGGCCCGGCGATCCGCGCGGCGCCGTGGGTGTAGAGCGCGGCGAGCCAGAGCGCGAACGTGAGCGGCGCGCCCACGAGGGCGGCAACGGGAACGGCCACGCCCCGGATGCGGACGTTGCCGGGGACGCGGTAGGGCCGGGCGAGGTCGGGCTCCGTGAACCGCAGGCGGATCACCGCGAGCTGCGCGGCGGTGAAGGCGATCAGCGCCCCGAAGCTGTACAGGCTGGCGAGGAACGTCACGCCCCTGCCGACGAGCTCGGCGATGACGAGGAGAGCCGCCGCGATCACCGCGCCGCTCACGATCGAGGCGGGCGCGATGAAGGTGCGCTGGTTCAGGCGCCCGAACGAGCGCGGCAGCATCGCGCGCTGGCCGAGCGAATACGCAAGCCGCCCGGCGCCCGAGAGCGATGTCGCGATCGCGGAGGTCAGGATGATCGCGCCCGTGACGCCGAGGAAGATCTTGATCGTGTTCACGGCTGCGTCCGGGAGCGCGCCGCCGAAGGCCTCCGAGATGCCGACGAGCGGCGCGCGGATCCAGGTGGTGCCGAGGTCGGTGGCCCACCCGTCCGGCCCGGCGGGATCCGGGTGCGGCGGGTAGGCGGAGAGACCGATCGCGGCGATCGCGAAGGAGACGAGGACGACCGCGCCGATCCCCGCGAAGAGGCTTCGCGGCAGCGCCTTGCCCGGCTCGCGCGCCTCGGCGGAGAGGTTCGCGACCGTCTCGAGGCCCGTAAAGGCGAGCATGGCGAGCGAGAGCGAGAAGGCGAGCGCGTGCCACGTGGGCACGGTGCCGAGGTCGATCCCCTTCCCGAAGCCCTCCGCGGAGAGGAGAAAGGCGAAACCGAGGGCGATCAGCAGGAGATGCGAAAGGAACGCGAGCACGGCGATGAAGATGGCGGCCGTGTACATGCGCGCGCGGCGGACGAGGCGGATCCCGGCCACGCCGAGGATCACGCACACGCCGATGACGACATCCCACGGCGAGTCCGTCACCGCGTCCCAGCCAACGGCCGTTCCCAGGTAGTGGGGCACGAAAAGCCCGGCCAGGGCGATCACGATCAGGTAGTCGAGGAAGAGCGCCCAGCCGGTGATGAACCCTGAGGGATCGTTGAACGCCCGCCGGACGAAGGTCGCAGCTCCTCCGGTCTCGGGCAAGGCCGAGGTTCCCTCCGCGTACGAGAGCGCGACGAGCAGGAAGAGGGAACCGACTCCGAGCAGCACCCACGGCGTCGCCCCGAGCGCATAGAGCGCGACCACGCCGAGCGCGAAGTAGATGGACGACCCGATCTCGCCGTAGGCGACGGAGGCGAGCGATCCGGCTCCGAGGACGCGCGCCAGGCGGGGGATCTTCTTGGCCATCAGTACCTACCGCAATGAAACGTACAGCCGGCCGGCGCCGGCTACGACCAGCATTCCCCCGAGGACGTAGCCGATTCCGCCGCCGAGCACAGCCGTCTCGACGAGCAGCGCGGCTCCGAGCACGACCATCAGGGCCGACAGCACGACCGTGACCTTCAGGCGAAGCTCGGGAGTCATGCGGCTTTGCGGATAGCCGTGAGCAGGACACGGCTCGGGCTGGCCTTGAGGACGTAGTCGACCGTGCGGCCGAAGATGGGCGTCCTGCCGCGCGCCAGCCGCCGCTTGGCGCCGATGACGATCAACTCGGCCTGGCGGCTGTCCGCCTCCTCCACGATCGCCGGGCCCGCGCGGCGGGCGCGAACGAGCCTCGTCACCACGCGGACGCCGTACGCCTCGACGAGGCCGCGCGCATCCTCGAGCAGGTCGTTCGCCTCCGCCTCGAGCTCCGGCAAAGGAGCGTCGATCGGGAGCTCGAGCGGGACTTCGAGGACGTGCACAGCGGCGATCGTCGCCCGCCGGTCGGCCGCGAGCCGGGCGGCGGCGACCAGCGCCTCCTCGGACTCGGAGTTGCGCACGACCGGAACGACGATCGTCCGGTAGAGAAGCTCGAGCGACGGCCCGAGGATGAACGCGGGCGCGCGCACGGTCTGCGAGAGGGGCTCGTGGACGAACCTGCGCCGGTAGACGGAATAGAAGGCGAGGCCGAGGACCAGCCAGCCGAGGCCGGCCCAGCGCGTCGCCGGATCCTGGATCACGATCACGAGCCAGGAGAGCCCGGTGCCGAGCCCGCCGAAGATGGCGAAGAGCGGCCAGTCGATCCCGCGCCAGCGCAGGTTCGGGCGGGCGCGGAAGACGAGCTCCTCCTCCCTGCGGCGGGCACGGAGGGCGACGATCGCGGCGTGCGCGACCGTGAAAGACAGGGTCGCGCCGAAGGAGTAGATCGTCCCCAGGAACGTCGTCCGCCCCGGCAGGATGACCACGATCGGGACGAGCCCCGCGAAGAAGACGATCGCGATCCACGGCGTCAGGAAGCGTGGATGGAGCCGGCGAAAGAGCTCCGGCAGCTGGCGGTAGCTCGCCATCGCGTACGTGATCCGGGACGCGCCGATGACGCCCGCGTTCGTGGCGATGAAGAGGATCGTGGCGGCGAGGACGCCGACGTAGATCTCCAGCCCGCCGAGGACGCTCCCGCTGATCCCGAGGTTCTTGACGACGCCGAGGACCGGGTCGTTCGCGAAGCCCTCCGGGGGCTCCTCCCCGAGCACCGTGGAGTACTCGCCGTTCGCGAACGTGACGGGCATCGCCGAGAGGGCGATCATCGGCAGCGTGAAGTAGATGGCGAAGACCGCGCCCGCGATCGCCTTGTAGGCGTTGGGAACGCTCCTCGCGGGCTCGCGCGCCTCCTCGGCGAGGTTCGAGACGGTCTCGACGCCCGTGTACGCGAGCATCGCCACCGGAATGGCGAGGAAGAACTGGTCCCACGTGGGCGCCACGCCGAAGATGACGTTCGACTTCAGGATCGACGGGCTGAAGACGAGGACGAAGCCCAGGACGACCAGGAGCACCTGCGTCGCGAAGTCGATGACGGCGAGGAAGACGTTGATGCGCGTCGACTCCTGGATTCCGACGACGTTCAGGGCGACGAGCAGGACGACCACGATCACCCCGCCGACGATGTCCCAGGGGTTCTCGCGCAGCGGGCCCCAGAAGACGGAGAGGTAGTGCGGGACGAAGAACGCCGAGATGGCGATCGTCGCCACGTAGTTCAGCATCTGCGCCCACGCGGCGAGAAAGCTGACGGTCTCGTTGAAGGCGTGGCGCGCGAAGCTGGAAGAGCCGCCGGCCTCGGGGTAGCGGACCGTTCCCTCGGCGTACGTCGCGGCCGTCGCGGCGAAGAAGAGCCCGGCGATCACGAACACGACCGGGGTCAGCCCGAGCGCATAGAGCGCGGTGACGCCGAGGGCGTAGTAGATCGACGAACCGACGTTGCCGTAGGCCGTGGCGAAGAGCGCCGGCGCTCCCAGGACGCGTTCGAGCCCTTCTCCGCGCCGGTGCCGGCGGACCACCCCTCGCTGTCGCTCGGAGGCGCTCACGGCTCGATCGGCCACACTAACTCACGGCGGCGACGTCTAATGGAGTGAAGATGGGAAAGATGGCCTGCTGGCTCGGCTGGCCGCCCGGCCACCTGTACGAGTCGGTCACGTACCGGGATCCGGTTTCCGGCCGGTGGCGCGCATACGCGCACTGCTTGCGCTGCGGCCGGCTGCGGCGGCTATCGGTCGGAGACCGCAAGCGGCCCGCCAACTTCCCGGGAAACCCGCTGGCCATGCTGCTCGCGTTCGGCTCGCGCCCGGCGGATGCGAGCGTCGACATCGAGCACGTCGAGCCGCACGGATCCATGGTCGTCGAGGTTCCCTCGACCGGCGAGAAGCTCGAGATCCGCGCCGCGCGCGTCGCCTGGGGCCCGTGGCGGGGCGACACCGTCTACTGCGCGCGCCGGCTCGGCAGCGGGAGGCACGCGGCCTCACGCGACCTGCGCTCGGCCGTCGCGAGGGCGTCCGAGACGAAGGAGCGCGCGCCCTGGGTCGACGATCTCGCGCGCCAGCTCGAGCACGAATTGGCGCCGTGAGGCACACGAATGACGCTTCGGGGGTTGACAGCCCGGTGAGGTTTACGCAGACTGGGCCAATCGTGCAGACGAGGTCACGAGCGACAGCATTGCCCGCCACCGGCTTCACCGGCCTGGCGTCGCTCGGCCTCATCGCCATTCTCCTTCTCGCCATTCTCCCCCGCTAAGGGGGAGTACGCGACCACGCGCCCTTTAGTAGGCGCACACGCCGACCGAAACGACACCCGAGGTGCGTCTCCGTTTCGGAGACGCCGAAGGAGGAGCAGTGGCAGCACGGAGGATCACCATCTTCGATACGACGTTGCGCGACGGGGAGCAATCCCCGGGCATCGCGCTGCAGCCGCATGAGAAGGCGGAGATCGCCACCCAGCTCGAGCGCCTTGGAGTCGACGTCGTCGAGGCCGGCTTCGCGGTCTCCTCGCCGGGCGACTTCGAGGGCGTGAGGGCCGTGGCAGCCGCGGTCGAGCGACCCGCGGTGGCGTCTCTCGCCCGCACGCGCAAGGAAGACATCGACGCCGCCGCAGAGTCGCTCGCGGACGCGCAGCGCTCCCGGATCCACGTCTTCATCGCGACGAGCCCGATCCACATGGAGAAGAAGCTCCGGCTCGAGCCGGCCGAGGTGGTCGAGCAAGCACGCTGGGCAGTCGGCTACGCGAACGCGAAGTCCGACGAGGTCGAGTTCTCCTGCGAGGACGCCACCCGCTCCGACCCGCGCTTCGTGGCGAAGGTGTGCCGTGAGGCGATCGAGGCAGGCGCGACGACGATCAACCTCCCCGACACCGTCGGTTACTGCCTGCCGGACGAGTACGCGAGCTTCCTGCTCGAGGTGCAGCACCTCTGCCCCGAGCTCGAGGAGGTCTCACTCTCCGTCCACTGCCATAACGACCTGGGCCTCGCGGTCGCCAACTCCCTCGCCGCCGTGCGCGCGGGAGCAACGCAAATCGAAGCGACGATCAACGGCCTCGGCGAGCGGGCCGGGAACGCGGCGCTCGAGGAGATC
>Ga0111539_10005380_pt1 | contig 16549 bp, 15 predicted proteins | sample RhiMethybrSRZTD1_FD_79667 | JGI IMG/M metagenome (GOLD analysis project Ga0111539, IMG submission 79667) | Populus rhizosphere microbial communities from Tennessee, USA - Rhizosphere MetaG P. TD hybrid SRZTD1 (version 2) (version 2) | ecosystem: Host-associated > Plants > Roots > Rhizosphere >... | reverse complement strand
CGCCGGCGCGCGCGCGGTTCCTCGCCGTCGCTCCGTAGTCGCTGCGGCGGCCAGCGCGCCGTCAGGCCTGGCTGACGGCCACGTAGCGCTGCACCCGCTCGAACGAGCCGCGCGGGACCTGGAACGCGCCGGCGAAGCAATCGTCGAGGTCGTGCACCACGTAGAGGATGTGCGACAGCGCGCCGGCCATGGCGCCGGTGATGAACATGTGGAGCCACAGGCGATCGACGGCGAACAGGTACATCGATGCGACCGTGATCACCGCGCCCATGTAGAGGAGGATGTGGAGCGCGAGCGGGATCTTCAGCTGGCTCGAGGTCAGCCGGTTGGTGCGCGCGTCGCTCACCCCGTTGAAGCGGGCCAGCGACTCGGAGAAGAGCGCGGCGTGGCAGCTCGACTCGGCGTGGCAGGTGTGGAGCGCGTCCCACATCCCGTCGAGCAGACGGTCCCCCTCGGCGTAGGAGTGGTGCTCGCCGCAGGCCATCGCGCTCCACTCGGGGCCGGAGACCAGATCGACATACTCGCGGATGATGCGCTGCACCTCGCTGCGGGTCGGCTCGGGCAGCCCCTTGACGGTGCGGTAGAGATCGACCAGCTCGTTGGCCTCGACCTCGACGCGGGTGCGCGCGTCATTGAACTGGCTCCAGACCACGAAGACCACGAACGCCAGCAGGACGGCGTAGATCGACCCGAGGGTCTGGAGGTAGTTGCCGACCACGTCGTTGGTGGCGATCAGGCTCTCGGCAGGGACCAGCTTGCGGACCGCGAGCAGTCCGCCCTCCGACAGCGCGATGCTGGGCACGACCCAGGACGTGATGGCGGAGACGGTCGCGATCGTCCGGGTGCGCACCGGATCACGACGGGCCGAGCACCAGGGTCGGCTTCTGCGACACATCCTGGAGCCAGGGCGCGTCCTTCGGGCTGACGATCGCGGTGATGTCGCTGCCGGTCGCCGAGGCGATGACCTTGTCGATCTTGCAGGCTGCCTTCTTGCCGTCGGGCAGCGCCAGGCTGCAGGTCCAGGAGCGCTGCACCTCCCCCTGCGAAGTGGCCTTGACGATCCAGTCGCCGCCCGAGGCGATGTGGGCGATCGGCTTGCCGCTGGACACCGCGTCCCCGCTCTTCACCACCAGGCTTGCGTCGCCGTCGTGGGTGGCCTTGACCAGCGTGGTCACGACCTTGCCGCGCCCCGCCTTCTCCGCCTTGCGCGCGTCGGCCAGGAAGTCCTCGTACACCGGATCGTCCTTGGCCAGCTTCTCGAGCTCGGCGACCCGCGCGGCGAGCTGCTTCGCCTTGGCGCCGCCCGTCTCGTAGCGAATCTCGAGGAGCTTGTCCCCCTTCACCACCTTGCCGGGCGCGGTGAGGAAGACCTTGCTGACCTGTCCGCTCGACGGCGCCATCACCTCGATCGACCCGGCCCGGGACAGCGACGCCACCGTGGCGGTGAGCGAGGCCGCCCCGGCCGGCTGCGTCGGCGCGGTCGGCTGCCCTGGCGGCTGGGTCGGCGCGGTCGGCGCAGTCGGCTGCCCCGGCGGCTGGGTCGGCGCCATCGGCTGCCCCGGCGGCTGGGTCGGCGCTGTCTGTTGTCCCGGCGGCTGCGTCGGCGCGGTCTTCGCCGGCGCCGGTGTGCTCGCGGCTGGCCGATCGTCACCGCCGAACTGATATCGGCCGGCGAACAGCCACCAGCCGAGCGCGATACCGCCGCCGGTCACCACCGCGGTCAGGATGATCCACAGAACCGGCGAGCGACTGGGCGCCGGTGCCGGCGCCGGAAGCACCGGCTGCGCCCCCGGGTACGGCGTCACCAGGTAGTACGCGCCCGAGTTGGGCACGAAGGTCGGGACCGGAGTCGGATAGGGACCGGGCCCCGGACTCGGCTGGGGCAGCGGGGTATAGACCTGGGCGGCGTAGGGCGGCGAGCTCGGCAGGCGCTCCGGCGGGACGTGAACCATCGGCTCCGACGGCACCGTCTGCTCGATCACCGCGGCAGCCGGCCCGGCGTTGGACGGCGGATCGAGCCAGCGCAGCGCATCCTGCACGTCGGGATCGGCGCGCAGCTCGTCGCGCATCTTCTCGCCCGGCCTGGGAACCACCACGAGCTCGCTCTCGTGGATCGAGAACGGGTCGAGCGTGGTCGCTTCGTCCTCGTCGTAATCGCCGGTGCCACGGCGCGGCACCGCATGGCGATGGCGAGACGGAGGTAGCTTCCCCATGGCAAAGAGACCTGCGGCCCCCTGAGCAGGAGAACTTTAGCACACAGAAGATCGAGGGACAGCCGGCGCCCCGACGGGAATTACCGTAGGACATCCCCACACCTGGCAGCGGTCTGTCACGCCCCGAGCTTGCGTACGAGCGCCTGGATCGCCGGGTCGTTCTGACACTTCTGGAAGCCGGCCATCATGCGGGGAGCCGCCTTTTCCAGCCGGCCGGTCGCCTGCTCCTGCATCCAGCGATCGCGCGCCGGATTGCCCTTCATCTGCTTGGCCATGGCGATGAGGTCCTGATTGCGCAGCATGATGATCTCGAGATCGGTTGCCATCCGATCGCAGGCTTTCTGCTGCTTGTCCATCACCGCCGCCACCTCGTCGATCACGTCGAGCACGCGGCGGACGAACACCTGGTCGACCGCGCTCGGCGCGAAGACCGCCTGCTGTCCGCCGGCGCTCGGCGGGCTGCCGCCGTCGGCCGGCTGGCTCGCTGCCGGCGGCGCGCTCGCCGCGGCGGGCGCAGCGGCTGCACCGGCGACCGGGGCCGCCTTGGCGGGAGCCGCGGCCGGTCGGTGCAGAGCGCGCGCGGGCGCGGCCGCCGCAGGCCGCCGGCCCATCGCTCCGCCACCGCCACCGCAACCGGTCACCGCGAGCACGAGAAGGATCCCGCCAGCCAGCCTCATCCACCTGACAACGCACGAGGGCCGGAAACGATTCCACCCGGCACAAGCCCGCGATCCAGCACCCGTCAGTGGGCGAGGAGGTAGGCGATGAGCGCCCGCTTGTCCGAGTCGGGCAGATCGCAGGTCATGGTGTGCCCGCCGGCGCCGTAGGGCTGCTCGCCCTCCGCCGGGCGCGGCCCGTCGGTGCAGAACAGCTCGTCGAGCGAGGCGAGCGAACCGTTGTGCAGGAACCGCCGCTTGGCCCACATCCCGGTCAGCCGCGGCGACTTCAGCTTGCCGGTGAGGGGCGCGAGCAGCTCGACGTCGCAGCACGGCTCGCCGTCGCCGTCGGGATCCATCCAGCGGGCCATCGCCGCGTCGGTGCCGATCTCGTCGAAGTCGAACAGGCGGGTGCCGCTGCCGCGCGGTCCGCCGTGGCAGCCGGCGCAGCCGTCGGCTTCGAACAGCTCGGCTCCCTCGGCCACCAGCCCGGCCTCGGGCGGATCCGGGTTGTCGGGCGCCCGCAGGGTCTCGATGTACTCGGCGAGCGGCGCGAGCCGGTCAGCGCTCCACGGCTCCTGGCCGCCGACCACGGCGAAGCCGGCGAGAAAGTCGGGCAAGCTCTGCGCCGCGCCGGTCCACGCCAGCATCGCGTGCGGCATGCCGGCTGCCGCTTGCTCGGCGGAATCCGGGATGGCCCACAGGTCGATGATCTTCGAGATGACGTGGACGCCGTCGTCGAGCGGCAGCGGCGCGATGATGAAGTCCTGCGTGCCGGTCGCCCAGCTCGCGTAGTAGCCCTCGACCTCGCCATCGATGGCGGGCGCCGAGCCGAGCGCCGAGAGCGACAGCAATGCCGCGAGGAGCCCGTCCCTGACGCCCGCGTCGGCCGCGTAGCGATCGAGCAGCGGCTGGATCGCGGCCACCACCTCCGGCGCATGCTCCTCGGCGGCGGTGAGGCCGCTGGCGACCGAGGGATACACCGACATCGCCAGGATCTGCCTGCCGTAGTCGTAGGAGTGGTTGGGCGCGCCGACCGCGTAGCGGCCGTCGGGCAGGCGCCCGAAGTGGCACGACGCGCAGGTGAACGCGTAGGCCGGGATGGCGCCCTCCTCGTCGAGCGGAAGGGTCGGCGCGAGCCCGAGCGGAAGCGAGCCCGGCGAGCCGGGATCGCGCACCATGCCGTAGCGCTCGAAGCCGGCACCGATCTCGTCGGGATAGTCGCTGACCAGATGATCGATGAGAGCGGCGGGAGCGCCGGCCGTGTCGAAGCTCTGGTAGAAGAACATCTCCTTGCCGCACAGGAGGCGGGCACGCCGGCTTTCGGTCTGACCAGCCAGGTAGCGGTCACACGCGCCCGGCAGCCCGCCCTCTTCGAGCACGAGGTCGAGATCGGCCGACAGGTTGACCAGCCCCTCGGCCTGGTCCGGCTGCGGATCGAATGGTCCCGGCTGGTTGGCCCCGAGGTCGTCGCCGCAGGCGGCGACGAGCAGCAACACGAGCGTGAACGCGCGCTGCACGGCGAAAAACTCTAGTACAAGCAAAGTGAGGCTCAGAACAGTTCTTTCAGATTTACAGGCGTGTTACCAAAGCTACACTGTAGGAGAGATGATGACCTCAGGCGACGATCGACGACAGCATGTCCGTCACGCGATTGGCACCAAGGTGCGGCTGTTCCTGGGGCCCGACGAGCTCGAGCAGCCGGCCGAGGTGGTGGACCTCTCGGGCGGCGGCATGCGAGTGAGGACCCGCGACCTCGAGCTCGCCACCGAGGAGGAGACTCCGCTGCACGTCTACATCGCGCTGCCCGACGGGCGCGGCGCGATGGCAGTGGCGCGCGTGGTGCGCACCGAGGACGGCGAGGTCGCGTTCCGTTTCGACGCCATGGACAACGCCGAAGCCCGTCGCCTCGACGAGCCGGATCTGTGGGCCTCGGCCGAGGAGGTCTACGTGGTGCCGATCGACAGCCAGACGCGCTCGGCGATCCTCAACTTCCTCGCCCCCAGCGTCTAGATCGCCGGCAGCGAGGATGTCGGGGCGAGAAGCCCTCGTTAAGATGCCCGGGTGGCGCGTCCGAAGACAGGCTCGGCGAAGTCGGGCGACGACGCGATCAAGGTACTGGTCCGCAACCGCCGCGCGCTGCACGAGTACGCCATCGAGGAGCGTCTCGAGGCCGGCATCGCGCTCACCGGCTCCGAGGTGAAGTCGCTGCGCGATCAGCGCGCCTCGCTCGGCGAGGGCTACATCGCCATCCGCGGCGGCGAGGTCTGGCTGGTCGGGGTGCAGATCAACGAGTACCCGTGGGCGCACCAGCAGAACCACCTGCCGACCCGCGAGCGCAAGCTGCTGCTCCACCGGCGCGAGATCGGCAAGCTCGACACCAGGCTGACGCAGAAGGGCTACAGCGCGGTCCCGCTCGCCATCTACGTCAAGAACGGGCGCATCAAGGTCGAGATCGGCGTCGGGCGCGGCAAGAAGCAGTACGAGAAGCGCGAGACGGTGAAGGAGGCAGAGGCAAAGCGCGAGATCGACCGGGCGCTGCGCCGCCGGTAGACGGCTACTGGTTCTGCCGCTGGGTGATCTCGAGCTCGACGCGGTCGTTGAGCGCGCGCCCCTTGCCGAGCGGGAAGCGGGATCCGAAGCCGACCCCCTCGAGCCGCTCGGGGGCGATGCCCCACTCGACCAGCCACTTGCGCACCGACTCGGCGCGGCGCACCGACAGGGCGTCGTCGTCCTTGCCGCGCTTGTCGACGTGGGCGCGAATGTGCAGCTTGACGATGTCGGGGTTGGCGCGCAGCGTGGCGCCGACCTGACCGAGGAGCTTGCTGCTTCCGCGGGCCAGCTCGGCGGTGTCCCCCTTGAACTGGATCGGCGCGAACAGCTCGATCCGGTCCTTGGTGACGAAGACCAGCGGCTCGCCCTTGTCGGGACAGCCGTCCTCGTCGGCGTTGCCGTTGATGATCTCCTTCTCCTTCGGGCAGCGGTCCTGGGCGTCGTACACGCCGTCGCGGTCGTTGTCGGGGTCGGGGCAGCCGTCGTCGTCGGCGAATCCGTCGCCGTCCTCCGGCTCGTCGGGGCACTTGTCCTTGGCGTCGACGATGTTGTCGCGGTCGTTGTCGCCCTCGGGGCAGCCGTCTTCGTCGTCGTGCTTGTCGAGGTCCTCCGCCTTGAGCGGGCAACGGTCGGCCCGGTCGGCGATCCCGTCGTCGTCGTTGTCCGGATCGGGGCAGCCGTCGCCGTCCTCGAAGCCGTCCTTGTCCTCCGGATCCCTCGGGCAGCGATCCTCTCCGGCCGGGACGTCGTCCGCGTCGTCCTCGACTTGCCCGTAGCGTTCCTCGGCGGTGGCGACGGGCGGCTGGGCGCGCGGCGAGAACGCGACCGCGGCGAACACCCGCACGTCGGGCGACCCGATGCCGGGCAGGAGGCCGCGGCCGACGCCGCCCACCAGCGCCCAGGCGCGGTTCAAGCGGTAGCGACCGCCGGCCACCGCCTCGAGCGGGTTGGCGCCGGCTGGCCCGCCGCCTATGTCGGTGGCGCCGAACAGCTCGCCGATGGCGGCGATCTGCGGGGTGAAGCGATAGGCGCCGGCCACGCCGTAGACGAACTGGTGACCCTGCTCGACGTCGGCCAGCTGGGCCTTCTGGCGCATCAGCGCGCCGGCGTTGGCCGCGACGTCGATGGCACCGGTCGAGTAGTCGACCAGGAGGCGGACCGCCGCGCTCGGCCCCTGAGCGCCGGCGAACTTGGAGTTGGTGCCGGTCGGCAGGGTGACCTCGGCGGAGCTGCCGAAGGCCAGTGGCCGGCTGGCGAACAGGAACGCCTTGCCGCGGACGCGCAGGTCACCGAGCGCGCTGCCGTCGGCGGCGGCGATGCCGCTGAAGCGCGGGTCGTCGCCGCCCTGGCTGAGGATCGGCACGGCGCCGGACACCTCGAAGCGGCCGCCGAAGGCGTAGGAGCCGGCCAGCTCGAGGGTGGCGCGGTTGGCGATCGGGCGATCCTCCATCTCCCCGTCGGCGGTCTCGACCACCAGCGGGTTGCGCGCGTAGTCGACCCAGGCGTCGAACGAGTAGGCACCCGGCGCGCCGACCGCGGTCGACTCGACCGTGAGCATCGACGACTCGATGGTGTGCACCGGGCGGAAGGTGGCGAGATCGAGGTTGCGGGTCTGCCGCTCCGGCTCGATCTGGGCGGCGGCGAGGCGCGGGGCGACGAGTGAGAGCAGGAGCGCGGCCGCCGGCACGACCGACCGGCGCCGGCGCAGCCCGAGCGAGACGAAGACGAGGAACAACCCGGCGGCGGCGCCGCCACCACCCGCGCCGCCGGCCGCGCTGCACCCGCTGCCCCGCAGGGATCCGTCGACTGCCTCGGCCGCGATCGTCACGAGCGGTACCCCCAGCGGGTCGTCATCGACCAGGACCTCGAGAGTACCGCCGAAGTCGCCGGCGCGGTGCGGGTGGAAGAGAACTTCCAGCACCAGCTCGCCGCCCGGCTCGAGGACCGCCGGCCGGCGCAGCCCGAAGATGTCGAAACCATCGAGCACCTGGCCGTCCGGCCCGGTCACCTGGGCTCCCTGGACGGTGAAGGTATCGACCTCGCTCCGGTTGACCAGCGTGACGAACCGCTCGCCCGGCGCCTCGACCTCGAGGTCCACGGTCGCCGAGCCGAAGTCGATCGACTCGAGCGAGGCGCCGATGGGCGGCAGGATGCCGGTGCCCGACAGGTCGACCCGCAGCATGGGGCGCTGATCGTCGTCGTTGACCAGGAGGAGCGAACCGGTGAGCTCGCCGGCGGCGGGCGGGGCGAAGCGAAGCTCCACGGTGGCCGAGGCGAGCGGCGGGATCTCCGCCGGCAGCTCGCCGGCGATCGAGAAGGCGTCGCCGTCGACCATCAGGGCGTCGATGACGAGCGGGCTCTCGCCCGTGTTCATGATCTCGAGCGGCATGACGGCCGGCGCGACCGGGTTGCGGTAGGTGTCGGGGAAGCCGACGTCGCCGTCCGACACCGCGATGTGCCGGTCGAGACCGCGGCCCGACAGCGTGATCTCGACCTCGGGCGCCTGGGGACTGTCGGTCTCGAGGACGAGGACGGCGTAGTCGCCGACGCTCTCGACCACCGGGGCGTAGGTGACATCGAGCGAGACCTGATCGTCGGGCGCGATGGAGAGCGGTGCACCGGCCGAGAGCTGGTAGACGCCTCCGTCGTAGGCGGTGCCGTCCAGGTTCTCCAGCCGCAGTGCCGAGATCTCGAGCGCCAGGTTGCCGGTGTTGCCGATGGTGAGGGTGCGGACCGGCGCCGCGCCGCTCTGGACGTCGATGGCGCCGAAGGTGAGCGCCAGCGGCGACAGGGTGAGGCCGGGCGCGCCGACCCCGTCGCCGGTGAGCGCCACCTGGGCGCTGGCCGGGGGGACCGGGCTGTCGCTGCTGATGGCGAGGTTGGCGTCCTGCGAGCCGGCCGCGGTCGGCGCGAACGCGACGTCGATGGCGAGCGACTCGCCCGGCCCGAGCGTGGTCGGCCCGGAGAAGCCGCTCACCACCCACTCCGATCCGTTGGGGCCGGGCACCGACACCGCCGTGATGGTGAGGTCGGCGTCGCCACCGTTGGAGATGGTGGCGGTCTGCGCCGCCGACTGGGTGCCGACCGACTGGCTGGCGAAGTCGAGCGACGCGACGTCCACCTCGAGCGAGGGAGCGTGGCCGGTCCCGCTCAGGGCGAAGGCGGCAGTCGGGTCGGTCGACAGGCCGTCGAGATCGGTGAAGGTGACGTCGGCGCTTCGCGCCCCGGCGGCCGTCGGGGTGAAGGTCGCCTCGATGTCGCGCGTGGCGCCGGCGGCGAGCGAGAAGGTGGTGCCGGGCGGCGCGTAGCTCCAGTCTCCCGGGTGGCTGCCGCCCTCGGCCAGCTCGGCGGCGAGCGCGGCGTTCCCCTGGTTCTCGACGCGGAACGTGAAGGTGGTGGCCGAGGCGGTCCCCGCCAGCGACGAGCCGAAATCGATCGGACTGCCGCCTGGGGCCGGCAGCACGGTCACCACCATGTCGGGGGCGACGCCGCGCCCGACGACGCCTGTCGTCGCCGAGAGTGTGCCCGACGCGTAGGTGATCCGGAGCGTGACGCTGTCTGCGCCCCGCGCCTGGGGCGCGAAGCGGAGTGTGCCGATCGCCGTCCCGCCCGCCGGCACACTGACTGGACAGTCGGTCACGCTGAAGTCGCCAGCCGGCGCGTCGATCGCGCACGAATCGACCGTGACATCGACCACTCCAGCGTTGGAGATCGTGACGTTGCGCAGTCGCGCGTTGCCGACTCGCACGTTGCCGAAGTCGACAGGATCGGGCGACGCGCTGAGCTGTGCCTCGGCGTCCGTCGGGACGGCGGTGATGATGAGCAGAAGGAGGCAGGTCGCGCACACGACCGGCCCCCCAGCCGGACGAGATCGAATCGAAGGACCTCCCCGGAAAATATTGTATCGCGCCTCGTGGTGTCCGTCATGGACAGGTCGGCGCGCCAGGTGTTACGTTGCCGATTCGCGTTCGCGCGATTCCTGTCCTGAGCGAGGCCTAGCGAGCAACCGTGCAGACCCGATCGGATGGCGTCGTCGAGCCCTGGCGGGGCGAGCTCCGGCGCGGCCTGGAACGCTTGCGGGATGGCGCGTTTGCAGACGCCGAGGCCCATTTTGCCCGCGCCCACCGGATGGCCCCGGACCGGGCCGAGGTCTGCTTCGCGCTGGGGCGCGAGCGCCTGCGCCGCGGTGACCTCGACCAGGCCGAGGTGCTGCTCCGCCAGGCCTGGCTGCGCGACCCCTCCCTGGTGTCGGCCGCCGCCTTCCTGGCCCGCTGCCTGGGCGTCGAGCGCCGCGACTTCGCCGCCGCGCACGCCGTCCTGGAGGAAGCGTTCGCCCGACACGGGCGGTCGGCGCCGATCGCCGTGGTGGCCGCCGAGATCCTCCTCGAGGAGGGTCGGGCCGACGCGGCGCGCGAGCTGGCCGAGGAGGTGCTGGAGGCATCGCCGGATGGTGCGCGCGACGCGGCGCGCGCGCTCCTGGCCCGGGTGCACAACCAGGAGGGCCTCGAGCGGGTCCGGGCAGGTGAGCCGGAGGCGGCGCTGTTCGCGTTCCGGCGCGCCGCCGCCCTGGACGAGGACTGGAGCGCACCGACCTGCAACCTCGGCGCGGCGTTCGAGGCGATCGGGCGGCTCGACCGGGCCCGGAGCGCCTACGAGCAGGCCCTGTCGATCGATTCCGACAGCGCCACGGCGCGCTTCAACCTGGCGCGGCTCCTCCACGAGCGCGGCGATTCGCGCGGCGCCCTGGCAGTACTCGACGGATCCGCCGGTGAGCCGGAGACCGCCGAGGTGGTGGCCCTGCGCGCCGAGCTCTACATCGAGGACGGCGACCCGGGGCACGCCGCGGAGATCCTGAGCGACGCAGTGGCCCGCGCGCCCGGCGACCCGGTGGCCTGGGTCGACCTCGCGACCGGCTGGCTGGCGATCGGCGACCGGGTCCGCGCCGAGGACTGCCTGCGCATCGCGCTCGAGCTCGATCCCGAGCACATCGGGGCCAAGCTGCGCCTGGCCGACCTCCTGGTGCGCGACGGCCGCTACATCGAGGCCGCCCAGCTGGCCACCCAGGCCGAGGCGACCAGCCCGGACGAGGTCGAGGCCTACCGCACGGGCAAACGGCGCGCCCGCATGCACCGCTAGCGGGCCGGCGGCGGGCGACGGCGGCTGCAAAAACACGCGCGGCGCGGCGCCCTGTGATAGGGCTGGATGATGGCGTCGCGGGCGCGGATCGGCTGGCGCGAGTGGGTGGCGCTGCCCGACCTCGGCGTCACCCGCATCAAGGCCAAGATCGATACCGGGGCCCGCTCGTCGGCGCTGCATGCCTTCGACCTCGAGCACTTCCGGCGGCGCGGCCACGACATGGTCAGGTTCGCCATCCACACCCTGCAGCGCTCGAGCAAGCGGGTCATCGTGGCCGAGGCCGAGATGATGGACGAGCGGATCGTGCGCAGCTCGAACGGGGTCCACGCCCTGCGCCCGGTCATCCTGACCCGGGTCGAGCTGCTCGGCGAGAGCTGGCCCATCGAGATGACGCTGGCCAGTCGCGACGAGATGGGCTTCCGCATGCTGCTCGGCCGGCAGGCGGTGCGCGGCCGCTTCCTCATCGACCCGGGGCGCTCCTACCTCGGCGGCCGCCCGCCGAAGAAGCCCAAGCCGCTGCCGGCGCCCGAGCCGATCGTCTAGGCGACGTCCAGGCCGGCGGTGGGCGGGCGCTACTTGGTGCCGAACAGGCGGTCGCCGGCGTCGCCGAGGCCGGGCAGGATGTAGCCCTTGTCGTTGAGGCGCTGGTCGATGGCCGCGGTGTAGATCGGGACGTCCGGGTGGCGCTCGTGGAAGGTGGTGATGCCCTCGGGCGCGGCCAGCAGGCAGACGAACTTGGTCGAGCGCGGCTTCACCGCCTTGACGCGGTCGACCGCCGCCACCGCCGAGTTGCCGGTCGCGAGCATCGGGTCGAGGACGATGGCGTCGCGATCGGTCATCGCCTCGGGCATGCGGAAGTAGTACTCGACCGCCTGGAGGGTCGCGTGGTCGCGGAACAGGCCCACGTGGCCGACCCGGGCCGAGGGCAGGATGCGGAGCATGCCGTCGAGCAGGCCGGATCCGGCCCGCAGGATCGAGACCAGCACGATCTTCTTGCCCTCGAGGATGGGCGCCTTCATCGGCATGAGCGGGGTCTCGATGTCCTCCATCACGACCGGCATGTCGCGGGTGACCTCGTAGGCCAGCAGCATGCTGATCTCGGAGAGCAGCGCGCGGAACTTGGTGGTGCTGGTCTCCTTCTTGCGCATCATGGTCAGCTTGTGCTGGACCAGCGGATGCTCGATGACGTGGACCTTGCGCATCTGTTCTGTCACCCCGGTCAGGACATCCAGGTGGCGTCGGGCTGGACCGCCCACTTGCTGGTGATCTTCTTGAGGTGGGTCCAGAGCTCGACCCCGCCGCGTCCGGTGATGTCGCCGGAGCCGAAGCGCGACGCCTTGGTGCCGCCGAAGGAGAACGGCTCGCGCGGGACCGGGACGCCGATGTTGACCCCGACCATGCCGCTCTGGGCGCGCTCGGCGACGTAGCGGGCGACCGCGCCGTTGGTGGTAAAGACCGAGGTGGCGTTGCCGTAGGGATTGCGCTCGGAGAGGGCGAGCGCCTCGTCGAGGGTCTTGACCCGGACGATGGTGAGGACCGGACCGAACAGCTCGCGGGTGGCGCACTCCCAGGCCGGGTCGGCCCGGTCGATGATCGAGGGGGCGACCCAGTTGCCGTCCTCGTAGCCGGCCGGCGCCGCGACCTTGCGGCCGTCGACCCGCACCCGGGCGCCGTCGTCGCCCGCCTTGCCGATCGCGCCGCGGATGCGATCGACCGCGGCCCGGTCGATGAGCGCGCCCATGTCGGGGCCGAGGCGGATCTGGCTGGCGCGATCGACGATCCCGTCGATGAGCTTGTCGGTGTCGCCGACCGCGACCAGCAGGCTGGCGGCCATGCAGCGCTGGCCGGCGCAGCCGGTGAAGGAGTCGACCACGCCGGGGACGGTGACCTCCGGGTCGGCATCCGGCACCACGATGAGGTGGTTCTTGGCGCCGCCGAGGGCGAGGGCGCGCTTGCCGGCGGCCGAGGCGCGGGCGTAGACCGCCTTGGCGGCCGGTGTCGAGCCGACGAAGCCGACCGCCTGCACCTCCGGGTGATCGACCAGCGCCTCGACCGTGTCCCTGGCGCCGTTGACGATGTTGAAGACGCCGGGCGGATAGCCGGCGGCGATCATGAGCTCGCCGAGGATCTGCGGGGTGAGCGGGACCTTCTCCGACGGCTTGAGGATGAAGCTGTTGCCCAGCGTGATGGCGATGGGGAAGAGCCACATCGGGACCATGGCCGGGAAGTTGAACGGGGTGATGCCGGCGACCACGCCGAGCGGCTCGCGGCGGACCTCGCACGAGACGCCGCGCGAGACCTCGAGGGCGCCGCCGTCGTCGAGGTTCTGCAGGCTGAGGGCGAACTCGACCACCTCGATGCCCTTGAGGACGCCGGCGCGCGCCTCGGCGACCGTCTTGCCGGCCTCGGCGGCGGCGCTGTGGGCGAGCCGGTCCAGATTCGCCAGCACGAGGTCGCGGAAGCGGAACAGGAGCTGGGTGCGCTCCTTGATAGGGACGCGGCGCCAGGCGGGGGCGGCCGCGGCGGCGGCTTGCACGACCCGCTCGACCTCGGCGGCGGTCGACAGCGGCACGCGGCCGATGACCTTGCCGGTGTACGGGCTCGTCACGTCCGCGTGCGGCGACGGCGAGGTCAGCCATTCGCCGGCGACGAGGTTCTTGCAGGTGATGATCGACTGGGGGACTTCGACGAGCTTCACGGTGTACTCCTACTTCTGCGCGCTGCGCGCGTCGGCGATCTGGTGCTCGAGCTCGTGGCGGCGGGCGCCCAAGAGCTCCTGCTCCTGATCCGGATCGGCCAGGCCGTAGTAGCGGCGCGGGCCGCCCCACGGGTTCTCGGAGAGGTCGAGGCAGAGGTCGAACGGCGGCAGGTCGTCGCACTGGCTGATGCGGAAGTTGACCTCGCGGTTCTTGTCGCTCTGGGGGAAATGCATGAGGAGGCGATCGCCCTTGCGCTTGTACTCGAACAGCTCGGCGACCGAGCGGTAGGCCGACGCCTGCTGGAAGACGCCGAACGGAGCGGCGCTGATGACGAAGAAGACGTGCGTGTAGTCGGTGTACTTCTCCGGCTTGGAGTCGAGCCACAGGCGGTCGAGCACCAGCGACGGGTCCTCGGTGCGCGCGCTGCCTGCCCTGGAGTCTGCCGCACCGGCGCGGTGGCTGCGATTGCGGCGCACGTACCAGGCGCCCGCCACCGCGATGGCGAGGAGAGCGACGAGGGCGATTCGGCCGGAGCTTCGTGAGCGCGACATGGCCGCGCATCCTAGCGCGCGCGAACCGCCTCCGGAGCCGTGTTCCGGCCCCGGCGCCACCCCCCTCCGATGGATGAACGAACGTTCGTTCATCTACGTCCGGCGGCTGTAAGGCGGCATTTTCTGGTTGATTGTTGAGTATTTGTGCCTTTTGTCGGCGAAACGGCTCGACTTTTCTGAAGCTTCATGAACTTTTGAAACATCTGATAGGCACGGGGGAACAGAGTCATGGTCCTGGTTCCACACGCCGACGTCGCGAGCCCTTCCGCTCCTGCCCGAACCCCATCCCTGCTGGCGCGCCTGGGGGCGGTGGTCGGGCCGCGGGCGCACGATCTCGCCGACCGCCTCCTCGACCTCGAGAGCTGGATCGCGCGCGACCTGGTCGAGGTCGAAGGCGAGCTCGGCCGGCTGATCCGCGGCGACAGCCTGGTCGAGAAGAGCGCCCACCACCTCCTCGACCTGGGCGGCAAGCACGTGCGGCCCCTGTGCGTCGCGCTGGCCAGCCGCGCCGGCGGCGGCTTCGGCGCCGCTGCCCGCCAGCTGGCCGTGGCGGTCGAGATGGTCCACAGCGCCACCCTCTTGCACGACGATGTGGTCGACCTCGGCGAGACCCGGCGCGGGTCACCGACCGCGCGGCTGGTCTACGGCAACGCCGCCTCGATCTTCGCGGGCGACTGGCTCCTGGTCGAAGCGCTGCGCCGCATCCGCGCCGCCGGCGTCTCCGGACTGCTCGACGAGATGCTGGCGGTGATCGAGGAGATGATCCTCGCGGAGTCGGTGCAGCTCGAGAACCGCGGGAGGATCAACACCGCGCTGACCGACTACTTCCGCGTGGTCGAGGGCAAGACCGCGGCGCTGTTCCGCTGGGCCATGCTGGCGGGCGGCCGGGCCGGCGGGCTGCCGCTCGACTCCTGCCGGGCGCTCGAGCGCTACGGACACCACCTGGGCATCGCCTTCCAGGCAGTGGACGACCTGCTCGATGTGCACGGCGACGCCGCCGTCACCGGCAAGGCGCTGTTCACCGACCTGCGCGAGGGCAAGATGACCTACCCGCTCATCGTCGCGCTCGAGCGCGACCCGGCGCTGCTACCGGTGCTGGCGGAGTGCGCGCGCTTGCCGCCCGAGCGGCCCCTCCCCGCGCCCGCCATCGATCGCGTGCTCGCCGCGCTGGTGGCCACCGATGCGCTGGCCGACTGCCGCGCGCTCGCCCGCCGTCACGCCGGCGAGGCGGCGCGCGCCATCGCCCCGCTGCCCGACGGCGGCGGCAAGGCCGCCCTCGTCATGGTCGCGGAGATGACCGCGGGGAGGGAGAAATGATCACCCGCCGCGCTGTGAATCCTGGGGGGTACGGGGGGAGCGTGGCTCCCCTCGACCGCGGACCGCTCGCAGAGCGGTCCGTTCAACAATGCCTTCCGGCGAAGCCGACCGCGAAGCGGTCCGGAGGCGCCGGCGGCGCAGCCGCGGAGATGACCGCGGGGAGGGAGAGGTGACGGTGACCAGCCGACTGCCGGGCTTCTACCGGCTGCCCATCGCGGAGCGGCGCGCGCTGGTCGCCGCCGGCGACGACATCGGCGTCCTGCCGGTCGAGGTGGCGGACCGGATGAGCGAGAACGTGGTCGGCTGCCACGGCCTGCCGCTCTCGCTCGGCCTCAACTTCAAGGTCAACGGTCGCGACCACCTGGTGCCGATGGCGATCGAAGAGCCGTCGGTGGTGGCGGCGGCGTCGCGCGCCGCCCTCCTGGTGCGCGCGGGCGGCGGGTTCACCGGCGAAGCCGATCCGGCGATCATGACCGCCCAGGTCCAGCTCGACGCGGTGCCGGATCCGGGCGGAGCGGCGGCGCGGCTGGCCGACTCGACCGGCGAGATCCTGGCGGTCGGCGATCGCGCGATCCCGTCGATGGTGCGGCGCGGTGGCGGCTGCCGCGCGCTCGAGGCGCGGGTCTTCGACGACATGGTGGTGGTCCACATCCACGTCGACGTCGGCAACGCGATGGGGGCGAACCTGACCGACACGGTGGCCGAGGCGGTCGCGCCGGCCATCGCCGCCTGCGTCGGCGGCCGGCTCGGCCTGCGCATCCTGAGCAACCTGCCGCTGCGCAGACTGGTCCGCGTGCGGGCGAGCGTGCCGCTCGACGCCATCGCAGGCGCCGAGGGCGTGGTGCGAGCGACCCGCTTCGCCGCGGTCGATCCCATGCGAGCCGTGACCCACAACAAGGGCATCATGAACGGCATCGACGCGGTCGCCCTGGCGCTCGGTCAGGACTGGCGGGCGATCGAGGCGGGTGCGCATGCCTTCGCCGCCCTGCGCGGCGCCTACCGCCCGCTGTCGAGCTGGCAGATCGAGGGGAGCGCGCTGGTCGGCCGGCTCGAGCTGCCGCTCGCGGTCGGCACGGTCGGCGGCGCCATCGGCGTCCACCCGGGCGCGCGCGCCGCGCTGGCGCTGCTCGCGGTCGATAGCGCCGGCGAGCTGGCCATCGTGATGGCGGCCGCCGGCCTGGCCAGCAACCTGGCCGCGCTCGACGCCCTGGCCGGCGACGGGATCCAGCGCGGCCACATGCGCCTGCACCGGCGCCGCCTCGAGGAGAGCCATGCGCCACGCCTCTAGCAGCAGCTCCGGCGCGGTCCGGCCGGGCAGCGGCGCGATGTTCGATCGCATCGCGCGCCGCTACGACCTCCTGAACCGCGTCCTCTCGCTCGGGCTGGACCGGCGCTGGCGGCGCAAGGCGGCCGCCGCGCTCCGG
>Ga0111539_10005376_pt1 | contig 16552 bp, 11 predicted proteins | sample RhiMethybrSRZTD1_FD_79667 | JGI IMG/M metagenome (GOLD analysis project Ga0111539, IMG submission 79667) | Populus rhizosphere microbial communities from Tennessee, USA - Rhizosphere MetaG P. TD hybrid SRZTD1 (version 2) (version 2) | ecosystem: Host-associated > Plants > Roots > Rhizosphere >... | reverse complement strand
GTGTTGAGGAACGCGAGCGCCGCGAGCGGGCTCGCGCTGAGCGCGCTGCCGGCGTTGAACCCGAACCAGCCGGTCCAGAGGAGCCCGGCGCCCACGAGGCAGAGCGGCAGGCTGTGCGGGGGCATCGGGTCGCGCCCGAACCCACGCCGCTTGCCGAGCAGGACCGCCGCGACGATGGCGGAGAAGCCGCTCGACATGTGCACGACGAGGCCGCCGGCGAAGTCGATGGCGCCCGCCTTGAAGATCCAGCCCTCGGAGGCCCAGACCATGTGCGCGATCGGGCAGTACACCACGAGGAACCAGATGGCGATGAACGCGCACCAGACGCTGAACCGCATGCGCTCCGCGATGGCGCCGAGGATCAGCGCCGGCGTGATGATCGCGAACATGGCCTGGAACATGATGAAGATGTACTCGGGGATGTTCCGCGGCGGCGTTGCGAAGTTGGCGGTGACGGAATCCACGGTGACGCCGTTCAGGGCCGCCTTGGAGAAGTCGCCGACCCAGGCGTTGCCGGTGCCGAAGGCCAGGCTGTACCCGACGAGGATCCAGAGGACGCCGATGATCCCGGCGGAGAGCATGCACTGCATCAGGACGTTTAGGATGTTCTTCGCGCGGACGAGCCCGCCGTAGAAGAGCGCGAGTCCGGGAAGCGTCATCATCAGGACCAGGGCCGAGGCGGTGATCACCCAGGCCGTGTCGCCGGTATCGATGACGGGCGCGGCCGCCTCCTCGGCGTGCGCGGCGGCGACAGACAGCAGCGTGAAGGCGCTGGTGGCGAGCGCGGCGCTGCGGGCGCGGAACCTCGCGCGGCGGTCGGAATGCATCATCAACGTTCTCCTCCTATCGGCATGGGATAGTTGGCTCGGTCTGACGGCCGGCGGATCCGTGCCGCCCGACGATCGGCCGAGCAAGGCGTATGCCGCCTGGGAACGGGCGCTCGGGGCAACGCCCTCCGCGCGGGTGTCTCCCTGGGGCCGCGCCCGGCCTGCTGCAATGGGCAGCAGGTGCCGTGATTGGCGGCAGATGTGTGCTGCCCATGCGCTCGTTTGAGCTGGGCTTTCGACTCGGGTAGGCGTCGCCACCCGATGGCGGCGGCGCGGTTCTCCGAGGTCGAGTGCCTCCGCGGCCTCGCCATCGCGCTGGTCGTGGCGCACCACGTCCACGGGCTCGTCTATTGGATGCAGCCGACGGCTCTCGTGGCGCTTCCCGGGCCGATGGCTGCCGCGATGCTCGCCGGCTACACCGGCGTGGACCTGTTCTTCGTCCTGAGCGGCTTCCTGCTCTCGCGCCCGTTCCTCGCGGAGGCTCGGGGTGGGCGGGTGGTGTCCCGCCGTGCGTATGGGTTGCGCCGTGTGCTGCGGGTGATGCCGCTCTACGCCGTGGCCGTGGTGGTGGCGAGCATCGACCTCGCGGAGCGGCCCATCGACGTGCTCGACGGTCTGCCCTACCTCGCGTTCCTGAACGCGCTGCCGGGTGTCGCGCGGCGTCTCCACCCACACAGCGACCCGTGGTGGAGCCTCGCGACGGAGGCGCAGTTCTACCTGCTGCTGCCGTTTCTCCCGCTCGTGCTTCGCACGCCGCGGGGTCGTCGCGTCGGACTGGTGCTGCTCGCGGCCTATGCGGGTGTGTACGCCGCGCTGTCGCTGCACTGGCTCCGTCCGGCGACGCTCCCCGGTGTGCTCGCGCTGGCACAGTCGGTGATCGGGCGGGGGCCGCTCTTCCTCGCCGGAATCGCGGCGGCCGCGCTGTACGATCGCGGCGTCGACGGGTTGCGCGAGTGGGCGGCACGGAACCCTGCTCGCGCGCGCCTGGCCGGCGACGGTGTCCTCGTCGGTGCCTTCGTCGGTGTCCTGGCCCTACTCAGCTGGGCGGCCCGTCGGGACTACGTGACCCGCGAAGCGGTGTGGCCGCTCTGGCACGTGCCCGAGGGAATCCTGTGGGCAACGGTCCTGCTCGGACTCCTGCTGCTCCCCGGGATGCTGAAGCCGCTCCTGGTCAACCGGGCGTGGGCCTTCGTCGGTCTGATCTCTTACTCGTTGTATCTCGTGCACATGCCGGTCGTCTTCTACTTGCGGAGGTTCACGATCCGCAATTGGCCGTGGATATTCCCCTCCAATCAGGGGACCTGGTTCTGGACCCGCGAAGCGCTCGTCGCGGCGTCGCTGATCGTCGCCGCCGCAGTCGTCCTGTCGACGACTACGTACTTCACGATCGAGCGGCCGATGCTGCGGCTGAAGAGCCGCCTCCCGGCATGAGCGCGGGGACTCGCCGTCCCACCGCTGCCTGCGCTACTCTCCGCCGCCGATGACGCCCGCCTTCGCGAGCTTCGGCGCCCAGGCGCTGCACTACTTCCAGCGCGAGCACGAGGCGCCGTTGCGAGCGTCGCTCGACGTCGCGGCGGCGTGGCGTGGCCGCGAGATGGCGGCGCGCCAGGACTGGATCGTCCGGCTCGGCGCCGACGAGGTCGCGGAGCTCGAGCGGGCGTGCGCCGCCGTCCAGGCGCGCGGCCTCGCGCTCGGCGAGGTGCGGCGCGAGGACTTCCCGCTCGACGCGCTCGGCGGACGCATCCGCGCCTGGGCCGACGAGCTGCTCCACGGCCGCGGCTTCCTCCTAATGCGCGGCCTTCCCGTCGCCCGCTGGGGCGACGAGACCGCCGCGCTCGCGTACTGGGGCATCGGCCAGCACCTCGGAAGACCCGGCGCCCAGAACCCGGAGGGCGAGCTCCTCGGCCACGTCGTCGACACCGGCGAGGACGCGGCCAATCCCTTCGTCCGCCGCTACCGCACGGCGGGGGACATCCGCTGGCACTGCGACCTCGCCGACGCCGTCGGACTCCTCTGCCTGCGCACCGCCCGCCGCGGCGGCGCGAGCCGAATCGTCAGCTCGGTGTCCGTCTACAACACGCTCCTCGCCCAGCGCCCCGACCTGGTCGATGCGCTCTACGAGCCCTTCCTCCTCGACACCCGGGACGAAGAGGGGAAGGGCCGTGCCCCGTGGGTCCCGGTCCCCCCATGCCGCTTCGCCCACGGCACGCTCCGCACCTTCTGGCACGGCGACTACTTCCGCTCCGTGGAACGCCACGCCGAAGCGCCCCGTCTCACCCCAACGCAGCGCGAGCTCCTCGAGGTCTACGAGTCGATCGCCAACTCGCCCGAGCTCTACCTCGATATGCAGTTCGAGCGCGGCGACATCCAGCTGCTGTCGAACCACCTCGCGCTACACGCGCGGACGGCGTACGAGGACGACCCGGACCGGGCGCAGCGCCGCCACCTGCTGCGTCTGTGGCTCTCGCTGTAGACGGACTCCCGGCGGTGACGAGAGCGGCGCCTGCGCAGACGAGTGATCGACAACCGCTGCGCGGCGAACCTGCTCCGCCCAGTCAGGGACAGGAGATTGGCGCGGCTGGGCACGCGGCGGGCGCCGCCGCGCTCCTGCCGAGGAACCGCCCCTCGGTGTCGACCAGAGGGCTGCCGAAAACGGCGCAGTAGCCCGTTCCGCCGCTCCTGAAGAGGACGGCGACACTGCCCTGGGCCGGCTCGTCGAGCGAGTACGGGATCGGCTGCAGCGTGGCACGACAGGTCGCTTTGAGGAGCTTCCCGTCCTTGACGCGTACCGATCTGCAGGGACCATTCGCTGACGTCACATCCCGGTACGCGAACGTCGGACCGCCGGCGGGGCCGAGCGTCCGCCATGCAGCCGGGGGCAGGCCGAAACACGCGGCCTCCCCGGTCGCCGGATTGTAGACGAGGAACGAGGCGCCATCGGCGACGGGATCCAGTCCCGAGCCGGTCGAGGTATCGAGCAATGGGTCCTTGGTGCGGAAGACGATCTGTCGTTGGCTGGGATCACCACTATCCCGCAGCAGGAGCTTCGACCCGCTGATGGGCTGGGCGACGGCGGAGAACCACTGACCGAACCGCTGACCGAAGACGCCGGCGGCGCTGCCGTCCTGGCCAGTGATCGCGTTGCGGTCATTGCTGACCCACACCGCCATCATTCTTCCGGCGGCGTCGACGGCGACCGCGGGGCTCGACTGGTCACCGGTGGTGTACGTGTTGACCTGAAACTCGTCACCTATGGGGGCGCCGGTGTCGTCGTAGTGCTGGCCGAAGACGCCGAACCAGTGCCCGTCCCCTTCCGCGCTCTGCCACAACACGACGAAGCTCCCGCTTTCGCCGGCCGCCACCGTAGGAGCGGACTGTCCACCCGAGGTGTACGTGTTCACCTGGAACTCGCCACCGAGCGGAGTTCCCGAGGATGCGAGGCGCTGACCGAAGATGCCGGACCCGGCACCGTCCTGCCCGCTGCTCTGCCACACCACGACGAAGTCGCCATCGGCTCCGGCGGAAACGGACGCGTTGTACTGGAACGAGGTGGTGTGGGTGTTGATCAGGAACTGGGCTCCGACGGGCGCGCCGGTCGAGTCGTACAGACGCCCGAAGACGCCAAAGCCAGGGACGCCGGCTTCGAGGCCCGAGCCCCGCCATGTCACCAGGAAATCCCCCGTGGGGCCGACCGCCACGGCGGGATAGGACTGATCCGATGTCACGTAGGTGTTGACCTGAAACTCTCCGCCGAGAGCCGCGCCGGCTGCGTCGTAGCGCTGAGCGAAGATGCCCTGGCCGCTGCCGTCCTGTCCGTTGCTCTGCCACACGACGACGAAGTTTCCCGCGCCGTCGGCTGCGAGCGCCGCCGCGTCCTGGTTGGAGGTGGTGAAGGTGTTGACCTGGAACTCCGGACCGAGCGCGACACCCGCGGCCGAGAAGCGCCGTCCGAAGATGCCGCGATAGCTTCCGTCGGCAGCCGCCCCGAGACGCTCCCAGACCACCACGAAATCGCCCGCGTCGGCGGCGGCGACCTGCGGGAACCGGGCGCCGTTGACCACGTTCGCCTGGAACTCGGGGCCGAGGGGGGCGCCGGACGATGCGTATCGCTGCGCGAATATCCGGTAGCCACTCGTCTCGTCCGTCCACGCGACGACGAAGTTCCCAGTGCCGTCCGCCGCCACGGCCGGAGCGAACTGATCGTCGGTCGTGTAGGTGTTCACCTGGAACTCGGGTCCGACGGCCGCGGGCTGGGCCCCCGCAACCACGGGTACGAGGCAGGCGAGCGCAACGAGAAACCAAGGACGTCTGGTCATTCCGCGTCCCCGTCGGGCACCTGCTGCCTAGTGCAGGTCGGCGGCGGGTGTCAAACCGAAACCGCGGAGTCGGCCTCGCTCCCCCGCCGAAACGAAGCGCCCGTTACTCCGACTCGCGCAAACTACGCAGCCGCGACACGAGCCGCTCGACGCCGGAGCCCGCGAACGACTTCCACCGCTCGCCGCCGCGGTAGATCTGGTTGAACGGCAACGTGTCGAGCTCGGCGAGCCAGGGACTCGCCTTCTTGAACTCGAAGAGGCCGCCCTTGTCGAGGATCATCTTGCCGAAGCGGACGTCCTTCCACTCCGTGTCGTCGGCGAGGAACTGCTCGAGCTCCTGCGTCCAACCCTGACAGGCCGCGCAGTCGCTCTTGCCGAGCATGAGCACGGCGACGGGGGCCTGGAGGAAGTCCTTCCAGTTGCCCCCGTCGATCTGCTCGAGCCGTGTCGTCATCCGACGAACTTGTCGCCCTTCTTCCAGTCCGCGCCGCAGAGCCCGCCGCTCTGGAACGCCTGCACGGTGCGAAGCGTCTCGTGGGGGCTCCGGCCGACGCTCAGGTCGTTGACCGTGGCCGAGCGGATGATGCCCTTGTCGTCGACGATGATCGTCGCGCGGTAGGCGACGCCCTGATCCTCCTTCAGCACGCCGAAGGCGCGGCTGACGGCGTGGTTCGTGTCGGCGATGATCGGGTGCGTGATCTCCTGCGGGAACGTCTTCCGATCCGCGAACCACGCCTTGTGCGAGAAGAACGAGTCGGTGCTGACGCCGATCACGGCCGTGTTGTCGTCCTTGAAGTCACCGGCCAGCGTCTGGAAGCCTTTGATCTCCGTCGGGCAGACGAAGGTGAAGTCGAGCGGGTACCAGTAGAGGACGTGCCACTTGCCCTTGAAGTCGGCGTTGCTGAGCATCTTCTGCTCGCCGTTCACGTAGGCGACGGCCTTCCAGGCCGGCTCCGGTTGTCCAATCAGTGTCATGTGCCCTGCCTTTCGTTGGGGTGGGGGCCCTACCGTATTCATCCGCGCTGCCGCGTCAATAGTCCCCGTCACTCGCCGAGGTAGCCGAGCGCCCGCAGGCGCGCCGCCGTCTCGGCGTCGGCGGTGATGCCCGGGCCCCGCGGGCCGAGGTGCGCCGCGAGCGGGCGGCAGGCCTCGCGCCAGCGCGTCAGCTCCGCGCGGAGAGCTCCCAGGGCGGGCGGGCCGGACGGCGCGAGGTCGTGCTCCTCGCCGGGATCGGCGCGCAGGTCGAAGAGCTGCTCCCTGCCGCCGTCGACGATGTAGGCGCCGTCCCCCTGCCGGATGCTCTCGAAGGTGCGGCCGACGGTCTGGTTGCTGTACTCGCTCATCGCCGGCGGGGCGGGGAGGGCGGCGCCGTCGTGCAGCAGGGGTGCCAGGCTCCGGCCCTGGAGCCCGGCCGGCGCCGGGACGCCGAGCAGCTCCAGCACCGTCGGCATGACGTCGAGGAGTCGCACCCGGTCGGGGATGCGCCGCCCCGCCGGCACGCGGCCGGGGAAGCGCAGGACGAGCGGAACGCGGAGGGTGCCGGCGTAGAGATCGTCGTGCAGATAGGCGCCGTGCTCGCCGAAGGCCTCGCCGTGATCGGAGGTGAAGACGACGAGCGTGTCGCCGGCGAGGCCGAGCGTGTCGAGGCGATCGAGGAGCGGGCCGAGCGTCGTCTCGTCCATCGTGCGGATGCCGGCGTCGTAGAGGGCCGAGAGGGTGCGCCGGGCGCCGGTGTCGGCCGGGGAGATCCCCTCCCAGAAGACGCGATGCGCGCGGTCCCAGCCGCCGCCCCGCTGGCGCAGCCGCTCGACCCGCTCGAGGAGGCGCGCGTCACCGTCCTGCACGAACTCCGCCTGCCACCGCGGCGGCGGAAGATACGGATCGTGCACCTGGTAGGTGTGGAAGAAGAGAAAGAAGCGGTGTCCCCGATGGGCGTCGAGCCATGTGAGCGCGCGCGCGAGCTGTTGGCTGTGCCGGTACACGTCGAAGCCGTGATCGAAGCCGCGCGACCGATGCACGTTGCCCCCGCCGGTGAACGCCGCGGTGTCCCATCCCGCAGCCTTGAGGACCTCGGCGAGCGTATGGACCGCCGGGTTCAGCACGTGCCCCGCCTGGGCCGCGTCCCAGAGCTCCACGCCGTGGACCGAGGGATACAGCGACGTGAACAGCGTCATGTGGGACGGCGTCGTCTTCGGCGACTGGCTGTAGACGTCCTCGAACAGCGTGCCTTCGCGGGCGAGGCGCGCGTCCAGCGTGGGGCTCGTCGGCCGCGCGTAGCCGTAGGCACCGAGTCGGTCGGCGCGAAGTGTGTCGATGGAGATGAGCAGCAGGCTCGGGCCGGCGGCCGTCCGCCAGCGGTCGAGCGCCGCCCCCGCGCCGAGCGTCGCGAAGAGCGCGAGCGTCGCGCCCGCGGCGCGGACCCCCGCGGGGCGCGCGAGATCGGGCAGGCGCGGGAGCCGGCGCCGCAGCAGCCCGAGCAGTGCCACGACGGCAAGCACCGCCGGCGCCGTGAACGGCACGAGATGGATGAAGCGGTCCCAGAAGGCGACGCCCACGAGGCGCCAGTATCCCGCGGTGATCCACTCGTGCGCCGCCGCATCGGCGAAAGCGACGCCGGCGGCGATCACCACGGTCGCTCCGAGCGCCACGGCGACGGCGACGATCGCGTGGCGCCAGAGCACGGCGGTCGCCGCGCGAGCCATCGAGGCGCGTTTCTCTAGCAGAGCCGTCCGGCGCCTGCACGCAGCCGGCGGACGCGGTCGCCGCGCAATACCATTCTCCGCGCGTCCGCGCGCGGCCGAGCGCCAGCGAGCCGGGGGAGAGGGGGACAGAGTCCCCCCTAGGATCTAAATTCTTTCCACCAACGCGCGCCACCGATCCGGCTCGGCCTCGCCGCCCTCACGTGCGCTCGCGATCTGGAGCACGACGTCGCCGCGCGCGTCGAAGAACTCGTAACGCTGCGTGACGCCGCCGAAGAACGGCGCGCGCACGAGCCACGCCGACGTGACGCGATCGGCCCGAACCTGAAGGCTCACGTCGAGCGCCCGCGCGTTCAGCCAGCGTCCCGAGCTGTAGACGCGCGGCAGGGGCCCCCGATACACCTGCGCGGCGCCGCGGTTGGCCACGGTGACCGTGAGCGGCATGCCTTCGATCGCGGCGCAGCGGAGGACGCGCGCGAGCGACGTACACGAGATGGGCACCGCCCACCGCGGACCCACGACGCGGAACGCCTGGATGAGGGTCGTCTGATGCGCGTCGAGCAGCAGATCGATCCCCTCGTGGCCCTGGAGGGCGGCCCACCCCGTTCGGAGCGTCGAAGCGTCGATCGCCGCGTCGGGACGGGTTCGCCCGGGGACGGACGGGGGCAGATGCTCGCCCGGCAGCTGCACGGCGTGGGCATGACGGTGCACCAGCTCGTCCCAGCCCGCGTCGCGGCTGCCGTCGGGGAGGAAGATCTTGTGCACCGCCGTGCCGCTGCGATCGTAGAACGCGAGCTGCCGCACACCCGCCTCTTGGAACGCGTAGCCGAGGAACCAGCGATCGCATGCGAAGCGAACGTCGATTCCGTCGCCTCCGCGGGAGCGGAGCAGATGCGCCGGGTACGTGCCGCGCTCCTCCAGGATCGAGCGCGCGGTGCGGGTCTGGACGACGACGCGTCCGAGACGAGAGACTCCGGTGAGGAGCGGCGGCCACGGCGAGCTGAGTCGCAGCGTTTCGGCGCCGCAGCCCGTCGCTATCAGCTCCGCCTCGCTGACGCCGAGCGCGAGCGCCGCCTCACGTGGACGGATGTTCGGCTGCGCCGTTCTGAGCGCGTCCCAGGCATCCCGCAAAGCACCTGGCGGCTGGTGGCAGAGCGCATGCGATCGCGGCGGCATCGCGTGCCCTCTGCCCAAAACGCGTGCCCGATCGGCGCGTCTAAGGGCGCGAATTTCCGATCGGCCGTTGCGCGGCGATGCTGCAGCCACGCCCTGTCCCCGCAGTCCTGCACGATGCGGGTGCAGGGCTCCCAGGCGACGGACGCTCAGGCGGGCGCGCGCAGATGCCATGCCTTCGGGGCGAGGAAGGCGCGGATACCGTCGGCGGCGAGCGTGGCGCCGACGCCGGAGTGGCCGCGTCCGCTCCACGGCAGCCGCGGGCTCACCCGGTCGCAGCAGTTCCAGTAGGCCGTGCCGACGCCCACCTCGGCGAGCAGGCGCTCCGCGCGGGCGCGGTCCGCGGTGTAGACGGCGGCGGTGAGGCCGTAGTCGGTGTCGCGGACGAGCCCGAGCGCCTCGGCGTCGTCGGCCACCGGCATGAGGCCGATGACCGGCCCGAAGGTCTCCTCGCGCATCACCTGCATGCGATGGTCGACGTCGACGAGGACGGTCGGGGCGAAGAAGTGGCCGGGACGGTCGACACGCGCCCCGCCGACGAGAACGCGCGCGCCCTTCGTCACCGCGTCGTCGACCTGGCGCCGAAGCAGGTCGATCTGCGGCGCGCGCCGCGCCAGCGGGCCGATGTAGGTGGCGTCGTCGAGCGGATCGCCGAGCCGGAAGCCACGCACCGTCGACACGAACGCGTCGAGGAAGGGCTCCCAGATGCGGCGCTGCACGTAGATCCGCTCGACGGCGCAGCAGCTCTGCCCGGTGTTGTAGAACGCGCCGTCCGCGACGGCGGCCGCCGCGGCGGCCGGGTCGACGTCCTCGCAGACGTAGACCGGGTCCTTGCCGCCGAGCTCGAGCTGGAGGCGGATCATGCGCGGCGCCACCGCCGCGGCAATGCGCGCGCCGGTCGCGTACGAGCCGGTGAAGAAGACGCCGTCGATCGGCTGTGCCACGACCGTCTGGCCGGCGGCGCCGTCGCCGAGCACCGCCGTGAAGACGCCGTCCGGGACGCCGGCCTCGCCGAGGAGGCGGGCGATCTCGAGGCCCGTCAGCGTCGCCAGCTCGCTCGGCTTGTAGAGCACCGCGTTGCCGGTGAGGAGGGCGGGCACGAAGACACTCGCGCCGACGAACCAGGGATAGTTCCAGGCCGACACGTTGGCGATGACGCCGAGGGGCTCGCGCCGGATGCGCTCCTCGAGCCCGGCCTCGCGATGCACGACCTCATCCGCGAGCACGTCGGGGACGTGCGCGACGAACCACTCGATGCGATCGAGGAGCGCCGTCAGCTCACGCCGCGCCTGTGCGATCGGCTTCCCCACCTCCTGCGTCAGCGTCCGCGCGAGGGGCTCGATGCGTGCGGCGACCAGCGCGCGGAAGCGGCCGAGGACGGCCTGGCGATCGGCGAGTGGCGTACGCGCCCATGCGGGCTGGGCCGCGCGTGCCTTCTCGAGCTTCGCGGTGATGGCCGCCGCGTCGTCGTCGGCCACCTCGCGCAGCACCTCGTCCGTCGCCGGGTTGATGATGCGCATCGGGAGCCGTCCTTGTCCCCGGCGCGCCCGCGACGGTCAAGCCGCCATGTCGAGCGCTGTGCCGTGTGCGCATCTGGAGTCATGACGCGCCTTGCCGGATTCTCGAAGACAACCCATGACGTGGGATGCGGAGCAGGGGCGCATCCGGCTGGCGGGACTGCGCTGGCCGTTCGGGCCTCTCATCGGTCTCTTGACGGCCGCGACGGCGTGGCCTGCGGCGGGCTACGGCGCCCTCACCATCACCGAGGCCGGCCGGCTCGTGGACGCGGGAACCGTGTGGGTGTTCGGCTGGCCCTTCGTCGCGCTGCTCCTCGTGGCGACCATGATGGCGCAGCTCGCGCTCGGGCTCGGGGAGCCCATCGGTGTGCCGCCCGTGCTGCCCGCCATCGGCGCGCTCAACCGCGTGCTCGCCGATGCGGCACCGAACCCGAGGGACGTGGGGGAGCTCCGCGCGGCGCTCCGGGCGGCGGTGCGCTTTCCCGTGTGGATCGCGTGCATCGGCCTCGTGCTCTGCCTGCCCGTCATCTTCGGCGTCGCCGCGCTCGAGTATCGCGCGGCCCCGGCGGGGCTCGACAGCTTCTGGGTCATCGTGCGCGGCGGCGTGCACGCGAGCCTCCTCTACGGCGCCGCCGCGTTCGCGCTCGCGGAGCTCCTCGTGCGGCCGGCGTGCCGGACTCTCCGGCGGCTCGCGGCCGAGCGGGGGCTCGACGTGGACGACGGGTTCGTCGTCCCAGTGACGTGGCGCATCGCGGGCATGGCCATGCCGACCGTGGTCGCGATCATGGTGGCGATCGAGAGCAGCACCTGGATGGGCCCGCGCGGCCCGGAGCTGCTGGGGCTCTCCGCGATCGTCGTCGTGGCGCTCAGCTGGCTCTACTACGAGAACAGCCGCAGCGCCGTGCGCGAGATCGGCGAGGCGTGCCGCGACCTGGCCGCGGGCGGCGAGAGCCGGCTCGTCACGGGGAGCATCGAGGGCTCGCTCCTGGAGATGGCGCGCCACTTCAACGCCGCCGCGCGCCGCGTGGGCGCGGACCGCGCCGCGGCCCGGGCGCGCTACCTGGCGCTCTTCGACCGGGCGGCGGACGCGATCGTGCTCGTCGACCCGGAGCGCGGCATCGTCGTGGCCGCCAATGCACAGGCCGAGCGTCTCTTCGGGCGCGAGCGCGAGGATCTCGTCGGTCGCGCGTATCTCGCGCTCTTCGACGACGCCACGCGCTCGCGGCACGCGCCGCTGGCCCCCGGCGCCGACGGGCCGGGGGAGGCATTCATCACCGACGGCTGCGCGCTCACGCCCGACGGCTCGAACCGCCCCGTCGACATATCCGTGAGCACCCTCCCGATCGGCGAGCAGTGGCTCCTCCAGGTCACCGTGCGCGACGTGAGCGAGCGGCAGCGCATCGCGACGGCGCTCCGCCATTCCGTCCAGCGCCTGGACGAGCTCTATCGCCTGGCCGTCGTGCTCGGCGACCGGCCGGTGGACCTCGCCGAGCACATCGTGCGGGCGCTCTGCCAGCTGCTCGAGGTGCCGATCGCCACCGTCGAGCGTCTCGAGGGCGACGCGCTCGTCGTCGTGGCTCTGCTCATCGACGGAACGGTCACGCGCGAGGGGCGCTTCGCGCTCGCGGGGACGCCCTGCGACGCCGTGCGCGAGATGAAGAGCCACTGCGTGTTCGCAAACGCGGCCGGGCGGTTCCCGCACGACGCGTTCCTCCAGGATTACGGCATCCGGACCTATGCCGGCGTGCCGATCCTCGACCGAAGCGGCGAGCCCGTGGGCGTCGTCAACGTGATGGACCGCGTCGACCGCCCTTTGCGCGACGAGGACGTGCGGCTGCTGTTCACCTTCGCGCGCCGCATGAGCACGGCCTTCGCCGCCGAGGCCGACGCGCGCGAGCGCGAGGCACTCACTCGCCGCCTCGCCGAGCAGAACTCGGCGCTCCGCGCGGCGCAGGAGCGGCTCCTCGAGAACGACCGCATGAAGACCGAGTTCCTCGGTATGATGTCGCACGAGCTCCGCACGCCGCTGAACGTGCTGCTCGGCTATACCGGAATACTGCTCGAGTCGGAGGGCGGCGGCGGGCCCGTCGAGGCGGCGGAGCGGAGCGAGCTCCTCGGCCGTATGCTCTCGTGCGGACAGACTCTGGCGGATCTGGTGGAGGACACGCTCAGCGTGCTGCGACTCGAGGCCGGTGCCGCGGCGCTCGATCTGGCGCCGCTGGGCCTCGGCGAGCTGTTCGACGAGCTGCGGCGCCCCCTCGGCCCACCCGCGCGGCCGCAGGCCCGGCCGGGCGGAGGGGTCGAGGAGCACTGGATCGTCGATCCGGACCTCCCGACACTCGTGACGGATCGCCGGAAGCTCCGTCAGGTGGTCGGCAACCTGATCGGCAACGCCCGCAAGTTCACGGAGGCGGGCCGGATCGAGGTCCGCGCCTCGCGCGACCCCGCCGGCGACGGCGTCCGCATCACCGTCACCGACTCCGGCTGCGGCATCGCCGCCGACGATCTGCCCTACATCTTCGACCTCTACCGCCAGGCCCCCAACGGCCGCACCCACGACGGCTGCGGCATCGGCCTCTACATCGTCCGCCGCTACGTCGACATGCTCGGCGGCCGCGTGAGCTGCGCCAGCGCGCCAGGGGAGGGGACGACGTTCACGGTCCGGCTCCCGAGGAGCAGCGAGATGATGGGCACGGGGGGTGGAACGGAGCGGGGTGGCGGGCGGCGGGGGGCTCGCGCCGGACGGCCGCCGCTGCACGTGGTGGGGGCGTAGGGGAAGTTCGCGGCGACGGGCTTCGCTTCGGAGTTGCCCGTCCCAGTCTTCAGTTGAACCTCCCACGTTTCCGGCGCGGCGCTTCGCCGATGTCGAGCAAACCGTGCCTGCGCCAACCGATGCGAGCGAGCCAGGTACGGGCGGCGGCGGTCGGGGCGGGACCGAGTGTGCTCGCTAGCGGTGTGCGCCAGCCTGTGAACCAAGCGGCCGAGGACCGCGGGTCGGCCCCGCGTGCGCCCGGGACATGCTTCTTCCAGTTCTGGAGCACATAGACGAGCGCATGCCGGACCTCCCGGGGAGTCGCCAAGGTGCGCGCGTGATAGCGGTCGCCCCAGACCGCACCGCGGCGGCCGAGGACGCGATTGACGGCCTTCGCCACGCGGATCGCGAGCCCCTGCACGCCGCGCGAGAGCCTCGTCGGCCCGTCAGCCTCCACTAGCAAGTGCAGATGATCGGATTGAATGCTGAACTGGAGAAGGCGGAAGCGATTGCGTGAGGCGGCGGCGAATGCGCCGCGGACGGACCGGAAGAGAAGGTCGCTGCGCAGCGATGGGATTCCCCGTGCGACACGAAGCGTGACGTGCGCCGGGCAACGTGGATGGTGTGTCGGGCGTCGGGAGTGGGGGGCCGATCGCCGCCCAGCCGCGGGTTTCCGCCCGGAGCCCACGCGGCGTCCACCCCAGGTGTGGGCGACGAGCTCGAGTTATCGCTGGTCCGGTTTCATCTTGATATCGGCAGAGATTATATCAAGCTAGCTGACATGTCAAGGGCTCCGGCACGTCACGTTTCCGAGATTTAATGTCGCCATCCGTTGCGGAGTGATGGTGATCGTTCATGCCGACGAGGCTCGAATCGCGCGCGCCCGCGCAGAATGCATCTCTAGCCGCGGTAGTGAGTCATTTTCGGTCTGCCCTGGACCGCGGGACCCATATTCTGAGCTGGCTGCACCCAAGCTGAGCTATTACCAGCTGCCCCCCACCTGACGAACCCCGCTCCCGCCCGCTATGCTGAGCATCCCATGCGCATCCTCGACGGCCGCGTCTTCGCCTTCTTCGCCTTCGACATCGGCTTCGAGATCGACCTCGAGCATGCGCGCCGGCTGCTCGACGGGACGCGGGTGGCGGGGCTGAAACAGGATCGGCCCGCGCCGGCGGAGCTTCGCTATCCCGACCTGCCCATCGAGGTGGCGCTCGGCGAGCAGCGGCTGGGGACCGGCGCGGTCGCGGGCGTCAGTGCGCGGCTCTTCGACTTCGGTGTGGTCAGCATCGGATTCACGCTGCCGGTGCCGGCGACGCTGGCGGACCTGGCGCCGTACGGGCGCGCGCTGTTCGAGCAGGGGGGGCTGGTCACGCTCGCCGACGCTCATCTGCGGGCGCTCGTGCCGCGGGTCGCGCCGGCGGTGAAGCGGCTCGACATCGCCGATCTGTGCGAGGACTACCTCGTCTTTCAGGTGAGCGCGCTCGAGGGCGGGCCGGATGCCGCCACGGTCGTTCGTGAGGCGGGGGCCGAGCTCGCCCGGGCGCTGACGCTCGAGCCGCTGCCGCTCGCCGCCTCGTACGCCCAGGAGCTGCTCGCGACGGCGGTGACTTATGCGCCGAACGACGTCGTCCTGTCGGACTGGAGCGCCGCCTTCATCTACGACCCGCGCTACGACGACACGGTCGCCGTGCTCGAGTACCTCAACATCCAACTGCTCGAGCTGCGCTTCCAGGACCGCCGGCTCGACGCGACGCTCGAGCGCTTCGCGACCGTGCGGCGGGGTGGGGGACTCGGCGCGTTCCTGAATCCCTACCGCCAACCGGTGCGGGAGCTGGCGGAGCTCACCATGGACTCGACGCTCCTCTCGGAGCGCGCCGCGAACGCGATCAAGCTCCTCGGCGACGACTACCTGGCCCGCGTGGGGCGCCGCGCCGGCGAGCGCCTCCACCTGGCCGACTGGGCGGCGAGCATCCGGCGGAAGCAGGAGGCCGTGGCGCGCCTCTACGAGACGCTGAACGACCAGCTGGCGAACACGAGGGCCGAAGCCCTCGAGCTCGCCATCGTCCTCCTCATCATCTTCGAGATCGGGCTCTACTTCTCCGGCAGATAGCCACTACCGGCAGCGCAGCGCGCGCCCGGAGCGGCTGAACGTGCAGCGCGAGCCGTCGAAGGGCGTCTCGCCGCACTGACCCGTGAGCGCGATCGGCGCATCGACGACGAGCGTGCCCTTCATGGGGATGCGGGAGCGCGGGATGGCGAGGCTTCCGGCACGCCCGACCACCTGGAACTTGAGCGTGCCCGGCTTCCGCGTGTTGTGCCGCAGGCGGACCTTGACGATCCCGCCCGGCCCATTCGTGTTCGCATAGCGCCAGGCGTGTCCCGACTTACTGGTCTTCCATCCCGTGCCGCCGGGGATGATCACGTCGAGCCACCTGTCGCCGTTGCCGCCCGTGTCATCGAGCAGGATGCGCACGCCGTTGGCGGCCGGGTCGATGGTCGGGATGCTCGGCACGGTCATCTTGCCCTTGAATACGAGCTTGTCGTCGCCCGGGGGCGTGTCGAGGCCGGTGATGCGGATCTTCGACCGGCTCGCGAAGACGGGGACGATGTTGTTGCAGGGATCGCAGGCGTCGGTGATCCCATCTCCGTCGGCGTCCTCCCCGTCGTCGGCCTGGTCGGGGCAGCTGTCGCTCGCATCACAGACGCCGTCGGCGTCCGTGTCGGGCGAGATGACGTCGGTGGGGCAGTCGGGTCCCCCTTCGATACAGGTCTCTTCGGGATCGCAGGGACCCGTCGAGGAACGGCAGACGAAGCTCGCGAGCTGGAGCTGATCGGGCGGGCAGGCGGCCGACACGCCGCTGCAGGCCTCCGCCACGTCACACGGACCGGCGGCATCGCGGCAGGTGACCGCGGGACCGCTGAACACGTCGGCAGGGCAGGTGGCACTCGAGCCTGTGCAGTTCTCGGCCGCGTCGCACGCGTCGGTGGCCGCACGGCAGACCTCGGTCGCCGCTTTCAGGGCATCGGTCGGACAATCCGCGCCCGTGCCGGAGCAGAGCTCGGCGACGTCACAATCGCCGGCCGACGTGCGGCACTCGTCCGTCGCCGGCCGGAAGCCGTCGGCGGGGCAGGTGGTCGCCGATCCGTCGCAGGTCTCGGCGGTGTCGCAGACACCGGCCGACGCGCGGCAGGTGGTGCCGCTCGCCTCCACGGCGTCCGCGGGGCAGTCGTCGGCGCTGCCGTCGCAGGTCTCGGCGACGTCGCAGAC
>Ga0111539_10005375_pt1 | contig 16564 bp, 14 predicted proteins | sample RhiMethybrSRZTD1_FD_79667 | JGI IMG/M metagenome (GOLD analysis project Ga0111539, IMG submission 79667) | Populus rhizosphere microbial communities from Tennessee, USA - Rhizosphere MetaG P. TD hybrid SRZTD1 (version 2) (version 2) | ecosystem: Host-associated > Plants > Roots > Rhizosphere >... | reverse complement strand
GGCCCGGCCATCGTCACGGTCGAGGGGGACGGGAGCTGCGCGGCGGCGTTCGTGCGCCAGCGGCAGCGGCTGGCCGCCACCCTGGAGTCGCTGAGCGACGACGAGTGGGCCGCGCCCAGCCGGTGTGCGGACTGGACCGTGCAGGACGTCGCGACCCACCTCGTGACCGTGAACGGCTTCTGGCGCTACTCGATCGCGTCGGGCCTGGCGGGGAAGCCGACCCGGCTGCTGGTCGACTTCGACCCCAAGGCCACGCCCGCCGCGCTGGTGGAGGCGGCGGGGACGGTGCCGCCGGCCGACACGCTCGCCCAGCTGGTCGAGAGCAGTGACGGGCTGTGCGACCTCGTCGCCGGGCTCGACGACGCCGGCTGGGCGACGGTGGCCGAGGCACCGGCCGGGCTGATCCCTGTCCGCCTGCTGGCCCTGCACGCCCTGTGGGACTGCTGGGTGCACGAGCGCGACATCGTGCTGCCGCTGGGGCGTCCCGCGGTCGAGGAGCCGGACGAGGTCATGGCCAGCCTGCGGTGCGTGGCCGGGCTGGGGCCTGCCTTCGTGCTCGCGCTGGGACGGGCCACGCCGGCCACGCTGGTGCTGGAGACGACCGAGCCCGCGGGGCGGGTGGTCGTGGAGGTGGGCGAGGGCGTCGCCATCCACGATCGGCCGGTGGAGGACGCCACCGTGGCTCTGCGGGGCCGGGCCGTGGATCTGGTCGAAGCGCTGAGCGCCCGGGCGCCGCTGGCCGCCGATGTCCCCGCCGAGAACCGCTGGCTGGTGGCGTCCCTGGCCGAGGTGTTCGAGTCCGTTTGACGCCCAGGTCGACTAGCTCTCCGTGGCGCGGCAGGCACGAAACGTGCTGAACTAGGGCAGGTAAGGACGGGTCACATGCAGTAGGTGCTTGAAGAGCACTCGGGGGTGTGCAAGATTCCCCGAGGTTCTAGGCCATGCCGGGGAAGGCCGAGGGGAGATCAGCGTGGAGCGTCTTGACGCTCGGGTAGGCGTCGCGTTCGGCATCCAGTTGCCGATCCAAGCGCAGTCGACCATGTTCGCCGAGACGTGGGAGGCCGGGGCGGGCGTCGACGAGCTGGGCTCGGTGGCGCGGGTGGCCGATCGCGCGGGGTTCGCCTACGTCGCGGTGTGCGACCACGTGGCGATCCCCAAGCCCCGGGCCCCGGCCATGTCCACCACCTGGTACGACTGCGTCGCCACCCTGGCCTACCTCGCGGCGCTGACCGAGCGGGTGCGGCTGCTGAGCCACGTCTACGTGCTGCCCTACCGCCATCCGCTGGCCGCGGCCAAGCAGTGGATGACGCTCGACGCGCTGTCCGGCGGGCGGGCCATCCTCGGGGTGGGGACCGGCCACGTGGAGGCCGAGTTCGCGGCACTGGGCGTCGACTACCACCGGCGGGGCGCACTCCTGGACGAGTCGATCGACGCGGTGCGCGCCGCCCTCACCGACGAGTTCTCCGCCCATCAGGGCATCGCCTGGACCTACGGCGAGGTGGGCCAGCAGCCCCGGCCCGCCCAGGCTCGGGTGCCGATCTGGGTGGGCGGCTCGTCGCCGGCCGCGCTGCGCCGCGCCGCCGAGCGGGGCGACGGCTGGCTGCCCCAGGGCCCACCCGAGGGCGGCATGTCGGCTGGCATCGCCCGGCTGCGGGAGATGCGGGCCCGGTCCGGCCGGGCCGGCGAGCCTTTCACCGTGGGCGCGCTGTCCGGGCCGCTGTACGTCGGAGACCCGCGTTGGGACGTCGGGCGGGCGGTGCACGGCTCACCCGAGCAGATCGCGGCCTTCCTGCGGGTCCTGGCCGACTTCGGTGTCGACCAGATCCAGGTCGCGTTCCGCAGCCGGGACGTCCACGAGCTATACGACCAGCTGCGGGTGTTCGGCGCCGAGGTGGCGCCCCTGGTGACGCGCTGATCAGATCAGGCTGAGCCCGCCGTCCACCGCCAGGACCTGGCCGGTGATGTAGCTGGCCTCGTCCGACAGCAGGAAGCAGGTGGCCGAGGCCACCTCCCACCCGGTGCCCTGACGGCCCAGCGGGACCGGCGTGCGCTCGCGGGACGGGCGCCCCCGGCTGGCGAGCCGACCCAGCGGGGTGTCGATGAGGCCGGGGGCGACCACGTTGGCTCGCACGCCCCGCCGGGCGCCCTCGATGGCGACGTGACGGGACAGGCCGAGCAGCCCGGCCTTGGACGAGTCGTAGGCCGGCAGGCGGCTGCCGGGCTGCAGCCCCGCCACCGAGCTGATGAACACGAACGCGCTGCCCTCGGCCATGGACGGCAGGGCCGCCTTGGCCACCAGGAAGTGGCTGCGCAGGTTGACCGAGAAGGTGACGTCCCAGTCCTCGGCCGACGTGCCGGCCAGGCCGCCGCCCCGGCCGATGCCCACGTTGAGCACGACGCCCCCTAGCGATGTGCCCTCTGGTGATGAGCCGCCGCTGGCCTCGACCGCCGCGGCCACCACCGCGGCGCAGTCCCCCTCGTCCCGCACGTCGCCGAGGACCACCGTGGCGGTCCCGCCCGCCTCGCGCACGAGCGCCGCCGTCTCCTCGGCCGCCTTGTCGTCGCGGTCGGCGCACACCACGCTCGCGCCCTCCCGGGCGGCGGTGACGGCGATGGCCCGCCCGTTGCCCACCGGCGGCTCGTCCTCGTCGCTCGGCTGGGTGCCGGCCCCGACCACCAGGATCGTGCGGCCGGCCAGCCGGTCGGACGCGGTCACTGTGACTCCGCGGCGACGTCCGGCTCGACCTGCACGCCCAGCGAGTTCAGGGCGTAGGCGACCATGTGGTAGTGCCCGACCAGCATGGGCACCTCGATCAGCTGGCGCTCGTCGTAGCGCTCGGCCAGCGCGGCCCAGGTGGCGTCGGACAGGACCGAGTCGCGGTGCAGCTCGTCGGCCGCCCGCAGCAAGGTGGCGTCGAACGGGTCCCAGCCGGCCGCGTCCGGCCCCTCCTTGATCCGTGCGATCTCGTCGTCGCCCACCCCGCTACGCCGGGCGATCACCACGTGCTGGGCCCACTCGTACTCGGCGTCGCAGTTCCAGCCCGTGCGCAGGATCATCAGCTCCCGGTCGCGGGCCGGCAGCTTCCCGACCAGCAGCTTGCCGCCGAAGGGCAGCCAGCGGCGGAACAGGCCGGGGTGGCGGACCAGCGTGAGGAAGATGTTCACCGCGCCCCGGGTCTCGCCGCCCACTTCGCCCACCAGCTCCCGGGCCTGGTCGTCCATCTCCTCGGGGGCCAGCGGCGGGATGCGGGGTGTGCTCGGCATGGCCCGCGAAGCTAATGCCTTCGGTCCCGTTCGGAGGGAAGGACGCTCGATGATCCGGCTCACCGCCATGCTCCGCCGCCACCCGGCGCTCGATGCCGCGCAGTTCCACGCCCACTGGCGGGACGTGCACGCGGCCAAGATCCTCTCGGTGCCCGGCATCGGCGACCACGTGGTCCGCTACGAGCAGCACCCCCGGGTGCCGGACCGGCCCGGACGCTGGACCGGGAGCGAGGGGTTCGACGGCGTCACCGTCCAGTGGTTCCGCGACCTGGACGCCTTCGCCGCCATGATCTCCGACAACGAGTACCGGCGCATCGTCGGGCCCGACGAGCGGGAGCTGCTGGACCTGGCCGGCAGCGTGTACCTCCTGACCGACGAACCGCGGGTCGTCATCGACCGCTACGGTCCCGGGTCGTGATCGACCTCGCCGTCGCTGCCGTCGAGGCCGCCCTGGCCGCCGGGGCGCGCTACGCCGATGCCCGGGTCATGGTGCGCCGCCACGAGGCCATGGCCGCCCGCAACCGGGTGGTGGAGGACCTGACGCAGGCGGAGGACGTCGGCATCGGCGTGCGGGCGCTCATCGGCGCTTCGTGGGGGTTCCAGGCGACCCCCACGCTCACTGCGGCGGCGGCCCGTCGGGCGGGGGAGGGAGCGGCCGCCGTGGCCAAGGCGTCGGGCCGGGTCCCCGGGCCTCCCATGGAGCTGTCGCCCGCCCCGGTCGTGGTCGATTCGTGGTCGTCGGGCTGGACCGAGCACCCGCTGGACGACGTCAGCCTGGCCGACAAGGCCGAGCTGCTGGTGGCGGCCACCGGCGCGGCGCAGGACGCAGGGGTGGACCTGGCGCAGGCCCACTACCAGGCGTGGGACACCGAGAAGTGGTTCGCCTCCAGCGAGGGCAGCCGCATCGACCAGCACATCGTCGAATGCGGCGCGGTGGTGGACGCCACTGCGATCGGCGACGGCGAGACCCAACGCCGCTCCTTCCCCGGGGTGCGGGGCCACTACGGCACCCGGGGCTGGGAGCTGGTCCGCAGCCTCGACCTGGTCGCCGCCGGGGCGCGCATGGCCGAGGAGGCCCGGGCGCTGCTGTCCGCCCCCCAGTGCCCGGCCGGCGTCACCGCGCTGGTCCTGGCCTCGGACCAGGTGGCGCTGCAGATCCACGAGTCGGTGGGCCATGCGGTCGAGCTGGACCGCATCCTCGGCTGGGAGGCGGCGTTCGCGGGCACCTCATGGCTCGACCCCGGCCGGCTCGGCGGGCTGCGCTTCGGGAGCGAGCTGATGAACATCACGGCCGACGCCACCATCGGCGGCGCCATGGGCAGCTTCGGCTACGACGACGAGGGCGTCGCCGCCCAGGCCGTCGACATCGTGCGCGACGGCGTATGGGTGGGTGTGCTGTCGGGGCGGGACTCGGCGCCGCAGGTGGGCCTGGCCTCGGGCGGGATGGTGCGGGCCGACGGCCCGGCCCGCCTGCCCATGGTGCGCATGACCAACGTCGGCCTGCGCCCGGGCGACTCGTCGTTGGAGGAGATGATCGCCGGCACCGAGGACGGCATCTACATGCAGACCAACCGGTCGTGGTCGATCGACGACAAACGGCTCAACTTCCAGTTCGGCTGCGAGGTCGGCTGGGAGATCAAGGACGGCGCCCTCGGCCGCATGCTCAAGAACCCGACCTACACCGGCATCGGCCCGACCTTCTGGGGTTCGCTCGACGCGGTGGGCGGCCCCGAGGAGTGGATCCCCTGGGGCTTGCCGCACTGCGGCAAAGGCCAGCCGCTGCAGGTGGGCCACACCGGGCACCACTCGGTGCCCTGCCGCTTCCGGGACGTGCGCGTGGGGGTGCGGTAGTCAGGCCGACAGCTGCTCGATCAGGTCGGGCAGCTGCCGGATCGAAGTGAGCTCGTGGAAGCCCTGGCGCTCGGCGTCGGCGTCGGGGACGTGCTCCAGCTCCCAGGTGTACTGGTAGGGCAGGTGGGCGGCGTGCCCGCCCAGCTCGACCACCGGCAGCACGTCCGAGCGCACCGAGTTGCCGATCATGAGGAACCGCTCGGGCTCGACCTCGGAGGCGGCCATCACGCGGCGGTAGGTGGCGACGTCCTTCTCGGACACGATCTCGACCCGGGAGAAGCGGTCGGCCAGGCCCGAGCCCGCCACCTTTGCCTCCTGGTGGAACAGGTCGCCCTTGGTCACCACGATGAGCCGGCGCCCGGTGCCGGCGAGCTCCTCGACCACCTCGCCCACGCCGTCGAGCAGCTCGACCGGGTGGGCGAGCAGGGTCTTGCCCAGGTCGAGGATGGCGCTGATCTCGCGGCTGGTGATGCGACCAGAGGTGAGCTCGATGGCCGACTCGATGAGCGAGAGCGTGAACGCCTTGGCGCCATAGCCATAGATGGCCAGGTTGTCCCGCTCGGTGGCCACCACCCGCTCGTCCACCAGGCCGCGGTCGTCGACATAGGGCTCCACCAGGGCGCAGAAGTGGTGGTGGGCATCCACGAAGTGGCTCTCGCTGTGCCAGAGCGTGTCGTCGCCGTCGAAGGCGATCACTTCGATGCTGGCAGCACCGTTGTTGGACACGGGCATCCTCGCTGGGATGGGGGGAGCGCAGGTTAGCGGCTGCGACCCACTTTGCCGCCCCGCTTGGCTACGGTCCGGGCGATGGTCGACGCCGCCGAGATCTGCGAGAGCACGCTGGGGCTGGTGGGCGACGGGGCGCAGGCGCTGGTCACCGCCACGGTGGGCACGTCGTCGCTCACCCGCTTCGCCAACAGCCGCATCCACCAGAACGTGACCGAGGACGTGGCGCTGGTGGCGCTGACGCTGGCGGTCGAGAGCCGGCTGGCCCGGGTGACGTCCAGCCGTACCGGGCCCGACGATCTCGCCGCGCTGGTCGAGCGGGCTGCCGCGGCGGCGCGGCTGCGCCCGGCCGATCCCGACTTCCCGGGCCTGGCGCCCCCCGCCCCGGTCAGCCCGGTGGACCACTGGGACGACGGCACCGCGGGGGCCACGCCGGACCAGCGGGCCGCGGTGGTGGCCGCGTTCGTGGAGGCGGGCGGCGAGTTCGAGGCCGCGGGCTACTGCATGAGTCGGGCCACGGAGCAGGTGCTGGCGTCGAGCACGGGCCAGCGGGCCGCGGGGCGGTCATCGCGGGCCCAGGTGGACGGCATCCACCGGGCGGTGGTGGGCGGCGACCACCCGGCGGACGGTTACGCGCAAGCCACGTCGGTCCGGCTGGCCGACCTGGACGGTGCCGCGGTGGGCGCCCGAGCCGCGGCCAAGGCCGGGTCCGGGCTCGACCCGATCTCGCTGGACCCGGGGTCGTACGAGGTGGTGCTCGAGCCCAAGGCCGTGGCCGCCGCTTTGCTGTACCCCGCGTACCTGGGCTTCTGCGGCAAGTCCCACGCCGAGGGCATCTCGTTCGTGCGGCTGGGCGAGCTGCAGTGGGACCAGGCCGTCGACATCTGGGACGACGCCCTCGACGCCCGGGCGCTGGGCCGCGGCTACGACGTCGAGGGCACGCCCAAGGCCCGGCTGGACATCGTGCGGGCGGGCGTGTCGGCGGGCCTGACGCACGACCGCCGCTCGGCGCACCTGGCCGGGGTCGACTCGACGGGCCACTCCAACGGGTACGACGCCCAGGGCGGCACGCCCTCCAACCTGTTCCTGGGCGGCGGCGACCAGTCGCCCGAGGCGCTGGTCGGCGCGGTCGAGCGGGGGTTGCTGGTGACGGATCTCTGGTACAACCGCATCCTCGACCCCAAGACCCAGGTGGTGACCGGGCTGACCCGCAACGGGCTCTACCTGATCGAGGACGGCCGCATCACCTCGCCGGTCCAGAACCTGCGCTACACCCAGTCGATCGTCGCCGGCTTCGGCCCGGGCAAGGTGCTCGGCCTCGGGAACGACGCCCAACTGGTGGGAGGCGAGGGCGGCGACGTCATGCACGTCCCCAGCGTCCGCCTGGCAGGGTGGTCCTTCACCGGCAACGCCCAGGGCTGAGACGCGGGTCGCCGCCGTCGGGGCGGAGCGGAGTCGGGTGTGTCCCCTGCGTGCCGGCCTGAGCGGGCCCCGCGACGTGCTACTACAGTCTTTGCCGAAGCTTGATGGGGAGGAGCTCACTGGCGGCGCGCATGCGACGGGGTCGCGACTGCCGGGGCCAACGATGCACAAGGTGGCAACGCCATGATCGTCATAGTCGATCGGCAGGGTGCGCTCCTGCCGCCCCTGGGCTCGGACCCGAGCGCGGGCGTCCGGCTCGGTCTGCCCGAGCTGCACTGGCTCGCTGTGCGCGCCGGGGCTGAACCGGAGCGAGCGGAGCTGCCGGTTCCCAGCGAGGAGAGTAGACGGCAGCTCGAGCACGAGATCACGGCACGCGGGTGGACCACCGCGCCCAACGGCACAGAGACACCGACTCACGACTCGACGCCAGAGACCGCCGGACCGCCGGCTGGTCCGCACGAGCTGTCCACACCGATTGCGCTGGTGCTGACGTCCGCCGGGTTCACGTGCGTCGATCACGACGGCAACACCCGCGTCTGCCTGGCATCGCGTGAGCTCGCCAGCATCACGAGCTACACGGTCGCGCGGGATCTCGATGAGGCGATCCAGGACCAGGCTCGCCGTCTCGGTCCCGGCGCGCTCGACAGCCAGGAGTTCGGCCGTCTCGCCGCCAGGCTCGTGAGTGCCGGTCTCCTGGTCCTGATGGACGAGGAGGCTCGGCGGCGCACGGAAGGCCGCGCCGTTCGCGAGTACCGACGGGGCATGACGCTGCTGCGTCGCCGCCAGGAGGAGGTCGACCGAACGCTCGAGCGGCTGGAGCAAGAGGAAGCCCAACGGCAACGCGAGACCGGGCAGGTGCGAACGAAGGTCGTGTCGGTGAACAGCGAAGGCATGCCCCTGCTCTCGCTCGGATTGGTGATGGGCCACGCCGCGAGCGTCGACGGTGGCCGGCTCAGCCAGACCTACCAGTTCGTCCCCGACTGGTGCGACCGGACCGTGCCCGGGCTGACCGGCGACGAGCCACCCGCCATCTACCTCTTCTCGGACTACATCTGGTCTCACGCGTGGAACGTGGAGAGATCTTCGGAAGTCAAGCAGAAGAGTCCACACAGCTTGACGGTCCACGGCGGGCCCAACACGCCCAAGTACCCGGCGGACGTCGAGACCTTCTTCGCCATGAACCCCCAGGTTGACATCGCGGTCCACGGTGAAGGCGAGGAGACGTTCGCAGCACTGCTCGATGCGCTCCAGGGCCAGTTGGGCGATGGTCCGCCACGCCTTTCGGTCTTGCGTGACGTGCCTGGCCTGACGTTCCGCGATGGAAACGAGATCGTGCACACGGGTAAGCGTGACCGCATCGCCGATCTGGATCGCATTCCTTCGCCCTACCTGACGGATCTCTTCGAGTCCGTGGGCGATGTCGAGACCACGCTGATGACGATCGAGACGAACCGCGGCTGTCCCTATGGTTGTGCGTTCTGCGACTGGGGTTCGGCCACGCTGTCCCGCATTCGCAAGTTCGACCTGGACCGCGTCTTCGCGGAGCTCGAATGGTGTGCGAAGCACAAGGTGCGAACCATCTTCTGTGCCGATGCCAACTTCGGCATCTTCCCTCGCGATGTAGACATCGCTCACAAGATCGTTGAATTGAACAAAGAATATGGCTATCCCAAGGTTTGGGAATCCAGCTACGCCAAGAACACCGTCAAGCATCTGCGAGAGATAATCGAGATCCTGACCCAAGGTGGGGTGCTGTCGACCGGAACACTCTCGCTCCAGTCGGTCGATCAGCCAACCTTGGATGCCATTCAACGTTCGAACATCAAGGTGGAGAAGTACGACGACCTGGCGGTCGAGTTCGCCAAGCAGGGACTGCCGCTCGTCGTCGAGCTCATGATGGGCCTGCCGGGCTCCACTCTGCAGTCGTTCATCGCGGACCTACAGCAGACGATCGACAGAGAGGTGAGGGCGCGAGCCAATCCCACCGAGGTCCTGATGAACAGCCCGATGAATGCCCCCGACTACCGGGAGCAGCACCAGATAGAGACGCTACGTCCGGTCTACCACGACTGGACCACGAAGAATGGTGTGCGAAAGAAGGCGCTGGTCATATCGACCTCGACCTTCACCCGTCCGGACTACGACCGGATGGAGCGATACCGGCAGGTGTTCCTGCTGTGCGAGAACTTCGGTGTCCTTCGCCAGGTGTCGCGGTTCGTCCGGCAAGAAGCCAACTTGCGGGAGATGGACTTCTACGCCCGTCTCGTGGACGATGTGGAAGCCGAGCCGTCGCGGTGGCCGACGATCGCGTTCACGTTGAACGGGATGATGAGCTACATGGTGCCGCCGGCCGGGTGGCGCACGTTCATCGACGAGATCCGGGACTACCTGGTGACCGAGATCGGCATCCCGGAGAGCAGCGCGCTCGACTGCGTGCTGGCTGTGCAGCATGCGCTGCTGCCTTCACCCGATCGGAGTTTCCCGTATCTCGTGAACCTCCAGCACGACTACGCGGCCTGGCATGAGGAGATGCGGGACGCGAAGCAGAACGGAAGCGCTCAAGACTGGGCGACCGCGGTTCCGCGCCTTGGCACCTTCGGGCCGGGGGTGTTCGAAGTGGACGACCCCCAGTCGATCTGTGTGTTCGGCTTCGGGATGTCGCTCGTGTTCGACGGGGAAAGCGACTGGGAGCTGGCCTCCCCTGTCGCGCGTCCCATGCGCTTCCGCCACACGGTCTACGGCTGACGAACCAACCATCAGACGCCGGGGGCTAGCTTCGCCCTCGCGCTGCCGGCGGCGGTATCGTCCCGAACTCATGTCGAGGGGAACGTCGCGTTTCCGCTGGGGCCTGGCGGCGTGCGCGGCCGGGGCGGCCGTGGTGCGCCTCGCGGTCTACTTCCGGTACTACCGCGGGGCGCCGTTCGGGTTCAACGACGCGCCCTACTACAGCCAAACGGCCACCGCGCTGGCGCACGGGCACTGGTTCGTCCTCGACGGGCAGCCGGCGGCCGAGCACGGGCCCATCACGACGTTGCTGGTCGCCCCGGTGAGCTGGATGGACTCGCCCGAGGACTGGCAGCGCCTGGTCACGGTGGTCACCGGCGTGGCCGTGGTGGTGGTCATCGGCCTGGTGGGCCGGCGGCTGGGCGGTGAGCGCGTCGGCCTGGTGGCCGCGGCCCTGGCCGCCCTCTATCCGGGGCTCTGGCTCAACGACGGCCTGGTGATGGCGGAGAGCCCGGGCGCGCTGGCCGTCGTGGTGTGGATGCTGGCGGCGCTGATCTGGCGGGCGCGGCCGACCCCGGGGTGGGCGGCGGTCATGGGGGTGGCTGCCGGCGTGGCGATGCTGACCCGGGCCGAGCTCGGCGTGCTGATGATCGCCGGGGTGGTGGCCGCCTGGTGGCTGGGCGGGGACCGGCGGTGGCTTATGGCGGCCCTGGCCGCGGCGGGTGGGCTGCTGGTGCTGGCGCCGTGGGTGGCGTTCAACGTCGGCCGCTTCGACCGGACGGTGATCCTGTCGACCAACGACGGCACGACGCTCCGGGCTTCCAACTGCGACGCCGCCTACGAGGGCCGCGCCATCGGGAGCGCGGTGATCAAGTGCCTGGTCATCGAGCCCGAGGTCGTCGGGATGGAGACATCCCAGCGCAGTGCCCGGTGGCGGGCGGACGGGATCGAGTACGCCCGCGACCACGCCGGCCGCGTACCGGTGGTGGTGCTCGCCCGGCTGGGCCGGTCGCTGGACCTTTTCGGCCTCGGCTACCAGGTGGACGAGGACGTGCGGGAGGGGCGGCCCCGCCTGGGGTCGTGGGCGGCCATCTTCTCGTTCTGGGTGCTGGCCGCGCTGGCGCTGGTCGGCCAGCGCCGAGCGACGCGGTTCGGGCGCTTCGTCCTGTGGACCCCGGTGGCGGCCGTCCTGCTGACCGCGGTCGCGTTCTACGGAAGCCACCGCGTCCGCGCCGCGCTGGAGCCGTCCGTGGTCCTCGGCGCCGCCCGGGCGGTGGTGGCGCTGGCCGAGCGGTGGCCGTCTACCGGTCCCGGCGCGCACACGGTCGCGGCCGGCTCCGAGCCCGGCGGGGAGCTCGACCCGGCGGTGAGTGTCACAGCTCGTCGATAGGGTCCCGGTGATGACCGATCTGGTTGTGGGCGACGACGGGCGCAGCCGCTGTGCTTGGGGCGTCAGCGATCCCCTGTACGTCCCCTACCACGACGACGAGTGGGGCCGGCCGCTGCGTGACGAGCGCGCCCTGTTCGAGCTGCTGACGCTGGAGGCGTTCCAGTCCGGGCTGTCCTGGCTGACCATCCTCCGCAAGCGGCCCGGCTTCCGGGCGGCGTTCGACGGCTTCGACGTGGACAAGGTGGCCGCCTACGGCGGTGACGACCGGGCCCGCCTGCTGGCCGACACCGCCATCGTCCGCAACGTGGCCAAGGTCGACGCCACCATCGCCAACGCCCAGGCCACGGTGGCGCTCCACGACCAGGGCCGCACGCTGGGCGACCTGGTGTTCTCCCACACCCCGCCGGCCGAGGAGCGCCCGGCCGGCCGCTACCACGCCCTCTCCGAGCTCCCGGCCGCTACGCCGTCGTCCGCCGCGCTGGCCAAGGAGCTGAAGCGCTCCGGCTTCCGCTTCGTCGGCCCCACGGTGGCCTACGCCTTCATGCAGGCCGCCGGCGTGGTCGACGACCACCTGGAAGGCTGCTGGGTGGAGGCCTAGCGCTACCAGAGCTGGTCGGTGTAGCGGTCCGTGCCGGGCACGGTGGGGATGAAAGGCGAGGCCCAGCGCACCGAGCCCTGGCCGGAGGCCGCGACGGCGGCGGCGTAGTGCTCGACATCGGACCACCACTGGCTCGGCTCATCGTCGGCGAACCACAGCTGGAGCTCGCGGCGCTCGACGCCCTCGGTGCCCGGCTGCGTCACGGGGGCGTCGGCCGGCATGGGCACGGCCCGGAAGCTGAGCACCAGGGCCACCGGCGAGCCCGCGGACAGCTCGGGGCGAGGCGGCGGGTCATCGTCGCCGGCGCGCTCCACGATCACGGCCGCCAGGCCGGCGAACGGGTGGTCCAGGGCCAGCTCTGCCGGCACGCCGTCGGCGTCCCGGGAGTCCATGCCGTTGTAGAGGTACAGCAGCGTGTGGATGTGGTCGCGCTCGGGGAACATGCGCCCGTTGCGGTGCAGCCAGTGGACCTGGCGGGTCGACCAGTCGGTGTTCTCCCGGAAGCGGCCCTTGAGCGTCCAGTACAGCGCGAGGTACGAGCCGGCCCGGTCGTCTCCGAACAGCGGGGTGTCCCCGCCGAGGCGCATGTCCTTGAGGTCGCGGGTGCAGACCCAGCGCCGCCCGGCGAAATACCACGCGCCGATCATGCAGCCGGCGTAGAAGTGGTCCCGCTCGTACCAGCGGTTGTAGGCGACCTCGTGGCCGCGGTGCGGCTCGACCAGGGTGAACAGCGCGCTCCCCAGCCGCACCTCGCCGCCGAGGTCGGCGTCGACGGCTTCGTTCGCGGTCGTGCTCATTCGCTGATGCCGAAGCGCTCGAGCCCGAAGGCGGTGATGGCGTTGCCTCGCAGCAGCTTGTAGATCTCGCCGTCGTCCAGCCCGGCCTCGGTGCAGATGTCGGTGGCCACCTGCTTCGAGTTCGGGAAGGTCGAGTCGGCGTGCGGGTAGTCGGTCTCGAAGCAGATCTGGTCGATGCCCACCACGTCCCGGTTCCTGAGCCCGATCTCGTCGTCGAAGATGCAGCCGTAGACCCGCCCCGGGAGGTAGCTCGTGGGGGGGTGGGGCAGGGAGGTCCCGAAGCTGTTGTCGCTGCGCTCGGCCCACAGCTTGTCGGCCCGCTCCAGGACGTAGGGCATCCAGCCCACCTGGCCTTCGGAGTAGGCGATCCTGAGCTGCCCGAAGCGCTCCAGCGTGCCCGAGAAGATGTAGTCGAGCAGCGACCCCATGGCGTTCTGGAACGTGAGCGTGGACGACACGATGAAGGGCGCGTCGGGCGAGGTCGCGGGCATGCGCGACGACGAGCCGATGTGCATGCACACCACCGTGCCGGTCTCCTGGCAGGCGCTGAACAGCGGGTCCCAGTGGCCCGAGTGGATCGAGGGCAGCCCCAGCGGGTGCGGGTTCTCGGAGAACGCCACCGCGAAGCAGCCCCGCGCCGCGTTGCGCCGGACCTCGGCCGCGGCCAGCTCGGCGTCCCACAGCGGGATCATGCCCAGCGGGATGAGCCGGCCCCGGCCGTCGCCGGCGCACCACTCGTCGATCATCCAGTCGTTGTAGGCCTGCACGCACAGCAGGGCGAGCTCGGGGTCGCCGCCCTCCCGCTTGACGCCCTGCTCGTAGAAGGTCTGGCCGCAGAAGCGGGGGAGCGTGTTCGGGAAGCAGATCGAGGCGTCGACGTGGTTGGCGTCCATGTCGGCCAGCCGGTCCTTCTGGATCCAGCACCCCGGCCGGATCTCGTCGAAGGTGGTGGGCGTGACGTCGAGGTCGTCGAAGCCGACCGCGGCCGACAGCTTGGGGAACGGGTAGACGAGCTGGTCGTACAGCCACCAGTCGCACCATTCGCCGTCGGCGACGCCCTTCTCGTAGCTGAACACACCGCCCTGGAAGCTGAACTTGGCCCGGTCGCGCACGACGCGGGGACCGGTGTCCTGGTAGCGGGCGGGCAGCCGGCTGGACCACAGGTCGGGTGGCTCGACCACGTGGTCGTCGACCGAGATGATGCGAGGCAGGTCGACCATGGCCCGACTCTAGAACGTGTTCTAATTCTGTGCCAGCAGCCTTGGCCCGATGCGATGCTCACGGTCGTGCGCTTCGACTTCGACGAGATCTTCGGGGACGACTACCTCTACTTCTCCGAGGCACAGGTAGGCGACGAGCAGAGCGAGCGCGACACCGACGACGTCGTGCGCTTCGCTGACTTGGGCCCGGGCGACACCGTCCTCGACGCTCCCTGCGGGCACGGGCGCATCAGCAACCGGCTGGCCGCCCGGGGCATGCGGGTGGTGGGCGTGGACGCCTCCGAGCGCTTCCTGGACTTGGCGCGGGCCGGGGATGCCCGCGTCGACTACCACCTCGGCGACCTGCGAGCGCTGCCGGTGGACGGGCCGTTCGATGCGGCGGTGTCGTGGTTCAGCTCGTTCGGCTATTTCGACGACGCGGGGAATCGGGCGGTGCTGGCCGAGTACCGCCGCGTGCTGCGGCCCGGGGGCAGGCTGGTCATCGACATGCACAACCGGGACGAGATCGTGCGGCGGATGACGCCCGCGCCGTTCGGGTTCGTCACGCAGGTTGGCGAAGACATCCGGGTCGACACCAACGCGTTCGACTGCGTGGACGGCCGCATGGAGACGGACCGGCTGGTGGTTCGGGACGGGCACGTCCGGCGCAGCCACTTCTCGGTGCGCATCCCCGTCATCACCGAGTTGCGGGCCTGGCTCGGCGGTGCCGGCTTCTCCGGCGCGGAGTTCTTCGCCCGTAACGGCAAGGCGCCGTCGATCCACCGCCCGCGGCTGATCATCGTGGCCACCGCCTGACGATCTGGAAAGATCCGTGGCGATGGAAGGCGACCTGCGCGCGGAGGTGACGGCCTGGATCGAGGCGCACTGGGACCCGGACCGGTCCCTGCTGGACTGGCGCCGCGAGCTGTACGCGTCGGGCTGGGCCGTGCCGTCCTGGCCGGCGCGCTGGGGCGGCCGGGACCTGCCGCGGTCGGCCGAGGACGTGGTGGCCCGGGCGCTGGCCGAAGCCGCGGCCGTGGGTCTGCCGCTGGGCGCGGGGATGGGCCTGGCCGCGCCCACGATCCTGGCCCACGGCCCCGACAGCCTGCGGGAACGGTTCCTGGCCCCGACGGTGACCGGAGAGGTGACGTGGTGCCAGCTGTTCAGCGAGCCGGGGGCGGGCTCGGACCTGGCCGGCCTCACCACCACGGCCCGGCTCGACGGCGACGAGTGGGTGGTCAGCGGCCAGAAGGTGTGGAACACCAGCGCCCACCACGCCGACCTCGGCCTGCTCGTGGCCCGCAGCGACTGGGATGTGCCCAAGCACCAGGGGCTCACGTATTTCGTGCTGCCGATGCACCAGCCCGGGGTCGAGGCCCGGCCGCTCCGGCAGATGAACGAGCACGCCTCGTTCAACGAGGTGTTCCTCAGCGAGGCCCGGGTGCCCCGCGACCACGTGGTCGGCGAGGTGGGGGAGGGCTGGCGGGTGGCATTGACCACGCTGGCCTTCGAGCGGCGCTTCGGGGCGATGGCCCGGCCGTCGGTCGTCCCGTCGGCGGGGCGGGCGCTCGAGGAGGCGCAGGTCGAGGCGGCCGAGTTCTTCGAGACCTACAAGTGGTACCCGCAGCGGGCGGGCCGGCCCGACCTGGTCGTCGCCCAGGCGCAGGCCACGGGGATGGCGTCCGACCCGGTCGTCCGCCAGGAGATCGCCCGGCTGCACGCCCTGCAGCGGGCGAGCCGGTGGACGGCCGAGCGGGCCCGGGCCAGCCTCGCCCTGGGACGCACGCCGGGGCCGGAGGGCTCGATCGGCAAGCTCGCCCTCAGCCACGTGGCGCGCCAGGCGGCCCGGGTGCACTCCCTGATCGCGGGGGCGGATGGCCTGCTCACCGGGCCCGACAGTCCGCTGGGCGGCGTGGTCGCCGAGGTGCTGGTGTCGGTGCCGGCCCAGTCCATCGCGGGCGGGACCGACGAGATCCAGCGCAACATCCTGGGCGAGAAGGCCCTGGGCCTGCCGCGCGAGCCGGCTCCCGACCGCGACGCGCCGTTCCGCGAGCTTCCCCGCAACGCGTAACCCGCTAGCTTCCCGCCGGTGAGCGATGACGAGGTCGGAGTCGCCACCGGCGACGACCATGTGGCCACCATCGAGATCAGGCGGCCACCCAACAACTTCTTCGACGCCGCGCTGATCACCCGCCTGGCCGAGGTGACCGAAGACCTGGCCGCGGACGGGGACACTCGGGCGGTCGTGCTGTGCAGCGAGGGCAAGCACTTCTGCGCCGGCGCCAACTTCTCCCGGGAGGGCGAGGGCGCGGGCGAGACGGTGCGCCTCTACGACGCCGCGGTGCGGCTGTTCCGCCAGCCGCTGCCGATCGTGGCTGCGGTCCAGGGTGCGGCGGTGGGCGGCGGCCTCGGCCTAGCCCTGGCCGCGGACTTCCGGGTGGTGGCCCCCGAGGCCCGCTTCACCGCCAACTTCGCCCTGCTGGGCTTCCACCAGGGGTTCGGCATCTCGGTCACGCTGCCGCGGGTGGTCGGCCCCCAGGCGGCCATGGAGCTGCTGACCACCGGCCGGCGCATCGGCGGCGAGGAAGCCGTG
>Ga0111539_10005373_pt1 | contig 16565 bp, 16 predicted proteins | sample RhiMethybrSRZTD1_FD_79667 | JGI IMG/M metagenome (GOLD analysis project Ga0111539, IMG submission 79667) | Populus rhizosphere microbial communities from Tennessee, USA - Rhizosphere MetaG P. TD hybrid SRZTD1 (version 2) (version 2) | ecosystem: Host-associated > Plants > Roots > Rhizosphere >... | reverse complement strand
CGGTGTGATTCGCGACGACTGGCCGCTCGACGATCCCAAGGGACAATCGCTCGACGCCGTCCGATCGATTCGCGATGACATCCGGCATCGCGTCGAAACACTGATCGCCCACGAAGGCTGGGCAGCGTAACCGCAGCTACGAGGGCCTCTCGTGCGGATGCTTGCGCAGGTAGGCGCGGATAAACGGGCAGCGCACGACCACCGGCACGCCTGAGGCACGAGCCGCCTGCAGTGCGAACTTCGCCAGCTCATTTGCGACGCCACGTCCACGGAACGATTCCGGCACCTCGGTATGGACGAGCACAAACGAATCAGGGGTCCGCTCGTACTCCAGGAACGCGACGTCCCCGTCGAGCACCGCTTCGAATCGACTCGCCTCGCGATTGTCATGCACACGCGGGCGCGAGTTCGCCTCGACGGGAACGTCAACGCGGATGCCCGTTTCAACGGTCGTGGCGATCGGATCACTCGCCGGAAAGGTCTCCTCGAGTGCCTCTTCCAGTCTCTCCTCGTCATGACGTGTCATCGCTCACCAGCCGTTCTTCAGTGCCCGATCGTCGCGGGCGGTCCTGCTACTACTTTGACGCGCATTCGTTCGAGGAGGAAACTCGACTGGCAATCATCAAATGACGGATCTGCTATACGCGCGCTGGCAGATGGGCCTGTCGCTCGCCTTTCACATCGTTTTTGCGGTGATTGGCATGGCGATGCCGGTCATGATGGTGGCCGCGGAAGCCGCCTGGGTGCGAAGCGGGCGGGCTGAGTATCTCGAACTGGCGAGGCGATGGAGCCGCGGAACAGCCATCCTGTTCGCCGTCGGCGCGGTATCCGGCACCGTCCTGTCGTTCGAGCTCGGCCTGCTGTGGCCCGCGTTCATGGAGGTCGCGGGCCCGATCATCGGGATGCCCTTCTCCCTGGAGGGCTTCGCCTTTTTCCTCGAGGCGATCTTCCTTGGCCTCTATCTCTACGGATGGCAGAAGCTTTCGCCGCCTGCGCACATTGCCGCCGGCGTGACGGTGGCGATCGGCGGCGCGTTCTCCGGCGCCTTCGTCGTCGCCGCGAACGCGTGGATGAACACGCCCACCGGGTTTCGCCTGGTCGGGAACACGGTCGTGGACGTGGATCCCGTCGCGGCCATGTTCAATGCGGCTGCCGGTGCGCAGATCGTGCACATGCTGCTGGCCGCCTACGCGGCTGTCGGCGTGGCGGTCGCCGGAATCCACGCGTGGTTCCTGCTGAAGGATCCACTCGATCAGTTCCACCGCCGCGCGTTCACGATCGCGCTGATCGTCGGACTGCCCGCCTCGCTGCTGCAGCCGCTGGCGGGCGACTGGGCAGCCGGCGTTGTCACGCGTACGCAGCCGGTCAAGCTTGCCGCGCTTGAAGGCCAGTTCGCGACGGAAAGCCACGCGCCGCTGCGCCTGGGTGGCCTGCCGGACCCGGAGGCACGCGTGACGCGGTACGCCGTCGAAATTCCTGGCGGGTTGAGCCTGCTGGCATACGGCGATCCGGCCGCAACCGTGGTGGGCCTCAACGACGTGCCGCGGCACCTCTGGCCACCGGTCACCGCCGTGCACCTGGCATTTCAGGTGATGGTCGGAATCGGGTCGTGGCTCGCGTTGCTCGCCGTCTGGGCGGCGGTGACGCAGTGGCGGGGACGGCTGTTTGCGTCGCGCTCGTTTCTGCGCGCGATGGTCTTCTCGACCGCGCTCGGGTTCATCGCGCTGGAGGCAGGCTGGATGGTGACGGAACTCGGGCGCCAGCCATGGGCCATCCAGGGCGTGATGAAAACTGCGGACGCCGTGACGCCGATGCCTGGCCTCCGCGTTCCGTTTGCGCTGTTTACTCTCGTCTACATCGGCCTGGCGGTGGTCGTGGCGAGGCTGATCAGGCGGACCGTGCTCGAGACCGCTCCGGCAGGTGCGCGGTGATCGACGCTGGTGTCGCGCTGTCGCTCGTCCTGCTGCTGTCGCTGACCGCGTACGCGTTGCTCGGCGGTGCGGACTACGGCGGCGGCGTGTGGGACCTGCTGGCGACCGGCCGGGCCGCGGAGCGTCAGCGTGCGACGATTGCGCACGCGATCGGGCCCGTGTGGGAGGCGAACCATGTGTGGCTGATCGTGGCGATCGTGGTGCTCTTCACCGGGTTTCCGCGGGCGTTCGCGGCCGTCAGTACGTACCTCCACGTTCCGTTGCTGCTCGTCCTTGCCGGCATCGTCTTCCGCGGCTCGGCATTCGTGTTTCGTGCGTACGGCCCGGACGATCCGCGCCATGAGCGGTTCTGGGGCCGTGTATTTGCGATCGCGAGCAGCGCCACGCCGGTGTTTCTCGGCGTCGTGGTCGGCGCCATCACCGAGGGACGGCTGCCCGAGCGCCCGGATGGCGCGTTCACGCAGATCTTCGTCGCGCCATGGCTGACACCGTTCTCACTCGCGGTCGGCGCGTTCGCACTGGCGCTGTTTGCGTACCTGGCGGCGGTTTACCTGACGCTGGAGGCCGGTGACGACGACGTGCGCGCGGCGTTCCGTGCGCGGGCGCTGATTTCCAGTCTGGTTGTCGGCATCCTCGCGGCGACGGTGCTGCTGCTCGCCATCGCCGACGTCCGCCGCGCGCTGACGACGAGCGCGTGGGCGCTGCCGCTCCACGTCGCGACTGCGGCGTGCGCCGTCGCCACGTTCGCCTTGCTGTGGGTCGAGCGGTATCACGCCGCGCGTGTGACTGCCGCCGCGCAGGTGGTGTTCGTGCTGTGGGGTTGGGCCGCGGCACAGTATCCGTACGCCATCCGCCCGCATCTCACGGTCGCGGCGGCCTCGGCGCCTGCAAACGTGCAGGTCCTGCTGCTGCAGGTGCTCGGCGTCGGTGCCCTGTTCCTTGTTCCGTCGCTGCTCTATCTGTTCGGGATCTTTGGTCCGCGCGGTCAACAGGGCCGCCGCATTGCTGGGCGAATCCGCTAGTCCGTGGGCAATCAGTCGCCAGCAGCGCCTCGTGCGGGATTGTAAGAATCTTCGAGATTTCTTCGTCGACACACAATTTCGGGCTCCGATTTCCGTCTACACAGACAGGTGAACGACACGCGGCGCACCGGGCAGTGGCCGAGCCGGGAGGACGACCAGCTCACCGACGTCGTGAACCGAGAGCGGTCGCGGCTGGGCAGCTTCATCCGCCGGCGCGTGTCCGATCCGCGCGACGCTGAGGACATCCTGCAGGATGTCTTCCGCGCGCTGGTCGAGGCGAACCGGCTGCTGATGCCGATCGATCGGGTCACCAGCTGGCTGTTCCGCGTGGCGCGCAACCGCATTACCGACTTGTATCGCACGCGGACGCCGGAGCGACTCGAGCTCGAGGACCTGTTGCCGTCGCCTGACGCCGGCCCGGAGGCGGTCTACGCCCGCGCTGTGCTGCTCGAGGAGCTGGGACGGGCGATCCGTGAGCTGCCAGCGGATCAACGCGAGGTGTTCGTGGGACACGAGCTGCAAGGGCGAAGTTTCAAAGAGATGGCCGCGGCGACGGGTATCAGCGTCAACACGCTGTTGTCGAGGAAACGCTACGCGGTGCTCCGGCTGCGTGAACGGTTGCGGCAGACATACGAGGAGATGACGAAATGACCTTCCGCCCTACGGCGTAAGCCACGGAGTGTCACGATGAACATGAAACGGTTTCTCAGGTGGCCGTACATCATTCCCGCGGCGATCGTGATCGCGCCGCTGGCCGTCGCGGCCTTTGTCTTCGTCGGCGGCGGGGTCGTCATGCTGCTGTGGAACTGGCTCCTGCCGCCGCTCTTCGGCTGGCGGGAAATCACGCTGCTGCAGGGATTTGGGCTGCTCGTGCTCTGCCGAATCCTCTTTGGCGGATTCGGCGGCGGCGGCTCCGGCGGCTCGAAGCACATGACGGCTGAAGAGCGCGAGCGCATGCGCGAGCGTTTCTGCCGGACGCCGGTCGAGACGCATGCCGGGAACCCCGGCACGCCGGTGCCGTAACATTTGCTGGAGCAAATCCAATGCGTCGACATCTGCTCGTTTTCCTCATCGTCGCCACAGCCGTTGCGTCCGCGGCCGCCCAGGAAGGGAAATACCGGGCGCCGCGCACGGAAACCGGGCGCCCGGACCTTCAGGGCGTGTGGAGCTTCAACACCGGCGTGCCGTTGCAGCGGCCCGCGGCAGTCGCAGACAAAAAGGTCCTCACCAAGGAGGAATTCGAGTCACGGCGCGCCGCCATGGTGAACGCCCTGAAGTCGATCGGCAAGATTGCTCCGGTCGAGGATGTCGGCTTCGACTGGATGGACGGCAGGCTGCACGTCGAAGACCTGCGTACGTCGCTCATCACGTATCCGGAAAACGGCCGGCTGCCGGCGACACTCGACGGCGTCCGCAAAATGCCTCAAGTCGACGACTTCATCGCACTGATCGCGGATGGCAAGGGTCCACCGCCTGCGGCACTCGGCGCTCTGCTGGCGATGTTCACGGGCGGCAAGAAGGACAGCTACACCGACTTCATGATGTCGGAGCGGTGCCTCTTCGACGCGCCTGTCCCGCTCGTTCCGCAGATCGATGACAACTACGTGCAGATCGTGCAGAGCCCGGATCACCTCGTGCTCATCTCCGATTTCTATCGACGGATCATCGGGCTCGACGGCAAACCTCAGGTCGGCGACGCCATTCGCAGCTGGGCGGGTGTCTCCCGCGGTCGCTGGGAAGGCGAGACGCTGGTGGTCGAAACGCGAAACTTCAGCGACAAGCCACCGAGCTTTGCTGGCGCCGGCAACGCGCGAGACAAGGTGGTCACCGAACGCTTCACCCGGACGGGCAGCAACCGCATCGACGTGTCGGCCACTATCGTGGACGCGAAGACATTCAAGGACCGGATCGAGTTGTCGTTCCCGATGGCACTCGTGGATGCCAGTATCTATGAAGGCGCGTGCCATGAAGGCAACTACAGCCTGCGCAACTCGCTGGCGGCGGCGCGCCAGGCAGACGCGCAAAAGAAGTAATTGGCCGAACTCGACAACGCCGTAACGGTCGTGACGGGCGCCAGCCGCGGCGCCGGTCGCGCGATCGCGGCGGAACTCGGAGCGGCCGGCGCAACGGTGTATGTCACGGGTCGCAGCGTCGCTGGCGGCCCCACGACCGACAATGTCCCGGGAACCATCGACGACACGGCAGCCGAGGTCACCAGCCGTGGCGGTCGTGGCATCGCCGTCCGCTGCGATCACACGTCCGATGCGGATGTCGAAGCGCTGTTCGAGCGCGTCCGTACTGACCACGGACGCCTCGATCTCCTGGTCAACAACGTCTGGGGTGGCTACGAGGACCCGAACTGCCGTCCGCTGACGATCGCACCGTTTTGGGGTCAGTCGATGCAGCAGTGGGATCGCATGTTCACTGCCGGGGTGCGCGCGCACCTGACCGCCAGCCGTCTCGCTGCCCCGCTGATGGTGGCGCAGCGGCGCGGGCTGATTGTCAGCACGACTGCCAACGTGCGGGCGCTGCCGTACATGCGCAACCTGTTCTACGACCTCGCCAAGAACGCGGTCTCACATCTCGCCTGGGCAATGGCGCAGGAGCTGCGCGAACACAACGTCGCCGCGGTCGCCGTCGCGCCCGGTTTCATGCGCACCGAACGCATCGTCGAAGCGTTCACGCGCGCGGGAGCCGCGCACGCGCTCGACGGTCCGGGCGGCCCGAAGGAGACGCCGGCGTATCTTGGCCGCGCCATCGTGGCGCTGGCTTCCGATGCAGACGTGATCGAGAAGTCAGGTCACCTGCTGGAGGTCGGAACGCTCGCGCGCGAGTACGGCTTTACTGATATCGACGGCACACAGCCGGCACCGTTTCGACTGGGCACCGTCGCGCCGGGGTGATGCCCAAGCCGGCTCTGCCGCGGCTTGATGCGGATCAAGAAATCCGTGCTAAAGTGACGCGTCTGTTGGTCCGCCGCTTGTTCTGCCTGCGTTCTGCTAGTGTACGCTCGGAAGTTCACAAGCCCGCCGCTTCCAACGTTTCCAAGGATTGCGAAGATGCGACTTTACGTAGGAAATCTGTCGTTTTCCACTGAAGAGGCTCAACTCGAGGCGCTGTTTGCCACGGTCGGGCAGGTCGAATCCGTGCACCTGGTGCGCGATCGCGAGACCGGGCGCTCGCGTGGCTTTGGGTTCGTGGAAATGCCTGACCCGGCCGCCGGACGCGCGGCGTGCGAGACGTTCAACGAGCGGGAGTTCGAAGGGCGGCGGCTGACCGTCAACGAGGCGCGTCCGCAGGAACGCCGCGGCGGATTTTCTGATCGTCCCCGCGGCGGCGGTGGTGGTGGCCGCGGCGGACGCCGCGAATCACGCTGGTAAGCTCGGGCGCATCGACTCGACAACGCGGCGATCGAACGACCGACCGCCGCGTGCGTTCTTCACAGACGGCAACACGGCGAATAGCACTTCGTGTCGGCTGACGTGTCTGCTCACTCCCGCTCTGATTCGTTAAGCTTCCGCTTCCCCTCCGACATCGAAACACTCCACGAAGCATCGCGGGGGCCGACGCCGGGTCGTGGCGGCCGGGCTGCCTCGAGGTTCTGACTCGCATCGCTCGGCTGTAAACCAGTCGAAAAACATCACTTTCTCCTCACGCGCAATCGAGCGGCGACTGGCAGAGGGAATGCTGCCCTGGACGCACGTGTGTGGGGTGTCGAGTTATGGGTAGCTGCAGCCGACGAACGACTTTCGCCGCCGTGGCAATTGCCGCAACGACGGTGGCCTGCGAGAAACCGGCCGAGGTCAAGCCTTCCGAACCTGAGGTCTATGTTGCCGATGTCGTCCAGAAGGACGTGCCGGTGTACGTCGACCTGGTCGGCGAGACAGCGGGCTTTCAGGACGTGGAGATCCGCGCTCGCGTCGAAGGATTCCTCCAGTCGGTGAATTTCCAGGAGGGTGCATTCGTCCGCGCCGGGCAGCCGCTCTACGAGATCGACAGAAAGCCGCTCGAAGCGACGCTCGCCGGCGCGAAGGCGGATGCGGTCACCGCCGGTGCGGTTCTCAACAAGGCCGACAACGACGTCGCGCGGTATACGCCGCTCGCAGCCAAGCAGGCCGTCAGCCAGGAAGAACTCGACAACGCCCGCGCCTCGCAGGACGCGGCACGATCGCGCGTCGAGGCCGCGAAGGCGGCCGTCGAAAAAGCGAGCCTGGACCTTGGCTACACGCGCGTGATGTCGCCGATCAGCGGCCTGGTCGGCATTACGGAGGTAAAGGCCGGCAACCTCGTCGGCCGCGGCGAGAACACACTGCTCACGACCGTGTCGCAGATCGATCCGATCATCTTCCGTGTCGGCGTCAGCGAGGCCGACTATCTGCGCGTGGCCAGGCGGGGATCTGCACGCGGCGGTAAGCAATCCGATGTGTCCGGCATTCAGCTGACGCTCGCCGACGGCACCGTCTATCCCCACACCGGGCGCCTCGGACCGGTCGAGCGAGCGGTCGATCCCACCACCGGAACCCTCGGCGTGCAGATCATGTTTCCGAACCCGGACCTGCTGCTGCGCCCCGGACAGTACGGGCGCGCCCGTATCCTGCTCGACACGAAAAAAGCCGCGCTCCTGGTCCCGCAACGCGCCGTGCAGGAGCTGCAGAACCTGTACAGCGTTGCCGTCGTCGATGCCGACGACAAGATTTCGTTCCGCAACGTCAAGGTCGGGGAGCGGCAGGACTCGTTATGGGTCATCGACGAGGGGCTCAAACCAGGAGAACGTGTCGTCGTCGAAGGACTGCAGCGGGTGCAGGAGGGAATAAAAGTCGCGGCGCGGTCAGCTCCGCCCGAGGCGACCGCCACCACAGGATCGCAGGACGCCGCACCCGGACGCGACGGGCACTGAGCCATGGCGCGCTTCTTCGTCAACCGCCCGATCGTCGCGATGGTGATGTCGATCATCATCGTGCTCCTCGGCGCCGTCGCCATGCGCGGCCTGCCGATTGCGCAGTACCCGGAAATCGTGCCGCCGATGATTCAGGTCACGACGACGTTCATCGGCGCCAGCGCCACGGACGTGGAAGGGTCGGTGGCGACGCCGCTCGAGCAGCAGATCAACGGCGTCGAAAAAGGCATCTATCTCAAGTCGACCAACGCCAACGACGGCACGCTGACGCTCAAGGTCTCGTTCGAAGTCGGGTCGGATCAGGACATGGACAACGTCCTGACCCAGAACCGCGTGTCACAGGCGATGCCGCAGATGCCGCAGTCGGTGAAGAACTACGGCGTCACCGTCAAGAAAGCGCTCGCCTTCCCGCTGCTGATCATCTCGGTGAAGTCGCCGAACGGGACCTACGACAACAACTTCCTCTCCAATTACTCGACCATCAACATCAACGACGCCATCGCCCGCATCCCCGGCGTCGGGCAGATCAACCTGTTCGGCGGCAGCGACTACGCGATGCGCGTGTGGGTGCGGCCCGACGTCATTGGACGCCTCGGCCTGACCATTCCTGACATCGCCAACGCGATCGCGCAGCAGAATCAGCTCACGCCAGCCGGTCAGATCGGCGGTCCGCCGGCAGCGAAAGGAACCGAGTACACCTACACCGTTCGCACGCAGGGACGCCTGCTGAACGAGAAGGAATTCGGCGACGTTGTCATCCGGACGAACCCGAACGGCTCAGAAGTGCGACTGAAGGACGTCGCACGCCTCGAGCTCGGGACGATGCTGTACAACGCCGTCGGCCGGCACGACCGCCAGCCGGCAGCCGTCATTGCCGTCTTTCAGATTCCCGGGACGAACGCACTCCAGGTCGCCGGACAGGTCAAAGAAACGATGCAGGACCTGTCGCGCCGTTTTCCGCGCGACATGGAGTACCTCATCTCGCTCGACACGACGCTGCCGGTCTCCGAGGGCATCACCGAGATCGTGCACACGCTGCTCGAGGCGGTCGTGCTCGTCATCATCGTCGTCTTCGTGTTCCTGCAGAACTGGCGGGCGACGCTGATTCCGCTGCTGACCGTTCCGGTCTCGCTCGTGGGCGCATTCATCTTCTTCCCGCTGCTCGGTTTCTCGATCAACGTCCTCTCGCTGCTCGGCCTCGTCCTCGCCATAGGCATCGTCGTCGACGATGCAATTGTGGTGGTTGAAGCGGTGATGCATCACATCGAGCATGGGATGACACCCAAGGAGGCGACCGTCAAAGCGATGGAGGAGGTGAGCGGCCCGGTGATCGCCATCGGCCTGATCCTCACCGCCGTCTTCGTGCCGGTCGGGTTCATGGGCGGCATCAGCGGACGGCTCTATCAACAGTTCGCGATCACGATCGCCATCTCGGTGCTGTTGTCGGTGGTCAACGCGCTGACGTTGAGCCCGGCGCTGGCGGCGATGCTGCTGAAGCCACCGACCGGCAAGCGGACGCTGCTGACGCCGCTCTACAACGCCTTCAACAAAGTGTTCGGCTACACGACCGACGCCTACGTCAGCTTCTCCGGCATCCTGATTCGGAAGATGTTCAGAAGCCTGGCCTTCATCGGGATCCTCATCTTCGCCATCACGTCGCTCGTTCGGAACATCCCCGCTGGTTTCGTGCCCGAAGAGGACCAGGGATACGTGATGGTCAACGCGCAGCTGCCCGATGCGGCGTCACTCGAGCGCACGGACGCCGTCATGCGGAAAGCGGAAGCCATCCTCGAGAAGAACCACGCCATCGAGGGTTTCAACACGATCAGCGGCTACTCGCTGTTGACGTCGGCCTATTCCTCGAACATGGGATTCTTCTTCGTTCAGCTCAAGCCGTGGCACGACCGCCACACGGCCGAAGAGCACGCGAACGGAGTGATCGCGGCGCTCAACAAGAGTTTCGTGCAGGCGATCCCGGAGGCGGCCGTCGTCGCGTTCGGCCCTCCGGCGATCCCCGGCCTCGGCACGGGCGCCGGGTTCACGATGCAGCTGCAGGACCGAAGCGGCGGTGCGCCCGAGTACCTGGCGCAACAGACCGACCGCTTCATGCAGGCGGCGAGAAAGCGTCCGGAGATCGGCCGGATCAACACGCTGTACCGCGCAGCGGTGCCACAAATCTATGCTGATATCGATCGCAGCAAGGTACTCAAGTCGGGCGTGCCGCTCGCCGACGTGAATACGACGCTCGGCGCCCTGCTCGGCAGTTCGTATGTCAACGACTTCAATCGGTTTGGCCGGGTATACAAGGTCTACCTTCAGGCCGAACCCGAGTTCCGCCGCGATCCGAAGCAGCTCGGACTCTTCTATGTCCGCAACGTGAAGGAGGGCATGGTGCCGCTCGACACCCTGCTCACGACGCGGCCGGCCGTCGGACCGGAGTTTACAAACCGGTTCAACCTGTTTCGATCGGCGGAGCTGACCGGTGTGCCCGCTCCCGGGTATTCGTCCACGCAAGCGCTTGACGCGCTGGAAGAAACCGCCGCGCAGGTCCTGGCACCGGATATGAGCTATTCCTGGGCTGACATGTCATATCAGGAGCGTCGGGCTCCGGGCGTCGCCATCGTCTTCGCACTGGCGGTGTTTCTCGTGTTCCTGATCCTGGCGGCGCAGTACGAGAGCTGGGGCCTGCCGTTCAGCGTGCTGCTCGGCACGCCGTTCGCCGTATTCGGCGCCTACCTCGGCCTGTGGCTGGCGCGCACGTTCGTTTCAGAGAGCTACGTGAACAACGTCTTCGCGCAAATCGGACTGATCATGCTGGTCGGTCTCGCGGCGAAGAACGCGATCCTCATCGTCGAGTTCGCCAAGATGGAGTGCGACAAGGGCAAGCCGCTGGTCGAATCGGCGCTGCTGGCGGCGAAGCTGCGCTTCCGTCCAATTCTGATGACCGCCTTCGCGTTCATCCTCGGTGTCGTGCCGCTGCTGACGGCGAGCGGCGCCGGCGCCGAGGCGCGCAAAGTGATGGGCATGGCGGTGTTCTCGGGAATGTTGATCGCAACGATCCTCGGCGTGCTGCTGATTCCGATGCTGTTTGTCGCGGTGCAGAAGGTGATCGGGGGCGGGGCACGCGTGCCGGTCGAGACACCGACCGCAACTCCGCCGTTGACGCCGCAGCACGGCCACGGGCACTGAGATGCCTGACGCTCGTTTCCACCGGACCGTGCTGACGATGGCCACCGCCGCGATGCTGGGCGGCTGTACGGTGGGGGCGAACTACGCGCGGCCGCAAATGCCCATCCCGGCCGAGCATCGCTTTGTTCAGAACACCAGTCAGGCGGCGTCGCTGGCTGACGCGCCGTGGTTTCAAGTGTTCGACGACCCGATGCTGCAGGCCCTGATCAAGGAAGCGCTCGCCAACAACCTGGATCTGCAGGCGGCGGTGGCGCGGGTCGAAGAGGCGCGCGCTCGGGCAGGGATCGCGCGGTCGTTCCTGTATCCGCAGGTCGAAGGCGTCGCCAATTACACCGTCCGGCAGGCAACCGACTCGACACCGCGAATTACGGGAAACGAAGGGAACACGGAGCAGACTGGCGTCTACGGTTTTCAGCTGGCGTGGGAGATCGATCTGTTCGGACGAATCCGCCGACAGACCGAGGCGGCAGTCGCGCTCGCCCTGGCCAGCGAGCAGGGCCGTCGCGGCGTCATGGTGACGCTCGTCGGCGACGTCGCCACGAATTACTTCCTGCTGCGCGAGCTCGATCTGCAGCTGGAAATCGCGCGACGGACACTGGCGGCCAACGACGCCACCGTCGAGTATTTTCAGACACGGCTCGCTGGCGGTGTGTCCAATCGTCTGGAGCTCGATCGCATTCAGGCGAACAGATCGCGGACGGCGGCCACGATCCCTGACCTCGAGCAACAGACTGCCGTCGTCGAGAACGCCATTTCGCTGCTGCTGGGCCGTTCGCCCGGGCCGATTTCGCGTACGCCGCTGGCGACGACCGAAGCGACACCACCGGAGATACCGGCGGACATGCCGGCGAAACTGCTGGAGCGACGGCCGGACGTCGTGCAGGCCGAACAGCTGCTCGTCGCCGCCAATGCCGACATCGGCGTGGCGAAATCGCTGTTCTTCCCGGCGATCAGCCTGACGGGGTTTCTCGGCGGCATCAGCGGCGAACTGTCCAACTTCCTCGGATCGGATGGGGGTGTGTGGTCGGTCGGTCCGAGCCTGCTCCAGCCGATCTTCCAGGGCGGCCGGCTCCGCCGCAATCTCGAGGCGTCACGCGCGCGCTTCGACATCGCCTTTGCTGACTACCGGAAGTCTGCGCTCAATGCGTATCGAGAAGTGGCCAATTCGCTGGTGACGATTCAGAAGCTTGCCGAAGGGCGCGCGCACCGCGAGGCCGGAGTCGCCGTGTTGCAGGACGCGACGGAGCTGTCGCGCGCGCGCTACGACGCCGGTCTTTCGAGCTATCTCGAGATCCTCACCGCGGATGAGCGATTGTTCGACGAGCAGCTGCTGCTTGCACAGAACCGCGGCGCCGAACTCCGCGCCCGCGCTGAGCTCTATCGAGCACTCGGCGGCGGCTGGCAACCCTAGCAGTTTCACCCGAGGACAACTGACTTTCTCTGTGTGCGTACAAGCTCGACGGCCTCGCTTGCGCGCGTGCGTCGAGCGATCGATCCTAGGCGACGGACAAATCACGAGAGGGCCATATGGTTCAGGCCACCGAGAGTCGCAACGTCGAAGCGCACGCATTCGTCAAAGGCGTTCACGGTATCCGCTATCAGGTCAAGGACGTGGCGCGCTCCGTCGCGTTCTATACACGACATCTGGGATTCACGCTGCAACATCAACAACTCCCCGCGTTTGCGAACGTCTCCCTGGGCGAGGCGAAAATTCTGCTCAGTGGCCCTGGCGCGTCAGGCTCACGTCCCATGCCCGACGGACAGCGGCAGGAGCCGGGCGGTTGGAACCGCGTCGTGCTGAAGGTCGTCGACCTGCCGCGCTTCATCGGTGACCTGCAGCAGCAAGGAGTCCGCTTTCGCAACGAAATGGAAACGGGCCCGGCCGGTCGGCAGATTCAGATCGAGGATCCCGACGGCAATCCGATTGAACTCTTCGAACCGGCTCGCTGAGCGCGAATCCCGGGAAGGCCGCGCGCGTCGGAGGAGTGTGCAATTCAGATTCGGCTCAGAACCTCACCACCGGACCGATGGTTATCTGGTACTGCTGCACGAGTTCGCTGTTGAGGACCACGAGGCAGCCGCCGAACTGGATGGTGCCGCATGCGAACCCGCTGACTGCCGGTTCGACGAGGATGGGCAGCCACTGCGCTTCGGCACGGATGGCGAGGCGCGAGCCCAGGAACTGTTTCAGGCCGGCGCCGAAGCCGAACGAGAAGCGGGTGAATCCGTCGTGCGCCGCGCCGAGGTGCGTGACGCCAAGGCTGCCAGTCAGGAACGATCGGAGTCCTTTCACTTCCGGAATGACAAACTCGCGCGTGAAGTCCGCGTGAAACTGGTTCAGGGTGACGTCTCCGACAGCCGGTCCGATGAAAACGAACGGAGCGTCGAACCGCAGCGTTGAGGTCGCCTGCGTCCAGCGGATCTCGACGAGGGAAAAGTCGTCGAAACGGACGCCCGCAGAAAGTCCGTAACTGGTCGCATCCTTCCAGGTGGCCTGAACCTGCGCCGGCCCTTCTGGCTGAATGTCGAACGTTCCTCCAAGCCGCAGCCCGATGAAGGGCGTCACCTCGAACGACTGGATGTCCACATACTGCGCGCGCGTGGGGGTGGCGGCAGCCAGGATCGTGAGCAGCGTCACCAGCAGAATGCGCATCGGGCTACGCTACACCACAGACATCATCATTCGGTGATCGTGTTAAACTGACGGTGCCTTTCTGACAGCTGCGCTTCAGGCCTTCCGCATCAGATTCGAGTTTCCTCGCCTCTCCTGCGTTCCGTGGCCGAGCATTCCGCTCGAGCTCGCCATCAGATATTGGGCATCCCCCGGGATGCAGGAGTGATCCATGAGCACGAAACTCTACGTCGGAAACCTTCCCTACGAAACCACCGAGGCGGATCTGCAGGCGCTGTTCGAAGCGTCCGGTCAGGTCGCCTCGATCAACATCGTCCGCGACCGTGCCACCGGGCAGGCGCGCGGCTTCGCCTTCGTCGAGATGGGCGACGCCGCTGCCGCGCAGCAGGCGATCAACGACCTCGACAGGCACCCCTACGGCGGCCGCAACCTGACCGTCAACGAGGCGAAGCCGATGGCGCCGCGCGGTAACGGCGGCGGCTTTGGCGGCGGACGTCAGCGTCGCGAATCGCGCTGGTAAGAGCAGCAGCGATTCCTTTGTCCTTCAGAAATCTTCACATCCACCCGGATCTCTTGAAAGGAATCCGGGAACTCGGTTTCACGCGTCTCACACCAATCCAGGCCGAGGCTGTGCCCCCGGCCATCATTGGGCGGGACCTGCTCGCCTGCGCGCAGACCGGCAGCGGCAAGACGATCGCGTTCCTGCTGCCGGTGCTGCACCGGCTGATGGACAAGCCGCGGCGCACCACGCGCGCGCTGATCCTGACGCCGACGCGCGAGCTGGCGGCGCAGATCCTCGAGGAGTTCAACGCGCTCGCCGTGCATACGCCGCTCACCGCCGCGGCGGTCTTTGGCGGCGTCAGCATGGGACCGCAGGAGCATGCGTTCCGCAGCGGAGTGGATGTCATCATCGCCACGCCCGGACGACTGCTCGATCACAGCACGCGCCCGTACGCCAGGTTGAGCGGGCTCGAATACCTCGTGCTCGACGAGGCGGATCGCATGCTCGACATGGGGTTCCTGCCGGACATCAAGCGAATCCTCCGGCACATCCCCAGCAGGCGCCAGACTCTTTTCTTCAGCGCGACGATGCCGAAGGATATTGCGGCACTGGCGTCGGAGATGCTGAAGAACCCCGTGACGATCGCGCTGCAGCGGCAGGCGGCGCCGGCGGTCGGAATCACCCAGGCCGTGTATCCGGTGCCGCAACCGTTGAAGCCGGCGCTGCTGGTGGAGCTGCTCAAGCGCGGCGTCATGACCCAGGCGCTGGTCTTCACTCGCACGAAGCATCGCGCCAACCGGCTGGCCGACAGCCTCGTGCGCAGCGGCATCAACGCCGAGCGCATTCACGGCAACCGAACGCAGGCGCAACGGACGCAGGCGCTCGCCAGTTTCAAGAGTGGGCGCTATCCCGTTCTGGTCGCCACCGACATTGCCGCACGCGGCATCGACGTCGAGGCGCTGAGCCACGTCATCAACTTCGACGTTCCGGCGGCGCCGCACGACTATATCCATCGCGTCGGCCGCACCGGCCGCGCCGAGATGACCGGCGAGGCGTTCACGTTCGTATCGCCGGACGAGGAACCGGATCTGCGCGCCATCGAGCGTGCTGTCGGCAAGAGCCTGCCGCGGGTGACGCTGCCCGACTTCGACTACAAGGCGCAGGCCGCGCAGCTCGAGGTGCCGCTCAAGGATCGCATCGCCGCGATCCGCCAGCGGAAGCGCGAGGAGCGCGAGCGCGCCAGGATCAACGCGGCACGACGGGCGGCAGGCGCGCGAGGTGCGATCGCGCACCAGAACAGTGCGCACGCGGACGGTGCCAGAAGCACGAGACCTCACCGCGCGACGGGCTCCGCAGGTCCGTCGTCAGGGCGCTTCCGTCCCCGCGGGCGGCGTCACCGGCCGTCGTAGGATCAGACCCGGGTGGACGCGCCGCGTGAGGAATGGAAGTCGTATGGCTACGCTTGTGTTCGGAATGAACCAGTCGCTTGACGGCTACGTCGACCATTTGGCCTTTACGCCAGGCCCCACGCTTTTCCGCCACTTCATCGAGGAGACTCAGGGGCAGGCGGGCAGTGTGTACGGCCGCCAAATGTATGAGGTCATGCGCTACTGGGACGAGGAGCATCCTGAATGGGATGCGGAGGAACGCGCGTTCGCGGCAGCGTGGCGGAAGCAGCCGAAATGGGTCGTCTCGCGCTCGTTGAAGTCGGTCGGCCCCAACGCCAGGCTTGTGGCGGGTGATCTGGAACGCGCGATCCGCGAGCTGAAGGCCGAGCGCGAGGGCGAGATCGAAGTTGCCGGCCCGAGCCTGGCACGAAGCCTCACGGACCTTGGCCTGATCGATGAGTATCGGATCTACCTGCACCCCGTCGTGCTGGGTCACGGCAAGCCATATTTCGCCGGGCCCAGGCCACCGCTCCGCCTCGTGGCTACTGATCGGATTGGCGAGGATGTGATCAGGTTGGCCTACGTTCCTGCTTAGGTCAACTCGCCGCTTGGGTACTTGCCCGTGCCGCTGTCGGACCCGTCAGCGGCGCGATGGCGCGGAGCGACACGAGCAGGGCGGCCCCTCCGCTGAATCCGGCACCCGCGCACGTCAGCGTCTCAAGGCTTGCACCGGCATCGTCAGCCACGGGCTCACGCTGTTGACACAAGGCTACCGGACCGGTCTACCGTTGCTCAGCGGGCTGCATGACGAACCTCGCGACATTGCGGCGTGGGCGGAAGTCGTTCGAGCAACGAGCGTGGGCCGAATCGTATCGGCTGTTGCACGCTGCTGATCGTGACGCACCACTCGACGCCGAAGACCTCGAGCGACTCGCGATCGCGGCCTACCTGGTGGGCCGGGATGACGATTGCGAGGCGTTCACCGCGCGCGCACATCAGACATT
>Ga0111539_10005372_pt1 | contig 16565 bp, 14 predicted proteins | sample RhiMethybrSRZTD1_FD_79667 | JGI IMG/M metagenome (GOLD analysis project Ga0111539, IMG submission 79667) | Populus rhizosphere microbial communities from Tennessee, USA - Rhizosphere MetaG P. TD hybrid SRZTD1 (version 2) (version 2) | ecosystem: Host-associated > Plants > Roots > Rhizosphere >... | reverse complement strand
GCAGCCCGCGGACGGACCGGACAGATCATCGAAGGTGCTCGGGCAAAGGCCTTCGCCCGCGGTTCCTCCACTGGACGTGGCTCAGCAACTGCGAGACGAAGAGACTCTGTAGGCTGTGGCTCCACCTTGCCATGTCGCCCGCAACCGCCAGGATCTGACGGTGAGCGCGCCGCGCCACGGGTTCCGTCCCCACCCGTCTACATTGTACACACCATGGATTGGACTCGATTCCTCGTGCTCGGCGACCTGGGCCAGCAGCTCGACATCCAGGATCACGATTCTCGCATCTCCCGCATCGCGGCATCGAAGCGTGCGCGCGACTACGAACAGGACGCGCGCATCGACGCACTGGAACGCGAAGTGCTCGGGCTCGGAGCCGGCGTCGCCGCCCTCGTGGGCCTGCTGCGGGGAAAGGGCATCGCGACCGAAGAAGAGATCGGCCGCGCGCTCGACGAGGCAACGCGTCGGGCCGAGCAGAACCTGTCGGCGAAGGCCGAGGCGCGGCAGGAGGCCGCTCGTGCCGCGGCCAAGGAGCGCGCCGTGAAGAAGCTCGAGCAGATACGCCGGCGACGTGGGCACTGAGCAGCACTGATTCCGGCTGACGTCCGCCGTCGCGCAGGATCCGCAGCGACGTCCCCTGGAAGCGCGTGTCGGCGGATGGATGGCGGAGAACCGGCTACGGACGGCGGTCAGGCGATGGCAGGCACCGCTGCAACGACCCTGCCCGCAGCAATGCCGGCGGCCATCCGATCGGCATGTCGGTTGCTCGTGTAAGCGCATGCGCCATGTCCTCTCCTCGTTCCTCGCATTCACCACCTTTCGTCGCGTCCGAGCCGGATACGATGCGGCAATGAAGGGTAGCGACCTCGTGCACGACGGCGCTGCGCGCGCCGGAGTCGTTCCGTCGGTGATCACCTGCATCGGTCTCGCGCTGCCAATCACAGCACAATGCGCGACGTCGTGGTCCGGGTCGCCGCCGCCCAACCTGATCGGCACGAGCTACGCAACGTGCACGTGGGACCCCGACGGCAGCGGGCCGCTGCCGAGCAAGCTCGTCGCCGCGTACTACGTGCCGGCCCCGCCGTTCCAGGTTCGCCAGGCGATCGTCGCACTCGACACGGCGACGCTCGCGTGGTCGACGCTCGCCGCGTCGGAGTCCGCGACGATCTTCTGCATGCTGCCGATGCCGAACGGTGACCTGCTCGTCGGCGGCAACTTCGGGTTCGTCAGCGGCGCGGTCGATCTCGCGCGCTTCGACGGCACGTCGTGGAGCCAGTTCGCAACGGCAACCGACGGCACCGTGTTCGCGCTGGCACGGCTGTCGAACGGCGACATCGTCGTCGGCGGCGACTTCAACGCGATGGTTCCGTCGTGGCTGCCAGCGCGCAACCTGGCGCGCTGGGACGGCACAACGTGGCACGAGCTGGCGATGCCTGCGAGCGTGTTCGGCAACACGTCGGTCCAGGCACTCGCCGTTCTGCCGAACGGCGATCTCGTCGTGTCGACGACCACGACGACGGAGTTCGTCGTGCGCTGGGACGGCGCCGCGTGGCACTCGATGGGCGCCGGACTGAACGGCAGCGTGAGGTGCCTCACGGTACTGCCCGACGGCAGCGTGTTCGCCGGCGGTCAGTTCACGGGCTCGGGATCGGTGCCGCTGCAGTACATGGCCCGCTTCGACGGCACCGCGTGGCAGCCGTTCGGCGGTGGTGCGCAGTCGTGGGTGTCGACGTCGACGCTGCTGCCGAACGGCGACCTGCTGGTCGGCGGCATCTTCACATCGATCGGCGGCGTCGCGGCACAGAGCATCGCGCGCTGGGACGGCACGACGTGGTGGCCGGTCGGGCCTGGCCTCGCGCACGTGCGCAGCGTCTCGGTGGCGCCGGGTGGCCGCATCCTCGCCGGCAGCAACTCCGGAGTCGTCAGTGCCGCGTCGCCGTGCGCTCCCACGGTCGCTTCCGTTCCGACCGCGTGCGTCGGACCAGCGGGCCCCGTGACGCTGGCGGCCGAGACCTACCCGTGGCTCGGCGCGACGTTCGTGTCGCGCGCGAACGGCTTCACCAGCCCGTCCTTGGCGGTCGCGATCCTCGGCTTCGCATCGGTGAACGTGCCGCTGTCCGCGATCCATCCCGCGGGGCAACCGAACTGCGACGTGCTCGCCAGCCCGGACCTGCTCGCGCTGGCACTGCCGGTTGCGGGCAGCGCGCCGTACTCGATCCCACTGCCGAACGCGGCATCGCTGCTCGGTCTGCAGCTGTTCCACCAGTTCGCGCAGGTCGCGCTCGACCCTCAAGGCGCGATCGTCTCGCTCAGCGGCTCCAACGCGCTGATCCTGACGCTCGGTGATTACTGAACGCGACGCCCGCGCCCCGCTGCGGCGAAACCGGCTGGGCAGGTGCTCTCTCCGGATGGTCGGAGTCCGTTGCAGCGGAGATTGCACGGCGACGGTCCGGTGTGCGCATGGACATCCGATGCGCAGCGCCTACACCTCTCTGACTGACCCGCCGACTGGTGGGCGAGGAGCTTGCGATGCGACGGTCCTCGGCAGTTCTGGTGCAGCTTGCAGCGTTCGCGATGGCCCTCTGCAGTGCCAAGACTCAAGAGCCCTTCGCCATTCCGCAGGAGGATGCGCAGGCCCGTGCCGCCTACGACGCGATGATCCAAGCACTGCGCGCGGCGCCGACGTTGCGCTACGAGAGCGAGTACCGCTGGAGCGGCAAGGACGGCGAGCTCGGCCACTGCCGCTACGTCGCCGAGCTCGCGAAGCCGAACTGGTTCCGGCTGACTGCGACCTCGGTCGAAGGCGGCCGCGGCGGCACGCTGGTCGGCGACGGCCAGACGCTGTGGACGTTCTGGCACGGCGCACGTCCGTTCTTCAGCACCGAGGACCCGAAGACCTACCGCGACGCGCGCGACCACCATTACATGAAGAAGCCGGCGCCGCCGGGCCGACACTCGATCGGGCACGAGACCACCATGCTCGGTGCGGGCATGTCGATGACGATCCTCGATCCGAGCACCTTCCACGGCTACACCGACTCGCTGCAGCGGTATCTCGACGGCGTGCAGAGCAAGGGCACGCTCACGCCCGGCGAAGGCGAGGAGCGCTGCGACGTGCTGCTCGTCAGCTTCATGAAGGGCCAACGCACGTGGGAGCTGTGCGTCAGCCAGCGCGATCACCTGCCGCGCAAGCTGCGCGAGGTGATCCGCGTCCAGCACGAGATCGTCGTCGAGGAGACCTGGTCCAAGGTCGAGGTCGGCGTCGACCTGCCCGCCGAGCGTTTCCGCTGGGAACCGCCGAGCGGCTGGACGCAATGGACGCCGCCGCGGCCCGCGGAACGGTTGCTGAAGGCCGGAGCCGAAGCGCCGGACTTCGAGCTCCTGCTCGCAGATGGCAGGAAGCAGGCGCTGTCCGCGCTGCGTGGCCAGGCGGTCTGGTTGGTGTTCTGGCGCGTCGGTTGACCTCCATGTCGTGAGGAGATGGTCCATCTCCAGCGTGTGCACGAAGCGTTCGCCGGCAAGGGGCTCGTCGTGCTCGGGTTCAACTGCTCCGACGATGCCGCGATCGCCAGGGAGCTCATGAAGCAGCAGGGCGTGAACTACCCGACGATCCTCGACGGCTCGGAGCCGGCGACGCACACGTTCTTCCAGCGGTACTGGGGCAGCGGCGTGCCACTCAACTACGTCATCGACCGCGAGGGCCGCGTCGCGGCAGCGTGGTACGGCTACCAGGAGAAGGACCCGCGCCGCGACGAGGTGTTCCGCAAGCTCGGGCTCGTGATGCCCAAGTAGTTCCGAGGCGCAGGCTGTCTGGGTGGCGGCCGTTTCTCTCGCGCCCGCGGCCGAGCGCCCGTATCGTCGAGCGGGTCTCGATGGCGGCGCGGCGGTGATGTGAGGCTTCTGCGTTGACGCGGTGGCGGGAGAGGGCGATCGTGCTCGCGTGGGTTCCGAGTGGTCCGCGACGCAGTGAATCACCGAAGCGCGGGTCCCGCCCGGTGCTTGTTCATGCCGCACTCCTGCCCGCCCTGCCTGCTCCCCGTACTCCTTGCGCTGGGCGCCGCCGTGTCGGCACAGGCACCGGACGCAGCAACGCTCGACGGTTGGTGGCGCAGCGCTCTCGCCGCGAACGACCCGACGCGAACCAGCGAGCACGCATCCCTGCGTCAGCATGCCGCGGCTGCGGTCGAGCGCGGCATGTTGCTGCTGCGCAAAAAGGAGCTCGACCTACCGCGGGACAGCCTTGCCTTCGCGATCGCCGGCATCGGCGGGAGCGGTTTCGAAGCGCTGTTGCAGGAGATCCGGGAGCCGAAGTCGCCGGCGCGAGTGGTCGCATTCGAGGCGGCCTGGCGGTTCGCGCATTCCCACGCCGAAGGACGCGTCCGAGCTCGGGATCAGTCGGCGATGCGGGAGATCCTGATGAGTTGCCTCGACACCGACGACGAAGCGCTGATGCGCGCAGTCGAACGCGCCGTCACCGGCATCCATCTCGAGCTCCAGGCGATGCTCGAGTTGCGATTGGCGGCTGCCGGGCTTGTCGGGCCACGTGCGGCGGTGTTCCGGCAGGGTGGATACCCGCGACCGCCGGAGGCGGCACTGCGGGCTGCGCTCGAGGATCCCATGCGGATGATTCGCGAGGCCGCGGCGATCGCGTTGGCCGGCTACGGGCCCGCGGACGGCGTCGCCGCCACCACGGACGTTCCGGCGCTCGATCCCACCAGGACGCGTGAGCTGTACGGCGTCAGGCCGTGGCCGCCCGCCGCGCGTGAAGGACTGCTCGCGATCGTCTCGGCGGAGTTGCCGGCGTCGCTCGACCACGCCGGGTCCATGGATCTGTGGCACCGCCGCAAGCTCGTCGGCGCCGCGGCGCTCCGCCTCGATCGAGACGACCCCGACGCTGCGGTGAGTCAGGCGATCCTGACCGCGGCGCTGCGCCTGCCGAACCCGGAGGAGCGTCTGCTCCGCCATTGCGTCGACGAACTGCGCGCCACCGCGACCCGGGCGATGCTCACGCTCGGCGACCGGATGCCGGCAGACGCGGCGGCGGCCCTCGTCGAGCAGGCAGGTTGCGACTCCCTCGAATGGCCACTGCAGGGACTCGCCTACCTGGCGAGGTTCCATGTGGCGCCACCGACCGAGGCCGATCGCGCCCAATGGAGCGCGCGGTGTCGCCGAGCCATCGACGCGGCCAGCGTGCCGATGGGCAGCGCGGAGATGTCGGCCCTGGCCGCGACGGCGATCGCCGACACCTATGAGGCGCTGGGACGGCTCGGCGATCTGGCCAACCAGGACTGGCTGCGCGAACGCATCGCCAACGGCGAAGTCGCGCGCGGTGCGGCGGCCGGCGCGCTGCTGCGGCTCTCGGCCGGCGATCCGCCGGCGCTCGAAGCGGTGCGCTCCTACTTGCACGCGGACCCCGGTCCGTGGCCGCACGATCGTGTCCTGGCTCGGGCGTTGGCGGATCGGGGTGCCGAGTCCGCGTGGGCGCTGCCGCTGCTGCTCGATCGCCTGCCCCGCCTGGCGGCCGACGACTTGGGCGAAGTCGGGCACCACCTGATCACCATGGCGCTCGCCGCACCGCTGGCCACGAGGGCGAGTCTGCGCGACGACCTGCTCCGGCGCCTGCGCGAGCAACCGATTCAGCCGCAGTCCACCGTGGTTGCGGATGTGATCGCGGCAATCGACCCCGCCGCCGCGTTCGGGGCGCAGCGCGAGCCAGGCTTCGGGCCGATCCTGCACAGTGCGTTCTGGCGAGCGAGCTCGGACTGTGTCGTGCCGCTGCTCGACAGCGACCAGCCGAACGTGCCCGCCTTCGTGCGGCACGGGCTGCTCGACGCGAGCCTGCATGGACAGCGCTCGCCTGCGGCGATCCGCGCTGCGTTGGTGGCCTTGCTGCGTCGGCCGCAACTGCACGACGCGGACTTCGTCCTGAGTGTCGCCGCCGAGTTCGCGCCGACGCCGGACATGCTGCCGGTGTTGGAGAGTTGGCTGCCGCGCACCAATGCCGCGCTGCGCCCGATGGTCGCCATCGGCGAAGCCGCGGTGGCGCGCATCGCCGCCGTCGGCCTTGCCCGGCTCGAGGCGCACGACGTCTTCCTGCTGGCCCCCCTCGGTGAACATGGCGGGCCGCTGATTCCGCTGCTGCTCGCGCACGAGAACGAGGCCGTGCGCAAGGCGGCGCCGCTGCTGCTGCCATCCTTCGGACGCCCGGGCATCGACGCGTTGCGCGAGATCGAACGGGACGGGAAGGCGTTCTGCCGCGCCCTCGTGCGCATCCTGGGCGACTCCTCCGCGAGCGAGACCGTCCGTCTCGCCGCCGCGGACGAGCTGCTGCTGCACCCCGACGTCGGGGGCATCGGCTACTCCAACCTCCGTACCGGCGCGTCTGCAGCTCTCCTCACGCGCATGCTCTTGCTGCAGGTCAAGGGCGACCCCTACGGCAAGGACACAACCGATGGCCTGCTGGACATCCTTGCGTCGTCGAACCCGACGTTGCGCGCGTTCGCCCTGCGCCACCTCGCCGGGAACCCGGACCGCGAACGGGTCGCCGCCTACGTGCATTGGCTGCGGCAGGATCTGGACCCCGCGGTGCAACGCGCGCTGCAAGCGTTCGAGACTGACAAGGGGCGGTGAGGACGACGCGGCGAGAGCCTGCAGAACGCGTGGCGGAGCCAATCGGTGCTGTTCGCTTGCGACGTCGCTGGCCGACGCGAGGGAGCGCAGAACGCTGGTGCTCGACGTGCCGACCGCGATGCCGATCGCGGTGTTGGTTGCCGCGACCTCGACCTGTCACCGCCCGCCGTACTGCTGCTCGTAGTAGGCCTTGTAGGCGCCGCTGCGCACGCGCTCCCACCACGGCTTGTTCGCGACATACCAATCGACCGTCTTGCGCAACCCCGTCTCGAAGGTGTGCTTTGGCGTCCAACCGAGCAGCGCGCGTGCCTTGCTCGAATCCATCGCATACCGCCGATCGTGGCCGGGCCGGTCCTTCACATACTGGATCAGCTCCTCGCCCTTGCCGCAAAGGCGCAGGATCTCCTTCACGACGAACAGGTTCTCGCGTTCGGCGTCGCCGCCGAAGTTGTAGACCTCCCCCGCCTTGCCCTTCTCCATCGCGAGCGCGACTCCCTCGCAGTGGTCCTGCACGTGGATCCAGTCGCGCACGTTCTTGCCGTCGCCATAGACCGGCAGCTGCTTGCCCTCGAGCGCGTTCGCGATCATGAGCGGGATCAGCTTCTCGGGAAACTGGTAGGGACCGTAGTTGTTCGAGCAGCGCGTGATCACGCAGTCCAGGTGGTGCGTGTGCCCTGCGGCGCGCACGAGCAGATCGCTACCCGCCTTGCTCGCCGAATACGGCGAGTTCGGCTGCAGCGGCGTCTCCTCGGTGAAGTACCCCCACGCGGGCAGCGAGCCATACACCTCGTCGGTGCTCACGTGTACGAAGCGCTTCACTTTGTAGATGCGGCTCTTGTCGAGCAGCACCTGCGTGCCGACCACGTTCGTGCGCACGAAGGCCGTCGCGTCGAGCACCGATCGGTCGACATGGCTCTCGGCCGCGAAGTGCACGACGACGTCGGGGCGGTGCGAGCCGAACACCTTGTCCATCGCGACGGGGTCCGCGATGTCGCCGCGCACGAACGTGTTGCGCGGGTGCTTCTCGACGTCGCGCAGGTTCTCGAGGTTGCCCGCATACGTCAGGGCGTCGACGTTCACGACCTCGTGATCGCTGCCGAGCAGCAGCAAACGCACGAAGTTCGAGCCGATGAAGCCCGCTCCGCCGGTGACGAGGATCTTGCTCACGCTGCTTGCTCCTTGGCTTCGGTCCAGCTGACCGTCTCTCGATAGCTTGCCATCGTTTGCTCAATACTGTTTGCCGCGCAACGGCCCGCTCGGCCCCGCCGGTGCTTGCGTCTTGGCCGCTGCGTCGAGAACGAGGTGCCGTCGCAGCGCGTCGACGTAGTGCGGCATCGGCTTGCCGCGCAGCTTCGCGAGCTCCGTCGTGTCGAGCACCGACCACGCGGGCCGCTTCGCGGGACGCTTCAGGTCGGCCGCGAGCTGCGTGCCGACGACCACACTCCCGAGACCCACCTCGCGCAGGATGTCCTGCGCGAACTGGTGCCACGAGCACTGTCCTTCGTTCGCGGCGTGGTAGATGCCCCCCTTCGCGTTCGACTCACAGACGTCGAGCAGCGCCTCGGCGAGGTCGTGCGTCATCGTGGGTCGGCCGATCTGGTCCGTGACGACCGTGAGCGGCTGCCCCGACCGCGCGCGGTCGAGGATCGCGCGCGGAAAGTTCGCGCCGCCGGGACCGAACACCCAGCTCGTGCGCACGACATAGAAACCCTCGCGCCCGTGCGCGAGCACGGCTTCTTCGCCAAGCCGCTTGCTCGCCCCGTACACGGACAGCGGCTTCGGCACCGCGTCGACCGCATACGGCACCTTCGACGCGCCGTCGAACACGAAGTCGGTGCTCACGTAGACCACGCCGGCGCCGACCATCGCCGCGGCCTCGGCGACCCAGGCAGTCGCGAGCCCGTTGATGCGATACGCAGCGAGCGGCTCGGCTTCGCACCCGTCGACGTTCGTGATCGCGCCGCAGTGCACGACGAACCTCGGCTGCTCCACTGCGACGACGCGCGCGATGGCACCACGGCTCTCGAGCGGCATCTCGGCCACGTCGACCCCCATCACCGTGCGCCCGCGCTGTTTCGCGAGCGACACCACGGCGCGGCCGAGCTGACCCTGCGCCCCGGTCACGAGGTAGTCGCAACGGCTCATGACGGCAGTCACACGTCCATGCGGTTGGCTCCGTTCTCGCGGATCAACGTCGCCGAACGGTAGAGCGACTCGAACGTGCCGGCGTCGCACCACCAGCCCCCGAGGATCTCGTAGGTGAGGTTGCCGCGGCGCAGATACTCGTTGTTCACGTCGGTGATCTCGAGCTCGCCGCGGTTCGACGGCTTCAGCGTGCGGCAGATGTCGAACACGGCCTGGTCGTACATGTAGATGCCGATGACCGCGAGGTTGCTCTCGGCATCCTTCGGCTTCTCGACGATCTTCACGACCCGACCGTCCGCGACGGTCGCGACGCCGAAACGCTCGGGATCGTTCACTTCCTTGAGCAGGATCTTGGCGCCCCCACCCTGCGCTCTGTAGTCGGCGACGGCCTTGCCGATGTTGCCCTCGATGATGTTGTCGCCGAGCACCACGCAGATGTCTTCGTCCTCGGCGAATGCCTCGGCCAACTTCAGCGCATCCGCGATGCCGCCTTCGCCCTCCTGATATGCGTAGCCGAGCCGGCGCAGGCCGAAGTCCGAGCCGTTGCGCAGTAGCTGCAGGAAGTGGCCCGCCGAGTTGCCACCCGTCACGATCAGGATGTCCGTGATGCCGGCGTTCACGAGACACTGGATCGGGTAGTAGATCATCGGCTTGTTGAAGACCGGCAGCAGGTGCTTGTTCGTGATCTTCGTGAGCGGATACAGACGGCTGCCGAGGCCGCCGGCGAGAACGACGCCTTTCATTGCTTGCTCCGGGTCATTGCCTTCTCCGGTTCATGGCTTGCGGGTCCGGCTGCGATACCAGTCGAAGGTCCGCAGCAGGCCTTCGCGGAAGCCGATGCGCGGGTGAAAGCCGAACAGTTGCTTCGCGCGAGTCGGATCGGCCAGCGAGTGCCGCACGTCGCCTACGCGCGGCGGTGCGTGGATCGGTGCTTGAATCTGGACCGACGGTTGCCGCTGCCTGGCCGCGGCGGCGAGCTGTTCCCAGAGATCGCGCACGGTACAGGCCTGCCCGTAGGCGAGGTTCACGGTCTCGCAGCCCGTGCTCGTGCCGTCGAGACACTGCAGCACGCCCGCGACGACGTCCTCGACGTAGGTGAAGTCGCGCGACTGCAGGCCGTCGCCGTTGATGCGCGGCGCCTCGGAGCGCAGCAGCGCGCGACAGAAGGCCGCGACGACTCCCGCGTAGGCGTTGTCGGCCGACTGGCGGGGACCGAACACGTTGAAGAAGCGCGTCACGACGATCGCCATGCCGTAGACGCGCGCGAACGAACGGCAATACAGCTCGCCCGCGAGCTTGGCCGCCGCGTAGGGCGACAGCGGATCCTCGCGCAGGGCTTCGTGCTTCTGCATTGCGGCCTGGTCGCCATAGGCGGAGCTGCTGGCGCCGTAGACCATGCGCGCGCCGGCCGCGCGGGCCGCGCGCAGGACCAGCAGCGTGCCGGTGGCACAGGCGTGGTGCGTGGCGAGCGGCTCTTCGACCGAGCGCGCGACCGACGGCAGCGCCGCGAGGTGCACGATCTTGTCGACGCCGCGCATCGCGGAATGCAGCGCTTGCTCGTCGAGCACCGAACCGCGCACGAATTCGACGCCGAGCCCCTCGAGGTTGCTCGCGAACCCGGTGCTCAGGTCGTCGAGCACGACGACCGCGCGATCCTGGTTGCGCAGTTGTGCGCAGACGTGCGAGCCGATGAATCCAGCGCCGCCGGTCACGAGCACCTTGTCGCTCAAGCCACGCCTCCGCGCGCCTTCTCGGCCAGATACCAGGCGCAGAACTTCTCGATGCCGAGCGCGAGCGGCGTCGTGCAGCGATAACCGAGCTCGCGCTCGGCGAGGCTGACGTCCGCAAAGGTCGCGGGCACGTCGCCGGGCTGGTCGGGCAGGCGTTTCAAGCGCGCCTTCTTGCCGAGCGCCTTCTCGAGCTGCTGTACGAGCTCCGTCAGCGACGTCGTCGCGGCACCGCCGAGGTTGTAGATCGCATAGGGCTTGCGGACCCGCATCGCGGCCTCGAGACCGCTCACGATGTCGTCGACGTAGGTGTAATCGCGGCGCGAGCTGCCGTCGCCGAAGAACGGCAGCTCGGTGCCGTTCGTGATGTGGCGCGCGAACTGGTGGATCGCCATCTCGGGTCGCTGGCGCGGGCCGTAGACGGTGAAGAACCGCAGACACGTCACCGGGTTGCCGTGCAGGTGGTGCCAGGCGTGGCACTGCACCTCGCCGGCCTTCTTGCTCGCGGCATAGGGCGACACGGGCCGATCGACGGGATCGGTCTCGGCAAACGGGACCTTGGTGTTGCCGCCGTAGACCGAGGAGCTGCTGCCGAACACGAACGCGGTGTCCTTGGCTTCGATCTGCTGCAGCAGGATCTGCGTGCCCGTGACGTTGACGTCCATGTAGCGCACCGGATCCTCGATCGACGGCCGCACTCCCGCGAGAGCGGCGAGGTGCACGACGACGTCCGCGTCGCGCACGGCGCGCCGGCAGGCCTCCTTGTCGCGGATGTCCCCCTCGACGAACTCGAAGCGGTCGGGTGCCTGGGCCGCGAGGTCCGCGAGGTTCCGGCGCTTCTTCTGCACGTCGTAGAACGGATCGAGGTTGTCGAGCACTCGCACGCGACGACCCGCCTGCAGCAGGCGGCTGCCGAGATGCGAGCCGATGAAACCGGCACCACCGGTGATGAGGACGAACGCCATGAGATGCAGAAAACGGGGGGCGACTGTGGTAGCGGAAGTGGGGCTTCGAGTCCAACCTGCCGCTGGTTTCCGGGCCACGCCGGGCATGCTCGAAGCGACGAGGTTGCAAGCTGGTGCCAGGCCGTCGAGGCGCGGCTATGCTGCGCGCGCTCGTCTCGAGCATTCTTTCACGTCACCCGCCAAGAAGAGGCGTTCGATGGAGACCACGATCACTGCGTTGTTCGCGACCGCGGAAGCCGCACAGAAGGCCCGGCGCGAGCTCGAAGCTGCCGGTTTCGGCAAGGACCACACGATGGTCATCACCGAGCAGACGGAGCACCGGCACGAACTGCTCGGCGAGGAGACTTCCGATGGGGTCCGCGGCGCGAGGCTCGGCGCCATCGTCGGCGCGATCGGCATGGGCATCGGCGGCGCCGCGCTCTGCTTGCCGGCTCTGTCGGTGTTCCAGGGCAACCCCGCCGTCGCGGCGATCTACGGCGCGATTGCCGGCGGCGTCACGGGCGGTCTGATCGGACTCCTGGTCGGCTCCGCGACGGGCCATCAGGTGCAGGAGGAATACGAACACGGCATCGACGACGGCGGCGTGGTCGTCGCCGTGAACACGGACGGCCCCCACTCGGCGAAGGCGGTCGAAGTGTTGACGCGCGCCGGCGGCCAATCGCTGTCGACGAGCGTGCACGCCAAACACCACGACGCGCATCAGTACGGGACGTGACGGACGGCATGCGACGGCCCGTCCCGGCTACACTGCCGCACATGGTCCAGACCCTGTTGCGCAGTTGCCTTTGGTTGTTGGTCGCGCTCCCGCTGTTCGCTCAGGCCCCCGGTGCTGCCCCCGAGCTGCCGCTCGATCCGACCCTTCCCGACCAGCTCAAGGAGCTCAAGCAACTGGTGTCCGACCCGAAGATGGTCGGCGACTTCCAGGCCATCGGTCTGATCCAGGCGCTCACGAAGGAGCTCGACAAGAAGAACCCGAAGGACAAGGAGCGTCTCGCGAAGGGCCTCGGCGAAGTGTTCCGCACCGGCAAGGTGCGTCCCGCCGACAAGGACTCGCTGTACAAGGAAGCGAGCGACGCGCTGGCCAAGCTCTCGACCGACGGCAGCAAGGAGCTCGCGAAGGCCGTGGTCGATCCGCGGTTCAAGGAGCTCATTGCGGTCCAGGCCCACATGATGCTGTCCATCGGCAAGACCGAGGACGACAAGCAGGTCGAGCTGCTGCTCGACACCACGGTCCGCTCGCCGTACGACCAGCTGCGCGCGGCCAGCGGCGAAGCGCTCGGTTGCTTCACCTCGCTCGAGATCAAGCAGCGGCGCGAGGTCGTCAAGACGATCCTCCGGGAATGGGGCAGCCTGCACCAGAAGGCCACGACCGCCGACAACCCGAGCCCGGGCGCGCCGATCGACCCGGCGCCCGCGAACGCGCGCAAGACGCTGCGCGAAGTCGAGGGCAAGTGGAACACGACGCTGCAGAAGCTCACCGGGACGTCGTTCACGGCGTACCCCGACTGGCAGCGCTGGCTCAACAAGAACCAGAACTGGGTGCCGCCTTCGGCGCCGAAGAAGACCTGAAGACGCAGGGCCCCGGCGGAACGGCCGCGAGGTAGGATGTAGGGCCACCATGCCCGCCCGTTTCGTCCTCGCCACGGCGCTCTGCGCAACTGCCACAGCGCAACTGCCGCCGGCCTGGCAGCCGCCGCAGAACCCGTCCACGCACGTGAAGGTCGTGCTCGGCAAGATCCTGTTCTGGGACGAGCAGCTGTCGAGCGACGACTCGATCGCGTGTGGCACCTGCCACCTGCCCGAGTTCGGCGGCTCGGACGGACGCTGGGCACAGGGCGTGCACCCGGGACCCGACGGCGTCTACGCGACCCCCGACGACATCCACGGCTCGCCGGGCCTCACGCGACAGTCGAACACCGGCGACTTCACGCCGGACTCGATCTTCGGCCTGAGACTGCAGGTCACGGGTCGCGTCGCGCCGACCAACCTCGGCGCGGCTCATCACGGCGAGCTGTTCTGGGACGGGCGCGCCAGCTCGACGTTCGTCGACCCGGAGACGCAGCAGGTGCTGATCCCTTATGGCGGCGCGCTCGAGAGCCAGGCCGTGGCTCCGATCCTCAGCTCCGTCGAGATGGGAATCGAAGGACGTACCTGGCAGGACGTGCGGCAGAAGCTGCAGCACGCCGTGCCGCTGCGACTCGCGACGAACCTGACGCCGGACGTGCAGGCCGCGCTGCAGCAGTACCCGGACTATCCGGCGCTGTTCCAAGCGGCGTTCGGCACTCCCGACATCGACGCGGGACGCATCGGCTTCGCGCTCGCGGCCTACCAGCGCATGCTGAACCCCGACGACACGCCGTGGGACCGCTTCATGCACGGCACCGGCACGCTGACGCCCAACCAGCAAGCGGGCTGGCACCTGTTCGTGAACCAGGGCCGCTGCGTCGCATGCCACTGGGACCCGCTGTTCTCCGACCGGCAGTATCACAACCTCGGGCTGCGGCCCTCGGTCGAGGACGCGGGTCGCGGCACCATCACGCAGAGCGTCGCCGACAAGGGCGCCTTCAAGACGCCGAGCCTGCGCAACGCGGGTCTGCGCCCGCGTCTGTTCCACAACGGGCAGAGCGTCGCGCTGTGGGATCCGGCGCAGCTCACCGATCCGGCGTCGGTCGTGAACATCTACTTCGACGGCGGCGGCGTCGACCGTTCGGCCCTCGATCCGTTCCTGCTGCCGCTGGGCCAGCTCGGCGTCACGCGGACGGACCTGCAGTTGATCAACGACTTCGTGACGACGGCGCTGACGGACCAGCGCGCCGCGCGCCGGCTGCCGCCGTTCGATCATCCGGACCTGCGGAGCATGGTGGTGCCGCCACCGCGCGTGTTCGGTCAGGGACTGCAGGGTGCGTTCGAGCCGTTCTTGATCGACACCGTGCCGGCGTATCCGGGCAACCCCGACTTCAAGCTGGGGCTCGCGGCGGCCGTGGACGGGAACCTCGCGGTGCTCGGCTACGGGTTCCAGTCGATCGAGCCGAGCATCGTCGCGCTCGGGCTGCCGTGGAACGTGCAAGCGCAGACCTTCCTGCCGTTCCTGTTGCGCGCGCGACCCGGCGAGCCGGGCCGTGCCACGTGGCACCTGTCGATCCCGAAGGCTTCCGCGCTGATCCAGCCGCTCTACTTCCAGCTGTTCGCCTTCGATACGCAGGCACCGGGCGGCATCGCCGCGAGCCGCGGGCTCGAGCTCTTCATCAGGTGACAGCGCTCAGTCGCGGCGCAACCTCGTGACCCACTTCTGCCATCCGGCCTGGAACTCGTCGAGGTCCTTCACTCCGAGTGCCTCGCACAACGTGCGCGCGCCGGTCGGGTCCTCCGCCGCGCCGTCGCGGAACCGCTCGTAGAACTGCCGCAGCTTGCCCTTCTCCTGCAGCCAGTAGAGCAGATAGCGCGCCATCGCGTAGTGCAGCCCCGAGCGCGGGCCGTAGAACTGCTCGCTGGTCGTCGCGACGAGCTCCGAGAGCTTGATCGTGCGATCCTCCGCGATCGCCTCCTGCAGGCCGTCGAGTCGCCAATTGGTCATGCCGGCGATGTGGCCATCGACTTCGTGGCACTGCTCGAACAGCGAACCGAGTCCTTCGTTCAGCCACGCGGGACAGCCGGGGAAGTCGGCGGCAACGAACGGATGCACGATCTCGTGCACGAGCGTGCCGCCGCCGGTGCTGATGTTCATGATCAACGCGCCGTGGCGCGCGGAGTAGTAGCCGAACGGCGTCGTCGGCGTGTCGCCGAACAACTCGCGCGCGTGCTTGCGGTAGCTCGCTGCGTCTTCGAACAGCCAGATCTCCAGCACGCGCTCGGGCTCCTTCTCGAAGAAGTCCTGCTTCAGCAGCTTCACCGCCCAGCGCACGGTGCGCGCGGCGTAACCCTCGACCGCCGTCTTGCCGCCGTCCCCCGCGACCACGAACGGCTCCTCGACCACGACGTGGAAACCCTTGCCGGCGACGCGCTCGCGCATCTGCTTGCTATGGGCCGCGAAGTCGCGTTTCGGCGCTTCCGCCGGCGCCGGCTCCTGGACTTCGCCCTGCATCGCGTTGTCGGCAGGAGCAGGTGCCGTTGGCTGTGGCACCGCCGGCGAAACCGGAGCGACGGCTTCCGGGTGACAACCGGTGCATGCCGCCGACGCGAACAGCAGGAGGACGCAGCGCACCGCGGCAGCGTAGCCGAACTGCGCGCTGCGCGGAATCCAGCGCGGGGCGGCGTTCATCCGTGCCGTTCGCCGCAAGCGACGCAGTGCGTTGCGCGCGGATGCTCCGCGTCGTCGGGCACGAGCAGGTGCAGCGGCAGGCGCAGCACGTGCTCGCAGCGGCGGCAGCGGCGCACCTCGGCGCACGGCGTGCCGCAGGCAGGGCAGAACTGCGCGCCGGCACCGCACGGCTGCCCGCAGGCGACACAGTGATCGCCGCCCGGCTTCTCGTGCGCGCCATTCTGCAGCGTGCGCTTGCCTCGCTGCGCCGCGAGTGCGCCCGTCGCCTCGACCAGCGCCGCGTGCGCGTGCGGCAGCCGCGACCGCAACCGTCTCGCGAGCAGCATGCCGTCGCTTCGTGCGGCGCGGCGCTCGATACGCATCGGTGCGCCAAGCGCCGCTTCGCGCAACGTCGACAAGCGTTCGTACTCGCCGAGCACCTCGCCAACCGTGTCCGTGCGCTGATCGACCCACTTGCGCAGGTCCTCGTGCTCGACGGGATCGTGCAGCGCGAGCAGCGCGTTCGCGTCGGCAATCGCCGCGCGGCCGGAGGCGGCCTCGGCAGACAACTCGTCGGTAGCCTTCACGAGCTGCTGGTCGAGCGCAGAGCGCCGCGCCTCCTGCCCGCGCGCGAGGACCGGATAGGTCAGCGTCAGGTGCGCGATCACCGCGCACGCGATGCCGAGCCAGACGTAGGGCCGTGCGCTGCCGCCGTAGACGCCGTTGACGACGATGCCGGTCGTCACGATCGCGAGCGGCAGCGCCGATGTCAGCGCGAAGCGCAAGTCCACGATCGTGGCCACGTGCAGCACCACGAGCGGGTACGAGACCGCGGCGGCGATGCCGACCGACAGCCACGCG
>Ga0111539_10005371_pt1 | contig 16567 bp, 9 predicted proteins | sample RhiMethybrSRZTD1_FD_79667 | JGI IMG/M metagenome (GOLD analysis project Ga0111539, IMG submission 79667) | Populus rhizosphere microbial communities from Tennessee, USA - Rhizosphere MetaG P. TD hybrid SRZTD1 (version 2) (version 2) | ecosystem: Host-associated > Plants > Roots > Rhizosphere >... | reverse complement strand
TCCATAGACTGGATGGTATTTATAAATAAAATTCCGTCCGTTGTAGGATGCCAGGTCTTCCGCAGACTTCCTGTCCACGGGAAGCGTAAACTCGATCTCAAACACATCGGGCATGGCACGTACTGTTTTCATTTCCATGGGTATTTTTCCCGTCCATATCAGACGTTCTAATCCAGCGGTTGCATTCCCTGCGGATCCCCAACCCCTGTTTGTCTCGCCCACATACATTGACGCATCATGTCCCCAGTTCATCCTCAAAACACCCGACTGAAATCCACTTTTAAAATCAAACGCAACACCTTGATATTCTCCGTTCACTTTCTCAAGAACTACTCTCATTATTTTGCTTTGCCCTTGGTCGCCCACAAATACTTGTCCGGCGAATGGACCAAACTTTCCGGAAGTTTCGTCGGGTAAAAGTTCCGAATTGGAAATTCCGAGAATACCATGCGGCAACCATACCGCTGGAAGGCGAGTCTCAGGAAAATCTTTCTTTAGCTGATATAGAAAATTGGGAATTTCATCCTGAACATTTTCTGGCTTTATATATTGACCATTTTTCTTGACCTGCCGCGCATCTACTTTGCCATATAATTGTTCCGTGGTAAGTTTCAGGGGAGAATTTGGAAGTCCCGTCCAACGAAGTCCAGCCGGATGACCTGTAAAGCTTCCCTTCGAAAGGTGAAAAATTCCTCCTGTGCCCATCCAATCGCCTTGATTGTCATCGTAAAAAAGTTCGCCATCAATGACTGCCAACCCGCAAGGTGAACGCATGCCGGTCGCCCATGGCTCCATGGTTCCATCCGGACGAATTTTCATTGCCCAACCTCTCCACGGTACTCTGCTTTCGCCGCGCCACCACTCTTCATCACCAAACGCAACGTTCCCTGTTACAAAAAAGCTTCCGTCGGGTGCGAGTTTTGGTCCGTAAGAATACTCGTGATAATGACCGGAAAGGGGCCAGGCAAATACAGTTTCATAAATATCTGCTTTTCCATCACCACTGGTATCGGTCAGCTTCGTAAGCTCTCCGCGCTGCGCTACATAGAAGGAACCATCATGATACAATAGTCCGAGTGCTTCATGAAGGCCTGATGCAAATAACGTATAACGCCCAGCATCACTATTTTGCATGGCCGGGTTTTCGATGGTCCAGACATCGCCCCTGCGTGTACACACAGCGATGCGACCGTCCGGAAGAGTGGCCACCCCCCCCACTTCCAATAAGATTCCCTCGGGTGCGGGGAGCGTCAGAATTCGATAATAATCTTCTTCCTGAGGTGTTCGGGGATTCTGGGGAAGAACATTGAGCACGACGCTAACGAGTAGCGTAGCCGTTAAAAATATTCTTTTTGAAATGGTGTTCATAATGATTTCGGCTTAAGTCTTACCAGATAATTGAATATTTCAGAGCACTTGACATCGGCACGATCAATTCTTTATTTCCATTTGCGTCCCGAATGACGGGTTGCAACGAAGGGTTGACCTTGATATAATATTCTTTGTCATCCACGACATATAAATCGCCCGTTAAAAATTGAATGGCAGAACCTTCCGCCAATTTGTAATAAAGGCCCGGCTTGGACCCACGGTCTTTGATGAGTACCTCGTGCGTAATCATCCGATTGTTATCGTCGGGATACACTTTATCTTCAACGTCGAGTCCCTCATAAGTAAAATTGAACACCGGCATTGAAGTGCTTTCGTCAATTCTATAGCCGTGACTGCGAACCCCCTTATTTTGGCCCGCCGAAGGAAATGCTTCGTTCGCACTGGCAAGAAACGCGATGGGCTGCGAATTGAACAAAAACTGAACTGCGCCCAATGGCCGGAATGAGCCGTCTCCCCGATCGTGCCACATAGGTGTTGCATCAACAAAATCACCATGCCATACACAGACAAGGTTTGCGGCGCTGAGATCGTACACATAGTGTGTTCCGGAGGGATGTCCCACACCAATGGTATGCGTAAGGCGATCTTTCCGTTGGCCTTTGAAATCCAGAAAGGCGCGTAAGAGCTTTGCTTCACTTCCTACTTTAATAAAAATCGGAGACGTAGGTTCTTCATCTGGCGGAAGAGAATTAAAGGCGTGTAATGACTGCGGATAAGTAGTTTCGCTTTGCACGAAAAGTCCCAACCGTGGCGGCATCCAGGATGCATCTTTATAATTATAAATTTCAACGGGATAACTACCCGCCTTCAAGGCAAGCAGAGCCTTATCACTCCCTTCACCGGTAGGTGCCTCGGAATTTATGAGCCGTTGATTATTAATCACTAACCTTGCGCCACCCGTGTATTGCATAGTAAACTGATAGGTGCCTTCTTCAGGAACGTTAAGGGTGCCGGAATATATACTTCCGTAGGCATCCTCGTCTTCCAATATCTCGCAGCTGAGTTCCGCGCTTTTACCCGTTGCCGCGGGTTTTAGGCTTGTAAAATCATCAATAAATTTAAATTTGCCTTGATATGTTTTATAGGAGATGTCACTAAGCGAAAACTTAATTTCCTTCATTAAGCGGTAGTTGATATTCCGAAACGCCACTGGCCCATGATCGCCCTGAATCATCAGGGGACCCATGGGTTTTTCATTATTTTCCAAAGGCCCACCGGTAGGCAATGGCACCTCCACATTGTCATGAATTTTAACGCCATTGAGCTCTACCGAAACGAAACGGGCGTTGGCAATTTTTTTACCAGTGGAATCGAATTTTGGTGCGCGAAACGAAATCTTCATTTTCTGCCACAAGCCCGGTGCCTTAGCCGGGTTCGAAAGAGGCGCTTTGCCCATGTATATTTTGCCGGGCTCTTTTTCCCAGTTTCGATAAATCCCTCCAATGTCTGAGTATTTCGCGTCCAATACTCCCCAACTATCAAGAAGTTGAATTTCATATCGACCTTGTAAATAAATTCCCGAGTTAGAGCCTTTCGGAATCATGACCTCCAATTCCAATTCAATATCTCCGTGTTCGAACGTCGAAACGAGGTTATCTTTTTTTGTTTCGTCGTTCATGTTCAACAAAATACCCTGGCCTGGCTTAAAAGTTACTGCTTGAGGTTGTGGTGTCGCAGGAGTGTCTTTAGCTTTCTTTTTTTTCTTTTTGCCCTCCGGAACCTCCTTCTTTTCTTCATGGTGAATATCTACCGTGGGATTCATAGTAACATCGCCCACGATCTGCCAATTGCCAGCCTGTGGTCTGAAGTCGTTCAAATCCTGAAGTGTCAAAGTCTTAATGAAAGACTCCTGAGCGGAAGTTGTACCAACCCCTAAGGCAGCGATACTGACTAAAAGAATCGTTCGAATATTACTTTTGATCATGATGTCATTGAGTTTAGTGCCTGGGAAATTCTGCGATAGAAACTACTTATTTAGGATGTTCTTGACTCGGAGCAAAACTACGTCTTCTCGGAGGCAATGATACCACCGTTTTCGTTTGCATTGACGATCCGATCCAATTTTTCTTAATTGTTTACACAAATGAAATTCCCACCCGGTATCTATCAAAAAATTTCCCTCGAGATCCCAGGCTGGGAGCCGAATACGTGCATTTGCACCCCGACGTACAACTACCATTTAAAGAAATTACATCCGATTGCAACGGTATAACTGGGCTAATTCGAAACTGACACCAGAATTCAAGCCCCATTGAAGATTCTTTCGCGATAATTTGGTAAGAATAATCCCCCTTCGACCCGGCGCACCTATCGTGTGTTACCGGATATAAAGTATATTTGTAACGTCAAATTCCGCTGTCCGCAGCTTTGTTGAATTATGCGTATGTTTTATAGGGACCCTTATGCTCGATCCAACGCAAAGAAATAATCTTGTTGCTAACCGGGTCGCGAAAATGTTGGGAGGTCTCACCTTTATTCTATTGGCGATACTGGTGACGTCATTTGGTCCCAATGTTAATACCCCTATCATTTTTGGCATCGGCATTTTCTTCTTTGCGATCGGATACTTGATCACGCACGGATTTTCAAAACCTGGCAAGATTTTATTATGTCTGGTTCCGGCCGTTCTTACGCTCATGGCAGCGATTCTGGCAAAACTTGATAGTTCGACATTTACGGACATACTGTATTATGATGCCCGGTTCATTTTAATATTACTGGGCATAGTGCCGTGCCTGATTTTCAACACAACCGAAAAATTAAGCCTGTACGGTAGCCTCTTCCTGATTGCTCTCGTTTTGATGCTATTTGATCCCCTTCACGAGCTGTATAACGTCGGCTATTTTCAGCGGGGTTTTAGCAGCAGCTCATACTATTATATCAACTATGTTTGCATTATAACTTTTTTTGGAATTGTTGCGGGCGCTCTAAGCTTGAAATTTGTAATGGAAAAAACCGAACGCGAAAACATACTCGCAAATGGTAAATTATCAGGAGCCTTGCGAAATGTTGAAGCCCAGAATGAAGAAATTACAGTACAGAAAGAAGCGCTTTCGAAAAATCAGGATCTATTGTTGGCCGCGAACGATCTAATCGAAAAACAAAAGACAGAACTACAGCACCAGGTTAATGAGGTTAACGCTAATTTGGAAAAAGTCAACGGAGAGCTGGTGAAGCAAAACAGCGAGTTAATGCAATTCTCTTATACCATTTCCCACAATCTTCGCGGGCCCATAGCCCGGTTGCTCGGCCTCACTCACCTTTCTGAAATGAGTGGCGCTGCACCTGTTGACAAGGAGACAGGTATCATTATGAACCACATCAAAACTTCAGCGGAAGATCTTGATAAGGTTATTACGGATCTCAATAAAGTAATCGATAATCGGAATGCCGTTCAAAAAAAGCAGCACGTTGAATTTATCCATGAATTCAAGGAAGTTCAAAAATTGCTGAACATCTCTGAGAAGATGAAAAGAGAAAACTTTCACATTGATTTTTCTGAAGTCCCATCGATATATACTGTTAAACCTATTTTAAACAGCATACTGTACAATCTGATCAGTAATGCTGTTAAATTCAGATCAACGAAACAGAAGCTACTAGTATCCGTAACTTCTTTCAAAAAAGATGATTATGTTGGCATTCAGGTTGAGGACAACGGATTGGGTATTGACTTGTCACTCTTTCAGCAGGATCTTTTTAAAATGTACAAGCGCTTTCATAATCATTTAGAAGGCAAAGGATTGGGTTTGTATCTGATCAAATCCCAGGCTGAATCGTTGAATGGATTCGTTGAAGTCGCCAGCGAACCAAATGTGGGGACTGCGTTCCGGGTTTTCATCAAAGATTCGCAGGAAGGTTCGTGAAGAACTCCTACGGGGTTTCTTCTATGGGGACATTGGCAGTTTTCAAGGAATATTTCTCCTGGCCAGATACGCTAAACTTGTGTGATTATTTCATCTCCAAGAAAATGTCGAATATCGAACACCGAATGACGAAGTGAAATGCCGCGACCTCGGTTTTGGTAGAGCGTTGTTAAAAAACACGATGATTTCCAATCATCCGCCATGACCACAGCGTTATATATTTTCCACACATCGTTATATGGCATTCGTCATTCTTGAACAAATAATTTCCCAAGGTTAAGATTAGAATTACTAAGTGCTTTTATAAAATCTACACAATAACCTACCACGGCATTTCCCTTCGTCATTCGACATTCGGAGTTCGATATTCGGAGTTCAGAATGTCGAATGTCGAATTTCGAATGCCGAATTTCGAACAACGCTCTCAACTTCATTCTCCAAAAAAAATAATGAGGACTCAGCCCTACCCGAAATCCCCATTACACATTACTAAACCCAATATTTTTTTAAGTCTCTCTTGAAAGTCTAATTGCGAAATGGACCTGAATAAAAATGAGGACTGGATTTCTCCAAGTCCTCACTCATTTAGGTTAATCGCAAACTATCGGACCGAATTAGTGCGCCATGATAGCCACAACTTCCTCCTTCGTCAAGGCTTTATCAAAAAGACGTAATTCATCAAACAGACTTTGATCGGATAGGTGACCCCACTCCATGAACCGAGGCGCTCCGGAAGCGTTAGAAAGGACATCGCAACCTGTCCAATCCACTCCGGTAAAGCTGCCCTGTGAAACAACATTACCATTGATGTATACAACCACCTGACTATCTGATATGGTGAATGCAAGGTGAACCCAATCTGTTGTTGCTGGATTCAGTGTTGCGGCAGCTCCTCCATCGAACCAGCTATCTGCTGCACCATCACCGACATTGAGCTTGAAAGTCTGGTTGGTTGAACCTCCTTCCCGGAAAAATCTAAATCCGCTCTTACGATTGTTGGGTGTGGCTGGAAGATTAGGATCCGGTGGACCAATGGTCAGGATACCTGACCGGTCTGGAGCAGGGTTTAAATTGTACCAGAATGCCGCGCTGAATTCCTGCGTGGCAATACCCGTTGTCGGGAAGGTAAGGTAAGCGTCTGCGGCGCCGGCATAGGATTTTCCGTGTTTACCTGCATCGTTGAAGCCTGGAGAACCAACCGTACTTGCGTTGATAATTTGAACCAGGTCCATATAATCACCATCAAAGGGCATATAAAGAGTTTCACCGTCGAACGCCGGTTGGTAGGGAGGAACTTTTTCAAAGTTAACCGACGTGGAGGTGTTCTTCCCGGCAAGGTCTGTTACGGTGACCGTTACCGTATGATCTCCGTTCGTAAGGCTTTCATATGTGTACGTTTGTACGGCTCTGCGATAGTCCTTGAAATCGCTCAGCTCGGCCACTTGCGTTCCATCCAACGAGACGGCTACCTTTGCTATCTCAATATCATCCGTCGCTTCAAACTTAATGTCAATAGGAGCCACATCCTCCTTTACTTGTACTTTTGCCCCTTCAAAGGGATAAGATATCGCTACAGTAGGTGCAGTGACATCGGGGCCGGGCGCTACATAAGAAATTTCATCAATTCCTTCATTACAAGCTAAAGCAAATAAGACAAGCACGGCACCCGCTGAAATATGTTTTAATATTTTCATTTTAATATTCAATTTTTCAGTGATCAATGATTAGGGATTCTCAGTCAAAGATGGAAGCAAATCTACCTGGGCCTGAGGATAAGGAAGGAAGATCTTACTTTCCGAAAAAGTCCTGCCATCATAGCTAAGCTCGTCATAACGTTCCAGTCTGACCATATCGTAATAACGTGTACCCCATTCCATCGCTAGCTCCGCATACTTCTCATCCATGACCTGATCAAGCGTCACGCCGGATAACGTACCAAGGCCAGCACGCGAGCGTACAGCATTGACCGCCTGATCGGCCGTCATTGCAGAACCCGAGGCGCCTTGTGCCAAGGCCTCTGCATGCATCAGTAAAACTTCAGCGTACCGGATACAGGTAAAGTTTTTGTTCGTTCCGTAATCGGTGCGTCCAGGCGTTAACTGATCAGAGGGAAAATAGTGTTTGCCGCTGGCAAACATCGCTCTGTTATAATTATTGAACACATCTCCAGATTGAGTGGTATTGGAAATCCAGCCTGGTAGTGTGGCATACTTGGGATCTTTTTTTATTTCATCAATTCCGCGGTTTGTAAATATGACGCTCGTTTGCAATCGAGTCGTCTCACCTCTATCCAGCATGAATTTAATGTACTTCATACTGGGCTCATAAAATCCCCATCCACCGCCAGCGTCGGATACTTTCGGCGCCCAACTTTCAGGACCAAAAAAAGCAAAGAGGTAAGCTTCAAGATTCCCAGAGGCAGTTCCAAAATCAGAATATTGCAATTCGAGAATATTTTCGTTATTGAGTTTGCCGTCAAGTTTGAAAAGTTGATAGTAATCAGACGCTAGTGTGAACGCATTCGAGCTGATGATTTGAGAAGTAGCATCGGCTACGGCCTGATAATTTTTCAGCTCTAGGTTCGCGAGCGCCTTAACAGCAAGGGCTGTGTAGCGGGTAACGCCGCCGCGTATATCGGTGCGTAGATTAGGATGCACAGCGGGCAGCTTTGAAATAGCTTCGTCCATCTGATCGGAGATGTATTGCATCACCTCATCTTTTGTTGAGGGTTTCTTACCGGGCAATACAGTGGGATCAGATGTTTCTGGAATTATGACAGTCCCCCATACTCGGCTCAAATTAAAGAGCAGAAAAGACCGGAGCACTTTTGCTTCCGCAACATACTGATCGGCAAGTGCTGGGTCATCCGCAAACTCTTTGTACTTCGTAACTTCCTCCGCGGCCTGTGTTGCAAAGAGAATATCTCTGTAGAGATTCTGCCATACAGAATTGAACATCCAGTAGTCTTTGTTGTAGTTGAATTTGTCTTCTTCGGCAAAATCCTGTTGATCGCCAAGTCCTCCGGCGTTTACATCATCGCCGCGAACAGCGATAACTGGAAAGTCTTCCCAGCCCCGATCCTGAAACTCAGCGTAGGCGCCCAGCAGTGGGCGAATCATATTGGCGGTATTAGTATAATCAGTCTGGCCCGTGTAATTGTTGTTTTCAGGGTCTTCGTCCAAAAGGTCATGACATGATGTTGTCATGAACAAGGCCAGCGTGAATACCGATATTTTTATAATGTTATTCATGGATTTCATACTCATTTCTTTTTAGTAAATCAAAATTTAACGCTTAGGCCAACGGTATAAATGGCAGGAATAGGATACGTTTGCGTATCAACACCATCCGCTACTTCAGGATTGAAACCGTTGTAGTTAAATACAGTAAGCGGACGCTCTGCCGTGAAGGAAATCCGTGCATCTGGCATGTTATTTCCGATGTTTTCGCCTTGCAGGTTATATGCGAGCGTTATGTTCTGAATCCGGAAGAAGTCGCCATCCTCTACAAAGTAGTTGCTCATCTTTTGATTCCAGCCTTTGCGTAGGCCTGCCGATGACGGATATTTATTTGAGGTACCTTCGCCATGCCAGCGGTTGATCGCGAGTTCAGCATCCATGTTACCATCTGGCGTCCAGATTATTTCTCCACGCTTACGATTTAGGATCTTGTTGCCAGACTGTCCCATCATATTCACTGATAGTTCAAAGTTCTTATAGGATGTCCCTAAATTGATTCCGTAAGTAAATGATGGTAAGTACGATCCCAGTATAACCCGATCATCGCCCGTGATAGCGCCATCGCCGTCCACATCCTTAAAAATAAAATCACCGGGAATAATAGCGTCTCCTTCGGGATCGGCAGCATTAAGGGCCGTTGCAACGGGATCTGCTTCGATCTCTGCGTTATTCTGATAGACACCTGCTGTTTCGTATCCAAAAAAGGCCAGGAGTGGATCACCAACTCTTGTACGTTGCAGGAATTCGGCCTGTCCGCCATCAATATACCGCAGTCCGTAAAGATCACGGGCTTCATTTTTTAGCGTAGCAAAATTGAGTCCTATGGTATAGTTAAGATCGTTCGAGACATTGTCATTCCAGTTCAATGCAAATTCAAAACCCGAATTCCGTATGATGCCTTGTGACCTAATGCCCGTGTCACCTGTGAGTATTCTCACAGGAATCGCCGCATCCTTGGAGTCACGGACATAATAATCGACGTCCAAAGACAATCGATCGTCCAATACCCTGGTCGTTAGGCCTACATTCCACTCCTCTGTAAGCTCCCACCGCAGAAAGCCAAAGGTCAATTCAGATAATGAACCTGTGACCAAGGTTCCATCAATGGCGGTCGTTGGTAAAGTAAGTACGTTTGCTCCGCTGGTAGCCTCAATTTTATCATTGCCGAGTTTACCCCAGCTGGCACGCAGCTTTAAAAAGTCGATCACTCCGGCATCGGCCATAAAATTTTCTTCAGAAATAACCCAGCCTGCTCCAATCGACGGGAAGTAACCCCATTTCTCTTGATATTTGGAAGTTCCGTCTGCCCTCATCGTTGCGTACAGGAGGTACCGATCATTATAATTATAAGAGACCCGCCCGAAGTACGAGATCCCATAATTTCGGTAGGCGTTATCATCAACATCGTCGGCCTTAATTTCATTTGCCTGATGGATGTACCATGATTTTTCCTGATTAGGTGTAAAAAGATCTTCACCTCTCGCCTTCAGCATATCCCATGCTTCATCCCGAAATGACGTACCTGCCATAACGGTTAGGAAATGGTTTCCGAAGGCTTGATTGTACGTGAGTACATTGTCAAAGATCTGGTTGTAAAATGTTTCTGATTTTTTTACGATGGCGGACTTCGGCGTTTGCGCATTGCTTGAAAGGAAATAAGGCAAGTCCACGTTTCGTTCATCCTGGAAAGTCGACCCCAGGTTGTAGGTCGTCTGGAAAGATAATTTATCGGGGATCAGGTCAATCTTCACGTAGAAGTTAGCCAGTAATTTTTTTTGCCTCATCTTGTTCCGGTTGTAATCCATTACAGGAAAAGGATTTTTTCCATCCCGGTATCCAATATCCTGCGCACTGGCATACTTAACCGGCCAGGCATCGTCATTGGCTTCGTCATAAACCGGCATAATAGGTGGAGCAAAATAGGCTACTTTCCAGGCTTCCCCGTTCTGCGATACGATGTCCTGTCCAAACTTGGTGGCGTTGCTGATATTTACGTTTCCACCAATCTTCAACCAATTATTGGCTTGATAGTCGATTCTTGTACGAAGCGTAAAACGTTCGAAATCATTCTGCGTGTCTAGAATGCCATCCTGCGCGAAATAGCTTCCGCCAATGGAATACGTTGTATTCTCGCCGCCTCCAGTTACACCCAGACTATGGTTTTGAATTGGTGCTGTCCGGAGAATTTCATCATACCAATCCGTATTTACGTCCGGTACGTTGGGATTGACACGACTTCTACCATAGCGCTGCATGGCATTAGCAATAGCCGCAGCATCCGAAGGTGACCCCGATTCAAGCGCCATATTTGTGAACTGCTCTGCGTTAGCCATCTTCAAGACATTTTGAGCTATCTGCACTCCATAATATCCATCGTAAGTGATCTGAGCCTTCTGATTGAATTTGCCAGTTTTGGTTTCAATGAGGACTACACCATTAGCAGCGCGTACACCATAGATTGCAGCTGCAGATGCATCTTTCAATACAGAAATTGTCGCGATATCGGCGGGGTTTAAAAAGTCGATGTTATCAAAAAACATCCCGTCAACAACATAGAGTGGAGCTTCAGTATTTAACGGATTACCTTCGACGTCTTTTCTAGGAAGAGAACCCACACCCCGGACCCGAACTGCCGGAGACACGCCCGGCTGTCCACTGCTTACGATCTGAAGGCCAGGTACCTTCCCCTGCAGTGCTTGCATAGCCTGACCGCTGGGCGTTTTAACAATGTCTTCTGTCTTGATGGTAGAAATAGCCGATGTTAGATCTTTTTCCCGCTGCGTGCCATAGCCAACCACCACGACTTCTTCCAGCGATGTCACATCTCCCTCCAAAATAACATCCGCAGTAGTTTTATTGGTGACGTCAACCGTCACAGTTTTATAACCGACGAAAGTAAATACCAGTGTGTTTTCTACTGGTGTCAACTGAATCGAATAACTCCCCTCCGCGTCCGTCGTAACGCCTTTCGCAGTACCTTGAACCACAACATTCACGCCCGGAAGCCCTCCGCCATCATCCGACGAAGTCACCTTCCCAGTAACGATCTTTTCCGTTTGACCCCACGCAGCTATGTTGAATAGAAGTGGGACCAATGCCATAAGTAAAAGTCTTTTCATACCATTGATTTAAATAGTTGATGCAGAAAAATTTAGATAAAAACAAAGTGGCCTGATAGAAAAAATCAACAAATCAGATGGGCGAGTGTTCAACTATTCGTCATAAAACGATGCCTTTTTCCTAGAAAAAAAACATTGATTTCAAACGATTACTTGCACCTTTTGAAGAAATGGAAGGGAAACCATATCTGAAAAAAAACAATAGCTTCGGGAATTTGAAAAAACGCTAGGCCAAGGGTACGCTCAGGGCATTTTGAGTTTCTTTTTTTAGGCTTGACTTCCGCGCTGCCGGCTCTTTTACCAGCACCACTTCATCCCATTTAGTCGCATCTGGATGATTCCCACTGCTGGTCAGCTCGTGGATTCTCTCCGTTACTTTGTGCTTAAAACTCCAGACCGTATTGATTCTCAGATCGAGTTGTCCGGCCAGGGCGTCCAAGGTATAATCCTTTTTCCCGGCAACAGTAAGGTAAGCGATGTAAAACGCTCTTTCAATCGGGAATTTAATGCTGTGAAAGATTGTGTAAGCTGTAATTGACTCGTTGTACCCACACCGGGTGCACCGTCTGGAAAATTTCTGAGATCCCTTAAAATACTTCTCGTTTTTGCATTTGCGGCAATGAAAGCCGTTTTCCCATTTCAGATTTTCAAGGAACCGGTAGCAAGCCAGCGTATCTGGATACAGTGTCTGAAATTGATGGTAGTCCATCGTTTTTTCGTGCAGGCGCTCATTGAGTACCTCTTTAATGCTACTCTTCAATTTCCAGTTGTCGAGATCCAAAATAGAATTGATTTGATTGATCTCGCGTGCCTGGCGTTCTAGTTTTTGGTTTATTTCCTCCAACAGGTGATTCTTTTCGTTCAACTCGAGCGTCCGGTCCTGCACTTTTTGCTCCAGCTCGCGGTTCACCTTATCTTTTAGCTTCATGTTCAACTCATGCTGATGAATAATGCGACGCAAAGCACGGTCGCGCATATCCTTAAGGATTCTAATCCGGTCGCCCATGGCAAATGTCAGGAACAGCATTTCCAGTACGAAGCTAATGTGCAGACTATAATGCAATGGTGTGTTAAAAGGAAGCACGTCAAAATATACCAGTGATCGTATAAAAAATCCCGCGAACAGGAATCCATAGGCGATAACAAAAAAGCGGGCCGGCCTGTATCCACCATCCCAAACCCTTATTGCCGAGTAAAAAATCAGGCTCAACGGAACGATCTCAATAATACGAACGGTCAGCAACTCTGGGAAGAGCAAAACCTCAATCACAAAGAAGAGTGACCTTGCAATGATCGTCCATTTCAACATCCTGTCCAGGCGGGGAGCTGTAGCATGGGTACGCAAAAAACGACGGGTAAAAATCAATCCCCAGACAATGACGGAATACAATGTGAAACCCGTGGCGTAGTTGTTCCATTCCGGATGTTTGGGCCACAAATACTGAAACCCAATTCCATCGTAGCTCATTGCATAGGCCGCAACACTTAAAATATATATGATGTAGTAAATGTTCTTGACCTCTCGGATGGCCAGAAATACCAGCAAGTTGTACAGACTAATAATGAGGATCATACCATAAAATGTTCCGAATAAAAAATATTCATTAAGTGCATAATGAATAAACCGATCAACTGACCTGAACGCAATTCGGATGTCTGCAAAGTCATGCGACCGCACATTGAAGTAGTAATACATCACTGTATCGGACTTCATGACAAGCGGTATCTCGAAATTTTTATGGGGAATGATCCGGTCACGAAATAGTTTGCTGTCGCCCATGACCACCAGTTTGTAATTTCCTTCCTCCTGCGGAATGAAAGCCTGTAGTTGATCGATTGTTTGGTCATAAAATTCAAGCAGCCAAACTTTTTTTGTTGACTGATTATGCCGAATCGCCACGCGAATCCAGTAGGAAGCGTCGGTTTTAAAATCCTTGTTTTGGTATTCAGGATGTTTCTTGAATTGATCTGAAAAGTCAATTGAAGAAACCTCAGCAAACGAAAGGGTATTTGTTGTATCTACGTGATACATCAACTCATTGGGCATGAAATTGCGTTCGACAATTCCATCGTCAACCGTGACAATATTGTCGTTGCTCTTTGCTGATGCATTTACCTTGCCTTGCTGCGCGGAAAGTTGGCCGGCGATGCCAATCAAGCCTGCAATCAAGAAGACAGTCCGCTTCATTCTGACAAGGTACATTTTTTTGCGCTGACGGTGAAGGGGTGGTTAATGTAAGTGGTAACGGGTAGTTAGTGGTTGGTGTTAGTAGATTGTTGTGATGAAAGAAGCTTGTTGGCTACTACATCTTTCCACTTACAACTTACATCTCACATAGCTGAATCACTGGCGTTGATGAATGTATTCACAAGAAATTAACTTTAGCGGTCCGTTGTCCGTTCTTAAGAATTACATCAGCGGTCTGACAAACTATGATTGACTATAGAGAATTTCCTCCTTCGCCTCCACTGCTACCATTTGTGGAATGCCTTTGGATCCTAAAGTCACACAGTAACTTCTTTAAGAAACGCGAACTGGTCATCCCAGGAGGCCGGATTGAACTGATCTTCAATCTCGGAAGTCCTGTTGAATGGATTGATTCAAAAGATCTTTCCGCGAGCCGATCCTTTATTGGATCGTATATCCTGGGTCCCCGCAACCGGCCCTTCTTCGTAGAACAGAACGGACTCATTCAAATGCTCGGGGCCCGCTTCCGCCATGGCGGTCTGGCGCCGTTTATTCCAATGCCCATGAACATTTTAATAAATGAAGTAGTCCTGGCAGAAGAGGTATTTGGAAATGAAATAAATGAATTGACCTTCAGGCTTTGCGAAAGCGCTTACGATGCATCCAGTATTAACTTAATTCAAAATTATCTAGCAAAAAGAATTCACAACGAAGTCGATACGCGACAGGCGCTCCGATTAATTTTCTGGGTAAAGGAATCAGAATCCTTACCACTGAATGCCCTCAGCGAAAAGTCGGGTGTTCACTATAAGAAATTGGAGCGTATCTTTTCCCGGTACACCGGATACAATCCAAAGAATTTCACCCGGGTAATTCGGTTTTACAGAGCGCTCCAGCAAATGAAGACCAAGCCAATCTCACTTACGGGGATAGGTCTTAATGGTGGCTACTACGATCAGCCGCATTTTATTCGGGACTTCAAAGCGTTTACGGGGAAGTCGCCCTCCCAATTTTCAACTGAAAATCCTACGATCGCGAATTTATTGCTTCAAAGCAAGCATGTCTAAAACGTACAAGCTTGAGAAAGATGTCTTTGGTTACTTTGTAAAAAGTCGCACAATGAAAAGAAAACAGATTATACCGGCCCTTGTTATTTTCTGTATGGGAGTAGGTCAGGCCTTCGGACAATTGAAAACAAATGAAGTGGGCCAACGGACGCTTGCCTATGAAGATCATAGCAGAAATCGCAAACTGACTACGGAGGTGTGGTATCCAACGCTTGAAAAAGCTTCGCCAGAAGACGCATCGCCGTTCATAAGAATTTCCACAAAACGGGACGCTGCCATTTCTCAGGGTATTTTTCCGTTAATACTGTTCTCCCACGGTACGGGTGGGGGCCGACTTACCGTCGAATGGTTCTGCGCGGGGTTAGCGTCCAAGGGATTTATTGTGGCGGCAGTAGATCATTTTGGAAATACCTTTGACAATCCTATTCCCATCGAATTCATAAAGTTCTGGGAACGTCCGCAGGATATTCGTTTTGTATTGGACCAGTTGCTGGGTTCCCACGATATCTCGTCACATGTGGACCCGAACAAGATTGGCGCCGCTGGTTTTTCGCTTGGCGGATTCACCGCTATTACACTGGCTGGCGCAAAAATGGATTTTCAAGCTATTGAGAATTATTTAAAGAGTGAGCAGGGAAAAAAGGAAGCAGACATTCCGGAAATGCCAGGCCTGATCTCTCTTTTTGGAAAACCTGAAGTGAAGGAATCTTTTGAAAAAGCTCCGCCCTTGGTGGATAAAAGAATAAAGAGTGTTTTCGCCATGTCCCCTGCTATCGGACAAGCATTTCCCACCAAAGAAAATTGTAAAGATGTTTCTGCCCCGGTTTATATTGTGGCAGCCGCCAAAGATATGCTTGCCCCGCCAAAAACCAATGCAGTACATTATGCAAAGTTGATCAGGAACGCACAGTACAAAATCTTAGGCACTGAGGCAGGGCACTATGTTTTTCTCAATGAAGCAAAAGATGGCTTGAAGCAGGAGGCTCCCATGTTCTTCAATGATCCCCCCGGGGTAAACAGAAAAAAGATTCATGACGAAGCGCTACAGCTTGCTACCGATCACTTTCGAAAAACGCTCAAGTAAATGTCGCGGTTGTTAATAGCTGGAAGAATTACTTCAATGTCTCTTTGACTGTCCCGCACGTAAGCATAGCTTCGCCAAAATAAGGATTACGAATAGCGGCCTTGTCGCTGAGCCAGTAAGCACCTTCATTGTTAAAAGCCATCGGGCAGAAATCATAAAAAGCTTCTGTGCCTGCTAATCCAAACGCTTTAATGCTTTTGTAAAGATTTTCCGACAGCGTACTGAAGGCTTTCCTCTGTACTTCGATGTCTGCCGTGCTTTCAATTTCTTTCAATGAAGTCTGAATGGGGGTTAGGTAGCTCATCCAATCATTGTGATATTCACTTTTCTCGGATCATACTCTTCGGAACAGTAGACGATTTCAAATCAGATGATTTGAGGTATTGCTCACAACTATTGTTTGATTTTTAACATTTGCGCATTTATAGCCACAACAACGGTACTTATGCTCATGAGTACAGCACCCATTGCGGGGGTGAGCATAACCCCGACGTTGTATAAAATTCCTGCAGCCAACGGGAGCGCTATGACATTGTAACCTGTCGCCCAGGCGAGGTTCTGCATCATTTTTCGATAAGTACCTTTCCCAAACAAAATCAGATTGGCAACATC
>Ga0111539_10005369_pt1 | contig 16568 bp, 9 predicted proteins | sample RhiMethybrSRZTD1_FD_79667 | JGI IMG/M metagenome (GOLD analysis project Ga0111539, IMG submission 79667) | Populus rhizosphere microbial communities from Tennessee, USA - Rhizosphere MetaG P. TD hybrid SRZTD1 (version 2) (version 2) | ecosystem: Host-associated > Plants > Roots > Rhizosphere >... | reverse complement strand
GTCGAGCATCGAGAGCTTGACGTCGTCGTTGCCGTCGAAGCCGCCGGCGCTCGCCGTCAGCGAAAAGGGCCCGATTCCGACGCCGACCGAGCCGCCGCCGCCGAAGGTGTCGTCCTCGGTTCGCGTCATGCCGTCGGCTTGTCGAACCGCGCTGCCCCAGGTCTTCTGCGCGTCGAACAAGAGCGGGCGATTCTGCGCGTCCTTTTCGGCTTCGAAGTAGTCGAAGCTGTGCCGGTAGAGTGGATTTTGCGCGCCGACGCCGAGCATCGTGATGCTCTCGAGCAGCGTTTTGCCCATGTGACCCGCGTCGCCCACTGCATCGGCGTGTCGGTATTCGAGCCGGTACCTGCGAATGATCTCCTCGCCCCCGGGGCCCTGCATCAACTTGACGTCGACGTTGCCGAGCAGATAGCGAAGCGCGGTCGGAAAGCCAGGCAGGCCGTCCAGGACCACGTCCTGCCGCTGAAACAAGCTGCCGTTCTGCTGTTTCAGCAAGCCGAACTGCACGCGGTAGGCAGGAGCCAGATCGAGCGTGCCGCCGGTGTAGTGAGCGGTGTAATCGACGTGCTTCGGATACAGATGGACGAAGCGATCGCCGCGTTCCCACAGGTCGCGCGTATAGCGAAACGTCATGCGGTTGCCGGAGAGATCCTCGCGTTTCTCGATGAACCACTCGAAGACGTTGGCGTCTCCCGCGGCGGCTCGCGGGTCGTCGAGCTTCGTCCAGAACGTGCTTCCCTGCTCCATGCAGCTCGGGTCTGCTGCGGCGCGCGGACAGCGGCCATAGGTCGTACGCACCCCCGACTTGGCGGTGACGACCCAGAAGTAATTCTTGGCGTTGGTTCCATGGCGTTCGATGCGCTCGAACGAACCCTCGACCCGGCGCTGATAAACGCGCGGATTGGCAGAGGGTGCACCTTCCGCGCCGGCGACCGGCACCAGCATCGCCCCGTCGAGCAGGTACTTTTCGTCGCCCGTGTAGCGAGGCACTCCGTTGCGGGTATCGATGCGGATCGACGAAAGACCGAGGTCCCAGCCGAGCCCGAGCCAACCATTGCCGGCCGCACTGTCGTACCCGATGCCGATCTCCGGCTGCAGCTGCGCGCGTCCCGGAGGCAGCTCGATGCCGTGGCCCAGGCGCGCCGAGCCGCTGTTGTTGGCTTGCGGCGGCTGAACCAGTTGGATCCCAGCCGCCGGGTCGGCGAGCTGCAGATCCTTCATTTGTGTCGGATTGTAGCTCTGCGGGCCGGGCGCATCGGGCTGCGCGATGGTCGCCGCAACGAAATCCGTGAAGTGATCGGTCAGCGTGACGAGCTCACCGTCGCGAGCCTGCTCGTACCTGCCGATCGCTTCCCACTTGCCCGACTTTTCGTTGAAAAACAGGCCCTGGATGTCGTTTTCGCCGAGCCCGTCCGGGATCGCGCTCGGGTCATAGGCGAACGAGAGCAGGATCGGCTTCTTGAACTTCAGCCCGTGCGGTCCGAAGCGGTACGCTTGGCCGTTCGGCATCACGTTGGTCATGGTCGGGCCCATCGCCGCGACCTGCTCCTTGGTGAGCGGACGCATCGTGATCCGGACGTCTTGATCCAGCGCGCCCTCGGGGATCTCGAGCGTGGCGGTGCCGAGCACCAGGCGCTGCCGCTTGTGCGCCCGGGCGACCGCGCTGAGCGGTGCGCCCGGATCCTCGCGAAGGTCGTTCTCGCCGACCGCGGGCAGATCGAGGCACGGACCGAGGCTTATGTCCTGCGAGACGCGTTCGCCGCTTGGATAAACTGCCTCGAGCTTCGTGACCCAGGACTTGCCGCGTGCGCTGGCTGGCTCACTCACCCCTGCGGCAAACGAGCCGCCACGCGCAAAGCCCGCGGGCACCGCTTTGCCATCCACGAACAGGCGCGGCGTTCCGGCGACCGACGACTCGACGAAGCCGCGCACCTCTGCGGTCCGTCCGGCGCATTCACCGTGCTTCGGATAGACGACCGCCATCCGCGCCTCGCGCGCGGTGGGCTCCGGCCAGGGGCTGCCAATCACGTGCGGCGCCGAAATCGGGGGCGTCACGTCCTCGAGCGAGCCGATCAGGTCGACCGCGAGCTCGGAGCTAGCCGACAAAGCGAGCGGCAGCTTTTGCCAACCGGCGGCGAGACCTCCGAGCTCGACCACTTGGCGCTCGCCGTGCTTGAAACTGCCGCTTTTCGGCGTGAAGACCAGGCGCGCGTTCGACGTATGCTCCAACCGAAATGCGACCTCGTGCGCTTGAATCGGCCGTTCGAAGGAGAGCCGCGATCTCCAGGTGGTCGCGGCTTTGGATCGTTCGGGGCGGCTGAAGCTTGCCTGCTCTACGCCGTCGGCGGCCACGCCAACGAGGCGCACGTTCCGCACGAAGTACGTCCCGAGCTGTTCGGAAGGCAGAAACTTCAACAGGTTGTTGCCGCGCCGGAGCACGCTCGGCGCTATTTCTTCGACCTGGAGCCCGCCTGAACCGAGCGGCGCCGCCGCGCCGGGAAGCGCAGCAGGCAGACTGGCCCGCGGCGCCGCAACGAGTATCGGTGTCGTGGTGCCGTTCAGCTCGCGGGAAATGTTGGTGAAGTGGGGCGCCCCGAGCAGCTCGTACACCAGAAACGCTCGCGACAGCGCGCGCGGATCTTGATGAAGCTCGAGAGTGAGCTCGCTCGGCGCCGTGCGGGTGACCGCCGCCTTTCGAGGCTTTGCCCAAACATCCACGCTGCCGGCGATGCCGTCGCCAAACAGCTGATCGGCGACGTCCACGCTCGGATTGGCGGAGAGCGGCTCCTCTGCCCAGAGCGCGAGCTCGCTCGGGCCTGAATCCTGTCCGCGCGCCGGCGCCCATTCCAGGACCACGGCGCTCGTGTCCTGTGCCGAAGCCGCGAGCACACGCTGCCAGCCCGCTCGTCCCGCCTGCGGCGTGAGCTCCAAGGGCGTGCCCTTGGCGGCCGTTACTTTGAGCGTCCCCGCCGGAGCACCCCCGGTTGCGACGAAGAGCGCGGCGCCACCGAGCTTTTTCTGCGGCGAAAAGTGAGCCTGGATTCTGAAGGCCCCGTGGACGCGCGTCGAGGAATCGCGATCGAAAAGCTTCCACGGATCGAGCTTTGGATCCTCGGCGCTCAGTACTTCCAAGCGGTTCGGCAAGACCTGCTGAAAAGCTTCCGGCAGGTCACGCGGTCGAGACCGCGGCGGGTCCGGCTCCAGCTGCACACCCGAGAGGTCGGGTACGTAGACGCCTGAACCAAAAGGCAGCCAATTGCGCGCCCGCGCAGCAGCTTCATCGTGACGCTGCACGGCTTGTGCGATGGGAAGAAGCCCCGTGCTCACGACGAGCGCCGCCGTTGCCGCGGACACACATCGAAATAGCCAATGGCGCCTCATGTCAGCCATGCGATTCCTCCCGCGCGGAAACACCCGAGCGGGCGGACGGTAGTGGGCGATTCCCCGAGAGTCAACGCGCGGCCGACACTACGGACGCGGGGCGTTGATGCATATCAAGCAGCTCATGAAACGCGTGAGCTGCAATATTGGAAGCTCGCGGAACTCCCAGAACTGATCGCGTGAAATCACGCTCGTGCTGCGAGCGGCGACGACGCTCGATAGTAAGAAGTTCGACCGCTGCGTGCGCAGCGCTCGCGCTCCAGATCCGCTGGCTTTTCAGGAAAACTTGATAGCGTCGTCAAGAAAAGCTCGATTGTGGGGGCGCGCGATTCGCTCCACGTTACTTGGATGGCGATTCGAGCGTCACGCCGCGCCATCGAGCTCGCGATGGTTCTTACCGCTTGCGGCGGAAACACCGCGGTGAGCGCGAATAACACGCACGATGCTCCGGACGCAGATCCCCGGCCGGACGTCGCGCACGCCGACACCGACACCCGCGCCGACACCGATGCCGACACATCCACCGACACCGGCGCGGATGCCGAAGACTGCGGTCGTTGCGGTCGTGACGGAGGAAGCGGCGAATGTCTGGAAGGCGCGTGTCGGCCGGTGACGATCGCCAGCGCGACCGGCTGCGCGCTCGCGCTCGACGGCGACAACGTCTACTGGGTAACGAGCGACGCCGATGACGAGGTTCTGATGGCGATGCCGAGCGCGGGAGGAGCCCAGAGGGCGCTCGCGCGCAGCCCTCACCGAGTCACGAGCGTCGCGGTCGATGCGGACAATTTGTACTTCGCAAGCACGATCAGCCAAGGACCCGCTCCGAACGGCGCTTCGGGAACGCTGAGCCGCGTGCCGATTCGCGGAGGTCCTACGGTGACGATCGCGACCGGCGCTTTCAACCCCTCGGCAATCGCGGTCTCGGGCGATAACCTGTACTTCACGACGCTGTGGCAATCGAACTTCAACCCCGATGATCAGGAACGGAAGGGGTCCGTGCTGAAGGTGCCCGTTGAGGGCGGCCTCGTTTCCACCCTGGTCACCGGGCTGGAAGACGCCGTCGATATTGCCGTGGACGCAAACGGCGTCTACTGGGCCCAGGGGTTCGGAGCTGGCTGCACCTGGGGTTGCGTGCTCGGCGTGCCGCTCGCTGGCGGAACGCCCACCACGATCGTTTCCAATGCCACCACGACCCAGACGAACATCCGGGCGCTCGCCGTGAACGGAACCGACGTGTACTGGATCAACGAGGGTATTTCTTCCACTGCGATGAAGCTGTCGCTTTTGGGCGGCGACCCGGTCGTTCTCGCATCGAACCAGTACGAGCCTCGAGCGATCGACGTCAATACGACCAGCGTTTATTGGACCACGCACGATGGGGCGGTCAGAAAGATTCCGCGCCCTTTTGGCACGCCGACGACCCTGGCAACTGGTCAATGCAGCGCCTGTGGAATCGCCGCGAACGACGCGCACGTTTTTTGGATTGGGTGCAATTCGCTGGTGACATTGCCGAAGTAGTCAGATCGGATCGCGGCGTTTCAGGATCACCAGGATCGCCAGCAAGAGCGCGAACGTCATACCGAACAGCACGAGCGGCGGAAGCCAGGACGTTGCATAGTGGGTGAAGCCCCAGGCGCCGTTGAAATCCGAGCTCGCCATCTGCGCCGTCGCGCACTCGAACTTGCCCTGGGACACGAAGTTGTCGGGACTCGTCACGCTGGGTCGCCCGAGATTCATGATCCAGGCGGGGTCTTTCGCGACCGCCATCCGTTCTTGCGCGACCAGGCCCTGAAAACCCCAGCGCGCGGGGATCGTGAACATCGGGTACTCGAGCAGGAAGTTCGTGGTCATCGGCACCATCAGTCCGCCGAGGACGACCTGCGGAATCAGGGCGATCGGCGTCAGGGCCATCGCCGCCTCGCTACTCGTGACCACGGTGCTCACGAGCAGGCCGAGCGCGACCGAGTTCATGGCCGTGACGATCATCGTCCCGAGCTCGATGCCGAAGGCTTCGAGGCCGCCGTGAAAGCCGAGCGAGAAAAACACGATGCCGAGCAAAATCGAACACTGGATCACGCAAAACAGCGAGAGCAAGAGAAACTTGGAGAACACGTAGTTGAACAGCGTCAGGTTCACCATGCGCTCGCGCACGTAGATCGAACGTTCGCTCACGATCTCGCGCGCCGCGTTGCTGGTGCCGAACCAGACCGCCGCCACGACCAGAAAGAAGATCGCACCCGCATGGTCGGGCGTCTTCTGCATGTTCTGGACGAGCGCGTCGGTTCCGCCGCGCAGCTCGCCGGAGCGCTCGCCGAGCTGCTGCAGCGCGCCCAGGCACCAGTACGGAATTGCTTTGTCCTGGAAGCCGAACACCAGCGCCAGCAAAAAACCGATGATCGGAGCTTGCGCGAGCATGATCACGGTGCCGCTCACGTCGCGCTGCTTCACCTTGAGGTAGCGTCCGAGCAAGAGCGAAAACTGTCCCTTGATCCGGCGCCGCTCGCGCGGCAACGCGCCCGACGCGGAACCGGCGCCGATCGCGCGCCGGCCCGAATACATCGTGGCGCAAACGGGATTCTGCGGGCTGTAGAACTCGGCGCGCCATTCGCTGGCCGCCTGCTGGCGCGCGGCGCTGCGCGGCACGCTGGGGTGCTGGGCACGCATCGCGTCCCAGATCGGGCGCTCGCGCTGATTCAGCATATCGAACATGTCGCGGGGGTTGTCGATGGCCGCTGATTTCCCCTGCCGCGCGAGCCAGCTGCCGAAGAAGCGGTAACCCTCGACGGTCGGGCCGTAATACATCGCGATCCCGCCCTGCCCCAGGATCAACGACAGATTGAACTTTTCGTATTCGTCCTTCGCGGGCTGATGAATCGTGCAGATGATCGTCTTGCCGGTGGTTTTGGCGAGATCGCTCAGCAGCTGGACGAGCGCGGTCGTGTCATCGGCGGCAAGGCCGCTCGTCGGCTCGTCCAGGAACATGATGACCGGATCGGTCACGAGCTCCATCGCGATGTTGACGCGCTTACGCTGCCCGCCGCTCAGGATTTTGCGCTCGGGCCGGCCGATCTCGAGGTGCGCCACGCTCTCGAGGCCGAGCTGGGCGAGCGTCGTCGCCACGCGGCGGTCGATTTCGAGCTCCGAGTAGTCGGGCGGTAGCCGGAACCTCGCGCTGTAGCGCACCGCTTCGTACACGGTGAGCTCGGGATGCACGATGTCGTCCTGCGGCACGTAGCCGATCGAACCGCGGAGGGCGTCGTAGATCGCGTAGAGGTCCTGGCCGTTGATCCGGACCTGGCCGGCGCTAGGCGGCAAGTAGCCGTTCAGCGCGAGCAGCAGCGTGGTTTTCCCGGCGCCGGAAGGTCCCATCAGCGCGATCAGATCGCCCGGCAGCGCTTTGAAGCTCACGTGCTCGAGCAGCGTCTTCATCTGGCCCGGGTTGTCGCGGTCTTTCACCTGCACCAGGAGATCCCAGGCTTCGATCTCGTAAAGCGGGCGCCCGGCCCATTCCGCCTGGTCCTCGACGATCACCGACAAGAGGCCCGCACCGACCTGAATCAGAAGCGGCATCGGCCCGATGAAGATCTTCTCGCCGTTGGTCACCGGGACTTTCTGCCCGGGCGCAATGCGCTGGCCGCGCACGTGCGTGCCGTTCGAGCTGCCGGTGTCCTCGATGAACAGCTCGTCGCCCACCCTGTGAAGCCGCGCGTGTTTGCTCGAGACCTGCGGGTGTTCGATGACGATGTCGTTGCCGGGCGTCCGTCCGATGCTCTTGAATGCCGCCGGCTCGTGCGCGCCGATCGCCACCTGCGCGATCACGGTCTTGTGACGCGGGCGCGAGGGCACCGGCTCGGCCTGGGCCGGAGCCGGAGCAGCTTCGGGCGCTGCTAACCGCTGGCTCGGCGCACCACGCTGGCTTGGCACGCTGGGAGCCGCCGGCGGCACCTGGGCCAGCGCCAGCACCAGCGCGATCGGAAGCGGAACGACGCCAACGAAGATGTGCGCGCCGGGCTCGAGCTTGAACTTTTCGCCCGACCCATGGTCGACCGCGGTCAGCGTAGCGACGTTGATCGTCAAGTGCGGATCCGAGACGCTCGCGTGCCGGATCACGACGTGGGCACGCGCCGGGTCGATACCAAAGATGATCTGGTCCGCGGCCGGCGCGAGCGCGCCGCGCTGCATCAGCATCAGGACGATCGCCGGATGCAGGTTGGGAACCTGCGTCTGCCCGACGAGGAACAGGGTCCTGAAGTCGAAAGGATGGATCGAGCCCTGCGGCACGCGCTGCCAGTTCGCGAAGGTCTCGCCGAAGCCGGCGTCCACGAAGAGCAGCTGGCCACCCTGATTGACGATACGGGCATGGACGGCCGCGACGCCGGGCTCCGGCAGGTGGATGTCGCATTCGGCTGCGCTGCCGATGGTGATGGTCTGTTTGCCAAAGCCGGCGAGCATTGGCCACGAGGGTAGCTGATCGGGCGGAAGGTGAGACGGAGGATTACGGGGCGGCCGGGGAGAGGCGCTCGCGCTCCAGATACACCGCCCCCTTCAACCACTGAAGCACGCGCGCGACGCGGGTGACGCGGCGCATGTCGGCGTGAACGGCGGCGAACAAGCCGTAAGATCGTGAGCCCGGGCGGCATCGAACATTTCTACCGAAACTGCGGCGTGCCAGCGGCGCGGCTGGATCTACCCGACACGGCGGACTTCGATCCGGCCAAGGTGCAGCGCGAAGGAGAGCTTCACGGCGCGCGGCTGCTCGGCCCACCACTGACCTGAGGTGTGCGGTATCATCGCGCCCGCGGGCTTCGGCTCGGGGTGCGGTGATGAAGTACAAGACTCGGACGATACAGGGGCTCGGAGTTCTATCAGCGGCGTGTGGCCTGGGTGCACTTGCTTGTTCTTCCTCGGATAGCCAGGAACCAACCCAGAACACGCAAAGCGCTGGTGGCACGGGTGGCCAGAGTACCGGTGGCACCGGCGGCCAAAGCGCCGGTGGCGCCGGCGGGCAGAGCACCGGCGGCACCGGCGGACAGAGCGCCGGTGGCACCGGCGGACAGAGCGCCGGTGGCACCGGCGGACAGAGCACCGGTGGCGCCGCTGGACAAAGCACCGGTGGCGCCGGAGGGGAGGGCACACCAGGATGCGACTCGAGCCTGCAAATCTTCTTCTCGCCGATGTATTCGGCGTTCATCGACGGCACGCGAGCGTTCGAGATCCCGGCCATCGTCAACGGTGTGTCCAACGCCAACGTAACCTGGTCGGCGGATCCGCCGAACCTGGTAGCGCTCGATCCGCGTCCGGAGCTGCTCATGATCCGGACGCAAGGCGCCGGTACCGTCGCGATCACAGCGCGGGCCGCCGATCATTGCGGCAACTCACAACTGACGATTTCGCAGGCCACCGCGGCACAATGGGAAGCTGGCAACGCGCGCTACAACAACGGCGTGCCGCTGCCACCGGTGCCCAATCCGCCGATTCCTCCGGCCGACGGATCGAACCCGCTCGAAGCGAACGGCGTGCGTCCTGCCTGCGCGAGCTGCCACAGTGAGGCCGCGGCGCCGGGGATCTTCAAGTCGTTCACGTACACGCCGCAGCAGATCGGCGGTTATAGCGACGAAGAGATCGTCCAAGTGCTCACGAAGGGCGTGATTCCCGCGGGCGGCTACTACAACACGGGTAGCGGCATCCCGCAGGCCATCTGGAGCTTCTTCCACAGGTGGACGCTGTCGGCCGAAGAGGCGCGCGGCCTCGTCGTCTATCTGCGCAGCCTGCCGCCCAAGAGCATGGGCGGGTCATTCTGAGTTTGAAATCCGTTCGTCAGGGCGCCGGGATGCAGAACTGTCCCTCGCTGGCGATGTCGAGCACGTAGCCCTGCGGGCAGGGCGCACGGTTCGGGTAGCCGGCGAAGGGAATCGGCGTGCAGATCGAAGCTCCCTCGCTGGTCACGTAGATCTGGAAATTCGGTGGACAGGAGCCGCCGGTGCCACCGGTTCCTCCTGCACCCGCGCTGCCAGCGCTGCCGCCGGTACCGCTGGTGCCGCCGCTGCCTGGGGTGCAATTGCCGCCTTCCTGGACGACGCCCGGCGGGCAGTAGGGCTTGTCCCACTGCGGCGGGCAGGGCGTGGACTCGACCTGGATCGTGTCGGTGCTCTTGGACGGCGAGGCATGCGTGTACGTGATGAACGCTTGGCCGAAGCCGATGCCATTGAACGCCGCGATGTCGATCCAGACCTCGTACACGTTGCGGTAGTCCCAGTTCGGGGTTCCCGGATTTGCCGTATACATGGTGTCGGTGGGCGGCGAGTCGACGGTGCAGTCACCGCTCGGACTGCACGCAGCGTTCTTGCAATATCCGCAGCCGTTCAGGTTCCGATCGAGCGAAGTGACGACTCCGAGGATGTGATCCGGATTTCCCGTGATCATGCTGCCATCGCCACCCTTCACGCCGAGCGACCCGAAGCCGCACGGCTTGCTCGGATCTGCGGTGATGTAATCGAGCTTGAAGTTCATCACCACGTTGCCCTGCGCGTCGGTCAGTTGCAGCTCGGTGTGATCGCTCTTGGCGAGATCAGGGTCGAACGTGTGCCCACGTCGCTGCGGCCAACCACAACACGAGCCCGCTCCGTAGGTATTGTCGGTGAACGAGGGGTCGAAGGTGATCCGGATGTGGACGTACTCCTTGCCGTTCAATTTCTCGATCACCTGCTCGATCACGACCGACGGGTCGTCGGGGGTGGCGTCGCCGGTGCCCTTGAAGCACAGCGTTGCCGGCGGACGGACGACGGTCGTTCCCGGCGTTCCGCCGGCGCGTTCGCAGGTTCCGGTGCACTGACTGGCAGTTTCCGGACCGCAGCCCGGCGTCAGTGGACGCCAGCCGTTGCCCGAGCCGGGAAAGTGCGGGCCGGTGTTGCCACCCCCGCTGCTTCCGCCAACGCCGCCTGCTCCGCCGGCAGTGCTGCCACCGGCACTGCTGCCACCGGCGCTGCTGCCGCCGGAACTCGCGCCGCCGGAGCTGCTCCCGCCGGAGCTGCTGCCACCGGAACTGGCGCCGCCTGAACTGCTGCCGCCGGAACTGCTACCGCCGCTTCCGGGATCGGTGCACGTGCCGTTCTCGCACACGCCGCTCGAACATTCGGTGTGCAGAGTGCAGCCGCTGCCGGGCGGCTTAGCTCCGCTGCCGCCGGAGTTTCCGTTGGTTCCCACGCCGTTATCGCTGCTCGACCCGCACGCGTAGGCACCCGCGCAAAGCATCGCGGCAATCATCCACTTCGAAACGCCCAATTTTTGCGATGTCCTTGCCATTGGCTTCGCTCGCTTTTCTGGCTTTTTGTTGAAGGGTCGAACCGTCAAAAAACGGTCACTGAGGCGGAGGCGTGATCGAATTGCAACCCACGGTGTAAACGAGCTGCCCGCCCGGATTGGTGACCTGATCGCAGCTCGTGGGACAGAGATGAATCTTCTGCGGAGCGGCCGGGTTGTCGTAGAACCACCCGCCCTGGTCCGTGCAGCCGTCCGCTGTTTCGACGTGATAGAAGTAGGTCGGTTCGCAGGCCGAGTTCGCGTAAACGATGTTCACCTTGGTGAAGTCGAGACCCTGTCCATTCGGCGCCGGAGGCAGCGACAGATCGCAGGGAATCTGCGCATCGCCGCGGATGGCTCGAAGCGCGTCGAGCACTTGGTTGCTGACGTCGTTGCCCTCGACCAGGTAGGCGTGGCTCGTGCCGCCCGCTTGCGCGATTTGCTCGAGGTTCTGCAAAAATGGACCGACCCCGAGCACGTAGGTCTTGATCCGCTGGTCACCGTTCGCGCACTCGGCCGCCGCCGCCACCGTGTCCTCGAGCGTGGGGCAGCACGTGCCGCTGCGACAGGTGACGGGAGCTTCAGGGCGGCCGTCGGTCAGGAGCAGGATCACGACTTCATGCCCCGCCTGCGACGCCTTCCACTGGCTCGCGTAACTACACGCGCCGCGCACGGCGGCCGCGCTCGGCGTTTCGCCGGTCGGCTGGATGCCGTTGAGCGATTGCATGATCGCGTTCGCGTGGTCGGGCAGCATGCCAACGGGCACCGCCGCGTTCGAGTAGTCGGCCACGTTGCAGCTCGCCGATCCGATGGGATTGAAGCCGAAGTAGCTGATGCCGACGCCGATCCCGGCGCTGCGTTCGTCGTTCAAGAATTGCGCGGCAGCTTCGCGAATCGCTTGGAGCCGCGTCTTGTTGCACGTCGGATCGGGGCAGGGGTTGTTGGTTTTGGGCGGATCGATGCAGGCGCACATCGAACCGCTCTGATCGAACATGATGTAGATATCGAGCGGCACGACCTCGCCGGCGTAGGCCTGGCCCGTGCACCCCATTCCGTTGTCTCCGATGGTGCAGGTCCCGCCGTCGTTGGTGACGATGAAAGTCCCGCCGCTACCCCCGACCCCGGAACTGCCGGCGCCCCCGCCGGCACCGACGGTGATCCCCCCGACACCGGAACCGGAAAAGCCAGCACTTCCGGCACCACCGCTGGCCTGGGCGCCACCCTCGTCGTCGGAGCAGCTCCCGAGCGCCGGGATCAGACCCAGCGGAAGCACCGCGGCAACGAACTTGCATAGTCCGACAAGCTTTCGGCTCATCCAGCACACCCGATTTCGCCCAGTTGATTCGGCGAATACGGTTAGTGGGGTGCGGAGAAAAAAATTATGATTCGAAAGCCGACTAACCGAGAACGCTTTGAAAAACAGCTACATCCAGAGGCAGTAGCCGATCTGGGCGTTCGGGTACGTGTAGCAGGTCATCCCCGAAGGGCAGCCGTACTTGGTGCCGGCGTTCTCGCAGACGAGCATGCAGCGACTCTTCGAGGTGAATTGCACGCATCCCGCCTGAGCCTGGGCTCCGCTCGGCGCCGTGGAGCAATCCGCCACGGTCTGGCAATCGTTCGAGCAAGAAAACCCGTTGCCGCCGTCGTCGAGCTGAATGCCGAGGCAGTAACCCGGCAAGCACGGCCTCGACTCAGCGCGGCATTGAACGGAATAGATCGAGCCACCGCCATCCGTTGGCGGCGGCGGTCCCCCGTCATTTCGGCTGCCGCCAGCTCCGCCACTGCCACCACCTGCGCCGCCCGCCGCGCCCGAAGCACCGGCACCGCCCGAGCCGTCCGACCCACCTGACACACCCGATGAGCCACCAGGGCCGCCGCCAGATGCGCCACCATTCCCACCGCGGCCGCCGGAGCCCGAGCTGCTCCCCGCCGCGCCGCCGCTGCCGACGTTTGCGCCGGACCCAGCAGCACCGCCTGCGCCACCCGCACCGCCCGCGCTATTTCCGCTGGTTCCGGCGTTCGAAGTACCTGACGGCGAATCGTCATCGCTGCAGGTGACGATCGACGGAAGACTCGCGATCACCAGCGCGGCGATCGCTCCTCGAGAGCTTTTGAAGCGCATCGGGCCCTCTCGCGCAGCAATCTATGCCACGCGTTCAGATCAGCCAAGCGTAAATGTCGAGAGCGCTCGTGGCACGAACCTCGCTCTTCGCGCGCGCGGCACGAGCGGCACAAAATGTTGAGTCGCGTTCGCATTGGAGAGACACTGAGTGGAGTTGAGCTGCGATCAGCGGCACTCAACGTTTGCGGGTCACCATGCAACGACGTTTCGCAGCAGCCGTGGTTTTGTGCGCAATCGCCGCGTCGTGCGGCGATGACGATGGCGACTCGACTTCGAACGGCGGTCGCGGTGGAACGAGTGGAGCCACCGCGGGCTCGGCGGGCAGCTCCGGTGCATCTGGTGCATCGGGTGCTTCAGGTGGCTCTGCCGGAACATCCGACGCCTCCGCGGGTCGGGGCGGATCCAGCGGCAGAGGCGGATCGTCGGGAAGAGCAGGATCTCCGGGAGATGCGATCGTCGGGGACGGACCAGGCAACTGTTTGCCGATGGATTTCGAATGCAGTGGTCCCGGTGCGAATTGCTGTCCAGGAACTCAGTGCGTTCAGGCCACGCCGAGCCCGATCTGCCTGACGCCGTGCCAGGGAAATGCCGACTGCGCGACCAATTGCTGTCTCGAATACGGCAACATTCGCGGCAAGGTCTGCGCCCCTGCTGCCGAGTGCGCCAATTGCATCGCCGCGGGTCAGGCCTGCGCCGCTGGGTCTCGCTGCTGCCAGGGCTCGCTCTGCACCACGATCGACACGACCATGAGCTGCGCAGCCGAATGCTCGGGCCCGAGCGATTGCGAAACCCGCTGCTGCGTGCCTCTCGGCAACATTTCGCGCTCGGTGTGCTTACCAGCAACGTACTGTCCGACGTAAAGTCCCGCTCGGAATCTCACCGACACGTTCGCGGTTTCAGGTGCGCTGATCCCACCGCGGTGACCGGAGCACGACCGCCTTCGTCATCAGTTTCCGACGCGTTTGGAAAGCGATCGACCTGACAGTGTGCCCGCATGATCGAAGCCGCCGCGCGTGGCCATGGCGCGGCGATGCACTTTCCGAACCTGGCCCGTGCTGCGGCGCTCGTGCTTTGTCTTGGCGCCGGCTGCGGGAGCCCCGATTCCGTGGACTCAGCGACTCCGAGCAATGCGGGAGGTTCGGGTGCAGCCGCGGGCAGCGGTGCACAGCCCGATGCGGGAGCTGGCGCTCGAGCGGGCTCGGCGGGTGCCGGTGGCAACGGGGGACAAGACGCGTCGGATCCGCCGCCCAACACCGGCGGCACTGGAGCGACTAACACCGGCGGCACTGGAGCGACCAACACCGGCGGCACTGGAGCGACCAGCACCGGCGGCACCGGAGCGGCCGACGCAGGTGGTGGAGCGACCGACGCGGGTAGTACTGGAGGGACCAATACCGGCGGTACCGGTGCCCAGCCGGATTGCACGCCGAGCGACTGGAAAAGCTCGGGCAAGGTAGCCAATCCCACCGTCCAGGCCGTCGCCGCGGACGCGGGCACGACGCATCAGCTGTATGGCGCGTCCAAGGGCATCGCTGCCTACGACTACTTGGAGGAGGAGTCTTTCATCAGCGGGACTTCGCCTGCGTATACCTCGCGCATCGTCGTCCACCGGCCGAAGAACGCAGGGAGGTTCACGGGGACGGTGTTCATGGAGTGGTACAACGTCACCGGCGGAATCGACATCGCTCCGCTCTGGGCGCTGTCCCGCGAGTACATGATGCGCGCGGGCCACGTGCACGTCGGTGTGTCCGCGCAGGCGGTCGGTGCGAACGCGCTCAAGACCTACGATGCCGAGCGCTACGCGGCAATCAATCATCCGGGCGATACGGCGGCGAACGCCATCTTCGCTCAAGCAGCGATGGCGATTCGCTCTCAGACCGAGAAGCTGCTCGGGCGCTGCATGCCGGTGCGAGCGGTGATCGCGCTGGGGCAGTCACAATCTTCTGCGCTGCTTGGTACGTACCTCACGAGTGCGCATCCCCAGGATCAGATTTACGACGGGTTCATGCTGCATTCCTCGCCGTTCGGCGGCCCACCCTCGGGCAATCCCGACGTTCCGGTGTTCGTGATTTATACGATGAACGAAGCCAACGGCAGCGTGGTCAGCCAGCCGAACCTGGTGGAGTGGGAAGTCGCGGGAGCGACGCACAACGACGCGCACCTCATGGCTCGTGGCGAAGAGGAACAGGGGGCCACGACGAACATCCGGATCGAGTGCAGCGCTACGGTCAACGATTTTCCGGCGTTCTGGGTGTACAACGCGGCGCTCGACTGGCTAGAAGGCTGGGTGCGGACGGGCAAGAAGCCGCCGAGCGGCCCGCCGCTTCAGTCCGCAACCGACACCTACGGCAACCGGACGGGAGGAGTACGCAGCCCGCACATCGACGTCCCGATCGCTACCTACACGAATGCGAATGCCGCCAAAAATCCGCTCGACTTGCTCTCGTCTTTCGCCTGCGGGCTGAGCGGATCGGTCGTTCCGTTCACGTCGGAGCGCCTGCTCGGGCTCTATCCGACGCACGACGACTACGTAAAGAAGTACACGCAGGCAGCCGACAAGGCCCTTGGCGCCGGGTACCTCTTACGAGCGGACTACGAGACTGCGATCCAGAAAGCGAAAGCCGCACCGATTCCAAAGTGAACCGCTCGGCGACGAGCGGGATCATTGACGGCGTAGGCGACGGCGCTAGGTGAAGGCTTCACCGATGGATGCCTTTACCGAGCCTGATTTCTCGAAGGTCGCTCTCATCACCATCGACACCCAGGTAGACGTGCTCGATGGCCAGCCCTTCGAGATTCCGGGAACGTCGGCGGTGCTGCCGCGCGTGCGCGAGCTGCTCGACGGCTTTCGCGCCGCGCGCGCGGCGATCGTCCACATCGTCAGGATCTACGAGCGCGACGCGAGCAACGTCGACCCTTGCCGGCGCGGAGCGATACTCGGTGGAGCGCCGCTGCTAATGAAGGACTCGCCCGGGTGCGAGCTCGCACCTCCCCTTCGTGCCCATCCGGACGTGAAGCTCCGGCCCGAACAGCTCTTGTGCGGCGAGGTTCAAAGCGTCGCCGAGAACGAAGTGATCATCTACAAGCCGCGCTGGGGCGCGTTCTTCAAGACTCCGCTCGAAGCCCACTTGGAGCGGGTCGGAGCGAACACTCTGGTTTTCTGCGGCTGTAACTTCCCCAACTGTCCGCGCACCTCGATCTACGAGGCGAGTGAACGCGACTACCGCGTGGTGCTCGCCGAGGACGCGGTCTCGGGGCTCTACGACAAGGGCCGCGTCGAGCTGTCGAACATCGGCGTCCGGCTCATGGACACGCCGGCCGTGTTGCGCGCGCTCGCGGGGTAGGTCCCTTGGTCGAGCCCGCGGCTGCAGCGCGCCAGCGCCTGCTCTGGCATGTCCCTTGCTTCGTTCCATCGACTTTGTCCGCGTACAGCAAGCGTTTCGACCCGCGTGTTCACCGGTAGGGTCGAGGAGGATTTGTGGCAAGGCTCAGCACGATGCCGACGATTCCTGACACCGAAATCGAAGACTTCAACACGATGCGCTGGCCTCTCGCCGAAACCGATCCGGACCCAGAATCCAACTACCGCTGCAAATCGGCACACGTCATCGGGGATGGCCCCGAAGAGGGGGGGCCGGTCGGCGCACCGCGGATGTCGTCAGCCGCGCTGCTGACGAATCGCGAGCTCTACCTACAGGACCTGATACGAGTCCCGGCGGTGCTGTCGGAGCACGCGACGCTCGGCGAGGCCGTCGACCTGTTCGTT
>Ga0111539_10005368_pt1 | contig 16572 bp, 16 predicted proteins | sample RhiMethybrSRZTD1_FD_79667 | JGI IMG/M metagenome (GOLD analysis project Ga0111539, IMG submission 79667) | Populus rhizosphere microbial communities from Tennessee, USA - Rhizosphere MetaG P. TD hybrid SRZTD1 (version 2) (version 2) | ecosystem: Host-associated > Plants > Roots > Rhizosphere >... | reverse complement strand
TACTGCCGACTAACTACCCTTTTATTCGATGGGCTGGTTTCATTTTTTGCATATCCTGCGGTTCTTTGATAAGATGAAATCAGGTCAAATTATCAACAGCGGTTTAAGTCATTTTAATCAATACAAAAACAATTAAACTATAAACTATAAGTCAGATGAAAAAGAATATAATATGCCTTCTTGTGATGATTTGTGCTAGCGGCATTGTCTCCGCCCAAACCACCAAGAAAGTTTTAGAACTTCCTGAATTCAAAGGCATCTATGTGAACTCCAATTATACCGTTTATCTAAAGCAGACGAACAAGCAGGAAGTAACCGTAGAAGCATTAACGGAAATATTTGCTGTAAGTGAGTTCAAAGTTGAAAATGGAATTCTGATGATTAATGTTGATCGCAAAGCAGAAAGTCCCAACAAAAGTATCTGGCAAAAAATCGATGATATCAAGGTTAATCCAACGATGAAGATATACGTCAGCGTAAAAAATTTAAATGACCTGCAAGTAAATGGCAACGGCAAGATCATCTCTGAGAATTCTATTGCTTCGGACTACATTACATTAGGTGTTGCTGGCGGCGGAAGTATGGATGTCGACCTAAAAGGCAACACTGTAAAAGCTGAGCTGAGCGGAAGTGGCGTGATGACTGTAAAAGGTTATGCTACCTCCATGGATGCAGTTGTGAGCGGTTCAGGAACCCTAGATGGTTCCAAATTTGCCCTGGAGACCGCAAAAGCTAAGGTGAGCGGCCCCGGCCTTTGCCAGCTCAACGTTACCAATAACATCGATGCTATGGTATTGGGTACCGGTCAGGTAAAACACAAAGGAAATACAAAAACCGCCCAGAAAAAGGTTTATGGCGCGGGTAGTATAGAGCGAGCGTATTGATCATTTTTGACCCTCTCATAAGCTGTCCTAGTGACTAAATGTGGCTTTAAGGCTCTAAAAAGGCCTTAAAGCACATCTTTTAGAATTTAGTCAAATTTTCTTATTACTTTTAAATGTTGATTGTCATTCTTTACTGTCCCTCTCACCCGTGCTTACGAGTAGTAGTAGCAGCCAAGTTTGTCAGTTGGCGCTAATTTAATTTTTCATTTACTTTATTTACCAATGAACATTTATGTTGCCAATATCCCTTTTAAGGCATCCGAACAGGAATTGAAGGGATTATTCGAAGAGTATGGCGAAGTATCTTCTGCCAAAATTGTTATGGACAAAGTTACACAGCGCAGCCGCGGTTTCGGATTTATCGAAATGTCGGATGACGCAAGTGCCCGTCAAGCTATCACTAGTTTAAACGGTTTCAATTTCCTGGGAAAGACCCTGGTGGTTAACGAAGCAAGACCTCGCACAGACGCTCCTCGTAGTGGAGGCGGCGGCTACAAAAGCGGTGGTGGCGGTGGCGGTTTTAACCGCAGAAGCAATAACGAATATTAATCCATCCGATATTGTAATTAAACTGCTCGACAGAGCAGTTTTTTTTTGCCCATTTTTTAGCATTAGTGAATTCATTTAAAGATATCCTCAACCGCTGTCGACGATGGAACTAAGTAAAACGCAAAAGATTCTACTTGGCATTTTCACGTTCCTACCTTTTTTCATTTTTCCATTTATTTTTTGGCAATTATTTGACGCAATATTGAACATTGTAAAAATCAGCGAACATGGTGAACCCGAGCCAAGAGAAATTCTGATTGAGGTATTCGCTTTTATTTTTCCCATTGGCATGTTGGCTTTCTGTAGCCTGGCGTTGCTTATTTTTTATATCGTACATGCCGTCATCAATAAAAAACTTCAGCCCGCCGAGCAACTACTTTGGGTGCTCCTATTTATTTTCCTTGGCATAATTGCATTCCCGGTTTACTGGGTAATCCGAGTTTGGAATAACTCAAATAACCCTTGATTCTGAGCGAATAGTTTAGTAAACTTTGTAACACCAACAAACTTTTAATAATGAGTTTAATTACCAACCTTGAACGGTGGGGTAATAGCCATCGTCCCGGATTTCTTGATGTTTTTCGTTTTGTACTGGGAGCCTTTATCACTTATAAGGGGCTATACTTTATTACCCATATGCAAGAACTTGAAAATACCACGGCTGGCATCAACACGTATTTTGCAGGGGCTACGCTTGCTCATTACGTAATCTTTGCGCATATCCTTGGAGGTCCGCTGATATTCTTTGGTCTTTTTACCCGAATTGTCTGTTGTATTCAATTGCCAATTCTCATCGGAGCGGTTTTTATGGTAAATGCGCCCAAAGGTTTTCTTTCCCTCGGACAGCACATGGAACTTTGGTCATCAATTGTTGTCTTGATTGGCTTGATAGTCTTTATGGTCTTTGGAGCTGGTCGTTATTCCATAGACGCTAAACGTAGAAAAGAGATGGAAGCAGCTAATCTGTAACATCATCTTTAACCTAAACCGGGGAGGCACCTGAAAATTCAGGTGCCTTTTTTGTTTTTCTTCCTATCTTCAGCCACTTTAAAAATTCTGCTATGAACTATTTCATCGGCGTTGATATTGGCACAGGAAGCTGCAAAGCGGTTGCCGTAAAAATTTCTGGTGAACCGCTACACGCCACGCAAGTCTCTTATCCCACTTACGCTCCAGAACTCACGTATAGTGAACAGGCTCCAGAACTAATATGGCAAGCTTTTATAAAATGCGTTTTGCGTCTCGTTGACCATGTAAAAGCTGCGCCATCGGGAGTTGCGCTGAGCAGCGCTATGCATAGTGTTATTCCAGTAGATGAGAATGGGAAACCGTTGATGAATATGATTACCTGGGCGGACAACAGGAGCGCTACCGTTGCAAAATCTTTACACGCTTCTCCGTTAGGGGAAAAAATTTATAGCGAAACGGGCACCCCAATTCACGCGATGACTCCCGTGTGCAAAATCAAATGGCTAGGCGAAAATCAATCAGCACTGTTTAAAAAAACCTTCAAATTTATTTCCATAAAGGAATTTATTTGGTTCAAGCTCTTTGGCGAATACGAAGTAGACTATTCCATCGCCTCTGCCACAGGAATGTTTGATATCAGCAAATTGGCCTGGAACGAGAGCGCCCTGACATATTGCGGAATTACACCTCAACAACTTTCATCGCCAGTAGAGGTGAATCATTGCCGCAGCGAAGGACTATCCAATGAACTAAAGGTAGTCGAAGGAATCCCATTCTTTATCGGAGCCAGCGATGGCTGTATGGCCAATCTAGGAAGTTTTGCTGTTACGCCAGGCGTTGCAGCACTTACAATCGGAACAAGCGGCGCTATTCGCGTTGCCAACACCAAGCCGACGGTAAATTTCAGGGCCATGACTTTCAACTATATCTTAACGAAAGATCTATTTATTTCCGGAGGTCCCATCAACAACGGTGGCGTTGTACTGAAGTGGTACATCGAAGTATTTTTACAAAAAAAACTGAGTTCCTCCGGCGACTTTGATGCGTTTCTGGACGAAATGAAAAACATCAAGCCAGGCGCAGATGGCCTGATTTTTATGCCGTATTTACTGGGCGAACGCGCTCCCATATGGGACAGTGAAGCCAGTGGCGCTTTTTTTGGAATCCGGAATTTCCATACGCAAGCCCATTTTACCAGGGCGGTGGTAGAAGGTATTTCTATGGCCCTGTATAGTATTGCAGCCTCCATGGAGTCAACTGGACTGTCCATTGAACGCGTGCACGTCAGCGGTGGTTTTGTGCAATCTGAGGAGTGGCTTCAAATACTGGCAGATATTTTCAATAAAAAAATCTGTTTAATTAATGCTGAAGACGCATCGGCGGTTGGAGCAGCGTACCTGGGTTTCAAATCACTCAATCTTATCCGGGATTACGAAGATCTGAAACCAAAGCAGGACGCAACGTATACCCCCAACAAAGAGAATCATAGTGTTTATAAAAAGGCTTTTGCCATCTATGAAAATCTATATAAGAAATTGAAGGGTGAAATGGCAATGCTTCTCGAGATCCGTTGATCCTATGCAATTTCGGTTTAAGCATTACCGCGTTTTAATTCAATAATTGTTAATTCAGGAGGCATTCCAATTCTCCCAGGATAACCGACGCATCCAAAGCCACGATTAACATAAATATATTGATTACCCTCCTGGTAAAGGCCGGCCCATTGTTTAAAGCGATATTGCGCAGGGCTCCAGCTGAAATTTCCAATGCTTACGCCAAGTTGATATCCATGGGTGTGCCCCGAAAAAGTAATATCGATATCAGGAAACTCCGGGCGTATTTGTGCATCCCAGTGTGTTGGATCATGGGACAGGAGAATTTTTACAGCCGCTTCATCGGTATTAGCGTGGGCATCTTTCAGTTTTCCATACTTGGGGAACCTTAACGGTGGGCCTATTCCCCAGTTTTCTACGCCAAGGATCGCTAACTTCTCACCTTGCAATTCAATGATTCTGTTTTCATTCATTAGTAAATCATACCCCATCTGTCGATGGGCGGCAAGCATAGCTTCGAAATTTTTTCTTTTTGCGGCTTCCGAAGACCAGCCTCGGTAGTTTCCATAGTCATGGTTGCCCGTCACGGAATAGACCCCATGGGGCGCTTTAATCTTATCGAATACGTTGATATAATCGTCTACTTCATCCGTTTGCCCATTTACCAAATCGCCGGTAAAAAAAGCAATATCCGGTTTTTCCTGCATGAGCATTTCAACACCTCCCTGAATAGCACGCTTGTTAAAAAGAGATCCGGCATGAATATCTGAAAGCTGGCCGATCAAGATGCCATCAAAAGGCCTGGGAAGGTGTGGAAGGTAAATGGTTCGGCGTCTGACCTGAAAGTTATGGGCTCCGTAGATAATCCCGAATGAAAGCGATGTAACCGGTATGGCCCAGGAAACCAGCGCAGCTTTTGCAAAAAATTCAGAGCGGGAAATTCGTTCGACATTTTCCTCGATCTGCGGATTACGTTTTCTTTTGTAAAATCTTTTAGAAAGATGAACACCACGTCGCAGGTCGTCAACAATCAAGACTGCAATGAGAAATAGTTTTGAACAGTATATGATACCCAGACAAATAAGAATCCACTCCCTCAGTTTTTCGTTAGGAATACCAATCGTATTAAGCCAAACGAAAATGGACACCGTAAATGCAGTAATACTCCAATACAAGCCTCGCGTTATATATTTGGGAATGCGGGTGAACCTGGACGTGGCAATTCGGATTGCCTGATACGCATAGATATCAATCACCGCTAAAATAATCAGCGCAATCAAGGCTGCTTTGATACGATGCAAGACTCCACTCATCCCGCAAAAATAAGCATTAGCGGAGCAATTAAGTTCAGGCGCGTTTTAATTCGATGATGGTCAGTTCCGGGGGCATTCCTATTCTACCCGGATAACCTAGGTAGCCAAATCCCCGGTTGACGTAAAGGTATTGTGCGCCTTCCTGATATAAGCCCGCCCATTGTTTGTAAGCGTATTGTGAGGGACTCCACTTAAAATTTCCCAACTCAATGCCGAATTGAAATCCATGGGTGTGGCCTGCAAACATCAAGTCAATGTCACTATACAATGGTCTTACCTGTGCATCCCAATGGCTCGGATCATGTGAAAGTAAAAGTTTTACGCTGGCGTCTTCGGCGCCACGGTATGCCTCATCCAATTTTCCATATTTAGCAAATCCCCGTCCTCCCCAATTCTCGATTCCGATGATTGCGATCTTTTCTCCCCCTGATTCCAAAAAACGATGTTGATTCATCAAAAGATCAAATCCCAACAGACGATGTGCTTCTTTAAGGTCATTGAAATTTTTTTGCTTAGCCTCTGCGGTGGTCCATCGGTGATAATCGCCGTAATCGTGATTGCCGGTAATGGAGTACACGCCTAAAGGCGCTTTGAGTTTATTAAAAACATCGATATACTCAATCACTTCGGAGGCCTCATTATTGACGAGATCACCCGTAAAGAAAATTACATCGGGTTTCTCGGCCAGCACCATTTCAACTCCACCCCTAACGGCCTTTTTATTGAAAAAACTCCCTGAGTGTATGTCAGAAAGTTGAGCAATCTTTAATCCGTCGAACGATGCGGGCAGGTTCGGAAGCTTGATCGTTTGCCTTTTGACCCGATAATCGTGCGCCCCGGAAATAACGCCATACGCCATCGTTCCAAAAGGTATCGCTGCCGCTACCAATGCAGTCTTGGATAAAAATTCAGAACGCGTAATCGCTTCTCCAGGAATGTTTTCACCTGAGGATTTGGTAAATAGGCTAGCTACATATTTTACCCCACGACCTATATCCTCAAGAAATAGAATTGCTACTGCAAAAATTTTTGAGAAATAAACCGCGACCAGGCCAGTCAATACCCAATTTCTAAAACCTGCGCTGACTTTGTAGGGATCGCCAAACGTCCACCACAGCAACGCTAGTACGCTCAATATAGTCGGAACCCAAAATCCGTATTGAGAAAAGTTCTTCCAAAAGGGCGTCCAGTTTTTACTCACAGTGACAACCGCCTGAAAAACATAGTAATCGATAATCAGGAAGAAGAGCGTGAAGACAATCAAGGTCATAATTCGTGGCTTCATAAAAAGAAAAGTCGTCTTGTTTTGTAAGACGACTTTTTCTCAGATTTTATTGTTTCAATTTGCAGATAATCTAAGCGGTCGCGATCTTACCCTCACCCACGACAACTGCGCTTCCCCTGCGCTTGAATATTCGCTCCTTCAGTTTGAATATCAGCAAGTACATCACCGGTACAAGGATCAGCGTCAGTACAGTTCCGAACAACAAGCCGAAAATCATTGTCCAGGACAAGGGACCCCAGAATGCAACGTTATCACCGCCGAAGAAAATGTGGGGATTAAATTCAGTAAACAACGTCACGAAATCTATATTCAATCCTACCGCCAATGGGATCAGACCAATGGTGGCGGCAATGGTAGTCAACATAACGGGGGTCATACGGGTTTTTGCGGCTTCTGCAATGGCTTCCCGCAAAGGCACGCCCTGCTTCACCAGCAGTTCGGTGAATTCGACAAGCAAGATTCCATTCCGCACAACGAGGCCAGCCAATGCCATCACGCCTACACCCGTCATTACGATTGATATTTCCATTCTAAAGAGCGAAAACCCAATTAGCACCCCTATGATACTAAATATTATTTCGGCGCCTATGATAAGCGGCTTGCCCACAGAATTAAACTGTAGCACGAGTATCATAAAGATCAATCCAACCGCTAACGCAGCAGCAACAAGCAAGAATGAAAACGTTTCTGCTTGTTCTTGCTGAGCACCGGTCATATCCACCGTAACACCATCAGGGATGGTGAACGATTCCATGTTTGCACGGATGTTTGCGTTGACTTCATTTTCATTAAAACCGCCTAGCACATTGGAGGATAGTGTAACCGTTCGTTTTTGATCGATGCGTCTGATGCCAGCGTAGCTGCTCGAATATTCTGCGGTAGCAATCGCGGACAGCGGTACTTGTCTCACTTGGCCATTTTTGCTCATATCCTGGAAGGTAATCGGCAGATTCATTAACGTGTTCACATCATTTCGCTGATCTTGACGAATCCGTAACTGAATCGGGTAATCATCATTTTCATCGCGAAATCTCGACACTTCCGCGCCATACACCGCTGTACCAAGCACTCTTCCAATGGATTGGGTGGAAATACCCTCTCGATTCGCTTTTTCGCGGTCTATCTTAATATTGATTTCGGGTTTATCGCTTTGAAAATCCGATTTTAATTCTTCTATGCCCGGGATCTGTAAAGAATCCAGGTATCGTTTCAAACGTCCTGACGTGCTCGCCAACAATTGAAAATTATCTCCGCTGATTTCAATGTTAATTGGCTTTCCCGTTGGAGGGCCACCTTGTTCCTGGTTAACAGAAACTTCAGCACCTTTTATTCCTTTTACAGCATCACGGATTTTATCCATGTATACTCTTGTGCTCTGTCCATCACGTTGTGAAAATTTCACGAACGCCACCGCGACTTTTCCAAGGTGCGGACTGCCAATTGTTCCCCCTCCTTCCATCGGGTCTTCGCTTGCACCGATCGCCACGTTGGAAATAATCGATTCAACCATAGGGTTATCTTTTCCCACCACTTTGGTCACTCTTTCCTCAACGACATTTGTAACCGAGTCGGTAATTCGCTGATCCGTTCCGATCGGCATCCGGATGTATGTAAAGATGAAGTTAGGGTCGCCCTGAGGAAAAAATACGACAGGAGGATTTCGGATTCCGGTAAATACGATCGAAAAAATAAAGAGGAATATCATACTGACGGCGATCCATATGGGACGATACCGTTGTACACACCATGTTACCAGGTTCTTGTAACTAGCCTGTACGCGTGGCCAAACATTGGTTTGGAAGCGAGTGATAACGCCAGCAATAAAGAAATGATGTAGCGCATAAATCACAAATAGGACGACAATAAAATTACCGAACCCTTTTACACCAATCAGATAAGACAACAGCGCTATCGAGCCGAAGACAATAGCCGTGATTTTAAATCCTTTTGTAACCGTAGGTTTTTTGTTATGCTCGTGCTCATGTGGTTTCATAAAGTCTGCTGCAAACACTGGATTGATAATGTAAGCTACCACCAGTGACGCCAATAGGGCGATGATCAAGGTAATAGGCAAGAACATCATGAATTTGCCAATCACACCTGGCCAAAATGCTAATGGGACGAACGGTGCCAGTACCACCAATGTACCGGAAAACACCGGAATAAATATTTCACCTGCAGCAATCTTAGCAGCCTTACGTATCGGCACTTTTCCATTGTCAAAAACACGGTGCGTGTTTTCGATAACCACAATAGCATCATCAACTACGATTCCAAGCGCGAGCAAAAATGAGAACAATGTCATCATGTTCAATGTAAAACCAATTACAGGGAACCACAGAAACGCTATGAAACTTGACAACGGCACTGAAAGACCGACAAATATTGCGTTTGTGGCACCCATGAAAAACATGAGTATTATCGTCACTAAAATAAACCCTATAATGATTGTGTTGATAAGATCATGAAGCGTTACGCGCGTATTATCGGATTGATCAGCCGTAATTGTTATGTCCAAACCTGGCGGCAATATCGACTCCTCATATTCCTTAACAATTGCGTTAATAGCATCTGATGCGAGAATGAGATTTTTCCCACTGCGTTTGATGACGTTAAGCGTCACGACGTTTTTATTGTCGAGCCGTGCAAAACTCTCCTGCTCTTTATGCGTGTCGATGACTTCTCCAACATCTTTCAGGTAAACTTTCGCGCCTCGGATGGAACCGACAACGGTATTCGCAATTTCTTCCGCGTTGGTGTATTCACCACTAACGCTAAGTGAACGTTTTACACCACCCACCGCAAGCTGTCCACCGGGCACAATCACATTTTCACTTGCAATAGCTCCGAATACGTCATTCAGACTCACGCCGGCCAATGCCGCTTTGTACAAATCCACGTTGATTTGTATTTCCCGATCCAACGCCCCCACTATATCTACTCTCCGGATCTCTTCCAGCGTCTCAATACGATCCTGCATTTGTTCAGCATATCGTTTTAACGTTTGAAGATCGTAGTCCCCGGCCAGGTTAATATTCATAATGGGAAGTTCCGAGATGTCGATTTCGTATACTTCAGGGTTTTTCAACAAATCTTCTGGCAATTCCGGAACGGCGCGATTCACAGCATCCTGTACATCGCGTTTAGCTTCCGTTACATCAATATCTGTATCAAATTCAATGATAACGCTGGAAGTGTTTTGAACAGAATTACTGGTAATTTTTTTTATACCATTGATCGCCTTTACTTCTTTTTCAATTTCCTTCGTGATGAGATTTTCTATATCCTCCGGAGGTGCTCCCTGGTAAATAGTGAGCACATATATTTGAGGAAATACAACCTCTGGAAAGCTTTCTTTTGGCAGTTTGTTATAGGTCCATATACCGGCTAAACATATGAGTACAATACCCACATAAATACTTACCTTATTATCGATCGCCCAACTGGTGGGTTTAAATTCTCTTTCGATGTCTTGCATAATTGTAGAGTGTTAGGAAAAATAGGATGATGGGATCAATGCATCCCATTCTCTTGTACTGCTATATTTTCAAAAATTCACCATCATTAAGTCCCTGGTATCCAAAAGTGACCACTTTGTCACCAGCGTTAAGTCCACTGACCTGAGCCTTACCTCCAAAAACGCCCTCCACGCTAACCACCTTTTTACGGGCAACAGTGTTCTTTCCATTTGCTTCAGCTACGAACACTATCTTCTCACCATTGATATCCTGAACAACGTTTATCGGCACCGCGATGGCCTCCGCCTCGGTGTGATATACTACCTTTATTACGCCACTCATGTTGGGGCGAAGGTTTGCCTCGGAAGGCAACGCTACCTCTACTTGGAAAGTACGGGACAACGGATCGATTGTCTTACCGACAAACGTAACTTTCGACTCCAGGTCTTTCTTTAGCTCTGGGATGGTTACAATTACTTTATTGCCCTTCTGCACGTCGGTCACAAACGCGTCTGAAACATTCGCGGTTATTTTCAACTCACTTGTATTTACGACGCGAAACGCGGGTTGGCCAGGAGATACAGCCTCACCTATTTTTGCGGTGATCTCATCTACCGTACCATTAATGGGCGACTTAATGCGAAGCATCTGATTTTGCTCCTCTAAAGATGCAATATTCCGTTCAAGCGTCTCTTTGTTCGTTTTTGCCTGCAAGTATTGTACTTCAGTTCCAATTTTCTGATCCCAGAGATTTTTTTGACGATTATATACCGATGTTGCAAGTTCTAATTGCGATTTCATTGATTCAATACTTCTTAAAATCACAGCATTGTCAATCTGTGCCAATGTTTGTCCTTTTGAAACTTGTTGACCTTCCTTTACATAAACGGCCATTATAACACCAGGCGATTTAGCACTAACCGAAATATTATCTTCAGCTTCAACTCGTCCTTGTGTTTGTACATAATGATCAAACTTCGCCGTCTTAACTTCGGTAACAGCCACGTCCTTAGTTTTAATCTTAGCTTCGGTCGGATTTTCTTTGGCTATTTCTTTTTCTAACTGCACTACTTGTTTCGCAATATCAGCCTGCTGCGCTTTTAATTTTTCAAGTTGCGCCTTCTTGTCATCAGGTGTTGCTGCGCTGCACGCAGCCAGCAACGCGACAACCGCCACAACGGATAAACGGGTGTAAAAAGTAGAATTCATATAGGGTATATTTTTCATGGGAAGTACTTATTTAGTATTGGATGTTACATATTTTGAAGGATCGATTTTGGCAAACGCTATGTCAAGATCAATCTTGGAAACAATCGCATCAAACAACGCATTGTAATAGTTCACTTGTGATTCGCGCAAACTGCTCTCAGCGTCGATGACTTCAATATTAGAGCCAACGCCTTGCTCGTATTTAATTTTTGTAACACGTGCCACCTTTTCCGCTAAGTCCATATTTTCATCCTGTGATTTGAGTGTTTCAACAGCGTTCTGAAACGTCACGGTATTTTGCTGAATGCTTAAGTCAATGCCCTGTTTCAGCGATATAAAGTTATTTTGAGTTTTTATCAACGCAAGTTTAGCTTGCTGTATCTGATAGGTGCGTTGCAGTCCGCTAAAAATGGGCACACTTAAGGTCACCCCGAAGGTCGAATAGCTATACCATTTATCAGGACCAATCACTCCATTGTCGGTGATGCTTGTTGTATTGGTTTTAAAAATGCCGCCTATATCTGGCGATTGCGTGGAGTAACCCAAATTTGCAAAAGCGCGTAGGCTAGGTAAAGAATGAGAAGTCTGATTCTTAACGTCCAATTCCAACAACTGGCGTCGCGTGTCCAGGATCTTATATTCGATTCTGTTCTTGTAGTCCCAGCCTTCTTGATACTCGTCAAATAGTCTTTCGTTCACTTTCAATTCGCTGAGATCTCCTGAAACAGACAGCGGTTGTTCCATCGGAAAGTTCATCTGATACTTTAAGAGCACCATACTCAAGTTTTGAAGATTGACAAACTTTAAACGCTCCGATTTAAGGTTATTCAGTGTCACCTGGATCCTGTCTACATCTATTGCCTCCGCGAATCCATTTTGATTTAGGGCACGGGTTGTGCGTAAAAGAGAATCCACCCTGGCAATATTGTTATCAAAAAGCGTGATCCTTTCGTTATTCACCAGTACGCTATAATATGCCTTCGTCACCTTTTCAATAATCTCAATTTCAGTTTGTTCAGTTGTTTTGGCGGCAAGATCTTTATAGGTACCAGCAGCCTTTAACCCTACCAAATAAGTACTGCTAAACAAAAGTTGATCGATCGTTAAGGCGGCATTACCACCGCTTTTCAATTGAAAGAAATTTTGAGAGGCCACAATATCACTGCTAGTCATGCCGGGAATATCCAAGTTTGGATTACCATTTTCATCAGTGCCCGAAAAACCTTGCGCTGTACCATAGGTAGCAAAAAAGCGCGGGAGCTTTTGATTGTGCGTTATGCCAACCGACGCATCGACTTGAGGCAGCCCAATGCCCACCAATTCCTTTACCCTTGCCTTGGCAATTTGTTCGTCCACACGAGCGTTTTTAATTCCCACAGTATTTTCCAACGCATGCGTTATACATTGGTCCAGGGAAAATACCGTCGAGCTTCCGGATTGAGCACGCACCCAAGCAGGTGCTATAATTAAAATTAGAATGGTATAGGTTAGTCGTTTCATAGTGGTAGAGAGAGAGAGATTAATGATTAAGTCCGTTTGTAGTTTCTTTATACTTCTGATATAATTTTCTTCCTTTATCTGTAACGATCCCGTGTACAAAGTGATCGAAAATTTGCATTTGCACCTCCGCGATCTTAAATCGCGACGTAGGAAACACATTATCATCAAAAGGCAACTGCACTAGCTCAAGCCGCATAGCAGCAATGATTTCAACATTTAATTCCGGTCGATAGTGACCTTCATCTATTCCTTGCTTCAAATTGCGTATCACCGATTCCCGAATGAATTTGTGTTTGTGATTCAGCCAAACACTCCAGGCTTTGGGATGATATTTCTGCAAATCGAACAACAAAGACGGATTTGTATCCTCCGTGTTCTGTTTTAAACACCTGGAAATCTTTGCCAACTCGTCAATCGCATTCTTGGAGTTCCTGGTGATGTCCAAAAATTGCGTTGCCATCGTTTCGATGTGTGATTGACACGCCATCGACACGATGTCTTCTTTGTCCGCGAAATGTTGATAAAGCGTCTTTTTCGATACCGATAAATGACGCGATATGTCATCCATGGATATGCTGCGTACGCCATATTTCATAAAAAGATTTTCTGCAGCCTTTAAAATCTTCTTTTTAATGTCTAATTCTAGCTGTTCCATAAGGGGCTCAAAACTAAGGAAACTTTTAATATTACAAAAGTTTCCATAGTTTCCTTCAACGAGTCAATGCGTCACAGGTTTTCTTTTTCTTTAAAAATTTTGTGTGAAGTTTTTGTGAATGCATATCACAATCGATTGAACCGCTGTTAATCCATTAACTATTGTAATGACACATGAGCCTCCTCAAAATGGACAGTGTCAAAAAAGAATATTTTTTTATTTAGTCCTTGTCGGACGGCGAGCACCATTTTTCACGCATCTTTTTCTTAAATGCTTCACGTTCCTCAGGACTTAAAGAAGACATTTTTTCATAAAAGCGCTGTTTCCAGAAACGTTGATGTACGCCCGGGCCGCCATAGCTATGGTGTCTTCCCCCAACTCCAAAAAACAAAATTTTTGTAAGCACCAATAGACCAAACGCTTGCCAATATGATATGATAGGACCATTAAACAGGACAGGTACCAGCCAATTCCAAAGCAGATAAGTGATCCAGGCAAAAAAGAATGTTGCCACTAAGACCGCTACTACACATTTCAAAAATATCGCTCCCCGTTTCATAGCCCGTTAATTTTACATGGTGTCATAAAGTCGTTGTAATTTCTTGCGCAGCGAAAGAATAGCATATCGCTTACGCGACAAAAGTGTATTGATTGATACGTTTGTCTGTTCCGCGATCTCCCGAAAACTTCGTTCTTCGATCTCATTTAGGATAAATATTTCGCGCTGTTCCTCAGGCAGCTCGTCCAGTGCGTCCATGATGGCTTCCCAGATAGCCTCCCGCAGGAAAATATCTTCCGGTGTATTTCCAAAATCCGGTAGAATTTCCTGAAGGGTCAACGGTGCTCCATCATCAGAACCCGAAAGAAGCTCCAGATCAGACCTCTTGGGCCGCGTGGAGTCTCGTCGATAACGGTCAATAATTTTGTTCCTGGCTACCGAAAATAACCATGAGGTTATACGATCGAGGGACTCAATGGTCTCATAACCAGCAACAAACTGATAGAATACGTCCTGAAGAATGTCTTCAGCCTCCTCCAGCGTTGAAACCCGGTTACGAATAAATCCTAATAACCGATCCTTCTCCTTTAGAAAAGTTTGTTCTTTTATCTGCATGGCTAGGTCCATCACTTTCCTTCACTTTGGCTACGTAGTCGATTTAAACGAAAGTTTTATTTTAAAAATTCTTTAATGATTATACGCTGGTTCCTACCAAGAGTCGTTTTCCATGCTGAATTTGTTACCAAGTGGTCCGAAAAGACCATTGAAATGGCCAAAAAATAATTTGAACAGGATATCAAAAAAACTAGTTTTGAACAAACTCAACAGGCATACGTGAATTTATTACGTTCAGGGCAGCAAATCGGATTTTTCCTGGGGCCCCTGTTATTTGTGATCCTTTGGGTAGCGCTACCCGATACTTTCGTTTCTGCTGGTGCCAATAAGGTTCTGGCAGTGGCTGCCTGGATGGTTACCTGGTGGGTCGCTGAAGCCGTGCCGATTCCCGTTACTTCGTTTTTACCCCTTGTGCTATTTCCATTGCTGGGTGTTTTGAAAATGCGTGAGGCAGCTGCGCCCTATGCCAATCCTATCATTTTCCTTTTTTTGGGCGGCTTTATGATCGCCCTTGCTTTGGAAAAACATCGCCTTCATGAGCGCATCGCATTGAACCTCATTCGAATAACGGGAACCTCCGGAAATGGGATTATTCTGGGGTTCATGATCGCTACGGGATTCATCAGCATGTGGATCAGCAATACAGCAACCGCCATGATGATGCTCCCCATCGCGCTCTCGGTAATTAATTTGCTAAAAAGTAACGAGGGCGCTATGCCTCATGAACTTCCGAAACAAGAACGGAATTTTGCCATGGGGCTTTTACTCATGGTTGGATACGCTGCTACATTAGGTGGATTGGCGACTATCATCGGGACACCTCCTAATGTTGTTTTCGCAGGACTGCTGGACGAGTTCTATCATCAAAAACTTGATTTCGGAAAATGGATGCTAGTAGGCGTACCGGTAGCTGCGCTGTTGCTGCTCAGCACCCATTTGATAATCACCCGCATACTTTTTCCGAATAATCTTTCAAAAGTTGAAGGGACGGATAGCTTAATCAAAACGAAACTTCGCGAGATGGGGAAAATTTCAAAAGAGGAAAAACTCGTCATGATCATATTTAGCTTGACTTCCTTCTTTTGGATCTTTCAACAAGCCTGGAACACCTATATTTTCAAGCAGGATATATTGAACGACACAAACATCGCGATGACCGGTGGGCTTTTGATGTTTGTTGTACCCGTTAGTATTCGCAAGGCACAATTCCTGTTAACCTGGAAGGATACTGATCATCTGCAATGGGGAATTCTTTTCTTGTTTGGCGGAGGTCTTTGTCTGGCTGAAGGGCTGGAACGAACTGGAATCATCCAGACTGTTGGAACTTGGATCGCTGCCCAAAGTTCATTCAATATATGGCTAATTTTAGCCCTCATCGTAGCTACGGTATTGCTTTCTGAGTTTATGAGTAATGTGGCGCTGGTTCAAATCTTTGTTCCCGTCGTTTTCGGCATTGCAGATGGAATGCATATCAACCCAATCCTCCTGGCAATGCCTGTCACCATGGCGGCAAGCATCGGGTTTATGTTTCCTATCGCCACCCCTCCAAATGCTATTGTTTTCTCCAGCGGATATATTCGCATGAAAGACATGGTCAAAGCCGGAATCTTGCTGGATCTTGTATCCATAATAATCTGTTTTCTAGCTTCCCTTACCTTGGTTAAATGGGTCTATGGATGACCTGTCGATACAATTGTAGATTATAAAGGATTCGAAACTTAAATAGTTTTTAAGGGTTTATTCGTTGGTATAATATCTGCTAACTTGTTGCGAATTATCGCTGTCTAAAGCCATGGCGTATTCCAAAGAAAAACGACATCCGAATTCAGTGACAAAAAAGGTTCTGGCGGGGTTCCTGCTGGTATTTGTCGCTATTCTATTTGCTTTAGGGATTACCCGTTTTGGCTTCCGGGAGATGATGTCTACGGTGGATCAGTTGTCGGTACCCAATGAAAAGCTAAAATCCTTGAATAGGATATTCCAGGAAATCACACGACTGGATCAATTGCAACGCGCCGATGCGATAAAGAATCCTCAAAGGCCTTATGAAGCATTTCTCATTCAGGCAAAATCGATGGTTGAC
>Ga0111539_10005367_pt1 | contig 16573 bp, 12 predicted proteins | sample RhiMethybrSRZTD1_FD_79667 | JGI IMG/M metagenome (GOLD analysis project Ga0111539, IMG submission 79667) | Populus rhizosphere microbial communities from Tennessee, USA - Rhizosphere MetaG P. TD hybrid SRZTD1 (version 2) (version 2) | ecosystem: Host-associated > Plants > Roots > Rhizosphere >... | reverse complement strand
GTCTTCATCGCCGGGCTGGACCACAAGGGAGGGTTTCTCTGGGCTGGTCAGATGGGCGGCGCCCGGTCGGATCGCAACGGGAGCATCGTCCTGGATCCGGCCGGAGATCTGCTCGTCGTGGTCGGCTCCGGCGGCGGCGTCTTCGACGCCGACCCCGGTCCCGGAACGGCCTTCCTGAGCACCCACCCGACCGGGGAGGCGGTCCTCGCGAAGCTGGACCGCTCCGGCCATCTCGTCTGGGCCAGGCAGCCAGCCCATCCGCAGCCGGGTTCGAGCTCCTCCGAAGGGTGGCACGTGACCGTGGATGCGGGTGGCAACATCTATGTCGCCGGGGCGTTCAACAACGGCACTGTGGACTGCGATCCCGGGCCCGGCACCTTCAACCTGAGCACGACGTCCACCTCGTACTACATCTCCAAGCTGGACAGTGCCGGCAATCTCATCTGGGCCCGTCAGCTGGGGGGCTTGTCACCGTCCCCCTTCTCCATCGCGTACCTCGATGATCTGATGGTGGATGGCGGCGGAACGCTCACCATGGTCGGGCATTTCTCCGGGACGGTCGACTTCGATCCGGGACCCGGTTCGTTTTCGATGACCGCGTCGGGGACCTACGATGCCTTCATCGCCAGGCTGGATCCCGCGGGGAGCCTCGTCTGGGCCCGGCGGCTGGGAGGTGGCGGGGACGACGCGGCCGCAGACGGCGCGCTGGACGCCGACGGCAGCCTCTACGTGACGGGGCATTTCCAGGGGACCGTGGACTTCGATCCGGGGCCCGGCTTCTTCTTGATGACCACGCCGGACGGAAACGATTACGACGCCTTCGTCGGCAAGTTCGGCAACGCCGGTCAGCTCGTCTGGGCGAGGCAACTGGGCGGACACGGGGTGCAATACGGCATCACACTGGCTCTGGACCCCGGCCGCGCGATCCTCACGACGGGCACGTTCCAACAGGCCGCCGACTTCAATCCCGGGCCCGGTGTGTTCACGCTGGAGCCGACGAGCGTGTCCGACACCTATCTGTCGAAACTCGATCCGGCGGGGAACTTCGTTTCGGCCGTCGGACTGGTTTCCGCTGCGGTCCTCGCCACGACGCTGATGGGCTCGGGAGACATGTACCTCGTCGGTCTGTTTTCCGGGACGGCCGACTTCGATCCCGGTCCGGGAACGTACCCCATGACCGCGGTGGGACGCACCGACGCTTTCATCACCAGGCTCGGGAAGCCCTGCCCCCCCTTCATCGACAGGAGCGCCTATGGTCAGCTCGTCCTCCCGGCTGCGTGCGCGCGCGAGGCCTTTGCCCTGACGACCGACCTCTACGCCACGGCGCAGGTTTCCCTCGAGCGTGGTGCGCGCGATCGGTTCTTTCTTTCCGCGGGCGGGGTTCTCTCGGGGCAGGCTCTCGGCCCCGTCTTCGCTCCGCTCGTCGCCGACGACAGGATTCGCGTCAATGGGGTGGATCTGGGGCTCGGGCCATACGGCTACCAGCCGGGCGTGCCGCCGGTGCTTCTCTACTCGCCGATCGAAGCGAGTCTGGTTCCGCTCGCGGCCCCCGAGCTGGGGACGAACGTCATCCCCGACGGATCGAGCACGGTTCAGGTCGAGGTCCTCGACACCGACCGGGACATCTACGGCCACACGGCGCTCTACCTCGTGCGCGACTGCGGCATCGCGCTGGCCGGGAGCTCGCCGACGAGCCTCAACTGGATCAGTCACGATGCCGAGATCGCCGGAACGGACCCCGAATTCGATGTCCGCTATGGCCTGCTTTCGGAGCTCCAGGAGGATCGGGGTTTCTCGCGCATCGCGTGCCTCGGTCGTTTCTCCGGCACCCCGGCCCTGGATGCCGGCCCCAATCCTCCGGTGGGGGATGGCTACTACTACATGGCCCGCGGCCTCGACAGCTGCGTCCCGCAGGGCTACGGAACGTCGAGTCTCGTTCCCGACCCCAGGGCGGCGCTCGACGCGCTGCCGGCGTGTCCCTGAGCTCTTAGCGGCCGGCGCGGTCGAGCGTGCCGAAGACGCGCTCGCGGCAGGAGCGCTCGCCGCGCGTGTCGCCGAGGCGCCACAGGACGTCCGAGAGCTTCGTGAGGAGCCGCCGGTCGTTCGGGCGGGCGGCCAGGGCTGCCTCGTACGAAGTCCGGGCCGCCGCGTCGTTCCCCAGGAAGAAGGCGGCATCCCCGGCGTGCTCGACCCAGAGGTCGTAGGGCAGTTTCAGGCCCCGCGCCCGCTCGATGCGCTTGTCGGCGAAGCGGGCCGCCTCGGTCCAGGACTTGCGGTGGAGGAGGACGAAGAAGAACTCCTCCGCCAGCCCCTCGTCCTTCCCGTCGTTGGCGAGGCGTTCGAGATCGGGCCGCTCGAGCCCGATCCGCGCCGCGGCGAGTCCGAGGCGCGGATCGTCGCCGGCCGACGCGGCGAGCGCGTCGAGCCGCGTCTCGGCATCCGCGAAGCGATCCAGCCGGGCGAGGGCGGCGATTGCGGACAGGTCGTAGATGCGGCCGGCCGGTCTCGCCCGCGCCGCCTCCTCGAACGCGGCGAGCGCCTCAGCGACCCTTCCGGCGGCGAGGGCGTCGCAGCCGCGCTGCCAGTCGAACACCGGCTCCAGAGAGGCGGCCAGGGCACCGAGCCCGGCCGGTTTCGCCGGGCTGCGTCCCGCGGCGTTCGGCAGCGCCCGGAGGGCGGTCATCAGATCGGCGCCGGCGGCGCGCGCCAGGGCGCGCAGGTCGTCGAGGGAGTAGCCGAAATCCTCCGGTCCGGCGGCGCGCGGGCAGCCGCGATCGCGCCCGGCCTGCTGCACCGCCGTGAGCCAGGCGTCCACGAAGAGCCGTCGCCTCCCCGGCGCGGCGAAGGGCGGGAGCGTCACTGGCCGATCGGCCGACAGCACGACGTCGTCCACGAAGTAGTCCACCTTCGACTCGTCGGTCCCGGGGTCGCCGATGAAAGAGAACATCTCGACTGCCGAGCGGGCCTCGTGCGGGGCGTTCGGCTGGTCGCGCCGATCGACCATCGGGGTCGAGGTCCCTTCCTCGCGGATGACGAGGTCGTAGGTTCCGGTGTCGATCCGATACGCGAGGTCCACGACGTACCAGACGAAGGCCCGCAGCGGGAACAGGCGCTTCGGCATGCTGTCGGAGTGGTGGTAGAGGATGCCGTCGCGCGCCTGCAGCCGGAACGCGATGCCGTCCTTCACGTTCGTGAACCGCCGCGGACCGGCGAGCGCGACGTTGAATTCCTGCCGGTCGTCGGTCGTCAGGAAGGCGAAGTGGGCGTAGAGGGTGCCGCTGTCCCGGCGCGGGAAAAACCCCTGCAGCTCCGGGAAGTCGCCGTCCCCCGCGACGTCGCGCAGCTCGACCGATCGGTAGCCGCTGAGGCGGAAGGTGGAGGAGAGGCCGACCGTTCCGCGCGCCGCCTGGTACACGGCGAAGGTGTCGGGTCCGGTCGCGGTCATCTCGTCGTCGAACGAGTAGCCGACGAGCACGTGCGCGGGGTCGGTGGGGGATCCGGCCATCGCCACGCCGATCGCCAGGAGGGCGACGGCCGCGAAGGCAGTGGCTCTCATTGGTTCGCCCTGTACTCCGCGAGCCAGTCTTCCCACGCCCGGATGCTCTGCTCGCGCTGCCCCATCGGGGCGTTCGGGTCGAACCCCTTGTTCTGCCCCGTGTGGATGACCAGGACCTTGATGGCGATGTCCCGCACCTGGGGCTTCGGGTCGCGCAGCGAGGTGATGAGCCGCGCGTAGAGATGCAGTTTCTGTCCCTCGGTCAGGTGGATCTGATCGTGGGCGAGCGCGCAGGCCGCCTTGTCGCGGAAGAGCGGGTTGCCGTCGTGCTGCATGTTGTCGAGCAGCACGTCCACGACGTCGGCATCGTTGCTGACCCGGCCGAGGGCCCACTGCACCTGGAGCCGGAGGTTCGAGTCGCCGGTGTGCGCATCCTGCATCAGGGCCCGCTTCGCGTCGGCCGACTTCCAGCCGAGCACGTAGAACGCGTTGGCGATCGTCGCCCGGTCCGCCGGGCCCGATCGCTCGTAGAGGCGCGCCATCGCCGGCAGGACGGCCGGCCCCATCTTCTTGATCTCTTCCATCCGAGGCGAGGGGAGGAGGAGCCCCGTCACCGCCGCGTCATCGGCGGCCCGGGTGCCGCCGGCGGCTCCGAGCGCCAGGGCGAGAACGACTGCGCGATGCGCTGCACCGGCCCGACGATGGTTCATGGAGGCCCCCTCCCAGGGGGTGATACCCAGGATCAATATGAGGCGGGAGCCCCCCGGAAGCCTGCGGAAGGCGCGGAATGACGAAATTGTGGCCGGATCAGTGCCCGGAGCGGTCGCCGCCGCGAGCCAGGAACTCTTTCCGGGCGGCGTCGAGGGTCGCCATCACCGCATCCCGCTCGGCCTCGGTGTTCCACTCCTTGCGATCGCGGGCGGAGGCGATCACCCGGTCCATCCACTTCACGAAGTAGGCGGCGTCCTCCGGCGAGCGCGGTGGGTCGTCGCCGACCTGGACATAAACCGGGCTGGTCGAGCCGAACGGGTACAGGTCGAGGATCGGCCACGCCGGCCTGGCGGCCCAGGCGCGCAGGACGATCCAGCCGCTCGTCTCGAAGGGAACCTTGACGGTGCCGCGGGCCGACATCCGGTCGGCGCCGAGCGGCACGGTGCCGGCGATCCGTCCATTGACGACGACCTCGACGTGGTCGAGCCCCACGGGGGAGCGCACGTCGACGCGCGCTTCGAGCCTGTGCGTCCCTGCGGCGAGCCGGATCTCCGCGCCGGGTCCCTTGAAGGATCCGCCATCGCCGGAGGCGCCGCGCGCGGTCTCCGCCCGCACGCCGAGATCGAGCAGCGGCGCGTTGGTCACGAAGGTGCGTCCCGCCTTCAACCCCGCGAGGAAGGTGCCGTGGTTGAACTGCGGCCCGGTCCGGACGAAGACCCGTACCAGGCCGACCGGTCCGCGCAGCGAGGCGTAATTGGCCATCGCGTCGGTTCCCGCGCCGGCCGGAATCCTCAGGCCGCAGTTGAGCAGGCGGTACCAGATCTCCGAGGTGATGAGATGGTCGCTGAACCCCATCACCTCGAAGTAGTCCATCTTGCCGAGCACGGCGTCGGCCGGCATCTCGTACGCCAGCGGCTCGTCCATCTTGAACGGGTCGGGCCGCGTGTCCCACGGGTGGACGTAGCCGGTGAGCGCCCCCTGCGCGTGGGCGAGATCGAAGACGGCGGCGTTGTGCGGGTACGGGCTCGCGACCGCGGTGCCGGTGTACGACACGTAGCCGGGAAGGATCAGGTGGTCCTTGAGGCCGATGAGCGCCGTGTGTCCCCAGTACGAGGTGTGGTACTCCTGCCCGTGGACGATCAGGACGTCGGGAGTCGAGGCCGGATCGGGGCGGGGTGAAAAGTACGAGATGTCCGGGAAGCGCTGCTCCTTGTTGACGATGAGGTTCTCGATGAGGTTCAGCCCCTCGGCCTCCGCCTGGAACGCCAGGCGCCGCGGCTCGTTGCGATAGGCGCCGCCGTAGTTCATGTGCACGTGCAGGTCGGCGCTGCGCCACCCGGCGGCCGGCATGTCCTTGAGCCGCGCCAGCGCGGCGCGGTGCGCCGTGGTCGCGCCGCGCGCCACGGTCACGTCGGCCCGGTGCACCTTGAACTCGGGGCCGCGGCTGACCTCCACCCGGTAACGGCCGGGGGCGAGCGACAGGGTCGCCGCGCCCCGGGCGTGGAAGTAGCCGTACTCGAACCGGCTCTCGCCGCGCACGAACGCCTCGTCCGCGTGCCGCCAGGCGTCGTCCGGGGCGAAGAAGCGACCGTCCTCTCCCATGATCGAGACGCGCGCCGCCAGCGGCGATCCGGCGCCATCGAGGATCGACAGGCGCAGCGTGCCGCGCGGCCCGAACGGGACGACCGTCCCGAGATCGACCTCCCGCGACCCACCGAAGAGATCGACGATGACGAGATGCGTCCCGGGGTCGGCGAAGCGGCCGCCCGCTCCGCGCCCCTGCGGCGCGTTGGAGACGCAGACGATGCGCTTCCCGTCCGCCGACCATCGCGGCGCCGTCATGTCGAACTCGCCGTAGGTGAGCTGCAGGGGCTGGCCGCCGTCCGCGGGCACCAGCCACAACTGCTGCCACTGCCGCCCGGCGTACGAGGCGTAGACCACCCGCTTGCCGTCCGGCGCCCAGTCGGGGCGCGCCTTCCAGGTCGTCTCCTCGTCGAGCACCGGCCTCATCTTCCCGCCCGATCGAGAACGCAGCCGCCAGAAGCCGCCCGATCCCCAGATCTTTCCGCGGTTGGAAACGACCAGCAGCTCGTCCCCGTCCGGTGACCAGGCAGGGGAGAGGTAGTGATCGAACCTGCTGTAGTAGTAGCGCGGCAGTCCGCTGTCGTGGTCCTCCGTGACCAGCGATGGAGCGGGCGCCTTCCCGCCCGCCACCGGGTCCTTCACCTCGATGGTGAAGACGTGGAAGCGCCCTTCGGTCGCGGTCGAGACGAAGGCGATCTTCCCGCCGTCCGGCGAGAAGCGCGGCTCGACGTTGACGGCGCCGTTCTGCACCAGCGGCCGGCTCGCCCCGGTCGCGACCTCGTGGAGGAACAGGTCCACGGCGTCGTCGCGGTACGAGGCGTAGGCGATGAAGCGGCCGTCCGGCGACCAGTCCGGCTGGTAGTCATACCCCGGTCCGTCGGTCACCTGCCGCGTCTCCCGCTTGTCGATGTCATGGATGTACAGCGAGCCGCGCATCGGCAGGACGATCCGCCGCCCGTCCGGCGACCAGTCGGCCCCCGACGGTCCGCTCGTCGCCTGCGGCAGGTACATCTCCCGGTAGTAGTAGTTGTGCGGGACCTGGATCTGCTTCAGGACCGTCTCCCGCCCGGACGGAGGTGTCGCGACCGTGGCGGATGGGAGATCGGCCGGGGCCCCCGCCGGCGTCGCCGCGAAGAGACGCGGCAGGGCGGCGGCAAGAAAGAGCAGGGCGGCGAGCGGAACCCGGGTGAATCGGACGGTCATGCGACGCCCCCCCCACTGTTTCGAAGGGCGGATTCTAGACCAGCCCCGAGGGGGTCCGGAACCCGTGCCCCCGGACCTCTCTTCCCGAGACCCCGCTGTGCTAACATCCCCGGGCTCGAAACCGAGCAGAAAACGCCCCAATACAGGAGGCTGGGACCGTGTCCTACGTGATCATCGACAAGTGTGTGGGGGAGCGCTACGCCACCTGCGTGGCGGTCTGTCCCGTCGACTGCATTCATCCCGGGGACTACAAGGGCGAGCAGTTCATGATCATCGACCCGGAGGAGTGCATCGACTGCGGCGCCTGCCTGCCGGAGTGCCCGATCGAGGCGATCGTCGAGACCGAGGAGGAATCCCCCGACTGGGCCGTCATCAACAAGGACCTGACCCCGTCGTTCAAGCAGAACGCTCCGGTCACTCCGCGCCCGGCCAACGATCCTCCGAGGAAGCCCGAGAACAAGCTGCGCTCCGCCTAGGGGCGTGTCGAATACCGGCGTGGGGCGCGCGCGCGTGAAGCAGCCGCACCGGCCGGCCGGGCCGCCGGCCTGCGTCCTGGTCAGTGGCGGCGTCGATTCGATCGTCCTGCTGCGCGAAACCCTGAAGCGGCACCGGACCGTGCAGCCGCTCTACGTGCGTGCCGGCATGGCGTGGGAAAAGGTCGAGCGCCGCGCCCTCGGCGGGCTGCTGCGCCGCCTGCGGCACCCGCGCCTGCGTCCGCTGCGGACCATCGAGGTGCCGATGGGGGATCTGCTCGCCGGCCACTGGAGCGCCTCCGGCCGCGGCGGCCCCGGCTACCACGACGGCGACGCCTCGGTGTTCATCCCCGGCCGCAACATCGCCCTGTTCTCGAAGGCGGCCACCTTCTGCGCCCTCGAGCGGATCCCCGTCCTCGTCTCCGGCATCCTCAGCGCCAACCCGTTCCCGGACGGGTCGCCGCGCTTCCTGCGGGCGATCGCGCGCGGGCTCGCGCTCGGGCTCGGTGCCCGGTTCACGATCCGCACCCCGTTCCGCCGGCTCACCAAGGATCGCGTCGTCCGCCTGGGTCGGGACCTGCCGCTCCACCTGACTTTTTCCTGTATCAGTCCGGTCCGCGGTCGGCACTGCGGCGACTGCTGCAAGTGCAAGGAGCGGATCGACGCCTTCGCCGAGGCCGGGGTCGCGGATCGTACCCACTACGCCACAGGGTCAAGGGGCGTCGCTAGGCCTGTCCGGAGCCTCGGGAGTCCTCGTCGGCCGGCCGGCCGGCGCGATCGGCGTTCACGGCCGGCGGCGCCGCCGCGGCCCGCCCCATGACCCGGCAGGCGGCGAACAGGGCGACGAGCGTCAGGTAGGACGTCAGGATCATCGCCAGCGCCTCGGGCATGCGCGGCACCGGGTCGTCGAGCGCCGGCCCGCGCAGGTAGTCGATCGTCCCCCCGACGATCGCCGCCGGCAGCAGCAGGGCGAGGATGACCGCCGTGTCCCGGCCGCGGTGCGCGAAGAAGCGCACCCCGTCGATGATCGGCCGCCCGCGGCGGCCGTGCTCCCGCAGCCAGATGGCGAGCGGCGTCGCGACCGTGGTCAGGATCAGGATGGCGGTCTCGGCGAAGGGGGCGATCCAGTACTCCGCCTCGCGGAGCGCGGTCTCGGTCGGCGGGCCGGATGCGCGCGCCCCCTGCCAGGCCAGCGCCCCGACCAGGAGCGGGACGAAGCAGAGGACCAGCAACTTCACCTGAAGCCACAGGAGCGTCGGGAAGAGCTGCAGCCCCAGGTGCCATCCGGACGGCTTGAGGTTGCGGGCGTCGTTGGTCGCGGCGTGGTAGACGAGCCCCTGGATGGCGAAGGCGATGCCGGAGGCGACGAAGAACCCGGCCACGAGCGCGGGGCTCCATTCCTCCCGCTTGCCGGCCGCCGACAGCGCCATCGGCAGCAGCAACCCGAGCAGTGAGGTGACCCCGACCAGATGGAAGCGGGCGTTGATCCCGGCGAAGGACTCTCGGAGCAGGCTCAAGTCGCGCAGGGGAGAAGGTGTTTCAGCGCGACGGGACGTACGACGCCACCGAGCCGGGCGTCTCCCACAGGCGCACCTCGGCCACCTCCAGCCCGGCGGCGCGCGCCTTGTCGCAGATGAGCCGGGCGATCGCCTCGGCGGTCGGGTCGGAGTCCATGACGTAGATCGGCTCGTCCTGCTTCTTCAGGACGTCCACCAGCGGGTCGTCCTTCGATAGCAGCAGCTTGTGATCGAGGTGCTCGTCGATGAACCCGCGCACCACCCGCTGGATCTCGGAGAAGTCGGTGACCATCGACTGCCGGTCGAGCGCCTTCGCGGCGACGACGATCTCCACCCGGCCGTTGTGGCCGTGGAGGTGGGCGCACTTCCCCTGGTAGCGGAGCAGGCGATGGCCGTAGCAGAAATCGAGGATTTCGGTGACCGTATACATGAGGCTCGAAACGTATCACACCCCGCGCCGTCCGCTCCATGTCGCGAGGACCTTGCCCACGAGGGAGGAGGTGGGGAGGCGCCCGAGGGCCGCCGGGGTCACCCACCTCCAGGTTTTCGGGACGGCCCCCGTCAGCCGCGCCCGGTGCACCGTCACCTCGAACTGCCGGAAGGTCACCAGGTGCTTCACGGCACCGAGCCGTTCGACCGCCTCGAGGCGGCCGCCGTCGTCGTTCCCTTCGCCCAGGTCGGGGAACTCCCAGAGTCCGTCCAAAAGACCGGTCGCGGGGCGGCGTCGGACGAGGAGGCGGCCGTTCCGCTCCACGACCGCGACGTTCTTGAGCAGACGGACCCCGGGACGGCGCGCGCGTGGCGGCGGGATCCTTTCCTGAACCCCCGCGACCCGCGCCCGGCAGTCGCGGCGCACGGGGCAGCGGGGGCAGGCGGGGGAGACCGGGGTGCAGATGGTCGCCCCCAGCTCCATCAGCGCCTCGTTGAGATCGCCCGGGTGCGTCGCGGCGGCGACGAGGCCGCCCGCGACCCGCCAGAGCCGCGCCTCGACCTCCCGCCGGCGGGGGTCGCGCCGCTCGCCCTTGAGACGACAGAGAACGCGGGCGACGTTGCCGTCCACCACCGGCTCCCGCGCGCCCCACGCCAGGCTGAGGATCGCCCCGGCGGTGTAGCGGCCGATCCCGGGGAGGGCCAGGAGCGCCTCGCGTCCGGCCGGAAGCCGGCCGCCGTGCCGGCGCGCCACGAGGCGGGCCGCTTCGTGGAGGTGCCGGGCGCGCCGGTAGTAACCGAGACCCGACCACGCGGCGAGGACCGCGGCGGGGCGCGCCCGGGCCAGCGCCTCGAGCGTCGGGAAGGCCGCGAGGAACCGCGCGTAGTACGGGACGACCGCCTTGACGGTCGTCTGCTGCAGCATGATCTCCGCGACCCAGACGCGATACGGGTCGCGGCGGCGACCCCCGGGGAGCGACGCTGCGACGCGACGCCAGGGCAGGTCGCGCCGGTGCCGCCGGAACCAGGACTCGAGCGCCGCGGCGCGCCGTCCGTCGGAGGGGGGGGCGCGGCGGACGGGGATTCCGGGGGGGTGCACGCGGCCGATTATAATGAGCCCGTGTCCGACGTCCGGGGGGGCCCGCTGCGGATCGATCGCCATCCGCGTCTCTACCGCGACAACCGGTACGTCTATCCGGTGCTGTCGCGGCGGGCGCACGGCATCTCCATCGGCATCAACCTGAACCCCGACAAGATCTGCAACTTCGACTGCATCTACTGCCAGGTCGATCGCACGACGCCGCCGGTCGTGCGCGACGTGGACGAGGCGCGCCTCTACGACGAGCTCAAGGACACGCTGCGCCAGGCGAAGAGCGGCGCCCTCTTCGAGCGCGAGGAGTTCCGCGGCCTGGGCTCCAAGGAGAGGGAGATCCGCGACGTCACCTTCGCCGGCGACGGCGAGCCGCCGTCCTATCCCAACTTTTCCGGGGTGGTGCGGGAGACGATCCGGATCAAGAAGGAAGAGGGGTTCGAGGCGCTGCCGATCAACCTGCTCACCAACGCCACCCTCATCGACCGGCCGCGCGTGCAGGAGGCCATGCGGCTCATCGACGCCGACGGCGGGGCCCACTGGCTGAAGCTCGACGCCGGCACGGAGGAGTACTACGGGCTCGTCGAGCGCACCACCATCCCGTTCGCGCGCGTTCTCGAGAACATCGCGGCGGCGGCGCGGGTGCGGCCGGTCGTCATCCAGAGCCTGTTCCTGCGCCTCCGGGAGGCCGCTCCGACCGCCGCCGAGATCGATGCCTGGTGCGGAAGACTCGAGACGATCGTCAAAGAAGGTGGCGCGATCCGCCTGGTCCAGGTGTATACGGTGGCGCGGCCTCCGGCGGAATCGTACGTCACGCCGCTCTCGGACCAGGAAGTGGACGGCATTGCGGCTGCAGCGCGCCGGCGGCTGCCGGGGATCGCGGTCGAGGCGTTCTACAGCGGCCGGTTCTGACGGCCGGACCCGACCGATTGGCCGCTTCTAAAGAGAAAGGATCGAAGACGTACACCGCTCCATTGAGCCTGAGCGAGCGCAAGGCACTGCGCCGGCAGTCCGAGCGCCCGCCTCGGATGCTGCGGGACCTGCAGATCCAGCTCGACCGGTTCCGGGTCTGGTCGAAGATCACCTGGCATCGCGGCCGCGTCCTCGCGACGACCGGCGACTCGTGGAAGAGCCACGACGCGCCGGAGTACCTGGCCGACCCGGAGGTGTTCTACCGCGGCGAGCGCAAGATCCCGGTGGTCACGACTTCACCGGTCCGCCGGCGCATCGCCGGGGCGGAGGCGATCCGCTTCACCTTCCCGACGCTGCACAAGATGCCGATCCCGGAGACCAACACCGCCCACGGGCGTTTCTACGGCGTGCGCGGCAGGCCGGACGCGCCGGTCGTCCTCATCAGCCACGGCTGGGCGCACCGCATGCTGCGGACCATCGAGCACCTCTACGTCCGCCCGTTCGTCAAGGCCGGGTTCGCGGTGGCGTTCGTCTCCCACCCGATGCACCTGGAGCGGACGCCGCGCGGCTCGTACAGCGGCGAGCTCGTCGTCAGCGCCGACGTGGTGCTGACCGTGGACGCCTTCCGGCAGGGGGTGATCGACCTCATCGGCGCCGCCGACTGGCTGCGGAGCCGCGGCCACAAGCAGGTCGGCGTGCTCGGCTACTCCCTCGGCGGGTACCTCGCCGGCATCATGGCGGCGGTGCGCGGCGACTGGTCGTTCGTCGTCATCGGAGGGGCCGGGCACTCGCCGGTGTCGCCGATCCTCGACACCCCCCTCGGCACCAACGTGCGCGAGGACCTCGCCCTCTGCGGGATGGGGGACCGCGCGTCGCTCCAGCGCGCCTGGACGATCATCTCCCCCGGGGCGTTCCGGCCGAAGGTCCCCAAGGAGCGGATCCTGCTCGTGGCGGGGCTGTACGACCAGATCATGCTGCCGCGCTCGGTGCGCCGTCTGTGGAACGTGTGGGAGCGGCCGGATCTCCACTGGCTGCGGCGCAGCCACTACACCCTGCTGGTGCTGAACGGGGGCCTCTTGAGCCACGCCATCCCGTTCATGCGCGACCGCTCCGGCGTCCCCGAGCGCTAGCGGCGGCCGGCGCCGCTGCGGGCCGCGGCCGCGCGCTCCGGCCGTACCCGCCGCGCGATGCGGCGCACCGTCTCGCCGATCGGCAGCCGCGAGGTGTCGATGGTGAGGTCGGCCTGGCCGTAGAGCGGGCGGCGCGCCTGCAGGAGCCCCTTCAGCTCGGTCATGGCGTCCGGGTTGCCGGCCATCGGGCGGCGATCCCCCTGCGCCACGACGCGCGTCCAGTGATCCTGAGGCGAGGCGGAGAGCCAGACGGTCATGAAGGCGGATCGCAAAAGCGCCCAGGTCTCCGGCTCCGTCACGATGCCGCCGCCGGCGGCGAGGACGATCGGCTCCGGCTCGGCCGCCAGCCTTTCGAGGACTTCGCGCTCGAGCCGGCGGAACTGACGCTCGCCGTTGAGGTCGAAGATCTGCCCGATGGTCAGGCCGGCGGCCGCCTCGATACGCGCGTCGAGCTCCACGAACCGGGCGCCGAGCGCCTTCGCGAGACGGCGCCCGATGGTGCTCTTCCCGGCGCCGCGCAGGCCGACGAGGGCAACGCGGCGCGGCGCGGCGGGGGAGACCTCCGGCGTGCCTTCTCCGGCGCGGGTCAGAAGGGCGACGAGCGGAACCTCCAGCGCCCCGGCGACGTCGGCGAGGCGCAGCAGCGAGACGTTGCCGATCCCCGACTCGATCTGGGCCAGGAAGCGCTCCGAGACGCCGGAGCGGACCGCGACGGCCCGCCGCGTCATCCCCCGGGCATGGCGGGCGGCGAGGACCGCGTCCCCCACGCGGGCGAGGAGGCGTGCCGAGGTCGCGCGCGGCCGGGGCATTGCGGTAGTATAGTGCACGTTCAAGAGGCCGATCCTGACTGGAGTGGAAATATATTGCAGCATCACCGGGGGGAGCGTGCCCCGGGGTGCCTGCGACGAAGGAGCGAACGTGAGCGAGACTGCGACCACCGCGGCGGCGACCCCGCTGACCTTCGAGACCGAGCCGCGGCGTTACAAGCACTGGCGGCTGGACATCGACGGCGCGACCGCCCGGCTCGTCTGGGACGTGAAGGAAGGGGAGCCGCTCCGCCCGGGCTACGCCCTGAAGCTGAACTCCTACGACCTCGGAGTGGACATCGAGCTGGCCGACGCGATCGAGCGCCTGCGCTTCGAGCACCCGGAGGTGCGGGTGGTCGTGCTCACCTCCGGCAAGGACCGGGTCTTCTCCGCCGGGGCGAACATCCACATGCTCGCCTCCTCGTCGCACACCTTCAAGGTCAACTTCTGCAAGTACACCAACGAGACCCGCCTCGCCATGGAGGACGCCTCGGCACACTCCGGCCTTCGCTTCCTCGCCGCGTGCAACGGCATCGCCGCCGGCGGCGGCTACGAGCTGGCGCTGGCCTGCGACGAGATCCTGCTGGTGGACGACGGCAACTCGGCGGTGAGCCTCCCCGAGGTGCCGCTCCTCGGCGTGCTCCCGGGCACCGGCGGCCTGACCCGCGTCGTGGACAAGCGGCGCGTGCGCCGCGACCACGCCGACATCTTCTGCACGCTGGCCGAGGGGGTGAAAGGGCAGCGGGCGGTGGACTGGCGGCTGGTGGACGCGGTCGCGCCGAAGAGCCGCTTCGACGCCGCGGTGAAGGAGCGGGCCGCCGCCCTCGCCGCCGCCGACCGCGGGCCGCAGGCGCCGCCGCGGCGCGGGCCGGGGGTGGCGCTTCCGCCCCTCGAGCCGGATGTCGCGAAGGACCTGTGGGCCTATTCCACCCTCGGCGTCGCCTTCGATCGCAAGGCCCGCACCGCGACCGTCACCCTCAAGGGGCCGGATGGCCCGCCTCCGGAGGACGCCGCCGCGGCGCACCGGCTGGGGGCGAATCTCTGGATGCTGAGACTGTCGCGCGAGCTGTCGGATGCCCTGTGCCGGCTGCGCTTCAACGAGCCGGAGGTGGGGCTCCTGGCGATCAAGACGCTCGGGAACGTCGACGCGGTCCTGAAGCACGACGCGAGGATGGCGGCGCTGGCCCAGACCGACTGGTATGCGCGCGAGGTGGTCCTGCATTTTGCCCGCACGCTCCGGCGCCTCGACGTCACCGCGCGGTCGCTCTTCGCCCTCGTCGAGCCCGGCTCCTGCTTCGCCGGGTCGCTCCTGGAGACGGCGCTCGCGGCCGATCGCACCTACGCGCTCGACGATTCCGCGCGCCAGGTGGAAATGGCGCTGTCCCCCCTCAACTTCGGGCTGCTGCCGATGGGGCACGGACTGACCCGGCTCGAGGCGCGGCTGCTGTCGCGGCCGGCCGATCACGCGTCGCTCCGCGGCAGGACGCAGGCGGGGGAGACCCCGAAGTTCGACGCGCCCGCGGCGCTCGCCGCCGGGCTCGTCACCGTGGCGGCGGACGACATCGACTACGCGGACGAGGTCCGCGTGGCGATGGAGGAACGGGCGTCGCTTTCGCCCGACGCCCTCACCGGCATGGAGGCCTCGCTCCGTTTCCCCGGAAACGAGACGCCGGAGACCAAGATCTTCGGCCGCCTCTCCGCCTGGCAGAACTGGATCTTCCAGCGCCCCAACGCCGTCGGCGAGCACGGGGCCCTGAAGTGCTACGGCCGGCCCGAGCGGCCGTCCTTCGACTGGACGAGGACCTAAATGACCAGCATCGATCTCAACGCGACCATCCCGAACAACGTCGATCTCTCGACCGACAAGCGCCTGCAGCGCGCGCTCGAGCACTGGCAGCCGTCCTTCCTCGAGTGGTGGAAGGGGATGGGGCCGGACCGTTTCCAGGACCGCGACGTCTACCTGCGCACCGCCATCGCGGTCGATTCGGCCGGCTGGGCCCACTTCGACTACGTCCGGATGCCGGAGTACCGCTGGGGGATCTTCCTCGCCGCCCCCGAGACCGACCGGAAGATCGGCTACGGCGACAACATGGGGCAGCCGGTGTGGCAGGAGGTCCCGGGGGAACACCGCAACGCCCTGCGGCGCCTCATCGTCACTCAGGGGGACACCGAGCCGGCCTCGGTCGAGCAGCAGCGCCACCTGAGCGCCACCGCCCCGAGCATGTATGACCTGCGCAACCTCTTCCAGGTGAACGTCGAGGAAGGGCGGCACCTCTGGGCGATGGTCTACCTGCTGCACGCCTACTTCGGCCGCGACGGCCGGGAGGAGGCGGAGGCCCTGCTCGCGCGCCGCTCCGGCGACCCGGACAGGCCGCGCATCCTGAGCGCCTTCAACGCGCCCATCGACGACTGGCTGTCGTTCTTCATGTTCACGATGTTCACCGACCGGGACGGCAAGTACCAGCTCCTGGCGCTCGCCGAGAGCGGCTTCGACCCGCTGTCGCGCACCACCCGCTTCATGCTGACCGAGGAGGCGCACCACATGTTCGTCGGCGAGACCGGCGTGCGCCGCATCGTGCAGCGCGCCGCCGAGCTGACCAAGGAGGCGAAGGGGGGGGACGTGCGGTCCCTCGGCGGGATCGATCTCCTGACGCTGCAGAAGTACGTGAACGACTGGTACGCGCTGTCGCTCGACCTGTTCGGCGGCGAGATCTCCTCGAATGCCGCCGACTATTTCGCCAACGGGCTCAAGGGGCGGGCGAACGAGAAGAAATACCCGGACCACCTGGCGCTCGAAGGCGCCTACGCGATGCAGGTGCCGGAGGGGGACCGTCTGGTCACCCAGCAGGTGCCGATGCGCAACGCCCTCAACGAGGTGATCCGCGACGCCTACATCGACGACAACCAGCGCGCCGTCGACCAGTGGAACAAGACCCTGGCCGACCACGGCATCGACTTCCGCATCGCCCTGCCGTTCCGCGGCTTCAACCGCAGCATCGGCCTCTACGCCAATCTCAACGCCGCCCCGGACGGGACGCTCCTGAGCCGCGAGGAATGGGAGCGCCGCAAAGACGAATGGCTCCCCTCGGACGCGGATCGCGCCTACGTCGCGTCGCTCATGCAGCCGGTCTACGAGCCGGGGAAGATCGCCAACTGGATCGCCCCGCCGACCAAGGGGATCAATAACCTCCCCCTCGAGTTCGAGTACGTCCGCCTGAAGGG
>Ga0111539_10005366_pt1 | contig 16573 bp, 12 predicted proteins | sample RhiMethybrSRZTD1_FD_79667 | JGI IMG/M metagenome (GOLD analysis project Ga0111539, IMG submission 79667) | Populus rhizosphere microbial communities from Tennessee, USA - Rhizosphere MetaG P. TD hybrid SRZTD1 (version 2) (version 2) | ecosystem: Host-associated > Plants > Roots > Rhizosphere >... | reverse complement strand
GTAATCTCCGCGTCGGACATACCCAGGAGATCTCGGTATACGTAGTCGTTGTGTTCTCCCAGACAGCAGGCGGCACTACGAATACTGCTGGGTATTTTGGACATTTTCCAGAGCATGCCGGGATAGCGATGCGTGCCGCATTCACGGTGTGTGACTGTCTCGAAGAAGCCACGAGCATTCAGGTGCGGGTCAGCATAGGCCTCAGGTTCAGAGAACACCATGCCGGCGGCCACGCCATGCGCCTGCAGATGCTCCATGGCGGTGCGCGCATCCTGGGTAGCTGTCCAGACGGCGAGGTGACGGTCCAGCTCGTCCTGGTGCTGCAAACGGCCCTGCAACGTAGCGAATTTTTTTGCTGTGGCCCAGGTAGGGTTACCGAGGGCGTGGCATAGACGTTGCCACTCGGCATCTGTGGCTACGGCAATGACCAGCCAGGTGTCTTCTCCCTGACAGGGATAGCAGTTATGGGGAGCCATGGTCGGATGGTGGTTGCCCATAGGAGCGGCATCGCGGCCATTCATTGCTGCATCCATGAAAAACTCACCGATGTGCGGCAGCATATTTTCCGCCTGCGCAAAGTCGATGAACTGACCCTGACCGGTACGCTGCCGGTAGTGCAGGGCACACAGCACCGCAAACGCCGCGCCAGCGCCGCTCGCTGCATCCATGTAGTAGACCGGTGTGCTGGCACGCAGGTCAAGATCGGCATAGCCGCGTATGGCCGTCAGGCCACAGAGGGCTTCCACATTGCTGCCAAATCCCTGAAAGGTGCGGTAGGGGCCAGGGCAGCCAAAACTGGGCATGGCCACGTAGATGATGTCGGGTTTCCATCCCCGCAGGGTATCATAGTCCAGCCCAAGTCTTGCCATCGCTCCCAGGGAGTTGTTTTCGACGATTACATCACTCAAAGTGACCAGCTGGCGCGCGATATCGTGTCCCTCAGGGCGCGTCAAGTCCACTGTCATGCTGAGCTTATTGCGAGCGTGGAAGTTGAACATTGGGTGCCGGTTCCAGGGGCACTCGCCCGGTTCCCAGTCCGGATAACCGGCCAGCAAGTGCGTGGCGTTGGCCAGGAGGGCAGCCGGCGGTCGCGGCACGAGGCCACGCGTGAGGCGAGGGAAGTGCTGCAGTGACTCAACCCGGATCACTTCGGCACCGTGGTCTGCCAGCATCATGGTCGCATAAGGGCCAGCCCATACCACAGTAAAGTCGAGGACACGAATACCACTGAGCGGCAAAACTGCCATGACAGCTCCTCACCAGGTGATTTAAATAACCCCCTGCTGTCGTAGCTCGGCGAGGTCAGACGACGTGAGACCGAGGCGTTGCCTCAGGACGACGTCGGTATGCTGTCCGAGCAAGGGCGCCGGACACACTGGTACGGCCGGCGAAGTCGCCATACGAAACGGCGCGCGTGTATAGGGCAGCGTTCCGGCCACGGGATGTTTGACGTCGACAAACGCGCCGCGCTCGCGAAAATGCGGGTCTTGCAGGGCGGCTGAGGGAGGATTCAACGCCGTCAGGGGCAACCGTTGCGCCTGGGCTTTGGCCATCGCCTCATAACGTGCGTGGTGTGACAGCCAGTTCTCGAAGATGGCCATGAACGCCGGACGTTGCTCCTGCTGTAGACGCGTGAGTGCATCGGCAAAGCGTGGATCTTCGTTGAGTTCCGGCATCTCCATGACCGTGAGCAAACGCTCCCAGTTCTGGTGGACCACCAGGGTCTGGATATAGCCATCCTGGCAGGGGATGACGCCGACAGGATAGACGCCAATGCCCCTGGGCTCCTCGCGGTATCCGGATTCCCCGGTGTACTGGTAGCCTAACAGGCTGGTCGTGCGACGGTCGATACACCCGACATGCACTTCGCAGAGCGCCACGTCAATGTGCTGGCCAGTACCCAGATGACCGACACCCAGCACGCCCATCATTGTCGCGGTCGCTGCGACATTGCCTCCCTGGTAGGCCATGAGATTGAGCGCCAAGCGCAGGGGCTCACGGTCTGGCAAGCCGGTAAGGTTCATCGTCCCACCCATGGCATAGATGACGATGTCCTGCGCGCGCCAGTCGCGATAGGGCCCGGTCTGGCCAAAGTTCGAGATGGAAGTCATCACCAGGCGCGGGTTGAACGGCTCGAGGTGCGCATAGCTCAGACCTAACCCCGGTAGCACCCGCGGCGCAAAGTTTTCAACGACCACGTCCACCTGCTTGACCAACTCTCTAATCAGGGCCTGTCCACGGGCGTGCTGCAGATTGATAGTGACGCTCTGCTTGTTGGTGTTCAGGTGTAAGAACAGGCCGCTCTTTTCCGGATGTGGCACATCTCCTGGAAACGGTCCTGCCTGGCGTGCGGGGTCGCCAGTGCCGGGGCGTTCGATCTTGATGACCTCAGCGCCGTAGGTCGCTAAAAGCTTTGTACAATACGGCCCGGCGATGTGATGGGTCAGATCGAGTATGGTGATGTCCGCTAAGGCCCCTTCAGGCATGGCTGTTCTCCTGTACGGTTCAGAGAGCCTGGCAAACGCCTACACCTGAACCCACGAAGCATCTTAGGCATCCTGGGGTGGGGGTAATACTGTGGCGGTGGTCCGATACTCCTCTTCGGTGAGCCAGCGGCCACCATTGATGCGCCGCTCGATAACCTGTAAACGCTGGTCAAATTCTACGTCTACGGCGATACGTTGGAAGCACTGGGCCCCGACGATGTCCTTATGCAGCGTATAGGCTGGGCCAACCTCCCCAGGATCACGCATCTCGCTGACGAGGTCGTAGCGCCGGTCAGCCCGGACGCGAATGGCCTCTCCGCAGCGGCTACAGGCGACATAAATCCATAGGGCTGCGGGGCTTTCCGAACGCGGACGTCGTATAAACAGGCGCGTCAACCAGCGCATACCGTTCCTCCTGAGCGAGCGTTCTCTCATCATAGCCTGACAGGTGAGAAAGTCAACTCCCCGGCCGCGCACGCGTCTTTTCTGCGTCTGGTCTCTGTCGCAGACGACACAATCAGTTATAATGGCAGGTGCAGGCCGGTGGCCGTAGGGTGATGCCCTGTGCAGAGGGAGCGAGAGAGCTATGAAACTTGCAGGGAAAGTCGCGATTGTCGGTGGTGCCTCACGCGGTATCGGCAAAGACATTGCGCTGGCGTTTGCCGCGGAGGGCGCTAAAGTCGTCGTCGTCGCACGTTCAGAGGTCGAGCCTGATCCGCGCTTGCCTGGCACTATTCATCAGACGGTGGATGAGGTCAAGAGCGCTGGGGGAGAGGCCATAGCCGTGAAGGCTGACATCAGTGATGAAGCCCAGGTCGAAACCATGGCCAACAGTGCCCTGGAGGCCTATGGCCGCATCGATATTCTGGTCAACAACGCTGCGGTGCTCGTGCCGCGCGGCATTCTCGACCTGCCGACTCGGCATATTGATTTGCACAATCGCGTCAATATCAAAGGCCCGATTTTGTGTATCCGGGCTGTCCTGCCCACCATGCTCCAGCAGCAACAGGGATGGGTCATTAACGTGTCATCACGTGCGGCGGTTTTCCCTGGCCCTGGACCGTATAAGGACGTTGCCCCGACGCGCGCCTTTATGTACGCCGCCACCAAAGCCGCCCTCGAACGTCTCACCCAGGGGCTGGCGATGGAATATCAAGACCAGGGCATCAGTTTTAATGTCCTATCTCCGGTAGGCAGAATCCGTACGCCAGGGAACGTCTTCGGCATGACCAGACCCGGTGAGACGCCAGAGCCCTTTGAAGAAGCGATCGCCATGGGCAAAAGCGCCGTGTTCATCTGCTCGCAGGACCCGCACACGTTCACCGGCAATATTCTGTTCGATGAAGAGGTGGTCAGGCGGTACGACCTCTAGGAGTATGCTGTGACGCACAACCCCGCGTTATCGCCCTCCCCGGCAGCACGACGCCTGGCCGCGGTAGGCGACGTGAGCGAGCAGTTTACGGCCGCAGACTACGTGTGTAGTAAAGAGACGGCGACGGCCGTGTTTTTGATGGTGCAATTGCAGCGGCCGCTACTGGTGGAGGGCCCTCCTGGAGTTGGCAAAACGGAACTTGCCAAAGTGCTGGCGCAAACCACCGAGGCGCAACTCATTCGCTTGCAGTGTTACGAGGGGCTCGATGAAGCTAAAGCCCTGTACGAGTGGGAATACAGTAAGCAGTTACTGTACGTACAGATGCTCAAAGAGCAACTGGGCACGCTGCTGGCCACAACGACTTCCCTCAATGACGCTGTGGCGCTGTTGCAGCGTCAGGAGAGCGCGTTTTTCTCGCGTCACTTCTTGCTGCCACGCCCTCTCCTCCAGGCCATTGTGGCGGCGCAGCCGACAGTGTTGTTGATCGATGAAATCGACCGTGCTGACCAGGAGTTCGAGGCCTTTCTGCTGGAGATACTCAGTGACTTCCAAATCAGTGTCCCTGAGCTTGGCACGCTGCAGGCCAGCCAACGTCCTTTGGTCGTCCTTACCAGCAATGCCACCCGCAGCCTTTCAGAGGCATTAAGGCGCCGCTGTTTCTATCTGTATATTGATCACCCGACGTTAGCCACTGAGCTGCAGATTGTGCAGCGTAAAGTACCCGGTATTGACAGCCGTTTAGCCACGCACATTGTGCAGTTCGTGCAGCGTGTGCGCCAACTCAGCTTGCGCAAGCCTCCAAGCATCAGCGAAACCCTCGACTGGGCCCTGGCGCTGGTGGTCTTAGGCGCCAGCGTGCTGTCACGCGACCTGATCGTTGAGACCCTCAACATTCTGCTGAAAGACAAAGACGACATCGCCCGTACCCTGCGGGAAGCAGGGCGATGACCTCGCGTATTGTCGCCTTCATCCGTCTACTGCGTACACAGGGTCTGCCTGTCTCGGTGGCAGAAAGCCTGGACGCCTTACACAGCGTCAGCCAGGTAGGCCTGCACGACCGCGACCTGCTACGTCTTACCCTGCGTACAGCGCTGGTCAAATCGCACCGAGATTTTCCAATCTTCGATACCCTCTTCGAGGGTTTCTTCACAGTGCCACGTCGCCGTCGCCGTCGGCGCGGGCAGTCGCCAGCCAGCCCGAGCACGGGGGTTGGCCAACGCCCGGTCCCGCAGCAGAACGGTATCCCCGTCACGTCGGCACAGCGCACACCTCTGACACCGGCAGCGTCAGTGCATCGTCCTGCGCAGGCATCACCCAGTGACACGCCCGAGATGGCGTCTGAAGAGACAGCTCAGATGTGGCAAGCCCTCACTGAGCTGGAACAGGAGTGGCAAGAGCATATGGCAGCGGCACAGCAGGCCCGCGCTGCGGCTAGCCCCGAGCACAATGAGGCCCAGCATGCCCAGACCCGTATTGATCGGCCTTTTCCCCCTGATTGTCTGGCCGACATGTATCGCGAGGTCGAGCGCCTGGCAGCCCGCCTGCTCTCCCGACAGGCGCTACGTACCCGACGCGCCCAGGCAGGACGGTTCGACATCCGCCGTACGGTCTTGCGAGGTCTGCGCAGCGGCACTGAGGTGCCCTTTACCCGTGCCTACCGACGCCGCAAGATCAGTAAACTGCGTCTCATCGTGCTGTGCGATGTCTCCGGCTCGGTCTGGCAGGTCTCAACCTTCCTGTTAAAACTCGTGCATACCCTCCAGGCAGCCTTTGCCAGTGTGCGCAGCCTGGTGTTCGTCAACTCGGTTGTGGAGGTCACAGAGCTGTTCCGGCGTATGCGTTTTCCTGAAGACCTCGAATCCCTACGCCACTACCCCCAGCTCAATTTGTTTGGCTTGAGTGATTTTGGTCGGGTGTTTTACCAATTCTCACAGGACTTTGTACAAGATCTGAGGCGTGACACGATTGTCCTGATCCTGGGAGATGCCCGTAACAACGCCTTTGATCCGCAAGCCTGGGCCTTAACAGAGGTCCGTCAGAGCTGCCGCCGCATCATCTGGTTAAATCCCGAGCCACGCCGCGAGTGGAATACCGGCGATTCGATCATCGCCTCCTACGCGCCGGCCTGCGACCAGATACTAGAATGCTGGACGTTTGAGCACTTAGCCCAGGCGGCTGAGGTACTCTTACAAACCTAATCTGTACGTACAGACCGCACAAAAATGCACCTCCGCCAGCGCCTCAGCACATCGCTATCCCTGGAAGGGCTTGCCGGCTAGAGCCACTGGCAAACCCCATGGCACAGCCCGTGCCGGCCGGTGAACGATAGCATGGCACGTAGTCAATGAGCTGCATCTGCAGATGCTCGACAGCGCCAGCCGTGGCGATCCAATTGCGGATCTCCGAATTCCCCGAGTTTAAACGCTCCTTGGGAATCGAGGTAAGAGTCGCGGCATCTTTATTCTGCATGGCGGTGATGATTTGCTGGTCGAGTTCTTCATCAATGACGAAGTGGCTCAAGCCTCCGGAGGCAATCACGGCAACACGCTTGGCGCTAGGCCAGCTCTCTATGGCCTGGCGCAGGGCTTGCCCGAGAGCATAGCAGCGTTTAGGAGTGGGCTGATTGGGAGGGTAGTAGGTGTTCAGCATAATGGGTACAGTCGGCATGGTCGTCCCGTTCATGATGCGCCGATAAATAAAACTAAAGGCATGCCCCATACCCTCGTGAGGCGGCAGTTGGCAGCTATGCGCCACGTCGAATTCCTGCTCCATGAGGGAGCCAATGACATGGCTGGCCAGATCTGTGGCAATGGGGAAGTCTTGCTCCTTCTCTCCATAAGCCCAGGCAGCCGCTTGTAAGGACGGAGGCACATTTTGCCCTCGCCCATAGCGGGGCACGTTATGAAACGTATCGCCCCAATAGACCAGCATGGCGGGCATATTATTGTCCTGAAAGAGCTCCTTCTGGTCGTCGCCAATCATCACCAGGACATCAGGAGCGACATCTGCGAGTGTAGCCCCCACTTGTGCGATGCCCTTCTGGCAAGCATCATAGCGCACTTGCCACGTGTCTGGGGTAAGTTCTTTCTGGAGCGATGGACGCGCAGAGGCGAGCACCTCTTCGTAGGTGTAGACCCGTCCATCTGGCTTCCGCAGATCAGGATTGCGTTTGTCCCGCTCCCCATGGTTGCGCCAGAGATCCGGAGGCGTGCTGAGCTGAGGGCTGTGGGATGTGCCGAGTCCCAGGACAATCTGTGCCATGGCTTCACCTCTGTACTTTCTCTTTCCCTTGCACGTCAGGGAGAATGACGAACATATCTGAGGTTTGGTAAGGTGTGCGCTACCGGATAGGCCACTGCGCCTTAGGGGATCCTACCTGGTGTGTTAGCGAGACGCAAGTATGGAAGAGCCGCAGGCAAGCACCTGCACTTTGAGAGCATGCATTGAACTGGGGGTATGGCCTACGGGTGTTTTACACACCTGAAGGCGCCGTGGGGCCCTGCGTCCAGGCTAGGCCGCCGTACGGCGCGGCTGCATCATGGCGATTGAGGTGGGGAGCGGTCTGCTGACTATTTTACGAGACGCAGTTGTGTTTTTTCTTGTGCAACCTGTTTGACCTCGGCGACATCGTCCTCCTGTGAGAGTTCAAGAAGGCCAAGGGTCTGAAAAATTTCCGCCATAGTATAGAGCGTAGCCTCATCGGTACGAATAATTTCACCAATCAATACGATACGCAGCAAAGAACTATCAGGATTATCACAATAGCTGCACGATCGCTCCATGTTGGCCTCTCCTTTCTCCTCGCAATAGCTCTACATCGTCTCTCGGCCGTTGCGAAGGGCATCTCCTCCTCAGGCATCGCGTGGGAAGCACCGCCTCCTATACCTATCGCCTGTCCAGTATGCGCGCTGCAAGCATAAAAGAAGACTGTACCCCAGGCTGTGATATACATTACAGGACAGGGATCTGCATCGCCTGTCTCACGTGCCAGGCTTATCGGCAAGAACGCTGAGAAGCTTGAGAGATAACATACCACGACCATGGGCGAGCATGGGTGTTCATCTATACGCAACCTCCCATCCAAGGCTCTGCTCTTTTCGTCGACGCTACAGGACTCGCATGCCATAGAGCCCTGGCAATCGATTTATGCTGCAATTTATCCAAAGGCCACAAGCGGACCAAAGTGCAAAACTGAGACAAGATACCACGCATGACATCTAGGTAGTTTTAGGATAGGAGGAGAGCTAGGAGAGAGCGAGATAGCCAAAGACGCTTTTTTGTATACGATTTTTATACCAATTTTTATAGGTCTTTTCCTACATTACTCTAAGCGGGAAGACAACACGGCGACGTGCGCACAGAGTGTGGAACGAGAATATGGATTCTCAGCATGAGCCCCGAGGAATTTTCAGGAGTCATTTTTGCAAAATCTGCCCATGGCAACACAGGCTGAGTCGCATGGGATGGAACGCCCTGCGTGACTGCAAAACATAGGCAGATATTGGGACTTTACGGAAAACCACAAGCGCGCTACAATAGATCGTTGATACAACTACGCCAGGGATGCGAGATTCACGGCAATGCAGGCAAGGTGAGAGCAAACGGATGCAGCATGGCGTGGAGCCTGGCATTACCTGTCCCTCCAGGGGCCATATTTTACAAGCAGGCGCCCCATTAGAGAGACCCACAGACAGGATCATACAGTATGGCAGCGCAAGATACCCTTGAAAAGCCCATTGAAGAACTCGAATCCGTCGTGATTCGACTGGCCGGCGATTCTGGTGACGGGATGCAGCTCACTGGCGGCCAGTTCACCCGCACCGCAGCGTTGCTCGGCAACGACATCAGCACACTTCCTGACTTTCCAGCAGAAATTCGTGCCCCGGCTGGTTCCCTCCCCGGAGTCAGTTCGTTCCAGCTCAATTTCAGCAGCCGCGATATCTACACCCCAGGTGATGCCCCCCAGGTGCTGGTGGCGATGAATCCAGCGGGGTTGAAGACGAACATCGGAGACCTGGAAGACGGCGGGATTTTGCTGGTCAACACGGACGCGTTTACCAAAGCGAACCTCAACAAGGCCGGCTATAAGAGCAATCCGCTGGAAGACAGCAGTCTGTCACGCTACCGGGTCTTTAAGGTGCCCATCACCTCACTCAATGCCAAAGCCCTCGAAGGACTCGAGATGTCGGCGCGCCAGATTGAGCGCTGTAAGAACTTCTGGGCTCTGGGGCTTCTCTACTGGCTCTATAACCGGGAGACAGAGCCCACCTTGCGTTTCCTGGAGCGCCGCTTTAAGGATAGAGCGATCTTTTATGAGGCCAACAAACGGGCCCTGCTGGCCGGCTATAACTATGGCGACACCACCGAGATCTTCACCACGGCCTATCGCGTGCGCAAGGCGAACCTGCCGGCGGGCAAATACCGCAATATTACCGGAGCTGAGGCCGCGGCCATGGGCTTTGTGACGGCGGCACGCCTGTTCAACAAACCCCTCTTCTATACCGCTTATCCTATTACTCCGGCGAGCGAAGTTTTGCATGAGATCGCCCAATACAAACACTTCGGTGTCAAAACCTTCCAGGCGGAAGATGAAATCGCCGCGGTATGCGCCGCGATCGGGGCGTCCTTTGGGGGCAACATTGGCATGACCTGTACGAGTGGCCCAGGCATTGCCCTCAAGAGCGAAGCGATTAACCTCGCGCATGCGGTGGAGCTGCCGTTGGTCATCGCCGATATCCAACGCTCCGGCCCGAGTACTGGCATGCCGACCAAAACCGAGCAGGGCGACTTGCTGCAGTGCATGTTCGGGCGCAATAGCGACTCCGCGTGTGCCATCGTGGCACCGGCAACGCCAGGAGATTGCTTCTATATGGCCATCGAGGCAGTGCGTCTGGCCATTCAGTTCATGACGCCTGTCTTCTTTATGTCAGATGGCTACCTGGGCAATGGTTCAGAGCCGTGGCGTATTCCGTTGGCCAACGATCTGGAGCGCTTTACGGTGACGCATCCGACTGACCCCGCCACCTTTGCGCCGTACCGGCGTGATCCTGAAACCCTGACACGCCCCTGGGCGATTCCGGGTACGCCTGGCTTAGAGCACCGCATTGGCGGTATAGAAAAAGCAGATATTACCGGGAATATCAGCTATGATCCACTCAATCACCACAAGATGACGGTCCTGCGCAATGAGAAGATTGCCCGTATTGTGGACTACATCCCCCGGCAAGAGGTCTATGGTGATCCGGAGGGGGAACTGCTCGTTCTGAGTTGGGGAAGCACGTATGGCGCTGCCATCACGGCAGTGCAGAAGCTCCGCGAGCAAGGAGCGTCGATTTCCCACGCGCATCTGCGCTATCTCAATCCCTTCCCGAAGAACCTGGGCGATATCTTGCAGCACTTCACCAAAGTACTGATCCCAGAACTGAACCTGGGTCAACTCCGTCTGCTCATTCGGGCACGCTACCTGGTGGATGCCGTCGGCCTCTCAAAGGTGCAAGGACTGCCCTTCAAAGTGTCGGAAATTGTTGCAAAATGTGAAGAACTCCTTGCCTGAGGAGGCAGGTTATGGGTCAAGAGACGAATGGAACGACAAACGGTGCTACGGCGACGCTAACACGTAAAGATTTTGTCACAGATCAGGAAGTACGTTGGTGTCCAGGATGCGGTGATTACTCCATCCTGGCACAAGCTCAGAAGGTGATGCCTGAGTTAGGGGTGCCAAGGGAGAAAATTGTCTTTGTCTCTGGCATTGGATGTTCCAGCCGCTTCCCCTACTATATGCATACGTATGGCTTCCACACCATTCATGGCCGTGCGCCCGCCATTGCCACGGGGCTCAAGGCGAGCCGGCCCGACCTGATGGTATGGGTGATCACGGGTGATGGGGATGCTCTCAGTATTGGTGGCAATCACTTGCTCCATGTCCTGCGGCGCAATGTGGATGTGAAGGTCGTGCTCTTTAACAACCGCATCTACGGGCTCACCAAAGGGCAATATTCCCCGACCTCAGAACTCGGGAAGAAGGGGGTTAAATCGGCTCCCCTGGGGGTCCCCGATCATCCCCTTAATCCGCTCAGCGTGGCGATTGGCGCTGAAGCGACGTTTGTGGCGCGCACTATTGATACAGATACAAAACATCTCATTGCCACTATCGAGCGGGCTGCTGCCCACAAGGGTGCGGCGTTCATCGAAGTATATCAAAACTGTAACGTATACAACGACGGTGCTTTTGCTTACTTGACCGAGCGTGAGGTGCATAACGAGCGTACGTTGTATCTGGAGCACGGTAAGCCCATGCTCTTCGGGAAAGAGCGCAATCGCGGTATTCGCCTACGTGGTCTGGACCCAGAGATTGTGACACTTGGTGAAGACGGCGCGACCGAGGATGATGTCCTGCGGCACGATGAAACCAAGCCAGTGGCGAGTCTTGCCTATATCTTGAGCCGCCTGGACTATCCAGATTTTCCGGTACCCGTTGGGGTGTTGCGGGCTGTCGAGCGGCCAACCTATGACGGTATTGTCGAAGAGCAGGAAGCTCTCGCCATCCAACGGTCTGGGCCTGGTGACCTGGAGAAGATGTTCAACAGCGGTGATACCTGGGTAGTGGACTAAGGCGATTGTTTTTGACACTGGGCAGGTTGGTATGCCGGGTGACGTTGTCACCCGGCATATTTTTTTCTCTAGCCAACCATGTCGTAGCTGCGCAACAACTTCCCTGGCAGGGAACCAGTGCACTGGTTCTCCTGGAAGGTCACACCGCCGTTAACCAGGATGTAGCGTATGCCTGTAGGTTTTTGGATAAAGCGCCGCTCGTTACCGGGGAAGTCATTGGCATAGATGGGCTTGTCGTAGACATAGCCGAGCTTCTCGAGATCGTAGATCATGATGTCAGCCCAGTCTCCCAGGCGCAACGTACCACGATTTTTGTAGTTAGCGATCCATGCCGGGTAGGCACTCATCTTGTAGTGAGCCTGTTCCAGGGTCATGAGATGTCTCTCACGGATCCAGTAGGTCAGGAAGTGCACGGGCCACATACTCGCAGTCAGATATCTGACATGGGCGCCACCATCGGACAGCGAGATATGCGCATATGGGTGCGCGATGCGTTGGGCCAGCTTCTCCTCTCCGCGGTAAGCGACGGCATGGGTAAATACCATCTGCAGGTCTTCGTCCAAGGCCAGATCCAGAAAAGCATCGAGCGGATGCTTGCCCTGTTCCGCCGCAATGGCGGCGACGGACAGCCCTTCATAGCGCAAATTCCGTTCCTGCGTTGCTTGGGCGACGTGCATCATGCCCCAGTTGGTGCGGGAATGGGGCCGTTCCTCCACATCGCGCTTCATGGCCTCGCGTAGGTGCGGATCGCGCAACTTCTGCGCCCGTTCTGCGGCACTCCCCACCAGCGGTTGTATCCAGTTGGGCATATAGTCGAACAGGTTGTACTCCGCCAGCGTAAACTCCGCCACGAGGTCCATCGAATTCTGCTGTACCACGACCGGCAGTCCTTCGGCACGGGCCTGCTCAGCCCAGGTATAGCCATCCTCGTCATCACCCACGGCCACATGCAGGGGACGACCGCTCCGCACCATCATCTCGGTGAGCAGGGTCTGTTGCTCCTGACGTTGATCAGAGATGCCGATGGTCCATCCCAGGTGGCCCACCCCAAACTCGCTCAGCACCTCAGCGAGCGCCAGGAATTCTTCAGGAGACGCCACATGACTTGGCAGCGCACCCCCGTCTTCTGTACGGTCCTCCAGGTTCTTATCGGCCGAGAAGCCAAAGGCGCCGGCCTGCATGGCTTCGTAGAGGATTTGTTTCATCTGGTTCAGCTCGACGTCGGTCACGGTGGTGCGCTGCCGCGAGGGGATCATACCAAGGACATAGCCGCGCAAAGGGGAGAAGGGCACCAGGGCACCAACGTTGATACCCAGCCCTTGCCGGTCCAGACTATCGAGGTACTCAGGGAAGGTGACCCAGTCCCAACGCATGCCGAGTTGCATGGACCGCAGAGGAATGGCCTCAATGCGGTTCATCATACGCATATTGAGTTCCCGATCTTCAGGTCGCGTTGGCGCGAAGCCAAAACCGCACTGGCCAATGCTAATCGAGGTCACGCCAAACCACCCAGACAACGACGCATAGGGGTCCCAGTTCAGTTGCGCGTCATAGTGGGTATGCAGGTCGACTGCGCCAGGGGCTACCATGCAGCCTGTGGCATCGAGTTCTTGAGTGCCTCCAGCTCTGATACGACCACTAATGAGGGCAACCCGACCATCTTTTATGGCAAGATCGGCCCGATACTTCGGGATACCCGTACCATCCACAATAGTGCCACCGCGAATCACCACATCATATGTCGCCATAGCCCGCCCTCCATGTGCCTCTGTACACCGTGAGTCAAAGCCTGAACCTGCCTCGGAGCCTATTGTCTAACGCTGACCCGCTCTTGTCAATTGCAGCGACTGTTTCCAGCCTCAGGTCGTCGTGGATGGAGCACTCTGCGTAGGCGAGTTGGTACTACTACGGGCCGGCACGCTCACTGACCGCCGTGGCCCTTGCGGCACAATGCGTAGGCTAGTCATGTCGATTGTCGGCATCTCAATATCTAACAGGTCGAGTACGCCGTTCGCCAGCTCATTATAACGGTCAAACCAGCTCCGCAGCCGGTTACGCCAGGTTGGCAGGCCACCGTTGGCATGGAGTTCAAACGCCGACTCGCGGCTATCCAGGTCAGAGGAGATGTGATCCCAGGCCATCTGCAGCAGTGCAGCGCGCTGGAGAGCCGTATACCCACCACCGCCAAACGATTCCTCCAGGCCAGCGGCCATCTCCGGGTCGGCGAGATCGGTGTCAGCGGGAACGACTACGAGCGATGAGCCAGGCAGGATCCGCAGTATCTCGGTGATACGCTGACGCGCTTTGAGCATGGCAATACTCCCCGCGGCTATGTGGGGCAGACCGGGGAAGCAATAGCCGGCTTGCGTCTCCTCAGGATCACGCTCGGCGGCAGTGATACAGCTCGACACCGTCTGCACGTCCACCACAAGGTCGACCAGATACTCGATGGTCTGCGGGTCCTCCCGCAGCCCCATGGCGTCGGTGCAGGCCAGAGCCAGGCCCAGGGTGAACTCCGCCTTGGACAGCCAGCAGTAGAGCTGATGCCAGAAGAGCCAGGACGTGATCGCCTGGCCGCGGCGCGGCTCAAACGCCGGCGCTCCGGTCGCCCCCGGTGGTGGTTCTGTGAAAAAGACCCTGTCGCACGGGATGAAGACATTGTCGAGCCACATCTGCGCATCGAGTTCGTCGAAGCGGCTGCTCAGGGGCGCTATGAACGGGTTCTTGTGCCTGACCGCCATCTTGCGGCATACCACGGTGACGCCCGGCGCTGCCACCGGCACGACGAACGTGACCCGCTGCGCACCGCACGCGACCGCACCGATCGTGCCTATGTAGACGTCCTCAGCGAAGGGCACGCTGGTGTGCATACCCACCTTGCCGCTCACCACGATGCCGGCGTCAGTTTCTTTGATCAGGCGCATCGAAGCCCGCTCGTTGGGGTCCTCGCGCAGCCTGTAGCCAATCGTCGCTCCCCCCCCAGCGAAGGTGAGGAAGCGACCAGTGCGCGCGATCCAGTCCCGATACTGTGCCGCCGTCGCGACATGGTCAGGGGACGGGTTCAGCCTCTGCACGGCATCGAGGATGCCGTGCGCAATCAAGTTGCCGTAAGCGGGCGTGTGGGTGATATTGCCGGCACTGAGAAATATCGTGGCTGCATAAGACTTCCCCATTCGACGCAGATCATCCGACTTCGTGGGGACAAGGAAGGCCAGGGGGATGCGCTCCGCACCGGCCTGCGGCGACGTCAGCAGCACGTCCTGCCATGCAGAGTCAAAGTGACGATCGTACCAGGCGACATACTCCCGGACCATGGCACTGGTGGCAGGATGCGTCGTCACGTCATGCACCCGGCCCTCGCCCATCACCCACACCTTGCGCCCATGGCGCAGGCTCTCCAGATACTCGGCACCCGTACGCATGCTCCTCCCCCGCGACAGTGTCGGCGGAGGGCCGCCTCATTAAGGGCGGCCCTTCCCAGGTTATTCTTCAATGACCAGGCGTGTATTACCCGCCGGAAAGTTCCCCCGCACCTGCACTCCAGCCCGCTCTTCTTGCAAGAGGCGGACGACCGTCGTGGGGTTATCACCCCAACCGTGGTTCATCGCCTCGATCAACTCCTGCTCGGTGAGAGCCGCCAGAGCCATAGGGACCTGGAACTCCCGGGCCAGTTGCGTGGCCAGGCCGACGTCCTTGCGCATCAGTTTGGTCGCAAAGAAACCCTTGTCCCAATCCGGCTCAAAGTCGCCGCTAAACCAGCTCTCCGGCAGACGATGAATGCCGCCAGCACCACGACCAAAGGCGCCACGACGCGTGGTCTCCCACAGCGCTTTGGGATCCGCACCGGCCTTCACCCCGAGTGTAAACAGCTCGGTGATGGCCTGACTGGTGATCGCCGCGATGGTGTTGTGGACCAGTTTACAAATTGAACCGGTGCCAATGGCGCCACAATACACCACGTTGTCCCCAATCGCATCCAACACCGGCTTGACCCGCTGGTACAGGGCCTCATCGCCACCCACCATCACCGCCAGCAAACCTGTACGTGCCCCGATCACGCCACCGCTGACTGGTGCATCGAGCATATGTACGCCGCGCTCGCGAAAGATGTCGTGCAGCCGTCGCACCAGCGTGGGCGAGTTCGAGCTGAGGTCGATGTACACCGCCCCCGGTTTGATGCCCGCCAGAATCCCTTCTGCGCCCAGCGTCACTGTCTCCACCTCAGGAGGCCCGGGTAAAGAGGTGAAGGTCACCTCGCTCTGCATGGCAACTTGCTGAGGCGTCTCGGCCCATCTGGCGCCTTTTTCGAGCAGTGGGCCGGCCGCATCCCGCCGGATATCGTTGATGGTAAGAGTATAGCCAGCCTTGAGCAGATTGTTCGCCATGCCAGCTCCCATATTGCCGACGCCAATAAAGCCGATATCCATAGACTCCTCCTCCAGCGATAAAAGATTCTTGCAGACTGGCACCATCGTATCGGTGTCTTTGATCAGGGTCAAGGCAAGGCAGGACGTAAAAAATTCCTATGCGGAGGGCACACAGCCTCCAGCGGCTCCTGCGCGTCGCCCCCTTGACTGATTTAGGGAGTGCACTGGCGCTAGCACTATGGCAGAATAGTGACAAAATCGTGTAGGAGAGCAGAAGGCATATTCTGGCATATAACTTTTGTAAAGCATGTAACCTTTGCAGGCAATGGACACAGACCTGAGTCGAGCGGAGGGCAACAATGCCAAACGAGCCATCAGCCCAAACGCAAGAACCGCCAGTCCTTACTAAGAACATCATTCTGCTGTCCGACGGTACCGGGAATAGCGCCGCCAAAGTCTGGCGGACGAATGTCTGGCGGGTCTTCGAGTCTCTCGACCTGACCAATTCAAGACAGGTGGCTATGTATGACGATGGCGTTGGCAGCTCGTCTTTCAAGCCGCTGGCACTCCTCGGTGGGGCGTTTGGCTGGGGGCTCAAGCGCAATGTCATTGACCTCTACACTTTCCTCTGTCGTAACTATGAGCCCGATGCCCATATCTATGCTTTCGGCTTCAGCCGCGGCGCCTTCACCATTCGCGTGTTGATCGGGCTGATCGACAGCCAGGGCCTCGTCCCT
>Ga0111539_10005364_pt1 | contig 16574 bp, 12 predicted proteins | sample RhiMethybrSRZTD1_FD_79667 | JGI IMG/M metagenome (GOLD analysis project Ga0111539, IMG submission 79667) | Populus rhizosphere microbial communities from Tennessee, USA - Rhizosphere MetaG P. TD hybrid SRZTD1 (version 2) (version 2) | ecosystem: Host-associated > Plants > Roots > Rhizosphere >... | reverse complement strand
GCGTCCTCCGCGCGCTCGGTGAGCGCGAGTTCGACGCCGTCCTCATGGACCTGAACTACGCGCGCGACACGACCTCCGGGCGCGAAGGGCTCGACCTCCTCGCGGAGCTTCGCGCGCTCGATCCCACGGTGCCGGTCGTCGTGATGACCGCGTGGGGCAGCATCGAGGGCGCGGTCGAGGCGATGCGCAAGGGCGCGCGCGATTACATCGAGAAGCCCTGGGACAACGCGCGCCTCCTCCGCACGCTGCGGACGCAGGTGGACCTTGGACGCGCGCTACGGCGAGGCGAGCGCCTCGAGAGCGAGAACCGGCTCCTTCGGCGCAAGGGCGCTCCGGAGCTGATCGCCGACGCTCGCGCGATGCAGCCGGTTCTCAACCTGCTCCGGCGGGTGGGGCCGTCCACCGCCCACGTGCTCATCACCGGCGAGCACGGCACCGGCAAGGAAGTCATGGCGCGATGGCTCCACGAGCTGAGCCCGCGCGCCGACCGGCCGCTCGTCACCGTGAACGCGGGCGGGCTCGCGGAAGGAGTGTTCGAGAGCGAGCTCTTCGGCCACGTGAAAGGAGCGTTCACGGACGCGCGGAGCGACCGGATCGGATACTTCGAGATGGCCGATGGCGGGACGCTCTTCCTGGACGAGATCGGGAACCTCAAGCCCGCGCAGCAGGCCAAGCTCCTTCGCGTGCTCCAGACGGGTGAGCTCACGCGCGTCGGCTCCTCGCGCGCGAAGCAGGTCGACGTGCGCGTGCTGGCCGCGACCAACATCGACATCCGGCACGAGGTGACCGAGGGACGCTTCCGTGAGGACCTCCTCTATCGTCTCAACACCGTCGAAATCCATCTCCCGCCGCTCCGCGAGCGCGCGGAGGACATCCCCCGCCTCGCGACGTCGTTCCTCGCCAGCGCCGCCGCACGCTACGGCAAGCGGATCGGGGGCTTCACGCCGGAGGCGCTCGCGATCATGGCGGCGCACCCGTGGCCGGGAAACGTGCGGGAGCTGGAGCACGCCGTCGAGCGCGCGGTGCTGCTCGCTTCGGACGATGCCCGCATCGGGCCGGCGGATCTCCTGCTCCGGCCCGCAGAGTCGTCCGGGCGGCTCGAGGACATGACGCTCGACGACGTGGAGCGCCATCTCATCCGCCGCGCGCTCGACCGCTACGAAGGGAACGTGAGTCGCGCGGCCGACGCGCTCGGACTGAGCCGGAGCGCGCTCTACCGCAGGCTGCAGCAGCATGACCTCACCCCCTGAGGGGGCGCGCCACGGCGGCCTGAGCTTCGAGCGCCGGCTCCTCATCTGGGCGCTCCTCACCGGACTTCCCGGCACCGCGCTCGCCCTCGTTCTCCTCTGGACCGGCCCTCTGGACATCCGCCTCCAGTGGAGCGGCACGATCCTTCTCATCATCCTCTGGACCGCGCTCGCCGTGCGCCTGCGAGAGCGCGTGATCCGGCCGGTGCAGACGCTCTCCAACATGATGTCCGCGCTCCTCGAGGGCGACTACTCCATCCGCACGCGCGACACGCGCCCCGAGGACGCACTCGGGCTCGCGTTCCGCGAGATCAACGCCCTGGGGCAGACGCTCCGCGAGCAAAGGCTCGGCGCGCTCGACGCGAGCGCGCTCCTCCGCAAGGTCATGGAGGAGATCGATGCGGCGGTCTTCGTCTTCGATCACGAGGGCCGGCTGCGCCTCGTGAATCGCGCGGGCGAGCGCATGCTCGGACGGCCGTCGGAGCGTCTCCTCGGATTGACCGCGCACGATCTGGCTCTCGACGGAGCGCTCGGAACGGAGGGGCCGCAAACCATCGACGCGCTCTTCCCGGGGCGCGCGGGGCGCTGGGAGGCGCGGTCGACCGCGTTCCGGCAGGGTGGGCTGCCGCACCGGCTCCTCATGATGACGGATCTTAGCCGCGCGCTGCGCGAGGAGGAGCGCCTCGCGTGGCAGCGGCTCGTGAGAGTGCTCGGCCACGAGATCAACAACTCGCTCACGCCGATCATGTCGATCGCAGGCAGTCTTCGCGACCGTCTCAAGCGGGAGGAGCGGTCGGAGGATCTCGAGGCGGACCTCGATCGCGGGCTCGAGGTCATCGTCGGACGCACGGAAGCGCTCCGCCGCTTCATGAGCGCGCACGCGCGGCTGGCCCGGCTCCCCTCGCCGCGCCTCCAGCCGCTCGACGTGGAGGCCTGGATCCGCCGCGTCGTCGCGCTCGAGACGAGGCATCCGGTCGAGGTCGTACCGGGACCGTCGATCGTGCTCCAAGCGGACGGCGATCAGCTCGATCAGGTTCTCATCAACCTGCTCCGCAACGCGGTGGAAGCAGCCGCGGAGACCGGCGGAGGCGTTCGGGTGGGATGGACGCGCGACGGGAACGGCGTCAGCGTCCGCGTCGAGGACGATGGGCCTGGCCTCCCCCAATCGGCGAATCTCTTCGTTCCGTTCTTCACGACGAAGCCCAACGGAACGGGAATTGGGCTCGTCCTGAGCCGTCAAATCGCCGAAGCTCACGGTGGATCGCTGAGGCTCGAAGGACGCGATGCCTCGCGGGGCTCCGCGGCCATCCTCAGACTGCCGATCGAAGGAATGTAAGCTCGCTCCTGTCGGCACGGCCCCGGACCATGTATTCTTGGCGAGACCGATGGCCACGACCTGTTCGGGAGTACTCGAAATGCTGCCTCGCGGCGGCGGATTCCTGCGCGACCCCGCGCATTCGTTCCAGCAGAGCCGCGACGACGCGTTCGTTCCCGACGCGCTGGTTCGCCGCTATGGCCTGGTCGAGGGGGCGTTCGTCGGTGGTGTGAGTCAGCCCGGACGCCAGGGCCCGCAGCTCGCGGATGTCGAGCTGATCTCCGGTCTCACCCCCGACGCTTGGCGCGCGCGCACGCCCTTCGCGAAGCTCGTCGCGACCAGCCCGAATCGGCGCTTCCGTCTCGGCGACTCCGGCAATGCCACGATGCGGATCATCGACCTCTTCGCTCCCGTGGGACGCGGTACGCGCGGGCTGATCGCCTCCCCTCCCAAGGCCGGCAAGACCCAGCTCCTCGAGGATTTCGCCAAGGCGATCCATGCAGACGCGCCCGAGACGAGGATCGTGGTGTTGCTGGTCGATGAGCGACCTGAGGAAGTGACCCACTTTCGCCGGCAGGTCCCCGTGGAGGTGATCGCGAGCAGCAGCGATCAGGGAACCGCTGAGCACGTCCGCGTCGCCAATCTCACGATGGCCCAGGTCCGCTGCGAGCTCGAAGCGGGGCACCACGTGGTCGTCTTGGTGGACAGTCTCACCCGCATGGGACGCGCGTTCAACGTGCGCGGCTCCGATTCGGGGCGCACGATGAGCGGCGGGATCGACGCACGCGCCCTCGAGATCCCGCGTCAGTTCTTCGGCATGGCGCGAAACGTGGAGAACGGAGGATCGGTGACGGTCCTCGCGACCGCGCTCATCGAGACGGGATCGCGGATGGACGATCTGATCTTCGAGGAGTTCAAGGGGACGGGAAACAGCGAGATCGTGCTGGACCGGGCGCTCGCGGATCAACGCGTGTTCCCCGCGATCAACATCGCGAAAACCGGCACGCGACGCGAGGAGCTCCTCTACTCCGCCACGGAGCTCGCGGCGATCAATCGCATGCGCCGTCAAGCGATCGAGATGCCGCCCAAGCAGGCGATTCTCGACCTTCACAAGATATTGGAAACGTTCCCGACCAACGAGGACCTGCTGAAGCGAGTCGGGTGATCTAGCGGCCGCGTCCTCCGCCGCCGTACCGGCCGCCACCGCCGCCACCACCTCCGCCGCGATAGCCGCCGCCACCACTACCGCCGCGATAGCCACCGCCACCGCCGCCGTAGGCACGACCGCCGCCACCGCCGCCGTAGGAGCGACCGCCACCGCTGTAGGAGCGGCCACCACCGTAGGAGCCACCGCCGCTACGGTATCGCTGCTGGCCGCCGCCATTGCCGTAGTACCGCTGCTGCTGGCCGCCACCGTTCCCGTAGTACCGCTGCTGCTGGGCGCCGCCGTTGCCGTTGTACCGCTGACCGCCGTTGCCGTAATTGCGCCCGCCGTACGATGAACGGTCGCGACTCCCGCTGCCCGAGGGCGGTGTGCGGTAGGCGCCGTTCGGCTGGACCGACCGGCCGCCATCGCGCTGGCGATTGAGCGAGCCGCGCTGGGGATCGAGATTGCCGTTCTGGCGATTGAGAACGCCGCGCTGACGCGAGCCGATGTCGCGCATGCCGTTGGTCATGCCGCGCTGGCGCGAGCCGATGTCGCCCATGCCGTTGGTCATGCCGCGCTGGCGCGAGCCGATGTCGCGCATGCCGTTCGTCATGCCGCGCGGCGCGTAGCTCCCGGCTCGCTGACGGTAGCTTCCACCGTCCGCGACGATGCGCTCGCGCGAGGTGACCGAGCGCTGGCTCAAACCGTCAGGCGCGGAGCGCACGCGCGTCGAACCGATTTGCGAGCTGGTGACACTCCGGCCGAGGTCGCCTGCAACCGTCTTGGTGCTCGGGGTCACGGTTCCGCGATAGCGCGTGCCGGCATCCCCCACAGGGTAGTAGCCCCCCGGGCCGTAGCGACCGACGTAGGACCCCGTCCCGCAGTACGAGTAGCCGTAGTAGGGATAGCCGTAGTAGGGGTAGCCGTAGCCCCAGCTCCCGTAGAAGCCGAAGCCCCAGCCGCCCCAGTAGCTCACGCCAAATCCCCACGTCCATGGAGACGCGTAATAGGCGCCATACCAGGGGTAGCAGTAGCCGGTGCCGTAGAAGACCGAGCCATGGTAGGGATAGCAGCCGTAGTAGCCGGGCAGGTAGCCGACGTAGACCTGGTCGGGCGTGGAGTCGTAGATCACGACGTACTTCGTGTTGTAGTGCGGATTGTCCGCGGCGAGGGCTTCGATCCCTTCAGGCCTCTGATCCGACACAGACCACGGGCCGTCGGGGCCCGGGGCCGCGTACCAGACGCCGTCCTCGCACGCGTAGTACGCACCGTCTACCCGGAACACGGCGGACGCGGTGTTGGTCGCGTAGTCGATCTTGGTTCCCTTGATGTGCTGGAATCGAGGCTCGCCGTCGTAGTGGACGTCGATGGTTTCCTTGTCGCGCGGGACCGCTTCGATCTTCGGCACCTGCGCGCTCAGCGTCTGATCCTCGGCCTCCGGCGTGCCGGCTACGCTCGACCGCACGTGAGCCATCTCGGAGCCCGGCGGGATCTGCGTGAAATCGTTGGGCAGCCGGTTGGACGGAACGAAGGACCACGGCCCATCGAGGCTCTTGCTCGCGAACCATCGGCCTGCCAGGAGCACAAAGTACTTCTGGGACTCGACGTCCTTCAGGACGTCCTTGTCGGCATTGGTGGCGTAGAGGAGATCGAGGTTGCCGACCGGATCGAACTCCGGCTTGCCGTCGAACACGATCAGCTCGGCGGGCTTGGACGACGGGATCACGACCGGGGGCTTGTCCGAGCGCGGCCCCTCTCCGTTGAAGGCGATCTCCGGCGCCGCTTCCTCGACGTCTCGCGGAGGCTTGGAGATCGGCTTGTACTCACCGAGCGGTTCCTTGGACTCGAACCAGTAGCCGTTGCTCGCGAGATAGAACTTCTTCCCATCTTCATCGTAGAGGACGACCTGCGTCGTGTTCATGACGCGGGAGACCTTGGTATCCGAAATCGGCTGGAGCTGAGGGTTGCCATCGATGCTGAGGAGCACGGCCGGACCTTCGGACACGAAGATCTCAGGCGGCGTGTTGCTCATCGTGCCCTCCGCGGCCTGCTCCTTCTTGGCGAGGTCCATGCCGAGGTAGATGCGGTCGAGCGGCCAGGGCTCGTCGGTCTTCGGCAGCTCCCGCTCGACGAGCGAGGAGAAGTTCTCCTCGAGGCCCGGACCGGTATCGGGGAACTTCGCTTTGTCGACGACGACCTCCTCGATCATCACCGCGTCGGCCTTCTTGTTCATCTTCACTTCGGAGCGGAACCAGAACGCGCCGAAGATCGGCTCCCCGCCTTCGTCGGCCGGCTCGATGGAAGCCGCGGCGTGGGCTTCGATCTCCTGGCCCTTGAAGCTGTCGACGCGGGGTTCGTAGATCGTGACGCGGCGGCCCTTCGACGTCTTGAGGACGCGGGGCCAGCCGGTCTCTTCGGTGTCGGCGCTTCGGGCAAGCGAGGCGCTGAGGCCGAGGGCGAGGACGCAAAGGAGCGAGGCGAGCGGAAGCAGTCTGGGCCGGTTCATGGTGTCCCTGGCTATGTTGATGCAGCGGTCACCCGGCAGGTGTGCTGGAACCCGACTATTGTACTCCTGAATTGGAGCCAGGCCAAGGGTCGCGGGAGGAGCGACTCGGACAACTCACTTCAAGACGGCGAGTTGCCCCGTGGTCTGGTCGCCGCTCGCGCGGACGCGGAAGTAGTAGATCCCGGACGCTAGCTTTTCCCCGTTGTCGTTGCGCCCGTCGATCCGCACGTCGTGATCGCCGGCCGGAATGTCCTCCTGGACCAGCACGCGGCGCACGAGGCGCCCCTTCACGTCGAACAGGTCCACACTGACGGCGCCGGCCTGGTCAGTGTGGAAGGTCAGCACGGCGTCGGGATTGAGCGGATTCGGCGAGATCGATGCCGCGAGGTTGCGGCCTCGGGAACCGATCACGGTCAGGTCGATCTGGGTGCGGAACACCCCGCCGCCGAACAAGGTCCCTTCCACCGTGACGGTCACCGTGCGGGTCCGGTGGATCTTGCCGAACAGGAGCCGGAGGTCGTCCTTCAGGAAGGTTGCCTGGATCTCCGGAACTCCGTTTCGGTCTCGATCGACCATGACGGCGGACTTGTCCGCGACCGCATGAATCTCGCTGACCGACCCGGTGCCCTCGGACTTCATTTTCAGCGTCGCGAGGTTGACATCCACGTTTATGAACGAGCGCCCCACCGGCTCGACGTCCACGCACCAGCGCCGTGCGCCCGAGCGAAGATGAATGCTCTTGTTCGACGTGAAAGCGCGCGCCTGAAGGTTCTCCACAACGGTAATCGTGGTCGTGGCGACGCTGTAGAGAGTCCCATCGGTCACGGTGAGCGCGACGCGGAAGAGGCCCGCCGTCGCGTAGCTGTGGACCGGGGTCGCTCCGCCTCCTGTCGAGCCATCGCCGTAGCTCCAGCTGTAGGTGAGCCCGTCGCCATCGGGATCGGCCGACGCCGAACCGTTCAAGCTGATCGGATCCCCGACCAACACCGTGTACGGCCCGCCAGCATTGGCCAAGGGTGCCCGATCCCATTTGGTCTTCTCGACGGAGATCTGTCCCCAGGCCGGGCTGGACACAAAGGCGAGCGCCGCGGTGAACGCGAGCGTGGTCGTGATCAAGGCAGGCGGAATGGAAACACGAAGCCTAGACATCGGTAGATCCCCCCAGTCCTGCGAAAAAAATGGCGGCCCGTGCCGCCGGCGGGGAGCGTCCGGCTCTTCAGCGTGCCTATAGAGATCAACGCACGGTCGAGGTGGTTTCGCACAGGCTGATTGAGGCCTCTGGACCGGAGGACTTGGCCTTGTCACAATGCCCGCTTGTGCCCGCCCTACGCAGGCCCGACCCAAGGAGACCGAATGAAAGCCCCCCAAAGCGCCCTCCCCAAGGCACGAATTCCCTACGGCACTTGGGGTAGCAGCTACTTCCCGGCCTGGCAGACGTCCGCGCTCGCCGAGGTCAACATCGGCCAGTTCGCCGGCGAGGCCGCTAACCGGATCTATGGACTACGCAAGGTCCCGACGTCCGAGATCGAGTTCCTCGTCATCGGCTCGACGATCCCGTGGCACTGGAAGTTCTGGACCGCGCCGCTCGTCGCCTCGTGCATGGGACACCGCATCCCCGGCTACCACGTGGAGCAGGCGTGCGCGACCGGACTCCAGGCGGTCCTCCTCGCGGGGACCGAGGTGCAGGCGGGGCGCGACGTCGTCGGCGTGGTGACGTTCGACCGCACGAGCGATTCGCCGGTCGGGGTCTTCCCCGAGCGGCGCGCGCACGAGCGGACCCAGGCGCTCGCCGACGTGTGGGACAACTTCGGCTTCGATCCCGCGACAGGAAACTCGATGATCGCCGCCGCGGGCAAGACGGCGCGGAAGTACAGGCTAGATCGGAAGGAAGTCGACGACTGCTCGTACCGGCGCTACGAGCAATATTTCGTCGGTAAGGATTCGGGCTTTCTCGATCGCGTGCTCGTGCCCTTGGAGGTCCTGAACGTGTCGGGACGTCCCCTCGGGCGCATCGACGACGACCTCGGCGTGCGGCGCATGACGCGCGAGAGCCTGGGCGGGATGCGCGAGCTCGAGACGTGCGTCACGAGCGGTGGCCAGACACACGCCTCGGACGGCATGGCAACCCTCCTCGTCACGACGGCGGAGCGCGCGAAGGAGCTGAGCCCGCGTCCCGAGATCGCGATCGAGTTCGTCGCGAAGACCGAGGTGCGCACCGACCCGAGCCTCATGCCGGAAGCGCCCGCGCTGGCGGTGCAAAGACTCCTCGAGCGCACCGGCCTCGCGCTCGACGACATCGCCGTCCTGAAGAACCACAATCCCTTCGCCGTGAACGACGTGGTCTTCACCAAGGTCACGGGCTACGACTGGGCGGGCATCAACAACAACGGCTGCCCGCTCGTCTGGGGTCATCCGCAAGGACCGACGCTCACGCGCGTCCTGATCGAAGCACTCGAAGAAGCCGTCGAGCTCGGCGGCGGGTACGTCCTCGTCTTCGGCTGCGCGGCCGGCGACGTCGGCATCGCGTCGCTCTTCCGGGTTTCGTAGGAGATCGCCATGGCCACGACGATGAACGACGTGCGGACGAAGGGCGCCATGCGCCGGCCGACCCTGGACACGATGGGGCTCGGCGGAGTGCTCGACATCTTCCGGCGCGGACAGCTCCCGGTGGAGACGTCGGCGCTGGTGGATCAAGTGTTCGGCCCGGCGGGCGATCGCGGCGCGCTCGTGATCTCCGGAGCGAGCGGGATCGTGGGCGCGGGCAAGGCGATGCAGCTCGGCTCCAGGCTCCAGCCCTTCGACGTCCGGATCGCCGCGCTCGACTTCCCGGGCGCCCCGGACGGCATCACGCGCCAGTACGCGGGACTGGTGGGTGCCTTTGGGCAGACCGGCGCCGCTTCGATCATGCAGAACATCGTGCGCCTCTCCTACGACGGGAAGACGCTGCCCGCCGAGCTGCGCCGCATGCGGCCGCGATTCCTCCTCGAGGCGATCCCGGAGATCCTCGAGGTGAAGCGCGCCCACTACGAGCTCTTCCGGCGCGAGTTCCCCGGCATCGAGATCCGCTCCGTGACGTCGGGGTTCCCGAGCCGCGAGCTGGGCGTCGGCGTCGCGCACCCGGCGTTTCCGCACGAGATCAACAAGGTGTGGGAGATCGTCGAGCCAGAGCCTTCACACGTGACGCAGCTCTTCTGGTCGCTCGGCTTGGTCCCGGTCGAGGTGAGCGACGACTGGTCCTTCGTGCTCGACGTGCTCTTCTGCGGGCTGACGCACGCGGCTCTCCTCTATCACCGCGCGTCGAACATGCCCTACTGGAAGGTCGACAAGTACGTGCGGCGTCTCGTCGGCGCCAATCCCTTCCGCGCGCACGACGCGATCGGCGCCGCGGGTGCGAACTTCCTCACGTGGTCGTGCCTCCACCACCTGGGCGAGCAGTACGGCGATCTGTTCCGCCCCACGGAGGATCTCGAGGAGCACCGCCGCACGGGGACCGCGTGGTATCCGCCGAATCACTTCCGCCCGCTCGTGGACTGGAAGATGACGGACGCGGACGAGGAGGAGTTCCGCTCGTGGATCCTGGGGCCCATGTTCCAGATGACGAGCCTCATGCTCCACGAGAAGCGCGGGCATCTGTCGCACCTGAACGCGATCGGCGAGCTGTGCGCGCAGTTCCGTCAGGGCGCGCTCGCGATGATGCGCCGGCTGGGACCCGACCAGGTGATCGCGCGGGTCGAGGCGTACCACCGGCTCCATCCAGACGCCGGGAAGCGCGCGTGGCACCCGGACGCGCTCGGCGCGATGGACACGCCGGAGTGGCGGCAGCTCTACGTGAACGCCGAGCACGACGGCACGGTCGGCGTGGTGACGATGGGGCGCGAGAGCCTGAACGCGGACGTCATCGACGAGCTGAACCGCGCGTTCGACTGGCTCCAGGCGGAAGGCGTGTCGCGCGTGATCCTGACCGGCGACTTCCACCTGGCGACGCAGATGGTCGGCGCGGACACGGCGGAGTTCTACCCCGCGCTCACCGACGCCGCCGCGGGGGCCCGCCTGTCAGCGGAATGGTCGCGCACGGCGCGGAGGCTCGAGGATGAATTCGCGGTGTCGGTCGGTTTCGTGAATGGGAAGCGATGCCTGGGAGGGATGCTCGAGCTGATGGCGCACTGCCACTACCTCGTCGCTGTCGAAGACGCCTCGCTCGGATTCCCCGAAGTGACCCTCCCGGTGGTCCCCGGGATGGAGGGCTGCCACTGGCCCTTCCGCAAGGCGCCGCGGGACGCCTGGCCGAAGCTGGTCGCACTGCTCCTGAGCGGGGCGCCTGTGAAGGCGAAGAACGCGGTGGGCTGGCTCGTCGATGTCGCGGCACCGATGGACGCCGCACTCGCCGCGGCATGGGGACTGGCTTCGGCCGCGGGCGTCACCGGTGTGAAGCGGCGCGTGGTCGAGCGGGGAGCGCTCTCAGGGATACCGACGGACGTCGCGGGCCTCCCCTCGGCCGAAGGGAGTACGGCAGCGGCCCGGACCGCCATCATGGACGCCGTGCAGCGATCGTGCGGCGTCCCGCTTGCGGAAGCTTTGACCGTGCAGTCCGAGGCGTCCGGCGCGTTCATGACATCGAGGGAGTGTCGCGCGGGCCGGGTCGGTCAGGAATATACGCGGACGATGGAGGTCTGACCCGCTGGACGGCTCACCGAGCCGCGACTGCCCGTACTTCCCAGAATCAAGCGACGTTCGCAGCCATCCTTCTCCCCCCGGAGGGTTTCATGGTGCGCTCGCTTCCCGCCCGATCGGTTGCCTGCCTGTTCGCGCTCCTGATCTCGATCAGCCCCTCTCCACTCCGCGCGGCTCCCCACGTGCACGTGAGCGCGAGCATCTTCGACAACGACGATCACATGGACGTGAACAACATCAACATGACGTTGACCAACCACGGCTCGATCGCATTCGACCTGCAGACCGCGGGACCGGGGTTGGAGTTCCCCAATGGCACCGGCAAGACCGCCGTGTATGCCTCCGGACTATGGATCGGCGCCCAGGTGAACGATACGGTGCGCGTCGCCATGGGGGAGTACGTGCAGGAGTACGCTCCGGGGCCGATGATCGGAGGCACGTTTGCCCCCGACCAGATCCAGTTCCATAACTTTAGGATTGAGCAGGGGGGGTTGGGCTATTCCGACTATCTCGCCGACGCCGTGCCTCAAGGCGCCCCTCTCGACAGCCTGGGCCATCCTCTACTCCTCGGCGACGCCCTGACGTGGAGCGTGTTCAACGACGCGAACCCGGCCTTGCACGTCAACGCGGCCGGAAGCACGGCGCCCCTCGGCGTCGAAGTGCAGCAGTCGGTGTTCGCGTTCAGACGATCCGGAGCGCTCGGCAACGTGGTCTTCGTGAAGTGGCGACTCCAGAACAAGGGAACCAACCAGCTCCAGAATGGCTACGTCTCGTTCTGGGCAGATCCTGATCTCGGCGACGCATCGGACGACCTGGTCGGCTGCGACACGACCATGAGTCTGGGCTACTGCTACAACGCCTCGAATCTCGACGCGGTCTACGGCTCCGCACCACCAGCGGTCGGGTTCCACATGCTGCGGGGTGCCGTCTCGAACGGGACGCAGCTCGGGATGACCTCGTTCCACCGTTACATCAACGGCGGCGACCCCCAGAACCCCGTGGAGATCTACAACCACATGTCGGGGCGGAAGGCCGACGGGTCGCCGGTGCACGTCTGCGATGACGATCTCCTGCCGGTGACGACCTACGAGGTGTCGGGACTCAATCCGGAATCACCATCGAACTGCTTCAGCAACTGGCTGGATTCGAATTCCGACGATCGAAGGCTCTTCCTGTCCTCGGGCCCATTCACGATGATGCCTGGCGACACGCAGGTGGTGGTCATCGCGATCGAGGTGGGGCAGTCGACCGACCAGTTCGCATCGATCCAGGAGCTCCGAAACATCGCGGCCGTGATCGCGGACCTCTACAACGCGACGTTCGGTGATCCCTCGACCGCGGTCGCTTCACAGGTCGTCGATTCGAGGGCAGAGGCGGGCGTGAACCACGTGGCCTGGTACGTCCCGGCCTCCCCCGGCACGCCGATCACGATCCAGCGATGCACCGCTTCGAGCCCATGGGCCGCCGTGTCAGAGGCGACCCTCCCCACCGATCGCCTCGTTCGCTTCGACGACGTGAGCGTCGCGGCCGGCGAGCGGTATGGCTATCGCCTGGAGGTGTGGAGCGGCGCGACGCAGGACTACACCGCGGAGACATGGCTCCAGGCTGCGCCGACCTCCGAAACTCCGACCTCTCTCCGCCTCCTGCCCGCTCGCCCGAATCCGAGCACTGGCGTCTTCCAGATCCGCCACTACGTACCGCGGCGCGAGTCCGTCCGACTCACCCTGGTGGACATCCAGGGGCGCGTGGTCCGGGTGCTCTCGAACCGGGAATCGCTTCCGGGCTGGTACGACTCGTCCTGGAATGGTCGGGACTCGGCAGGCCGCGCCGTGGCTTCGGGTACCTACTTTTTGCGGCTTGAGGACGAGCGAGGGGTGGAGACGAAGAAGCTCGTGCTGATGCGCTGACCGGACTACCGGTAGGCGCGCCTCGTGATGTCGCTCAGCTTCCTGCGGAACGAGCGAGCCGCGGTCGCGGTGCGCGTCACCACGAGAATCGTGTCGTCCCCCGCCACCGTGCCCGCGATCTCGGGCCATCCGAGCGAATCCAGCGCGCGTCCCACGCCGTGCGCGTTCCCCGGCGGCGTTCGGACGAGCGCCAGGTTGCCGATCAGCTCGACGGACTGGATGAAGGCGCCGACCTCGAGTCGCCGCTGCGACTCGTCCATCACCTCATTCGGCGTCTTCGGAAGGACGTAGCGGGCGCCGCCGTCGCTTCCCGGCACCTTCCCGATTCCGAGATTTCGAAGGTCGCGCGAGAGAGTCGCCTGCGTGGCCTGGAACCCGCGGTGTTTGAGCTGATCCGCGAGCTCTTGCTGGCTCCGGACCGCGACAGCCTGCACCACCTCGACGATGGCCTGCCGTCGGGCGACGGCGTCCGGATCCTGGGAACCGCGTCGTGGTGCATGAATATTCATGGTTTCTGAATACTAATTCCGGCGGTGCGGCGGTCGTCAAGGGGCTGTCTCGGGCGACCCGGTGCACCGCCTCAGGGCAGGAAGTGCTTCCGCTCCAGCAACCGCCTCAGCTTCTCCGAGTCCTCCCGGAACACCACCGGATCGTACTTCGCCTCGCTCGTGTAGAACTGGGCCAGCGACGTGATCCCGAGCTCTTCCACCTTTGCCTTGAGCTCGGGGTGCGCCATGTAGCGCGCCCATCCCTTCACCTCGCGCTGTTCGTAGATGCCCTCGAGCTCCGCCTCGTCCGGCCGATGGTAGGTCTCGTCGTGCAGGAACGCCGCGATCGGCAATCGATCCCGCTTCGGCGGATCCTCGTCGGGATAGCCGACCACGATCGTCGTCACGGGCAGGCAGGTATCCGGAAGCTCGAGGAAGTCCGCGATCTCTCCCATGGAATGGAGCGTCGTGCCCATGTAGCAGATGCCGAGACCCTGCGCCTCGAACCCGAGGCAGGCCGACTGCGCCAGGATGATCGCGTCGAACGCGGCGACGTGATAGCCGATGAGGTTGTCGAAGTTGTCCCGCGCGCCGCGCCGCGCGAGCCACGCGCGCGTCCGGAACCAGTCGGCGCAGAAGGTCACGAGCAGCGGAGCCTCGAGGATCATGTCCTGCTCGAAGTGGAGCTCGTAGAGGCGTCGCTTCCGCTCGGGGTCTCGCGTCAGGACCATCGAGATTGCGTTGAGATTGCCCGACGACGAGGAGCCGGCGATGGCGTCCCCCAGCACCTGCTCCGCGAGGGCGGTCGGGATCGCATCGGACTTGTACTTACGGATGGAGCGATGGTGGCGGAGCAGGTCCGAGAGGTCGGTCATGGATGGAAGCCTCGGGTGCCTTTTTGACGTGCCAGTTCGGCACAGTGTGACGCTCTTGAGGCACAGCATACACCTTGGACCGACCCCAGGCCCCTCCGAGGCGCCTTGACGCTGCGCGAGCCAGCAAGCTGTGACAATGATGGTTACCACTTGTCTCGCCCCTCACCCGCCCCATGGCATGTCGGGTGCTATGTACCTCAGCGGTTTGAGGGCCGGGAGGGCGAATCAAAGATGACACAGAAGGACGCTGACGCTCGTGCTGCCGCGCTGGGGCTTTCAGCCTGGGTAACCCAGGTGATCGCGGTCGGTCGCAAGTCACGGATCGTCGATCTCTACTGCGTGGGCTTCGCTTCGATCGAAGTGCCTCTCGGCGAAGCGGAGAGTTGGGAAGAGGCGTTCGAGAAGGTGTCTCAGATCATTCGCTGACCGACTTCAGGCTAGACGATTCTCCCCACGAAAAGCCCCGGCGGCCGTGACCGCCGGGGCTCGCTTCGTTTTAGAGCGTTGGCTTTACGGCTCAGCCCGCAGATGAATGCGCTTCCGCCTTGCTGAGAATCCTCCGGAAACTGGCCAGCGCCTCGTCCTCGGAGTCGTGCAGGTCGTCTCCGTAGATCAAGGTCAGCTTCACGAGCGCGAACAGCGCCTTGATCTTGCGATCCACCGAGCAGAGCTTCACCCGCGCGCCACGCTTGATGTACTTGGCGTGCGCCAGGAACAAGCACGCCATTCCCATGCTGCTCATGAAGGTGGTCTGGCCCAGGTCGATGAGGAGCTTCTCGTTCCCCGCACCGTCCAGCTCCTTGATCCTCGCCTCGAGCTCGTCCGTCTCCTTCCCCCCGAGGAGCAATCCCTTCGGGGTGAGGATGACGACGTCATCGATGGTTTTGATGTCCATGGCTGCCCTCCCCGGGCGCGGTCCGACACGGCGCCCCTTGAGGAGAAGAACGCCCGAGAGGGGCCGGACGAACTGGAAATCTCAGGGGCTGGGCGGAAGCGGCTTGCCGTCGAGGAGCGTCGTCCCGGGCTGGATGGAGTCGACACGCCACATCATCCAGCCGTCCTTTGTCTTGATCCAGGACTCGCGCTGGGTCACGGAGGTCCGTACCTCATGGAGCGCTCCCTCGATCCGCTGCTGGCGGACGGTGCTCTGATCGATCATCGCCATGGCGGTGTCACCGGAGAGGCTCAGCCGGGTAATCCTCTCGCTCAGGGAGTCGAAGCGCTCGATGCGGCCGATGAAATCGCGGGTGCGCTGGTCCATCTGCTCGCGGCTGTTGACCGTACCGTTGGGTAGGATGGTGTGGAAATCGGGATGGCGGAGGCTCATCACGCGGTCGGGATCCTTGGCGAAGAATCCGGCCTCGTTCTCTCGGTAGCGCACCTCGAGCTCCTGGCGCGCTTGCTCGATCGGACCGCGCGACGGGGGGCGATCACTGTGGCAACCGCACGTCGCGGCCGCGACGAGCAGAGCTGCCACGATCCACCCCAGACCACGAATCATCCTCCTGTGCCTCCTCTCGCCCGCCGATGGGCCCGACCGCTCCAGAGAAGCGTGGCCGCTAGCGTCGGCGCCAGAACGGCGACAGCCATGACCACCCAGTCGAATGGGGCGGGATGCCTTGGAAGATCGTAACCCACCGCCTGGATCAGCGTGAGCACGGCGTCGAGGGTGACCAGGATCGCGAGCAGGTCCGCGAGCCACGAATGCCAGTGCGCGCTCAGATAGAGAAGCGCGCCGCAGATCGCGACGTCGAAGAGCACCCAGCCCCATCGCCACGTCGATGATGGGAACCAGGCTGCGCTCGACGGAAGCGAGAGGATCGCGATCCACGGGATGAGGAGGAGCGCGAGAACCCGCACCACCACGGCCGGGCCCCGTAGCAATGTCCTCACGCCAAAGGCGAAGAGACCCCCCTGCGAGAACGCGGACAAGGTGTCCAGGATGGCTCTCCAGCTGCTCGCGCCGGGCGGATAGGAGAGGTAGATCGGGTCCCAGATTCTCGGTTTGAATTTCGCCTTGAACGCGCGCAGTCCCGCGAAGTCGTAGAGGCCGCCTCCCCATCGGCGGAACACGCGCAGCCAGCCGCGGACATCTCCTACGAGCGGAACGAGGCCGAGTGTGACGTACGGAACGTGCTCCGCCGCGGCGGCCTGCATGCCGGCGTCGATCAACGTCTCCGTCGTACCGTTCGGCGCGCTGGGATCGGTGAGGAAGTCCTCGAAGAACCAGCCGCCCCGGGCGTAGATGGGAACGATGCCGAGAAACCCGACCACGCGGCCATCCCGTTCCGCCACGAACGAGCGCCACTCTTCGCGAAACGTGTACGGATGCACCTGGACGAGGAATCCCATCGTCGCCATCGGTCTCGCGGCGAGCCAGCGCTCGATGAGCTCGTCGAGTCTTGCGCGCGTGGCGTG